>Ga0335085_10007081_pt1 | contig 17524 bp, 11 predicted proteins | sample Lox_Sample_45_FD_206712 | JGI IMG/M metagenome (GOLD analysis project Ga0335085, IMG submission 206712) | Soil microbial communities from Loxahatchee National Wildlife Refuge, Florida, United States - Lox_Sample_4.5 | ecosystem: Environmental > Terrestrial > Soil > Wetlands | place: USA...
ATAGTGAATTCGGCCGGGATCAACTGTGGCGCGGCTATCACCACGTGTTCCAGCCGCAGGCTTAACTGAAGCGACGTCGAATGTGCGCGGCTTGTCCACTGACGGCCGTGCGACCGCATCCTGGTGCGCCGCCTGAATAGCTGCGGTCCAGACCAAAGTCTGTACAGATGCCAACACCACAAGCAGCGCGGCAATCACCGACCCAGGATGGAAGTTGCGCACAAATGTCAGCATGCTGGGTGTGACGATGCCGTCCGGCAAGCCGTGCAGACATTTGTCCACGGAGACTGCCCTCCTGATGTAAGGCGGGGTAGCCGGCTGTTCCGTGCCGTAACGTTCCCGCTTGAACGCAAAACGCCCGAACCATCCCCCTACCCTCCTGCCGGCGCGCGACTCTCTCCACGAAGGCGAATCGCACGGGACCTGCTTCGTGAAGCCGTTTCCGCCAGGCGGACAAGGAGTACTCCGTCAGCCCCTGCTCCTTGCAGAACTGCTTCACGGATGTTCCGCTGCATTGTTGTGCAGCGATGGCAGGCTTTCGGGCTGGTTGGCTTCGGCTTTGTTGACAGAGGTTGCGGGAGGTCGAGTACCTTGACGCGCAGAGTTGCAAAGATAACACGGAGAAAGTGAGGTAACTTCTCCGAGCTTCTCCGCGAACCCTGCGCCTTCGTCGAGGTGATTTACTATGCTATGCCGTTACAACTGGTGATATAGGCGCGGGAGCTGGCGATGGCCGCCTTGGCTACGGGCACCGAGTTCTTACTGCCCAGCCAGGCCTTTTCTTTTTTCTTGACGTACGCGTCGAACAGGTCCGTGGTGGCGCTTAACTCTTTTAATGAGCCTTTCAGCGTTTTCTTGGCCTCCTCGGTCTTCAGGTGCAGGGCCGTATACCTTTTCTCCACAGCATCGTAATCGGCGGAGGCTTTCTTGTATCGCGGGTCATTGTCGATGACGCGCTCATCGAAATTTTGCGGCCGGTGTCCGCCGGGTATGTAGTGTTCGGTTACCGCGTCCATCTGCTTGATGAATCCGGCCATCTGTTCGCGGTAGTGGCTCAGTGGCGTGGCCGCATCCAGGATATTATGGACGCACAGGGCGCATTTGGCTTTATGGGCGGTCAGCTTGCTGATAAATTCGGTTGTAGTCTTGCCCATAGCGGTCCTTAGTCGGCCACATCCTTCAAAGTGCCTTGGGCGTTCTTCAACGCTCCGGCGAGTTTCTGTTCGGTCGCTTCCGCCGCCTTTGCGGCCGCGATCAGCGCGGCGATTTTGGCGGCTTCGGCCTGCCTCAGCTTTTCCTGTGCCTTAATCTGTTCCAGCTTGCCCATTCGTCACTCCTCAGGTTCCCCGGCGAGTGCGGAAGCGGAATGCCGGGGACACTTCCCGACATGATACTGCGACTTCGGGCAAAAAAGGACAAACAATCCTAAACTATTCTGTACGTCCGGTACCGGGTACGCTATCCTCCGGCGACTGGCCGCCGGGCAACTCTTCCGGCCGCCCCGAAACCTGCCGAATTCCCATGCAAGCCCGGTTCGTCTGCGTTGGGTTATAGTGGTCTACCAATGTTCCCCAGGGCCCTTCTTCTGCTGGCGGGGGTCGTTCTGCCTTCGGCCGGCGCCACCTTCGGCACCGTGGTGACCCATGCCCAGCCTCTGGCCGACCTGGTGATCGACGAGGCGCGCCAGCGCATTTATCTCGTCAACACCGAGGCCAATGCGGTGGAGGTCTACGCCACCAATTCCAATCCGCCGCACCTGACCGCCACCATCCCGACCGGCGCCACTCCGCTGGCGGCGGCCCTTGCGCGCTCGGGCAAGTCGCTGTATGTGGCGTGTTACGGCGCCTCGGCGCTCAACATCGTGGATCTCACCTCGGCGTCCTTCACGACCACCGCGGTGGCGTTGGCGTCGAAGCCGCAGGGCGTCGCGGTGGGCGCCAACGAGTTGGTTGTCATCAGCACCGTCGGCACGGGCGCCGGCGCGGGAGTGCTGGTCACTTACAATCCTCTGGGCGCGGCCAACAGCGCGCTGACCGCCATCGCCATCGGACCGCCGGCTCCCACGGCGCCCTCGCTGCCGCCTCCTTCGAACAACATGGCCCTGGCGGCGCACAGCCGGCTGGTGGCTTCGCTCGATGGCAGTAAGATTATCGGAGTGAACGAAACGTCCACTACCGCCCGCAGCGTGTATGTGTTCGATGTGGCCTCGGCGACGGTGATCGGCGCGCGCACGCTGAGCGGCGCCACCACCATCCTGGGCGTGGCGCCGGACGGCTCGACCTTCGTCACCGGCAACATCCTCATCCAGTCCTCGACCATGCTGGTGCAGGCGCAACAGAGCGCCATCAACTCGCCCTTCGTCTTTCCGGCGAACGCCAACTTCACCACCGCGACCGTGCAGGGCGGAGCGGTCTATGCCACGGGCGCCAACGGGCTGGAACTGATCACGGCCTACAACATCACGCCGGTGCAGAGTCCGGCGGCGAAATCGAACACCTCGCATCTGCTGATCAATTCGCCCAGCAACATGCTGATCTCGCTGGGCATCATGCTGCCGGAGAATCTCAATGGCCGCATGGTGATTACTTCGAACAGCGCCACGATCTACGCCATTTCGCAATCCGGCTTCATGGTGCTGCCGCTTGCGACGCTGTCGCAGCAACCGATCGCGCTGCCCGATTCGCACGTGGCGCTGCTGGCCTCGGACCAATGCGGCGTGACCGCCTCACTCAATTCGGCCACTATCGCGGTGCGCAACGCGGGCGGCGGAAAGATTACTCCGACGGTGCAGGTGCTTGCGAGCACCAGCACGTCCACGCAGGCCAGCATCCGCTCGCAATCGTTCGGCGGCAACCTGACGGTGAATTTCAACGCGGCCGCGGCGCGCAATCTCGGCACGGCTTCGCCCGATGAGTTGCTCATTCAGGCGGCCGAAGCCGTGAACGTCGTCCCCAACATTTTCGTGTTCCAGAACAGCCGCAACGCCGAAGCGGCCGGCACGATCATGCCGCTGGATATCGGCGCCACCACCACCGGCCTCACCGACATCCTGCAGGACAACACGCGGCAGCGGCTTTACATCGCCAATCCGGGGCTGAACCGCATCGAAGTGTTCGACGAGCAGGCGCAGCAGTTTCTGGCGCCCATCAGCGTGGGCCAGTTGCCGCGCTCGATGGCCTTCGGCAGCGACACCAGCACCCTATACGTGGGCAACTCGGGCGGCGAAACCATCAGCATCGTGGACCTCACCAAGAACGCGGTTGCCGGCCAGGTGAACTATCCGCCGCTGCCCTTCAATTCCAACCTCGCGCCCATCACGCCGATGATTCTGGCTTCGAGCGAGCGCGATCCGCAGGTGGTGATGTCGAACGGGTCGCTGTGGAAGATCGCCGGCAGCAGCGTGGTGCCGTGGACGCTCGACACCAACGTATTCGGCACGACCACCACCATTCCCGCGCCGCAGAGCATGGTGGCGACGCCCGATGGCGCGTACGTGCTGCTGCTGGGCGGCACAGGCATCGGCTACCTCTACGATGCTTCGGTGGACGATTTCGTGAGCGCGGTGCAAGTGATTCCGGCGCCGATTTCGGGCTATTACGGGCCGCTGGCGGCGGGTCCGAACGGCAATTATTTTCTGGCCAACGCGCAGGTTCTGAACCTGGCGCTGACTACCGTCGGATCGGGCGCGGGCGTGACCGGGCCAGTTTCGGGCGGCGGACTGCCTTCCCCCGCAGGACCTTCCAGCGGATCGTCGCGGCCGGTTTCGGCCGTGGCGGCCATCAACGCCCAAAGCTTCGCGCGATTCTCCACCGCGACGCGCGCGAGCGCCACGGCAGCCCCCAGCGATCCCGGCGTAATTGAAGTGGTGGATGCCGCGAGTCTGCGCACGACGCTCGCCGTGAATGCGCTCGAAAGTCCTCTGGCGGTGGTGGCCGGAACGGGACGCACGAACATCAGCGGGCGGACGATGGTGGTGAACGCCGCCGGAAACAGGGCCTACGTGCTGACGGCATCGGGGCTCAGCATCATTCCGCTGGTGGCCACGCCGTCTTCGAGCGTGCCGAGCCTGAGCGGATCGGCCCTGGTGAACCAGGCGAATCAGACTAGCGGAGTGGCGCCGGGCGGGCTGGTCGGCATCCTTGGTAAGAATCTGGCAGCGACCGCATCGGCGCCCACGCCCAGCGCGACCTCGCCACTGCCTACCGTGCTGGGCGGAGTTTGCGTAACTTTAAACAACGCGCCGCTGCCATTGCAGGCGACCAGCGCCACCGAGATCAACGCGCAGTTGCCCTTTACGCTGGCGGCCGGGCGCTATCCGCTGGTGGTACACTCGATCGCCAACCAGGCCGCCTCGAGCACCGCGACTGTGACGGTGGCCAAATACGCCCCGGCGATTTTCGTGGACAGCAACGGCCCGGCGATCTTCCACGCCAACGGACAGCGGGTAGACAAGCAGCATCCGGCCACGCGCGACGAGCCGCTCACGATCTACGCCACCGGTTTGGGCGCCACCACCGGGGGAAAGGTGGTGACCGGCGAGCCATCGCCTTCGAATCCGCTGGCGGTGACCGCGACCGTGTCACTGTATTTCGGCAATCCCACCATCAGCCAGGCGGCGGTGATCGTGGATTGGAGCGGCCTGGAACCGGGGATGATCGGGGTCTACCAGATCAACTGCCGGATACCGGGTACTCACCTGAACGGTAATGCTTTGCCCGTCACGTTACGGATTGGCGGTGTGAGCAGCATCACTACGGGTCCGACAGCCGCGGTGGTATACGTGAACTGAGCAGGTTCGCGCCCACCTGCCGTACCAGTACCCTGGGGTTTCCGGCGACAGCGGGCCGGCACGGACGCGATCTGGTGTTTGGCCCTGCAAGTGGCTTAAAGTATTAAGAGCACAGGTGTGAGGCGTTGATGCGATCCTTTCGATTGAGCTTCCTTTTGTTAGCGGCGATAGCTGCCTTGGTGTCCTGCAGCACCGATCCCAACGTGGCCAAGAAGCGCTACATGGACCGGGGCATGATGTTCTACAACAAGGGCAAATACAAGGAAGCCCGCATCCTGTTCCTGGATGCCCGCAAGAAGGATCTCAAATACGGTCCGGCCTACTATCACCTCGGCATGGTGAGCGTGAAGATGGGCAACATCACCGATGCGGTGCAGTATTTCCGCCGCGCCATCGAGTTGCTGCCGCCGGATAATCCGGATCATTGGGACGCGGTCATCCGCCTCTCGGACATCTACGTCGCGGTGGCCAAGGATCAGAAGCCTTACATGGACGAGGTGGTGGGCTACTGCTCGCAGTTGCTGAAGCGCGATCCCAACTCCTATGACGGGCACCGCCTGGAAGGCGATGTGAATTTCGTGCGCGCCATCGAAGCTTTCAAGACGTCGCGTCGTGACGACGGCCAGGCGCTGCTGGATGCTTCTATCGACGAGTACCGCAAGGCGGACAGCCTGAAGGCCAATCAGCAGGGCGTGCTGATGCAACTGGCGCGGGCGCTTTCGGCCAAGACGCAATATGCCGAAGCCGAGCAGCTTTACCGCCGCGTGATCGACCTGGACAAGACTTATCAATACAGTTACACCGAGTTATACCGGCTGTTCATCTTCCAGAGCAAAATCAGCGAGGGCGAGCAGGTACTGAAGCTCGCGATGGGCAACAACCCGAAAGAGTTTTCCTACATGACGATGCTGGCGCTGCACTATTCGCTGCAGCGCCGCCGCGACGACATGGTCGCGGTGCTGCAACAGATCAAGGCGCACGCCAAGGATTTCGAGCAAGCCTATGTGACGGTGGGCGACTTCTACCTGCGTATCGGCGACATGGAATCGGCGGTACGGGAATATCGCGAGGGGATGAGCAAGGACGCAGCGCGCAAATCCACCTATGAGAAGCGCATCATCGAAGTCTACATGCGGCAGGGCAAGAAAGCCGAAGCGTCGGAGATTGCCAACCAGATTCTGAAGGACGACCCCAACGACGCGGACGCGCGCGGTCTGGAAGCCAGCTTCATGCTGGACAAGGGCGAGGTGAACCGCGCGCTCGGCGAACTGCAGGCCGTGGTGACGCACGCTCCCGATAATCCGGTGGCGCACTACAACCTGGGGCGGGCGCACGCCGCTCGCGGCGAATGGGAGCAGGCCCGCCAGTCGTTCGAGAAGGCCATCCAGATCCGCCCGGACTATGTGATTGCGCGGCTGGCCCTGGCGCAACTGGAAGTGCAGCGCGGAGAGTACGACGCCGCGTTGAAGACGGCTCAGCAGATCCTGGGCATCGACCGGAACAACATCAACGCCAAGCTGATCGAATCGGCGTCGATGATGGGGGAGAAGAAGTTCGGCGAATCGCGCGTGTTGCTGGACCAGATGATGAAGAGCAATCCCGGCTCGCCGGATGTGTTCTTCCAGGTGGGCGTGATGAACCTGGCGGAGAACAGATTCAAGGAGGCCGAGGAGGCGTTTCAGAAGTCGTATCAGTTGGATCCCAAAAAGTCGCGCGGCCTGCTGGGGATTGTCGAAACCGACATGGCGCAGAACCGGTCGGAGGAGGCCATGCAACTGCTGCAGACCGAGTTGGCGAAGACGCCCAACCGGCTGGATCTGCGGTTGGCCTACGGCAATACGGCGGTGCGCGCCGGCAAGTACGACCTGGCCATCGGGGAGTACGAGAAGATGCTCAACATGATGGACAAGAACTCGCGTTTGCGCGGGGACGTCTATCTGCGCATCGGGGAAACTTATCGCCGCAAGGGCGACCTGAACGGAGCCATCGTCAACTTACAGAAGGCGCGCGAATTTCAGCCCGAGAATGTCGTGGTGATGGCCACGCTGGCGCTGGTGCTGGATGCGGCCGCGCGCTGGACCGAAGCCAGGCAGGTGTACGAGGCGGTGTTGAAGCTGGACAACAACAACGCCGTGGCGCTGAACAACCTGGCGTATTTGATGGCGGAGCACAACGGCGACTTAGACGATGCGCTGAGCAAGGCGCAGCGCGCCAAACAACTGCTGCCGGAGATGACCGAAGTATCGGATACGCTGGGCTGGATCTTCCTGAAGAAGAACCTGAGCGACAGCGCGCTCGACACGTTCCGCGACCTCGTGAGTAAGGCGCCCAACCAATCGACCTATCGGTACCACCTGGGTATGGCGCTGGCGCAGAAGGGCGACAAGATCAAGGCGATCAAGGAACTGCAGGAAGCGCTAAAGTACAATCCCAGCAAAAACGAGCGCGACGAAATTCAGCAGTTACTGAATAAGTTGGGTGCTTAGTTTCTAACGGACGCCGCAGCGCCCCGACATTTGGAACCGGTTCCATTACTCCCCGCCAGGGGAGCGTCCCCGAAGGGATCGTGCCACTTAAGGGCGGATTTTTAACGCCTCCCGGCGTGGAATTTAACGCCTTCCGTCGGGGTAGTAGGAGCGTTGAACGCCTGTGCTCCGGATTTAAAGCCCCCCAGGTTGGGCTCCAGCAGGCGCTCTCGGCGAGGACCACGGTACGCCATTCCGCAGTTCCATCTCGATATCAGATTTAGCATGACGGTTTGGGGCTGGCCGGTAGGATGGCTTGTAAGTGGTTGAGGCGGTGGGAAAGATTGCGGGATGAAGTTGGTGAATGATAGGCTTTGTTCATGCGAAGCTGCAACGGCGCTCCCTCACGGGCCCAGAGGGCACCCCGGCTCCGTTTGAGACGCCTGTTACTGGCTGCCGCAATTCTAGTCCAAGCCACCGTTCTGCTGGGCCAGACGCCTCGAGGACAAGGGAATAGGTATCTCGGCAGACTCGATACGCCAGTGGAAGGTGTGTTGTACACGAATCTCAGAACTATTGATGTGCTTCGCGACGTCGCGGGCCGGTACCACCTAATGATTGGCGTGTCGGGTGTCGCAATAGGGGACGACTCATTTCACATAAATGTTGACGTAAGGCGTGGCACGATTCGCGACGTGTTAGATGCCGTGGTCCGCGAAGACGCGCGGTACCACTGGGAGCTGCGGCGGGACGGGAGCATCTCGGTCACAATTGGTGCGTTGCTGGTCTTGCCAGACGTGCCGCTGCAGTCGGTGGATATTGAAGGCAAGAGGCGTATCGAGATGGCCAAATCGATGCTGGGCATACCAGAAGTGGCTGGGTGGCTCCGAGACTCGCGCTGCTTGCTAGATCAAATCGTCGCAATCACGGGCAGGCCGCCGCGGGAGGCTGCGACCGTAACTCTGCATGTTCGCGATGAGCCATTATGGGCGGCGTTGAATTCGGCGGCGATGAGCTCGGGCCAATATTTTTGGTCGCTGGTGCAATACAGCGATCAACCGTGCCGCATCAATCTTGGGCTTTGAGCCGATTCCGCGTGTTTGGTGGGCCGAGAATTGATTGGCGTCTGGCTCGACCTCGATTGAGATGCAGGTACGATCATTGGTAAAAACCGCTTGGAATCATATGGAAGTCGACTCGCAATGCTTACCCTGGCACCGGCGCTTTGCGTTCTCCTGGCGCAAGCCCCGCAGGGCGATCCGAAATCTTGGCCCGATGCCGAGCAACTGAGCTATAGCGTAGCCCTCGATCCGATGCCCATTCAACGGGCGCTGCTGGCCGTGTCAGCGGCAGCGCGAAGGCCGGGCGGAGTGGTCCTCCTGTCCCTCTGTGGCGAGGAGGATGAGAGTCCGCTTCAGGTTCCGCAGGGGGCCTCTCTAGCGAGTGCGCTGGATCTGCTAACGGCGGTTCATCCCGCCTACGAGTGGACGGTTCGCGACGGAGTGGTGAATGTCCTGCCGCGGCAGCAAAAGTTTGCGGTAATGAATGTTCTCCTCGGCCGGTTCGGGTGGGACGCCACCGACAGTGTGCACCTATCGGTAAGCAGACTTTCTCAAGTTCCTAGCGTACGTCAATTCCTTCGCGGAACCGGAGTCGTGGAAGCGATACAACAAGTGTCTCTGTTTGGACGGCTCCGCAGAACAGCGAATGGAATTTCGGAGCCACCGCCGAAGGGCCGGCGATACGTCGTGGAAAGCGTGCCTCTGGTGACCGCGCTGAACAGATCAAAACGGTCAGAGCATTCCAGTTACGAAAATCAGCGTTGATAAGGTGAAACAATGATAGGAACGTTAGCTCGCCTTGCCGCGACCTTGATTAGCACGGTTCTTCTCGGCTCATCGTTACTGGCCCAGACGTTAGTGCCCCCGCAAATGGACCCGCTGGAGGAATTTAACATCCCCAACACTACCAGCGGGCTGGTGGCGGCCTTGCGACATCCCGATTACGCTGTCCGCCAGGCTGCGGCCTTTAAGCTAGGGTTTTCTCCTCCGCGCCCGATAACCCTACCCGCAATGCTGGGCGCTCTTGCGACTGAAGAAAATCCGTACGCTCGAAGTGCCCTGGCTACTGCGGCCTCAGCCTTGGGATCGGAACAAGGACTCGCGTCGCTGAGAGGTATGTGCGTGGATGCAACGGCGTCCGCGCTTTCCAGATCGCTGGCCGCGCACGCGATGAGCTTCTTTCTGAAGCGTGACGATTGCACTGGGACGCTGTTAGATGCACTTCGGCTACGTGAAAACTCGGGAGCGATGTTCTATGCACTCGACGCTCTTAATCGTTCGGTTAACCACCTATCGGCCCAGGAGGAGGACGAACTTCGCGGGTTGGCGGCGATATTAGTCCGGAGCGATAATTTCCAAGTTCGCACACTCTAGAGAGGACGCCGAGTGCGGCATGCCCATTGCCGACGGGCGGCTTCAAATCATTCATCCGCCAGGAGACTCGAAGCGGCTTTCCGGGCGTACGAGCAGGCTCGGAAACGCTACCGCGATTTTGTCGAGCGCGGAGTTGTGCCCGACGGCCATCGCGAGTAAAAGCACCCCTCCAAAGGCCCCTTCCGCTTCGCCCAAAAATCTGATAGGCTACAGCCGACAATCAGGCCCCTTACCGTTGCTGGGCTGTTCATTCCCTGTCTGATGGCGCTCAGCCGGCCTCATTATTTTGTTTTTATTAAGGAGGGGCAAACATGGGTACCGTGCTCACTGGAGCGCCGCCGGAATTGTGCGCGCGCTCCGAGGAGAAGGGACATAAGCCGCAGTTCCCTGGAATTCCTACGACTTCCGACGGCGCCGGCATGGTGGTTTGGGTAGAAACTCATATCACCCAAGGAGCCTGCGCCTATCCCATCACATCGTCTACCACCATGGGTGGTGGCTACCAGGTGGAGGTCGCGAACGGTGCGCGCAACCTCTGGGGCGAGGAGCTCGCCTTCATCGAACCGGAGTCCGAACACAGTGCCGCCTCCACCTGCGAAGGCTTCGCCGTGGCCGGCGGACGCGTAACGAATTTTACGTCCGGCCAGGGACTCATCCTCATGAAGGAGGTCTTATATACCATCTCCGGCAAGCGCCTGCCGGTGGTGTTTCATATCGGGGCGCGTGCGCTCACATCCCATTCCTTAAACGTGCACGCCGGCCATGACGATGTTGTGGGCGTCGCCGATTGCGGCTGGGGGGTGCTCTATGCGCGCAATGCGCAGGAGGCCGGCGACCTGGCGCTGATCGCGCGGCGTACCGCCGAAGACACTGAGACGCCGTTCCTCAACGTGCAGGACGGCTTCCTCACCACCCACACCATCGAGAACGTACGGCTGCCCGAGCCGGACCTGATGAAGCAGTTCGTAGGCCACCCTTCCCAGCACATCCGCAACCTGATGGACCCGCAGATCCCTCTGATGTCCGGCGTGGTACAGAACCAGGACAGCTACATGAAGGGCAAAATCGCCCAGCGCCGGTACTACGACCCGATCCTGTCCATATTGAAGTCGGTGATGCAGGAGTACGGGCTATTGACCGGCCGCCATTACGACGTCGTGATGCCGTACCGGCTGGAGGACGCCGATTACGCCATCGTGGGCTCCGGCTGTATGATCGAGACCGGCGAAGCGGCCGTGGATTACATGCGCGAAAAGCTGGGCCTCAAAGTGGGGCTGCTGCACCTGACCTGCTTCCGGCCGTTCCCCTCGGCGGATGTGGTGCGCGCCCTGCGGCACGTCAAAGGTATCGCCGTCATCGAGCGCCTCGACATCCCCATGATGCAATCGAATCCGCAGCTCTGTGAAATCAAGGCGGCCTTCGCGGACGCCATGGCCGGAACGCCGGGGTATCCGCAGATTCACCGTATGCCCCGATTCACGGGCGGTTCGGCTGGATTGGGCAGCCGCGATGTACGCGCGGGAGATTACCTGGCCATCGTGGAGAACCTGCGCAGCCCGCAGCCGCGCTCCTACTTCACGGTGGGGATCAAGCACGAAACCGCGCTCCAGGTCACTGCCGATCCGGACGTGCGCGACCCCGGATCGTTCTCCATGCGCGGCCACTCGGTGGGCGGCTACGGTTCGGTGACGACCAACAAGGTGATCGCCACCATCGCCGGAGAGGTTTTCGGCATGGACGTGCAGGCGTATCCGAAGTACGGTTCGGAGAAGAAGGGCCTGCCCACCACCTACTACCTGACCATCGCCAAGCAGCATATTCGCGTGCACTCGGAGCTCGAGCACGTGGAGTTCGTCGTGCTCAACGACGTCAACGCCTTCAATCTGGAGAATCCGCTGATGGGGATCTCGGAAAACGGCATGGTGTTCGTGCAGAGCCAGAAGACCGACCCCGCGGAGGTCTGGGGGTCGATTCCGGCCTGGGCCCGCAAGACCATGTTCGACAAAAACGTACGGGTCTTCGCGCTGGATACGGTGGGCATCGCGCAGGCGGTGTCGTCGCGCGCCGATCTGCAGCAGCGCATGCAGGGAATCGTGCTGCTGGGCATCTTCCTGCGCATCACACCGTTCCAGAAGGAGCTGTCGCTGAGCGAGGAAGACGTTTTCCGCGGCGCTGAAAAATCGCTGCGCAAGTATTTCGGCAAACGCGGCGAACGCGTGGTGCAGGACAATCTGCAAGCCGTCCGGCGCGGCTACCACGAAGTGATCGAGATTCCGCGCGAGGCGATGCTGTCCACGGCGGAGGCCGACCGGGCCAACGCCGAGTTGCGTGTGATGCAGGCGGGAGGAAACTAATATGGCGACCATACCATTCGAAGCCAGGCTGGCGGACATCAACGCCCACGTGGTCGATATCTCCGATTTCAACGAGCGCGTGGTCGGCGCGTATAACAGCGGGCTGGCGGAAAGAGGCTTGCCCGCCGACGATCAGAGCGCTCGCAGCGTGGTGCCGGCGGCCACCGGAGCGCTGCGCGATTTCAGCTATATCGCCCCCGACATCCCGGCCTTCAACGGCCCCAACTGCGTAGGCTGCATGGACTGCGTCACGCAATGTCCGGATACCGCCATTCTGGCCAAGGTGGTGGAACCCGGGGTGCTCGACCAGCATCTCGCCGCATTCACCGACGACGGAGTTCGCCAGGACATGGCCGCCCAGTGGGCCATCACCAACAAGTATTTCAATGTGCTCGAGAAAAAAGGCGTCGGCGGCGGCAAGTTCGGCATCTTTATCGATCCAACCAAGTGCAAAGGCTGCTGCGAATGCGTGGATGCCTGCGGCGATCACGATGCTCTCAAGATGATTCGCAAAAACGACGAGAACATGAAGTGGTACCGCATGGCCTTCGAGATGTACAAGTCGGTGCCCGAGACTCCGGCCAAATTCATCAACGACAAAGCCCTATCGGACATGATGCTGGCGGAGCGTTCGCTGCTCTACGTGGGCGGCGCCGGGTCGTGCATGGGTTGCGGGGAAGCGACCGCCCTGCGCATGTTTCTGGCCGCCACCGGCTTCCAGTACGGCCAGGACAACGTCGGCATCGTAGCCGCCACCGGCTGCAACACGGTGTACACGTCGACTTATCCTTACAATCCGTACCGCGTCTCCTGGACCAATTCGCTGTTCGAAAACGCACCGGCCGACGCCATGGGCGTGCGCGCGCGGTGGGACCAACAGGGCTGGCAAAACAAGCGCCTGTGGATCATCGGCGGCGACGGCGCCATGAACGATATCGGCTTCCAGTCGCTCTCGCGGATGCTGGCTTCCGGCGCCGACATCAAAGTCATCGTGCTGGACACGCAGGTCTATTCCAATACCGGCGGCCAGGCCTCCACCAGCTCCTTCAAGGGGCAGGATGCCAAGATGAGCTACCATGGCAGCGCCATTTCCGGGAAGAAGGAGAACCGCAAGGAGCTGGCCAACCTCTGCATGATGCACAAAGATGTTTATGTCGCCCAGACCACCTGCGCCCACATGAACCATTTCTACAAGGCCATCATGGAAGCCAACCAGTTCCCCGGACCGGCCATCGTGAACGTGTTCACCACCTGCCAGCCGGAGCACGGCGTGGGCGACAACATGGCCGAGCACCAGGCCAAGCTGGCGGCCGATTCGCGCTCCTTCCCGGTGTTCATCTACGATCCGCGCAAAGGGTCGCGCTTCAAGGAGCGGCTGAGCCTGGTGGGCAATCCCAACGTGAAAGAGGACTGGTACGTGCATCCCAAGACGGGCGAGCGCATCGATTTCGTTTACTTCGCGCGCACCGAAGGACGCTTCGCGAAGCACTTCGATAAGGACGGAAATCCCTCGGCCGTTCTCCTGGCCACCCAGGAGGAGCGGCTCGAAAACTGGCATCTGTTACAGGAGCTGGCTGGGCTGCGATAGCCCGATGCAGGAAAGGGAGGCGAGCCGTGTTCCAAGTTGAAAACCTTGCCGAACTCGCGGAAGAGCTGCGGCGCCGCGGCGTCGAAGCGTGTCACGAAATTCTGTACGGTCCGCACGGCGGGCGGGAGGGCCTCGATGTCGGCGAGGACTTCTTCCCCCTGTGGGAGCTGCTGTTGCCCGATAACCAGGAGGATGTTTCGCGCTTGGACTTCGCCGCCATCAAGGCGCGGCGGGGCCCCAACTGGTCGGTGGACCCGCCGGTCTACCAGACGTAGAAATGATGTGGCGCAGACAAGAGAGGGCCTGCGCCACGTCTGCGGGTTAACGGCCCTACGACTGCTACACTGAGGGCGGAGGGTTTCCTTGGTCTCGAGCTCTACCTCTTCCGAATCCGCCGTGCGCCTGGCCGGGCTGGATTCGAATCAGCTCATTCGCGCCTTTCGCATCATGCACACGTCGCGGCGGCTCGACGACCGCGAAATCGCCCTCAAGCGCCAGAATCGCATTTTCTTCCAGATTTCGGGCGCCGGGCATGAAGCCGTCCAAGTGGCCGCCGGCATGGTGCTGCGCGCGGGACAGGATTGGGTCTACCCATATTATCGCGATCGCGCCTTGTGCCTCACCCTCGGCGTCACCCCATACGAAATGTTGCAGCAGGCCGTGGGCGCGGCGGGTGATCCCGCTTCGGGCGGGCGCCAGATGCCTTCGCACTGGGGACGTCACGAGCTGCGCATCGTCAGTTCATCGTCGCCCACCGGGACGCAGTTCACTCAGGCCGTAGGGTGCGCGGGCGCGACCCGCTACCTCGCCGCCAATGGGGAAATCACGCTGGTGTGCGGCGGCGATGGTGCGACCAGCGAAGGCGAATTCTGGGAAGCGCTCAACGCCGCCTGCCTGGAGCGCCTGCCGGTGCTGTTCCTCATTGAGGACAACGGCTACGCCATCTCGGTGCCGATCGAATGCCAGACCGCCGGAGGCAACATCTCGCGGCTGGTGGAAGGCTTCCCCGACCTGCTGCGCATCGAAGTGGACGGCACCGATTTCCCGGCATCCTATCGCGCCCTCGAACAGGCGGCCGCGTCGTGCCGGCAGGGACGCGGGCCGGTGCTGGTGCATGCGCACGTCATCCGCCCCTATTCGCACTCGCTCTCCGACGATGAGCGCCTCTACAAAGCGCCCGCCGAGCGGCAGTCGGAAAACCAGCGCGATCCGATCCTGCTATTCCCCAAGTTGCTCATCGACGAAGGCATCATCGACCGCCGGATGCTGCAGGACATCACGCACGAAATCGATCTGGAGGTGCACGAGGCCACCGAGCGCGCGTTGCGCGACGAGCCGCCCGTGCCCGCATCGGCACTGCAGCATCTGTACTCCGAAACCGTCGATCCCGCGTCGGACGCATTCGCCACGCCGGCCGAGCCGCGCGGCGCGCCGCTCACCATGGTGGACGCCATCAATCTGACTCTGAAGGAAGAGATGCGCCGCAACCCCGCCATTCTGGTGTTCGGCGAAGATGTGGCCGATTGCAGCCGGCAGGCCAATCGACGCGAAGTGAAGGGCAAAGGCGGCGTCTTCAAGGCCACACACGGACTCGAAACCGAGTTCGGCGCGCTGCGCTGCTTCAATACGCCGCTGGCCGAAGCGGCCATCGTGGGACGCGCCATCGGAATGGCCACGCGCGGGCTGAAGCCGGTGGCGGAGATTCAATTCTTCGATTACATCTGGCCGGCCATGATGCAGCTTCGCGATGAACTGGCCACTCTGCGCTGGCGCTCGAACGGCGCGTTTGCCTGTCCGGCCGTCATTCGAGTGGCCATCGGCGGATACCTGAACGGCGGCGCGATCTATCATAGCCAGTCGGGCGAAGTCACCTTCACCCACATTCCCGGACTGCGCGTAGTAATGCCGTCGAACGCACAGGACGCTTGCGGGCTGCTACGCACAGCATTACGCTCGGACGATCCGGTGCTGTTCCTCGAACACAAGAAGCTGTATCGCGAGCCATACAATCGCTCGCCGCATCCCGGTCCCGAGTTCACCATCCCGTTCGGCAAAGCGCGCCTGGTGAAGCCTGGCCGAAGCCTGACCTTGGTGACGTACGGCGCGCTGGTGCAGAAAGCGCTCGCCGCGGCGACTCAGGTCGAGCGGCGCAATCCGCAACTCTCCATCGAGATTCTCGACCTGCGCACGCTCGCGCCCTACGATTGGGAGGCCATCCGCGCGTCGGTCGAAAAGACCAGCCGTGCGGTGATCGCCCACGAGGACTGCCTCTCTTTCGGCTACGGCGCCGAGTTGGCGGCGCGCATCGCGGGCGAACTGTTCGAGCACCTGGATGCGCCGGTGGGCCGCGTGGGCGCTCTCGATACCTGGGTCGGCTATCACCCGCGCCTCGAAGCCGCCATCCTGCCGCAGACCGAAACGCTCATCACCGAGATGGAACGCCTGCTGGCGTATTAGCGCATGCCCGCGCCGGATTCCATCTACGAGGAGAATCTTCGGCTCGGGCAGATCGAATATCAGCAGCAGCACATTTACCTGCGCTCGCAGCCACGGATCCTGGGGCTCGTCCTGGGGAATTCCTGCAACATTGATTGCCCGCATTGTTACCAGGCGAAAAATGGCGACAGCCTGCTGAAGCCCGCGGAGATCGGACGCGAATTGCGGCGCGAGTTCATGGGCCTGTATCCCTACCTGGCGACGCTGCGCATCCAGGGCGGCGAGGCGATGGCGTATACCGGGTTCGGCGACCTGCTGGAGGATGTGGCCTCGTCGGTCGCGCGGCCCTTGCTGAGCATGAGCACCAACGGCACGTTGATCGGCGAAGAGTGGGCCGAGCGCATCGTGCGGCTGCCGTTCCGCAACCTGACGGTTTCGATCGATGGCGGCACTCCGGAAACCTACGCCCGGCTGCGGCGCGGCGCCGATCTGGCAGCGGTGCTGGAAAACGTCGCGCGCATCCAGCGGTGGAAGCAGAAACTCGCCAGCGAATGGCCGCGGCTCGATTCGTTCTATGTGATGATGCGCTCGAACTTCCGCGAGATTCCGCGTTACCTCGGACTGATGAGCGAGTACGGCTTCGAAGAAGTGTCGCTGCAAACCATGGAGGTGAATGCCAACAACACCACGCGCGAACCGCAACTGGAGGCGGAGGAGTCCATCGCGGATCCGGCGGAGGTGCGCGAGTTGCATGCGCTGATCGGCCGCGTGCTGCCCGAGGCGCGGCGGCGTTTCCGCAGCATCCGCATCAGCGGGCTGACCTCGCTGTTCGAAGGCTGCGGGCTGGACACCGGTTTGCTGCGCGAAGAGACGACCGGCCTGTATCCCGACAGCCGCGATCTGGCGCACGAAGCGCCGCAGGGCGTGCCGCTGTGTCCCAATCCCTGGACCACCCTGTTCGTGGCCGAAAACGGCGACGCGCATTTATGTTTTTTGGCCGAGCCGGTGGGCAACCTGTACGAAGTGCCGCTGGCGTCTGTCTGGAATAGTCCGCGAGCGCTCGCCAAGCGCAGCCACATGCTGGCCGGCCGCTATCTCGCATCGGGATGCTCGGAGCGCTGGTGCTCGTGGCGCGAAGGTAAGCCCGCCGCGCCACCCTCGGAATCGATCGCCGGGCTGCGCGCGGAGATGAAGCAACTGGCGGACCGCGCGTCGGCGATCGCGCCGCTGGTGCAAATCGGCGCACAGGACGGTGCACACGGCATCGCGCAGGTACGCCGCATGTTGGTGTCGCGCGAGCAGCAGATTCGCGAGTTGGAAGCGCGCTTCACTGACCTTTGCCGGACCAACGCGGCGATTCACGAACACGGCCAGCGCTACATCGACGAACTGGTGGCCAACGGGCGTGCCGCGCAGCAGTCGATCGGCGAACTGGAAGCGGCGCACGAACGCGCGCG
>Ga0335085_10007083_pt1 | contig 17523 bp, 19 predicted proteins | sample Lox_Sample_45_FD_206712 | JGI IMG/M metagenome (GOLD analysis project Ga0335085, IMG submission 206712) | Soil microbial communities from Loxahatchee National Wildlife Refuge, Florida, United States - Lox_Sample_4.5 | ecosystem: Environmental > Terrestrial > Soil > Wetlands | place: USA...
GAGACGACGCAGGATCGCACGCTCTTCAGCGAGTACACCCGGGGGCGGCCGGTGAACCTCGAGCGCGCCATGCGCGCGGCCGACCGGCTGGGGGGGCACCTCGTCCAGGGGCATGTCGACGGGGTTGCTGTGGTTGAGCGCGCCGCGCCGCAGGGCGACGCCCGGGTGTATGACTTGCGGGTGCCCGCAGCGGTGCGGCAGGTCTGCGTGCCTCAGGGGTCCATCACGGTGGACGGAGTGAGCATGACCGTAAACGCACTGCCCGGTCCGGAGCTGGTCCAGATCTCGGCGATTCCATTCACGCGGGCGCATACGACCCTGGGCCGTCTCGAGACGGGCGACCGGGTGCACGTCGAGGCCGACCTGCTGGGGAAGTACGTGAGAGAGCTATGTCGTTCGCAACTGTAACGCAGGCCATCGCGGACATCCGCGCGGGCAAACTGGTCATCGTCGCGGACGATGAGGATCGCGAGAACGAAGGCGACCTCGTCGGCGCCGCCGAGCGCGTCACCCCCGAGATGATCAACTTCATGGCGACGCACGGGCGCGGCCTGATCTGCATGACGCTCATGCCTGAGCGGTGCCAGGCCCTCGGGCTCTCCGCGATGACCGAGCACAACACCGAGGCGCACGAGACCGCGTTCACCGTCAGCGTGGACGCGGCGGCGCGCTTCGGCGTGACGACGGGCATATCGGCGTCCGACCGGGCCACCACGATCCGCGTCGTGATCGATCCCGAGTCGATTCCTTCGGATCTGCGGCGGCCGGGGCACGTCTTCCCGCTGCGGGCCCGCCCCGGTGGGGTGCTGCAACGCGTGGGGCAAACGGAGGCGAGCGTGGATCTCGCGCGCCTCGCCGGCCTTTACCCGGCCGGCGTCATCTGCGAGATCCTGAGCTCCGACGGGACGATGGCGCGGCGCCAGGAGCTCGAGCGCTTCGCGCAGCAGCACGGGCTCGCGTTCATCACCGTCGCCCAGCTCGTGTCGTACCGGCTCGCGACCGAGCGCCTCGTGCACCGCGCGGCGGAGTCCCGCCTGCCCACGCCCTTCGGTGAGTTCCGTATCGTCGGCTATCGCAACGACGTAGACGCCGCCGAGCACGTCGCGCTGGTGCACGGCGATGTCACCGGGCAGACGGACGTGCTGGTGCGGATGCACTCCAAGTGTCTTACCGGGGATGTGTTCGGGTCCACGCGGTGCGACTGCGGCTGGCAGCTGCACAGCGCCATGCGGATGATCGCGCAGGAAGGCCGCGGCGTTGTCGTCTACCTGGATCAGGAGGGCCGGGGCATCGGGTTGCTCAACAAGCTCAAGGCGTACGAGCTGCAGGACGCGGGTGACGACACGGTGACCGCGAACGAGAAGCTCGGCTTCAAGGCCGACCTCCGCAACTACGGCATCGGCGCCCAGATCCTGCTCGACCTGGGGCTCTCCTCCATCCGCCTGCTGACCAACAATCCCATGAAGCTCATCGGGCTCGAAGGGTACGGCCTCGAGATCGTCGCACGGCTGCCGATCGTGCCGCCGGCGTCGGACGAGAACCGCTCCTATCTCGACGTGAAGCGGGACAAGCTCGGCCACCTGCTCACGCACTGACTGTGGCCGACATCCAGGGCGCGCCCCACGTGCCGCGCACCGGGCGCGTGGCGGTGCTCGTCAGTCGGTTCAACGAACCCATCACGTCTCGCCTGCTCGACGGCGCCCGCCAATGCCTCCGCGAGCACCACGTCCCCGACGCGCGCGTGGACGTGGTGTGGGTCCCCGGGGCGTTCGAGTTGCCCGTGGCTGCCGAGACCGCGGCCGCGACCGGCCGCTACGCGGCAATCGTGGCGCTCGGCTGCGTGATCCGCGGCGAGACCGCCCACTTCGACTACGTCGCCGGCGAATCCGCGCGGGGCCTGGCTAACGTCGCGCTCACGCATCGCATCGCGCTCGGATTCGGGGTGCTCACGACGGAAACGGATGAGCAGGCGGAGGCCCGTGCCGGCGGTCCGCAGGGCAACAAGGGCTACGACGCAGCGGAGGCGGCGCTGCGCATGACGGGCGTGCTGGCCGACCTGACCCGTGCAGCGCCCCGAGACTAAGGCGAGGGTGCGCGCCCTCCAGCTCCTCTATGCGTGGGACCTATCCGGCCGGCCGTCGCTCGAGACGGTCGTGGGGCGTGTGGCGGGAATGTACGGGCGACAGGGGGCGGCGGCCGAGCACGACCGCGGAGCGGAGCTTGCGGCGATGGCCATCGCGGGTCTCCCCGATTTCGATCAGCGGGTGGCGGAAGCCGCCGAGCACTGGCGGCTCGAGCGGGTCGGCGTGGTCGAGCGCAATCTCTTGCGCCTCGCGCTCGCCGAGCTGGCCGAGGGGGCCACTCCCCCCCGCGTCGTCATCGATGAAGCGGTCAAGCTGGCTCACTGGTTCGCGGGCGCCAAGGCGCCCGCGTTCATCAATGGGGTCCTCGACGCGCTTGCTCGTGAGCTCGGCGCGTTGTGAGAATCCTGATCGTCAACTGGAACGACCGCGAAAATCCCTGGGCCGGGGGCGCGGAGGTTCACCTCCACGAGATCTTCGGCCGTCTGGCGCGCGGCGGTCACGACGTCGACCTCATCGCGAGCGGGTGGCCGGGCGCGGCGCCGGCGACCCAGCTCGATGGCATGCGCGTGCGCCGCGTCGGTGGCCGCCACAGCTTCGTCTTCGCCGCTCGGCGGGCCGTGCGCGAGCAGCTCGCGGCACGTCCGTACGACCTCGTCGTCGAAGACATCAACAAGGTGCCGCTCTACCTCTCACGCCTGACACGCCTACCGTTTTGCGCCCTCGTGCCGCACCTCTTCGGTACGACGGCATTCCGGGAGGTGAGCTGGCCGCTCGCGGCGGTAGTGTGGGCGTCCGAGCGACCGCTGGCGCGGGTCTACCGTGACGCGGCGTTCGAGGCGATCTCCGAGAGCACACGGGACGATCTCGTGCGGCGGGGCATCCCGGCCGAGCGGATCGCTGTGATCTACCCCGGGGTGGACGCTGCCTGGTTCTGTCCCGACAGCGCCGTTGCGCGTGCCGCGCGCCCGACGTTCTTGTACCTGGGGCGCTTGAAGCGTTATAAAGGGGTGGACATCGCCCTGCGCGCGGTGGCCGACGCACGCGCCGGGGGCTGTGACGTGGTGCTCGAGATCGCGGGTCAGGGAGATGACCGCGCGCGTCTCGAACAGGTGGCGCAGGGGGCCGACCTCGGTGAGGCCGTGCGCTTCCTCGGGTTCGTTGGGGAGGACGCAAAACGGCGGCTGCTGCGCCAGGCGTGGGCCGTGGTGCTCCCGAGCCCCAAAGAGGGGTGGGGGATCACCAACGTGGAAGCCGCCGCCTGCGGGACGCCCGCCCTCGCGTCGGATAGCCCGGGCCTGCGGGAGTCGGTGCGCCACGGCGAGACCGGATTCCTCGTGCCGCATGGCGACGTTGGGGCGCTCGCCCGGCGTATGGTGGAGTTGGCGCGCGACCCCGGACTGGTCGCGCGTCTCGGTGCGGCGGCCCGCACGTTCGCTCTCGGGCTGCCCTGGGACCGGGCCGCGGCGGAGACCGGGAAGCACCTCGAAACCGTGATAGCGGAAGGGCGGTGACACCGGTCATGCAGATCACGATAACGGCACGGCACTGTGAGATCCCCGACATCCTGCGGGAGCGGGCGCGTGCGCGGCTCGAGCGCGTGGGGCGCATCGTCCGCCGGCCTCAGCGCGCGCAGATCGTGTTCGGCGCCGAAGGGGGTCGCGCCATGGTCGAGCTGCGGTTGCACGCGGCCCGCGGTCACGTCCATGTCGCGACGGCGCAGGGACCGGACCATCGCACGGCGTTCGACCAGGGGATCGCGAAGCTGCGCCGGCAGCTGGACGGGCCGCGGGTGCCGCGCTCGCGCGCGGCCGCGCGGAAGGCTCGATGACCCCGTCGACGCCGCCGCGGGTGCGCGACCTCCTCGCGCGCAAAGGCTCCGATCTCCAGCTCGAGCCGCTGACGGGGGACGTCGGTCTCGACCGCCAGATGACGACGCCCGAAGCGTCGAGCCCCGGTCTCGTTCTCGCGGGGTTCACCAAACGGTTCGCGCAGACGCGGATCCACGTGCTGGGCCAGACCGAGATCACCTATCTCGCATCGCTGGACCCCGCCGCGCGCCGCCACTCGCTCGAAACCTTCTTCACGTTCGACATCCCCTGCGTCGTGATCACGAAGGGACAGGAAGCGCCGGCGGAGCTGCTCGAGCTGGCGCGCGCCAAGGGGATCGCGGTGATCCGCACGCGGCTCAAGACCTCCGAGTTCTACCGCCGCCTGAAGCCGTTCATCGATGAGGTGTTCGCTCCGAGCACGACGCTGCATGGGTCGCTCGCGGACGTATTCGGCGTGGGCTTGCTCTTCATGGGCCGCTCGGGGATCGGCAAGAGCGAGTGCGTACTCGATCTGGTGGAGCGGGGGCACCGGCTGGTGGCGGATGACGTCGTACACGTCATGCGCCGGGGTAACGACGTGCTGATCGGCCGCGGCCATGAGCTGGCGCGGCACTACATGGAGATCCGCGGCGTCGGGCTGATCGACATTCAGGCGATGTTCGGCGTGCGCGCGGTCCGGCAACAGAAGCGGCTGGAGGTCGTCGTCCAGCTCGCCGACTGGGATGCGTCGCGCGAGTACGACCGGACCGGCCTCGATCGCGAAACGATGGACATCCTCGGCGTCTCGCTCCCGCGCGTCACGATCCCGCTCAATCCCGGCAAGAACCTCACGGTGATCTGCGAGGTCGTGGCCATGAACCACCTGTTGCGCTACGGCGGTGTGGATTCCGCCGAGCGGTTCAACGAGCGCCTGGTACAGTACATGGCCGAGCGGCGCGAGCTGCAGGCATACCTCGAAGAGGACAATGAGTAAGCCGTTGCGGGGGGTGATCGTCTCTCACGCCGGCGTCGCCGAGGCGCTGGTCGCCGCGGTGCAGGGGATCGCGGGCGCGTCGGACGCGCTCGTTCCCGTCAGCAACGCGGGGTGCGATCGCGAGGCGCTGTCCAACAATCTCGCCGCCGCCGTGGGCGACCACCCGGCCGTGCTGTTCATCGACCTCCCCGGCGGCTCCTGCCTCACGAGCGCCGCGAGCTTCGCGCATGGGCGCCCGGAGCTCGCCGTCGTCACCGGCGTGAACCTCGCGATGCTGCTCGACTTCGTGTTCCATCGGGACATGCCCCCGGCGGAGGCCGCGCGGCACGCGGCGGCGGCGGGGAATCGCGCCATTCGCACCCCCGACCTGTGAGCATCGCGCTGTACCGCATCGACGACCGTCTCGTGCATGGACAGGTCGTGGTGGGGTGGGGCCAGCCCCTGAAGGCGGGGTTCATCGTTCTCGTGGACGACGCCGTGCGGGCCAGTCCCTGGGAGCAGGAGATCTATCGCATGGGGGTTCCGCCCCATATCGAGCTGATCTCCGCGTCGGTCGCGGAGGCCATCGCGCAGTTGCCACGCTGGGACGCCGATCCGCGTATCGGGATTGTGGTGGCGGGCGACGTGGCAACGCTGGCGGCGCTCACCGAGAACTGCCACGCGGTGAAGCGCATCAACGTCGGGGGTATCCACAACCGTCCGGGGCGCACGGAGCGCTTGCGCTTCGTCTACCTGAGCGACGCGGAGGCGGAGCAACTGAAGACACTGGCCGAGCGGGGGATCGAGATCGTCGCCCAGGACGTACCGACCGGGCGCGCCGTGCCATTGGCGGAGTTCACATGAGCCTCGAGCTGCAGGCGCTCTTGCTCGTCTGGGGCATGCTCGTCGGCCTCGACCTCGTAAGCGTTCCCCAGATGATGATCGCTCGGCCGCTCGTGGCGGGAGCAGTCGCTGGCGCGATGCTCGGCGACATTCCCACCGGCTTGAAGCTCGGCGTCGTATTCGAGCTGTTCCAACACGACATCCTGCCGATGGGCGCGGTGCGCTACCCCGAGTACGGGCCGGCCACCGTGGCCGCGGTGAGCGCCGCGCATATGGTGGGGGGCGCGCTCGGGCTCGGGCTGGGTGTCGCGGTCGGGCTCGTGACCGGGATGATCGGCGGCACCAGCATCCACCTGATGCGGCGGCTCAACGCCCGGGCGGTCCGGCGTGCCGCTGCGGTGCTCGAGACCGGGGACATCCGCACCCTCGTCCGCCTGCACGTGCAGAGCATCCTGCGCGACGCGCTGCGCGCCGGGCTCGTGACTGCTTTCGGTCTCGCACTCGCCGTGGAGCTGAACGCACTCAGGCTTGGCCACATCCTCGCGCGCGAAGGCTTCGCGCTGGCGGCGGTTGCGACTGGGGCGGGGCTCGCAGTCGCCGCCGCCGGTACCTTGCGCCTCGTGCGCAGGCCGACACTCGCCTGGTTCGCAGCAGGGCTGCTCGGCGGCGCCGCAGAAGTGTGGCTGCGATGAGGGTCCCCTTGATCCGCACCCTGCTGCGTCTCTTCACGGTGCAGGGTTCGTGGAACTACGAACGCATGCTCGGCGTGGGATTCGGCGTCGCCGAGGAGCCCCTGCTCCGCGACTTGGCCGGCGCGCGGAGCCGGGAGGCGGGTAGCGCGTACCGCGGCGCCGTAGCGAGAGGAGCCCATTTCTTCAACGCCCATCCATACCTCTGCGGACTCGCCGTCGGAGCCACGGCCCGCGCCGAGCACGACGGAGTGCTCCCGGCCCAGATCGAGCGGCTGCGCACCGCGCTGTGCGGGCCGCTCGGCTCGCTCGGCGACACGCTCGTGTGGGCCGGATGGCTGCCGTTCACCTCCGGGGTGGCGCTCGCGGCGGTGGCCCTCGGATTCGGGTGGTGGGCGGTGGTCGGGTTCCTCGTCGTGTACAACGCGGGACATATCGCCCTGCGCTGTTGGGCGCTGCGGGCGGGATGGGCCCACGGCATGAACGTCGCCACGGCGCTTCGGCACCCCGCCCTGCAGCGGTCCGGAGCGGTCGTCGCGCCGGCCATGGCCCTGGCTATGGGTGCGGCGCTGCCGCTCGTCGCGGGATACCTTGGAGGTCCCTTCACCCCGTCGCTGCGCCTGGCATTCGCGGTCGCGGTCGGGAGTGGCATCTTGCTGTTGCGGTGGCGGTGGCTGCGCCTCACGGGTGTCCGGCTCGGACTGACGTTCGTGGCGCTCGGATTGGTGGCGGGGTGGCTATGGCGGTGATCGAGCGGGAAGCGCGCATCGTGAACCCGCTCGGGATGCACGCGCGCCCTGCGGCTGAGTTCGTCAAGGTGGCCGGTCGGTACGCCTCCCACGTGGAGGTGCGCAAGGACAACCTGACCGTGAACGGCAAGAGCATCATGGGGGTCATGATGCTTGCGGCCGAATGCGGGTCGTCGCTGAGCATCAAGACCGATGGCGAGGACGCGGCCGAAGCGATGGCGGCGCTCCTGGCGCTCGTGCGGGACGGGTTTCACGAGATGCATCTGACCGGCACGGAAGAGGACGAGTCGGCCGATGCCGAGGAGGGCAGTGCATGAGCGAGCGGTTGCTCAAGGGGATCGGGGTCTCGCCCGGTGTGGCCATCGGGCCGGCCCTCGTCATGCGCACGACCATGCCCGAGGTGCCCACGCGTGTCGTGCCGCGCTCCCAGGTGGGCAAGGAGGTCCGCCGCCTCCACGCGGCCGTAAGTGACGTCAAGCGTCAGTTGCTGGCCCTGAGGGCAAAGGCCGAGGACCGCGCCGGGGTCGCCGAGGCCCGCATCTTCGACGCCCAGATCCTCATGCTCGAGGACAAGGAGTTCCTGCGCGGGGTCGAGGCGCTGATTCGCGAGAACCACCTCGCGGCGGAGAAGGCCTACGAGTTCAAGGCGCTCGAGGTCCGGGACCTGTGGAGTGGTACCGGCAGCGCACGCTTGAAGGACAAGCTGGTTGACCTCAACGGGGTGACGGCACGAGTCCTGCATCACTTGCTGCACCGCGGGGTGGACGAGGTGTGGGACGGCATCACCGACCCGTGCGTGATCGTGGCGCGCGAGATCGCGCCTGCGCTCACCGTGCAGCTGCCGCGGGAACGCGTGGTGGGTCTGGTGAGCGAGCAGGGCACCCGCACCTCGCACGCGGCAATCCTGGCGCACTCGCTCGGGATCCCGGCCGTGATGGGGCTCGAGGGCGCGGTCGAGCGGATCGCGCCGGGTGCCATGATGGTGCTCGACGGGACGCGCGGGACGGTCCTGCTCGATCCCACGGCGGCGGAGATCGCCGAGGCGCAGCTGCGCGAAACGCGCCGGCGGGACCTTGCGGCGCAGCTCGAGGAAGTGGTGGACCGGCCGTCCGTGACGACCGACGCGGTGCGCATTGTGCTGCGCGGGAACGTGGACTTGCCTGACGAGCTGCGGACCGCCCGGGCTCACAAAGCGGAAGGGGTCGGCCTATTACGGACGGAATTCCTGATCACCGGGCGGAACGCCTTGCCCACGGAAGACGAGCAGGCGGCGTACTTCCGTCGCGTGGGCGAAGCGTTTCCCGGGCATCCCGTCGTGGTGCGCACCTACGATCTGGGCGGGGACAAGTTCCCCCAGCCGTTCCAGGGGGCGGAGGAGGCGAATCCGTTCCTCGGGTGGCGGGCGATCCGCGTCTGCCTGGATCAGCCGGAGCTGCTGCGGACGCAGGCGCGCGCGGCGCTCCGGGCCGCGGCGCACGCCGACATCTGGCTGATGCTTCCCCTCGTCACGCGGCTCGACGAGGTCGAGCGCGCGCGCGCCATCGTGCTGGAGGAAGGCGAGCAGCTCGCAGCGCGCGGCATCGAGGCGGCGCGCTCGGTGCCCATTGGAGCGATGATCGAGACGCCGGCGGCCGCGTTGATCGCCGATCGCCTCGCCGCGATCAGCGACTTCGTGAGCGTCGGCACCAACGACCTCACGCAATACACGCTCGTCGTCGATCGCGGCAATGCCCGGCTGGCCGACCGCTTCACGCCGCACGACCCGAGCGTGCTGCGCTTGCTCACAATGGTGGCCGACGCGGCGCGCGCCGCCGGCAAGCCGGCGAGTGTGTGCGGCGAGATGGCGTCCGAGCCCGTCTCCGCGTTCCTGCTCATCGGGATGGGCTACGACACGCTGTCGGTTTCGCCGCCGGCGTTGCCCCTGGTCAAGTGGACGGTCCGCCAGGTGAGTGCCGCGCACGCGCGCACCGCGGCGCGCGCCGCGCTCGACGCGAGGAGCGCGGAGGACGTGCTCGATACGCTGCGGCTGGCGCTCGCGCAGGCCGTCGACGTGAAGCTCCTGGACCCCGACGCCCGGTTGCCCGTCGGCAAGCGGGCCGCTAGCTTGAACGTCTAGTCAACCTTTCATCCTCTCTCCGGTCGCCTCCATGCCCGCATCGCGCCACGTCTTTACGTCCGAATCAGTTACCGAAGGCCATCCCGACAAGATCGCCGATCAGATCTCCGATGCGATCCTCGACGCCATCCTCGGTCAGGATCCCGCGGCCCGCGTGGCGTGCGAGACGCTCGTCACGACGGGGATGGCCGTGATCGCCGGCGAGATCACGACCTCGACCTACGTGCACATTCCCGATATCGTGCGCGGGACGATCAGCGCGATCGGCTACACCGACGCCAATTTCGGGTTCGACGCGCAGACGAGCGCCATTCTCACGAGCATCGACCGCCAGTCCGCCGACATCGCGCTCGGCGTTGACACGGGGGGGGCTGGCGATCAGGGGATGATGTTCGGCTATGCGAGCGACGAGACTCCGTCGCTCATGCCGTTGCCGATCGTGCTCGCACACCGGCTGGCCGAGCGGCTCGCCGCAGTGCGCAAGAGCGGCGATCTGCCCTGGCTCCGTCCCGACGGCAAGACGCAGGTCAGCGTCGTCTACGAGGGCGACCGCCCCGTGGCGATCGGGAAGGTGGTCGTCTCCGCGCAGCATTCCGATTTGATCGACAACAAGGAGCTGCGGGCGGGAGTCATCGCACTCGTGGTCCGTCCCGTGCTCGGTGAGGCCGGATACGACGTCGCGGATGCCGATATCCTCATCAACCCCACGGGCCGCTTCGTCGTCGGCGGGCCGCAGGGTGACGCGGGGCTCACCGGGCGCAAGATCATCGTCGACACCTACGGTGGCATGGCGCGGCACGGCGGCGGAGCGTTCAGCGGGAAAGACCCGTCGAAAGTTGACCGCTCGGCCGCCTATGCGATGCGCTGGGTCGCGAAGAACGTCGTCGCGGCGAAGCTCGCGCGCCGCTGCGAAGCGCAGGTCGCCTATGCGATCGGCGTCGCCGACCCCGTCTCCATCATGATCGATACGTTCGGGACGAACACCGTCCCCGAGGCCGCGATCGAGCAGGCGGTCCGCGACGTGTTCGACCTGCGGCCGCTCAAGATCATCGACGCGTTGAATCTCCGGAATCCGATCTATCGTCCGACCGCGGCGTACGGTCACTTCGGCCGCGCCCCGGAGCGCCGCCGCTATGTCGGCGCCGGCGTCGATCGCGAGGTCGAGCTGTTCACGTGGGAGCACATGAACCGGGTCGAAGAGCTGCGGTTCGCGGCCCAGCGGTCGCGCACCGAGACGCGCGCGGGGGCACGATGACCACGACGGCACGCGAAGCTACGCACGACATCAAGGACCTCGCCCTCGCCGACGCTGGCCGCCGGCGCACCGAGTGGGCGGAGCGATCCATGCCCGTGTTGCGCCAGCTGCGCGAGCGGTTCAAGCGCGAGCAGCCGCTGGCGGGTCGCCGCATGTCGGCCTGCCTGCACGTCACGGCGGAGACCGCGAACCTTGTCATCACGCTCCAGGCAGGCGGCGCGGACGTGGCGCTCGTCGCCTCGAATCCGCTGTCCACGCAGGATGACGTCGCAGCGCATCTCGTGCGCGACCACCACATCAAGGTGTTCGCGATCAAGGGTGAAGATCACGCGACGTACTACGAGCACATTCGGGCGGGCCTCGCGCATCGCCCCGACATCACGATGGATGACGGCGCCGACCTGGTGGGGGCGCTGCACATGATCGCCCTCAACCGGCTCGACGATCTGGCGCCGCCGGTGCGCCGCTGGGTCGAGACGTTGTCAGCGGCCGACCGGCGCGGCGTGGTGGCGGGCGTGAAAGGCTCGACCGAAGAGACGACAACCGGCGTCATCCGCCTCAAGGCCATGGCCCGGGACGGCGTGCTGCAGTTCCCGGTGATCGCAGTGAACGACTCCGATACCAAGCACCTGTTCGACAACCGCTATGGGACGGGGCAGTCCACGCTCGACGGGATCCTCCGCGCCACCAATCTCCTGCTCGCCGGGAGCACCGTGGTCGTGGCGGGGTACGGGTGGTGTGGCCGCGGCTTCGCCATGCGGGCGCGCGGCATGGGGGCCAACGTGCTGGTGACGGAGATCGATCCGCTCAAGGCGCTCGAAGCGCAAATGGATGGATACCGGGTGGTCACGATGGCCGAAGCGGCGCCGGTCGGCGACATGTTCGTCACGCTTACGGGCAATGTCAACGTGATCCGGCTCGAGCACATGAAGGCGATGAAGGACGGCGCGGTGCTCGCGAACTCGGGCCATTTCAACGTGGAGATCGATCTCGACGCCCTGAAGCAAGCGGCCAAGGGCCCGACCGTGGCACGCGACTACGTGGAAGAGTTTCAGCTCGGCGGCAAGCGATTGTTCGTTCTCGGCGACGGGCGGCTCATCAATCTCGCCGCGGCCGAAGGGCACCCGGCGAGCGTGATGGACATGAGTTTCGCCAATCAGGCGCTCGCGGCCGAGTACGTGGTCCAGCAGGGGTCGGCGCTCTCGAAGGACGTGCACCGCATTCCGACGGACTTGGACAAGGAAATCGCGCGCCTCAAGCTGCAGGCGATGGGCGTCACGATCGACACGCTCACGCCCGAGCAGCAGAAGTATCTGGCCTCGTGGGACCTCGGGACGTGACGCGACGGCCGTGATCGAAGTCCGGGTGGCTCACCTCGGCCTTGATCGCACGACCAATACCCCGGTCGTGATCCTCCAGGAGCGCGAAGGGGAGCGCGTCCTTCCGATCTGGATCGGTCCCGCCGAAGCCAGCGCCATCGCGATGGAGCTCGCGGGCGTCAAGTTCGCCCGCCCGCTCACGCACGATCTGCTGAAGCAGGTGATCGTGGGATTGGGCGCCGACCTGCGCAAGGTGATCATCACGCAGGTCAAGGACAACACCTACTACGCCGAGCTGCACATCTATCGCGGCGATGCCGTGATCCAGGTGGACGCGCGTCCCTCGGACTCGATCGCCGTGGCGCTGCGGCTCAAGGCCCCGATCTTCACGAGCGACAACCTCCTCGCCATGACCTCCGTGGACACCGCGGATCCGAGCGGTGAGCCCGGCGGCCGCACCACACTGGATACGGACCTCAAGACCTACCTGCAGAACCTCGATCCTGAAGATTTCGGCAAGTTCACTCCGTAGCGCGCTCGCCCTGCTTGGCCTGGCCCTCGCGGGGGCGGCTGCGCTCGACGCGCAGCGCGCGACGATCAGCGGGCGCCTGCTCTACGGGCCCGCGCGCAAGCCGCTGCCGGGCGCCTGGGTCGTGCTCCATCACGTCCGGATGTCCGGTCCGACCGGACCGATCGACTCGACCCGCACCGCTCCCCAAGGTGGCTTCACGTTCACCCTGGCCCGCACCGATACGAGCGCCGTGTACGTGGCCAGCAGCCTGTTTCAGGGGATCGCGTACTTCTCGGAGCCCGTGCCGATCGGTAGCCGGCCGGCCGTCACGCTCCAGCCGATCCTCGTGTACGACACGGCCACGACCGGTCCCCCCATCCAGGTCCAGCACCGGCTCGTCACGATCGCCCGTGCGAAGAAGGATGGAACGCGGGGCGTGCTCGAGCTCGTCGAGCTGGTGAACCCGACGACGGCGACCCGTGTGGCGGCGGATACGACGCGCCCCAACTGGGCCGGCGAGATCCCGCACGAGGCAATCCAGTTCGAGGTCGGGCAGGGCGACGTGTCGGCGGAGGCCGTCGCGCTCCGCGGCGACAGCGTCCTCGTGTTCGGGCCGATTCCACCGGGGGGGCCGAAGCAGCTGACGTATTCCTACGTGCTTCCCGCGACCGCCCAGCAGCTCGCCATCCCGATCGACCAACCGATCGGAGAGCTGCTGCTCCTGCTCGAGGACACCACGACCGTGGTGACCGCGCCCGGCGCCGAAGCGCTCGGTGTCGAGCTGATCGAGGAGCGCCGCTTCGCGAGCTACCGCGCGCGCGGGCTGGGGCGCGGGACCGACGTCGCGCTCGCGTTCCCGGGGCGGGGGTTCGCGATCCAGGCCCTCCTTCCATACGTCGTTGCGCTCCTGGCGCTCGCGCTCGTCGCGGGCCTCGTGGTTGCACTGCGGCGTCCGCGCCTTGCGTCGGAGCGGGTCCCGTCATAGACTAGCCGGCGTCGTTCCAGCGAATGGGGATTCACGGAAGCCGGTGCGAATCCGGCGCGGCCCCGCCACTGTAACGGGCAGAGCATTGCGGCTCATCGCCACTGGGTGATCCCGGGAAGGCGAGCCGCACGCCCGAAGCCAGGAGACGTCTCCGTTCGCGCCACCTGCAATTCCCTCGCGGGAGGGATGGTGGCGCTGCGCAACTCGGCGCAGTCGCTCGCCCATCTCCGCTCCGACGGGGGTGGGCATTTTTGCCATGGGCCGACGGGCGCAGCGCACCCACCTCGCGTGCATCCTCGTCGCCGCCGCCTGTGCGTGCGGCTCGGGAGACCGGGCGCGCTCCACGCCCGGAGGCGGCCTCGCCGTGACGGACGCGGTGGGTCGCATCGTCACGCTCGCCGTACCGGCTCAACGCATCGTCTCCCTCTCACCCGCGGGCACCGAGCTGGTCTTCGCCCTCGGCGCGGGCAACCGCCTCGTCGGTCGCACCACCTGGTGCGACTATCCGCCCGAGGCGCGCGCCGTCCCGAGCGTCGGCGACGGGTTGAGTCCGAACATCGAAGCGGTAGTCGCGCGCCGGCCCGACCTGGTGCTGCTGTATCGCTCCCCGCTCGACCAGTCCGCCGCCGACCACTTGAGCCGCCTCGGCATCCCGGCGGTCGTGCTCGAGCAGGACCGGCTCAGCCAGCTGGGGCGCGCGGCGCGCCTCGTAGGCCGGCTCACGGGACGCGACAGCGCCGGCGACTCCCTTGCCGCCGTGCTGGCCGGCATCGTCGCGCGCCCCGCCCCGCCCGCGCCGGTTCGCCTCGCGTTCGTCGTGTGGGACACGCCCCCGGTGGTGATCGGCGGCGGCAGCTACCTGGACGAGCTCGCCACCCTCGCGGGGGCCGTCAACGTGTTCCACGACCTCCCCGGCGCGTCCGCCTCGGTGGCGCTCGAAACGATCGCCGTCCGTGACCCGGACGTCATCGCCATGCCGCGCGACTCCGCGGGTGTGGACGCGGGCCCGCCTGCGTTCCTGCGTCGCCCGGAGTGGCAGGTGATTCGCGCCGTGCGCGAACGTCGCGTGGTCTATCTGGTCGGCTCGCTGTTCGGGCGCCCCACCCCGCGAGCGGAGCTGGCGATCGCGGAGCTGGAACGGCTCCTCAAGGACGCCAAGCCGTGAAGACGCTCGCCCTCGGCGCGGTTGCACTGCTGGCGCTGCTGCTCGCCATCGTGCTCGGACCGGCCCACGTCGCCCTCGCGGATCTCGCGACCTCCGACATCGTCCGCTCGCTGCGCCTGCCGCGGGCGATGCTCGCCTTTCTCGTCGGTGGCGCGCTCGCGCTGTCCGGGACCGGCCTCCAGGCGCTGGTCCGGAATCCGCTCGCCGATCCGTCGCTGCTCGGGATTTCGGGGGGCGCCGGCCTCGGCGCGGTCGTCGCGATCGCGTTGCACGTCACCAATCCATGGACTATCCCCCTCGCGGCGTTTGCGGGAGCGCTGGGCGCCATGGCCCTCGTGTACCGGTTGGGCGTGATGGGGAGAGGAGGCGCTGGGCTCGATGCCGCCACGTTGCTCCTGGCGGGCGTGGCGGTGGGCGCGTTCGCCGCGGCGGTCACCACCGCGATCGTGTCGCTCTCCGACGCCGCGCAGCTCCGCAACGCGCAGCTCTGGCTCTGGGGCGGCCTGTCCGGGGCCTCGTGGCAGACCGTCGGCCTGATGTGTGCCTATGCGCCCATTCCGATCCTGGCGCTGCTGGCGTCAGCGCGATCGCTCGACCTCCTGGCCCTGGGCGAGGAGCCCGCCCGCCACCTCGGCGTCGACGTACCGCCACTCAAGCGCCGGGTCTACGTCGCCGCCTCACTGCTCACCGCCGCCGCCGTCGCGGTTTCGGGAGTCATCGGCTTCGTGGGACTCGTCGTGCCTCACGCGATGCGCCTGTTGTGGGGCCACCGCCATCGCCCGCTCTTCCCGGCCGCCTTCGTCGGCGGCGGCGCGCTGCTCGCGCTCTCCGATACGGCGGCTCGAGTGATCGTCGCGCCGCGCGAGTTGCCCGTGGGCATCGTGACCGCCCTCGTCGGCGTTCCCGTCTTCGTCGTGCTGCTCCGCCGATGGACGACGAGCTGATTCTCGACGTGGCGGACGTGTCGTATCGCTACCCCGACGCGGCCGGGGATGCGCTCGCCGGCGTGAGCCTCGCGATCCGCCCGGGGGAGCTGCACGCAGTCCTCGGGCCGAACGGCAGCGGCAAGACCACGCTGTTGCGGGTGGCGCTGGGCACACTCGTGCCGCGAGTGGGCAGGGCCGCCATCCTCGGCCGCCCGGCCGCCGCCTGGGTGCCCCGTGACCTCGCCCGGGTTGCCGGAGTGGTCACGCAGCGGGAGGACAACCTGTTTCCCCAGCGCGTGCGTGATACCGTCGGACTGGGGCGCTACGCGCGATTGCCGCGCTGGGGTCCCGAGAGCGCGGCCGACCACGCGGCGGTGGATCGGGCCCTCGCGCGCTGCGACGTGCAGCACCTCGCGAGCCGCTGGGTCTGGACGCTGTCAGGTGGCGAGTACCAGCGGGTGCGGCTCGCGCGCGCGCTCGCGCAGGAGCCGCGACTTCTCGTTCTGGACGAGCCCACGGCGAATCTCGACCTGCGCCACGAGATGCAGCTGTTCGAGCTCGTGCGCGCACTCGTCGAGCGACACTACCTGGCCGTGCTTCTGGTCACCCACCACGTGAACCTCGCGGCACGGTTTGCCGACCACGTGTTGCTGCTCGCGGGTGGCCGGCCAGCGGGAGCTGGAACGCCCGCGGCCGTGCTCAGTCCCGACGCGGTCGCCCAGGTGTTCGACTGGCCCGTGGCGATGACCCCGTTCGACGGCCGGCCCCAGCTGACCCCGCTTCGCCAACGAAAGGACGAACCATGAGACCGTCTCTCGTCGCGGTCGTGCTGTGCCTGCTCCCCCTCCCCGGGGCGCTCCTCGGGCAGCAACCCAGCGACACGGTCGAGCTTGCGCCCGTCGTGGTCACCGCCACGCGGCTCCCCACGCCCGCCGCGGAGCTGCCCGCCGCGGTCACCGTCCTCAATGGGTCGGCGCTGCGTGCTGCCGGTATCCGCACGGTGTACGAGGCGCTACGGCAGGTACCGGCGGCAGCCATCGTGCAGCAGGGCTCGTTCGGGGGCGTGACCTCGCTGTTCCTGCGCGGTGGCCAGAGCAACTACGTGAAAGTGCTTCTCGACGGCGTCCCGCTGAACCAGCCCGGTGGCTCGTTCGACTTCGCCAATCTCACGACGGATGACGTGGACCGGATCGAGGTGCTGCGCGGGCCTGCGAGCGTCGTGTACGGCTCGGACGCCGTGACGGGCGTCGTGCAGATCTTCACGAACAGAGGCGGGGGGAAGCTGCGCGGCGAGGCCACCGTTGACGGGGGAGCCTATGGAACGATGACGTGGGACGCGCACGTGGCGGGTTCGGCGCACGCGGCCAGCTACTCGCTCGCCGCGTCACGCGCGACGAGCGACGGCGTCTACTCCCTCAACAACCAGTACGACAACACCGTCCTGACCGGCCTCCTCCGCCTCACCCCCGACGATCGTTCCGACGCGGCCCTCACCGTCCGCTACGGTGACGACACCTACCACTTTCCCACCAACGGTGCCGGCGATACGCTCGCCGATCGCAACCAGTTCACGCACTCGAACGGCCCCACCGTGGGATTCGACGCAGGGCACCGATTCTCCCGGCGCGTCGAGGCGCGCCTGCTCGTGGCCGCGAACGGGTCGGACGGGGGCTACGACAACGCGCCCGACAGCGCGGCCGATCCCAACCTCTACCGCGGGCAGGACCGCATCTGGCGCGCCAGCTCCGACCTCCGCACCAACCTCACCCTTGGCGCCGCGACCGTTTTCACTGCGGGCGGGGTGCTCGAGCACGAGAGCGCGCGCAGCACGAACGAGTGCGAGAGTGCGTTCGGGACGTGCACCTCACCGCCTCTCGATACCACGCGGTGGAACGGCGCCGTGTATGTGCAGCTGGTGACCGATCCCAAGCAACGCCTGTCACTCGTCGCGGGTGGCCGGCTGGACGACAACAGGCAGTTCGGGAGCTATTTCACGTATCGAGGCGGGGTAGCGTGGCGGCTCGCCGCGAGGACTCGCGCCCGTGCCAGCGTGGGGAGCGGCTTCCGCGAGCCCACGTTCATCGAGAACTTCTCGACAGG
>Ga0335085_10007085_pt1 | contig 17520 bp, 3 predicted proteins | sample Lox_Sample_45_FD_206712 | JGI IMG/M metagenome (GOLD analysis project Ga0335085, IMG submission 206712) | Soil microbial communities from Loxahatchee National Wildlife Refuge, Florida, United States - Lox_Sample_4.5 | ecosystem: Environmental > Terrestrial > Soil > Wetlands | place: USA: Florida...
CTCCAATCCTCTTCAACCATTCAAACCACGGCAGTTAATGCCGCCAACGGCGCCGACACCGGTCTCTACATAAACGGCATCGCGGCGCTCATCGGCTCGACCACCAAAAACAACTACTACTTCGCCGGCGCAACCACCTCGGCTCAAAACCTCGGCACCTACAACTACGCAATAGGGCAATATGCTCTGGCCAATGCCACCAACACCGCCGTGACCAATAACATCGCCGTGGGCTACAAGGCACTCTTGGGGAGCCCGACGGCGCAGAATACGGGAGCTAATAACATTGCCATAGGCAACGCCGACCTGTCCGTCAACACCACCGGCTCAAACAACAACGCGCTTGGTCTGAATGCTCTAATTGCCAACACCACCGGCTCATATAACGACGCGCTCGGTTCGTCGGCACTATCTAAAAACACCGCCGGCTCATCTAATGAGGCTATTGGGAACTCAGCGCTCGCTAATAACAACACGGGTTCTTACAATGTGGCGATTGGAGATAACGTCGCTTCGGGGGGGTTTGTAGCCGCTGCGATTCAGGCAAACGTATTTGTAGGCTACAACGTCAATACGGTAGCGTTGGGTACGACTGTCTCCTCTACCACTGAACTGGGTTACCAAGCGGGTCTCAATAACGGCAGCGGCAACCTCAACACGTTTGTGGGCTACCAGGCGGGCTACAACGTCACCAGCGGCACCAACAACATCATCATCGGCGATGAAATGAACCCCAACAACCTCACCACCGGCGCGGGCAACATCGGGCTTGGCTCCAACCTCTTCTTCCCGAGCGCGACTGCGAACCGCCAGCTCAACATCGGCGGCCTGCTCTTTGGAACGCTCCCGGCCACTTCAACAAGCTTCCGGCTCCCGACCACGGGCTCCATTGGCATCGGCTCAAGCACTCCTTCGGCGCTTCTCTCGGTGTTTGCCAACAATGGCTCCACCAACACCACGCTCTTTGCCATCGGCTCTTCAACTCAGTCGGCCACGACGACACTCTTCTCTATCTCCAACACCGGTAGTGTCACCACGGCGCTCTCCTCCGGCTTCGTCGGCTCAAACAACGGTACCCTCTACACCTTCGCCTCTTCTACTATTACTGCAGCATCCTCAACCTTGTTGGCCGACTTCAACACCTTTACCGGCAACAACACCTTCACCGGTTTGACCACCTTGGGCCAGGCAACCTCCTCGAGCTTCGCCATCACCGGCATCTCAAGCGGTAATCTGCTTAAAACCACCACCGGGGGAGCCATCATCGCCGCGGTAGCGGGGAGCGACTACGCCACCCTCGGTACCATCAACTCGTTTAAAGACTGGAACATCGTCAATGGGTATCTCACCCCAACCACCACCCTTGGCATCATCGTCAACGCTTCCTCAACTATCGGCAACGGCACCCAGACCGGCGGGCTCACTATTAGTGGGGGGGCGACGAGCACCCTCGGCTTCAACATCTCCTCCTCGACCCTTGGCCTCTCGCTCAACAATGTCCCTGTCCTCCAAGGCTCGACCACCCTCAACAACTACTACTTCGCCGGGGCGACCACATCCGCTAAGAACCTCGGCACCTACAACTACGCGATAGGGCAGGGAGCAATGGCGAATGCCACTAACACGAGCTTCTCCAACAACTTTGCCGTCGGCTACCAGGCGCTCATGGGCTCGACGACGGTGCAAAATATTGGCTTAGACAACAACGCATTTGGCTATCGAGCACTCGCGTCCGATACCGGCGGCAATGACAACAATGCATTGGGCTGGAACGCACTCAACAGGAACACCACAGGGTCTTCCAATACTGCGGTCGGCAACAGTGTGCTCAATGCCAACACTACCGGCTCGTCTAACATAGGCATCGGCACGTTGGCCCTTTTAAGTAACACTACTGGATCCAACAACATCGCGATTGGCGGAGGTATATCAGGTATCGCCGGCGCCCTGTCCTTAAATACCACCGGGTCAAATAACACCGCCCTCGGCTATTTGGCACTTTTAAACAATGTGAGTGGCACCAACAATGTCGGCTTAGGGTATCAGGCCGGTTACAATGTTACTACTGGCTATTCCAACCTCCTCCTCGGCGACAACACGCAGACTTCGGGCGGCATCACCACCGGCTTCGGCAACATCGGGCTCGGCTCAAATGTCTTCTTCCCCAACGCGGCGGGGAACAGCCAACTCAACATCGGTAACATCCTCTTCGGCACCCTGCCGGCCACGACGACGGGCTTTGTGCTGCCCACGACAGGCTCAATTGGGGTAGGGACTTCATCACCCTTCGCCAAGTTCTCAATTGCAGCCAACAACGGCGACACGGCGACGACACTGTTTGCGATAGGCTCCTCAACCGCCTCGGCCACCACGACGCTCTTCTCTATATCAAACACCGGCAACATCCAAACCGCACTCTCCTCTGGCTTTGTCGGCTCCAACAACGGCTCGCTCTATGCCTTTGCCACCTCTACCATCAAGACCTCACAGCTCACCAATGACGCGGGCTTCGACACCTTTGCCTGGCCGTTCACGCCCATCAACGGCACTTCAGTTTCAACTTCATCCGGTCTTGTCATTACCGCCTCAACCACCATCGGGAGCGGCACGCAGACAGGTGGGCTCACCGTCTCGGGCGGGGCGACGACGACGGGGAACTTGGTGGTCTCCGGCACCGGAACCTCAACCTTTGCCGGCAACCTTGTTGTGGGCGGCGCGGGTGTGTTTGCACAAAACAACAGCTTTGCGGGAGGCGTGTCGGGCCTTGCCAGCGCCGGAGTTGTGGCCTCGGGGCTTAGTTCTTTTGCCTGGGGTGACGCCAACACAAGCGGCGGCGGCATTACCGCAAGCGGCGCGGGCAGCTTTGCTGCAGGCGCAGGGAACGTTAACGCGACCAACCAAGGGTCGATAGCCCTTGGATGGGGTGAAGACCATTTGGGTGGAAACATTACTTCTTCAGGCGCTGGCTCGTTTGCGGGAGGTTACAGTCAGACGGCCAATGTGGTCGCGAGCGGTGCGGGCTCCTTCGCCTTCGGAGACAATATTATCGCTTCCGGCACCAACTCGGTCGCTTTTGGAACGGGCTTTACCAACGGTCTTGCAAACACTTTTGAGGTCGGATTCAATTCTGGCTTGTTACCGAACGGCATACCCACTCTCACGGTTACCGCTACTTCAACCGGCATCGGCACCACCTCTCCCTATGCGGCACTCTCCATTGCTGTCGCCTCGTCGACCTACAACACCAACACGGTGTTTGCCATTTCATCCTCCACTGCAACCTTTGCAACCTCAACCCTCTTCTCCATATCAAACACGGGTAGTGTCACCACGGCGCTCTCCTCCGGCTTCGTCGCCTCAAACAACGGTACCCTCTACACCTTCGCCTCTTCTACTATTACTGCAGCATCCTCAACCTTGTTGGCCGACTTCAACACCTTTACCGGCAACAACACCTTCACCGGTTTGACCACCTTGGGCCAGGCAACCTCCTCGAGCTTCGCCATCACCGGCATCTCAAGCGGTAATCTGCTTAAAACCACCACCGGGGGAGCCATCATCGCCGCGGTAGCGGGGAGCGACTACGCCACCCTCGGTACCATCAACTCGTTTAAAGACTGGAACATCGTCAATGGGTATCTCACCCCAACCACCACCCTTGGCATCATCGTCAACGCTTCCTCAACTATCGGCAACGGCAATCAAAACGGCGGCCTCACCATCTCAGGCGGGGCGACGACGACGGGGAATGCGTACTTTGGAGGTCTTGTTGGCATTGGGACGGTAAATCCGCAGGATAAATTGCAGGTTTCTGGTGGAAACATTTCCATCGATGCCGGAAGTAAATATTTCTTTGATGCGGGCGTGGGCAGTGTTTCCATCCTGGATGATTCAAATAATTTAGCGTTTCGCGTAGGTGGCAATTCAAGCGCCTATGAGCGAGCAAGAATCACAAGTACAGGCAACGTCGGCATTGGGACCACCTCGCCGTTTGCCCAGCTTTCAATCTTCGCGGGCGGCAACTTTGCCTCCCAAGCGGCCTCAACACTCTTTGCCATCGGCTCCTCAACCGCCGGCACGGCAACCTCGACCTTGCTCACCGTGAGCAGTGCGGGGTTGGTGGCGACCAACAACAACTACTTCACCACCGATGCGATAAGCGGCTCGACCACCATCGCCAACTTAAACATCGGCAACCTCAACTTCGACACCGACGCGGGCGTCGTCAACCTTTCGGACATCCCCGTTGATGCAAATGCGGCAACCGGCACCATTCAATCACAAAGCGTATCCATCGGCGGCAACCCGCTTCTTACCGTCTACTCCGAAGCGAACGGCCTTGGTTCAACGCGCAACACCAATGTCGGCGTGGGCACAACGACGCCGTGGGCGCAGCTCTCCGTTAACGCGACGCCGAACGCGAGCAGTACGAGCAATAAAATATTCAACGTCGCCTCCTCAACCGCCGCGGGCGCGACGAGCGATTTCTTCACCGTCACCAACACGGGCTCCGTGGGTGTGGGCACCACGAGTCCGTATGGCCTGCTCTCGATAAACCCCAACGGCATCACGGGCCCGGCGCTCGTCATCGGTTCCTCGACGGCGACCCTCTTCTCAATCTCCAATACCGGTACCACCACCCTCGGACTCTTCGGAGCCTGCAATACCACCAAGTCGCTCCAGACCGACTCCTCGGGCAACATCACCTGCGGCTCCATCACAGGAGGCACCGCCGCTTCATCAACGCTCCTGACCGACATCAACACCTGGGGCGGCAGCGACAGCTTCGCTATCCTACAGTCGGCCTCAACCACGCTCACCGGCAACACCTTCATCGCTTCTTCAACACTGGCCTCAACCACTATCTTCACCGCACTCTTCACCCAAGCAACTTCTACCTCATTTGCAGTCACCGGCTCCTCAACCATAGGCGGCAACTTCAACGTCGGCGGCACTTCATTCTTTAACGGCAACGTGGGCGTGGGCACCTCCTCGCCCTTTGCGCAGCTCTCTGTCCAGGCGGTAAACGGCTCTACCAATAAGACCCTCTTCGCCATCGGCTCCTCGACCGCAAGCGCGACGACCACACTCTTTACTGTTACAAATACGGGGAGAATTGATGCGGGAATGCCGAGTATACAGTCTTTGTTTATAGGTTCAGGGGCGGGAACTTCAACGGACCTGGTAAGTAGCACTCAAAATGTTGGTATCGGGTATCAAGTACTGCAGGCTTGTGGATCTGGATGCGCCAGCAACGCCGCTTTGGGATTCCAAGCTCTCTTTAATAATACAAACAGCAACAATACCGCCGTCGGAGGCAGCGCACTCCGGTCCAACACTTCTGGCACTGACAACACAGGCATTGGCGATATTGCACTCTGGTCCAATACCACCGGTAAGCGTAACATCGCCGTTGGATCGAGCGCACTCTTCTCAAACACCACGGGTAACTACAACGTTGCCGTAGGCTTTCAAGCCGGGGTGAATGTGAGCACAGGTTACTCAAATATTCTTGTCGATTCTTCTGTAGGAGCGGGAGACAATATTACCTCAGGCGGTGGCAATGTAGGAGTGGGTAATGAACTGCATTTTTCATCGACAACCGCCAACAACCAACTCAACATCGGCAACCTGCTCTTCGGCACGCTGCCGGCGACTACCACTGCCTTCACGCTCCCAACGAGCGGCGCGCTCGGGGTAGGGACGTCATCACCCTTCGCCAAGTTCTCAATTGCAGCCAACAACGGCGACACGGCGACGACCCTGTTTGCGATAGGAAGCTCAACCGCCTCGGCAACCACGACGCTCTTCAGCATCGACAACACGGGCGCAGCCTCTACCACCTATCTCTACGGCGCACAGCTTGCCTCCTGCAACGGCGGCAGCAACGCCCTCACGTGGAACAACGGCACCTTCGGCTGCAACACCATCACCGCCGGCTCGGCCGCTTCCTCAACCCTTCTTTCAGACTTCAACACCTTCACTAACCTCCAGCAGTTCAACGGCGGCTTCATCGCGGCCGCCTCCTCGACCATCGGCGCGGGCGGCCAAGCAACAGGCCTCACCATCTCGGGTGGCGCCACCACCACCGGCAGTGCCTACTTTGCGGGCAGTGTGGGGGTCGGGACAACGACGCCGTGGGCGAAATTGTCGGTACAAAACATCTACGGCGACACCACCAAAACGCTCTTTGCGGTCAGCTCTTCAACCTCGGCAAACGGCTCAACGGGGACGCCTCTGTTCAGTATCAGCAGCGCGGGAAATATCTCAGTGGCAAGCAGTTCCTCGAGCTATAGCAATCTCCTGCTGTATCCGGGTACGCCCCCGGGCGCCACGGTAAGCACCGACGAAGGATATCTCTTTAATGCGTCAACCACGCTGGCGTCCGGTTCCTTCACTGAGGTCGGGGGGCAGGTGCTCTCATACGGCATCAACGTGCCGCAGGTAGGCACACGCAACAACAACTATGTCGGCGGCATCTTCCGCCTTGACACCCGCCCGGGCACGGGCAGTACCCTCGCGGGCGACCAGTCGTTTATAGTCTACGGATATGACACGGGCGGCGCCATCGCCACCACCCGCATCGCCGTTAGCCTGCACAACGGCACGACCCTGCTTGCGCCAAACGGCGGTAACGTGGGCGTGGGCACCTCCTCGCCCTACTCACGCTTGAGTGTCGCAGGGCAGGTGGTGGGACAAAACTTCGTCGCCACTTCAACGACGGCCGTTTCTTCCTTCCAGCAGCTTCTCGTCAACGCATCAACTACGCTCCAAAACGCCACCACCACGGGAGCGCTCTATGTGACGGGGCCGTTTGCCTCAACTACCGCCCTCTATGCCAACGGCCTCACCACATGCAACGGCGGCAGCAACGCCCTCACGTGGAACAACGGCACCTTCGGCTGCAACACCATCACCGCCGGCTCGGCCGCTTCCTCAACCCTTCTTTCAGACTTCAACACCTTCACTAACCTCCAGCAGTTCAACGGCGGCTTCATCGCGGCCGCCTCCTCAACTATCGGCAACGGCACCCAAGCGGGCGGCCTCACCATCTCAGGCGGTGCAACGACGACGGGCAACGCCTACTTTGGTGGCACTGCCACCGCGGCAGGCATCGTGACGGCTCCGACCTTTAACGCAACGGGGGCGTCTTCGACACTCCTCACCCTTAATGGGCAATCGTTCCTGTATGCGTCCTCGACCACCTTTTCGGTGGCGCTTGGTTTTAATGCGCTCCAGTCTGAAAGCACGGCATCGGGAGAGCTCGACAACTTTGCGGTGGGCAACCACGCCGGCAATCAAAACTTTACCGGCGGCGGCAACAACTTCTTGGGTTATTATGCAGGCGCAGACAACTACACCGGTCACGATAACAACTTTTTGGGCTCCGGTGCCGGTACCAGCAACAACAGCGGCGCCTACAACAACTTCCTCGGTTACAATGCCGGCGCCAACAATATTGACGGCTCCGACAACAACTTTTTTGGCTATCAATCTGGCCTTGCCAACACCACAGGCACTGACAACAATGCTTTTGGTTATCAAGCGCTCAACTCCAACACGACCGGCGCATTTAACACGGCAATAGGTGGAGGCGCTCTCCAATGGAATCCTGCCGGTGAGTCAAATATAGCGATTGGGAGCTACAACGTAACGCTTGACGCTGCGCTTCAGAATGTGACTACCGGATCGCAGAATACGGCACTTGGTGTCGGGGCCGGAGAGAATCTCGTCACCGGCAGCAATAACATTTTCATCGGCTACAATGCCGTAGCCACTTCGACTGTTGCGTCCAACTCGCTCAACATCGGCAACCTCGTGTTCGGTCTTTTGCCGGCGACCACCTCGACAGCGACACTCTCGCTCCCGACCTCCGGCTCAATCGGCGTCGGGACCAGCTCACCGTTTGCCAAATTTGCCATCGCGGCTAACAACGGCGACACGGCGACGACGCTGTTTGCTATCGGCTCCTCGACCGCCTCGGCAACGACGACGCTCTTCTCTATATCAAATACGGGCTCAACCACGCTTGCCTCGACCTTTGGCACCTGCTCCGGCAGCAACGCTCTGCAGACCAACTCAAACAACACCATTGTTTGCGGCGCCATCACCGCCGGCTCGGCCGCCTCCTCAACCTTGCTGGCCGACTTCAACACGTTTACCAACCGCCAGCAGTTCAACGGCGGCTTCCTCTCGCTCGCCTCCACCACCATCGGCAATGGCAACCAAAACGGCGGGCTCACCATCTCAGGCGGGGCCACCACCACCGGCAACGCCTACTTTGCGGGCAACGTCGGCGTGGGCACCTCCTCGCCGTTCGCCAACTTCGCTATCCACGCCAACAACGGCTCGACCAACACCACGCTCTTCGCCATCGGCTCCTCAACCGCCTCGGCAACCACGACACTCTTCTCTATATCTAACGTCGGCAATGCGTATGTAGCGGGCACTGTCGGCGTCGGCACCACTTCGCCGTACGCGACCTTTGCTTTGCAGGGGGCTACAGTGCCCACCGCCGCTCCGTATATCTTTGCCGTGGATGGAGGAAGCCTCAACGGTAGCGGAGGGTCGCCGAACGGCGGTTCGATATTGTTGAAGGCGGGCGCCACCAACGGCATATCCGGTCTCAATGGAGGCTTCATCACGCTCTCCGGCGGCAACGGTGATTCAATTAATGCGGGGAGCGGCGGCGGTATTACGCTCACCGGCGGCAATGGTTTGGGGGGAGGCAATGCCGGAAACATAACGTTAAATCCCGGCACGGGGGTTAATCCGTATGTGTTGCTTGCTACTACCGGGGGTGTTGTCGGCGTGGGCACCACCTCGCCCTACGCCCAGCTGAGCGTTTTTGCCGGCGGCGACTACGCGAGCCATGCCGCCTCAACACTCTTCGCCATCGGCTCCTCAACCGCCGGCACGGCAACGAGCACTCTGTTTGTAATAAATAGTGCGGGCAACGTCGGCGTCGGCACCACCTCGCCGTTTGCCACCTTTGCCATCAACCCGGTCGCGGGCGCGGCCAGCAACCAGTTTGTCGTGGGCTCCTCGACCGCCACCGCCTTCATCATCAACAACTCCGGCAACGTGGGCGTGCGCACCACCGCGCCGCTCGCGACACTCGACGTCAACGGCTCGGGCCGCCTCTCGAGCCTGGTCTTTACCTCATCCTCAACCGCGCTCAGTACGCTCAACAGCTACGGCGGTTTCAATGGCTATATAAACGCCTCGGGCGGCATCGGCGCCGGCGGCACGCCTTACCTCACCTCAAGCGGCAACCTCATTAACCTCAACAATATCCAAACTGGCTCGCTTAACCTCACCAGCGGCGGCACCTTTGCAGCCGAGGTCGATTACACAGCGAGCCTCGGCGGAAATGATATTGTTGCCACCGACCTCAACGGCGACGGCAAACCCGACTTAGCGACGGTTAACTTAAATACCGCCAACACTCTTTCAGTCTTCCTCAACAACGGCAACGGCACCTTTGCCGCTAAAGTAGATTACACAACAGGCAGCCACCCCTATGCCGTCGCCACCGCCGACCTCAACGGCGACGGTAAAACTGATATTGTCGTGACAAACATTAATAGCAACACCGTTTCAGTCTTCCTCAACAACGGCAACGGCACCTTTGCCGCTAAAGTAGATTACACAACAGGCACCACTCCTTATAAGGTTGCTATCGCCGACTTCAACGGCGACGGTAAGCCCGACCTTGCTGTGGCTAACTCTGCCGGCACCACCGTTTCAGTCTTCCTCAACAACGGCAACGGCACCTTTGCACCCAAGGTTGACTACACCGTAGGTTCGGCTCCTTACGGTGTGGCCGCCGCCGACCTCAACGGCGACGGTAAGCCCGACCTTGCCGTAGCGAATCACGGCAGCAACACTGTTTCGGTTCTTATAAACAAAGGTGATGGTACTTTTGCAGCCAAAGTAGATTACACCGCGGGCACTAGCCCCGACAATGTCGCCGCCGCCGACCTCAACGGCGACGGCCAACCCGACCTCGCGGTAGTTAATGGAGGCAGTGGTACCGTTTCCACTTTTATAAACAACGGCAATGGCACCTTTGCAGCCAAGGTTGACTATACCGTGAGTAGTAATTCCTACGCTCTCTCTACCGGAGATCTAAACGGTGATGGCAAAACAGATCTGGTAGTGGCAAATTATCTTGGCGCCAATACCGTCTCTGTTTTTCTCAATCAAGCTACGAGTACGTGGGGTCTTTCCTCTTTTGCCCCTAAGGTCGACTACACAACCGGGTCAATTCCCGCCGCTGTCGCTATCGCCGACCTCAACGGCGACGGTAAGCCCGACCTCGCGGTACCTACCGGAGGTAATACTGCCGTAGGGGTCCTCCTCAATCAAGCAACACCGCTCCTCTATGCCTCGGCGGCGGGCGGCAGTTCTGCGGGCGCGGTGGGTGTGGGCACCACTTCGCCGTTTGCGCAGCTGAGCGTTTTTGCCGGCGGGGACTACGCGAGCCACGCCGCCTCAACACTCTTCGCCATCGGCTCCTCAACCGCCGGCACGGCAACGAGCACTCTGTTTGTAATAAATAGTGCGGGCAACGTCGGTTTTGCTTCGACGAGCCCGTATGCGGCGCTTTCACTTGAGGGCACCGCGTGGCTCGATTCAACCAGCATCAACATCGGCTCGACCACCGGCAAGACGACGGTCAATTATCTCGGTCCCGCCACCACGACCGTCAACCTCGCGCCCAACGGTTGGGCGCTCGCGACCTCAACGAGCGCCGCCGGCCAGCCGCTCGTGAGCATCTCGACCGACCCCACGGGCGCCACCACGACCATCGGGTTCTTCGTCTCGACGACGACCGGCCTCACTTCGGGCGTCGGCGCGGCCGTCGGCTCCTCAAGCCGCGACACCATCATCGTCGGCAACGGCAATCTCACGGCGAGCATCTCGATAGTCAACGGCGGCATCTGCGTCGACAACGACGGGTGGTGCACCACCAAGGGCGCGGGCATAGTTGCCGCGAGCCTCGGCGTCTCCACCGGCAATGCCGACGTCGCCGAGCTCTACCAAGCCAACATGCCGCTCGTGCCTGGCAACCTCGTGGCGGTCGCCACCACGAGCGACACTATCACCCTTGCAAGCCCGACCCTGCTCAACGAAGGCCTCATCGGCGTCGTCTCTACCGCGCCGGGCGTTGAGCTCGGCCTCGCGCCCGACCAGCATACGGGCGGCAACCAATACCCGGTGGCGCTTTCGGGCCGCGTGCCGGTTTTGGTGACGCTCGACAACGGCCCTATTTTGCCGGGCGACCGTGTGGCGCTCTCGACCTCAACGCCGGGCTACGGCATGAAGGCGGGCGATTTCGACGCCTCGGTGGGCGTGGCGCTCGAGGCGTCAAGCGCGACGGCGAGCACGAGCACCATTTTGGTGTTTATGAATGTTCAGCGCGGGGTGAATATGAGCGCCGAGGAGCAGTGGCTCTTGGGCACCACGAGCCTCGCCACCACGACGGTACAAAACGCCACCACCACTATCACGGGCACCGACTTCGCCGGCGGCATCATGCAACTCATCCTCTCGCGGCTCTCAGGCTTCGGCATCTTTATCTCGCAGGCGTTCACGCGCTTCGCCAACCTCTTCGCCGACCAGCTTACCGTCGGCTCGGCGGCCGCACCCGCGGGCGTCACGCTTTATGACCAAGTGACTAAGGCGCCATACTGCATCGCGATGCAAAACGGCGTCATGACCCAGACGCCGGGCACCTGCCAGGCGCCCACGGGGGCGGCGCAGCCGCTCGCGGGCCAAACGTCCGGCGGGGGCAACTCCTCGAGCACAACACCCGACGTTCAGGGAACGTCCGGTGCCGGGAGCACTTCAACGCCGCCGGTCATCTCGGTCAACGGCAACAACCCGGCGACGGTCAACACCGGTTCAATCTACAGCGACCTTGGCGCCACCATCACCGGCCCGAGCGGGGATCTCAACCTCGGTATCCTGGCTTCGGTTGACGGCGCGACCTCAACGCCTGTGGGCAACATAACGCTCGATACTTCGGCGGCGGGGACGCATACCATTACCTACAGCGCCACCGACCAAAACGGACTCACCGGCACGGCGACGCGCACGGTAAATGTGATTGATCCGGACGCGGCTTCAAGCACGGCCGCCACCTCCACGACGCCATGACGCTCCCCGCTACATATAAAAGGGCGGGCAAGCCGTATCTCTTTGGTTTTGCCGTTATTTTTGCGCTCGCGCTCCTCGCCGCCAGCTATCTTTTATATGCGCGGCCTGCGGCCGCGCCCGGGGCGCCGCCGGTGCCCCGGGCGACGAGTACGCCGGCGGGCGCCCAGACCTACACCAACACCGTGTATGACTTTTCGCTCACCCTGCCTGCGGGTTTTTCTGCGGGCGACATTCCCGGCACGAGCGGGAGCGGAGGCGACACCGTGCTGCTGCAAAATACGGCGGGTGACGGCATCCAAATTACCGTCTCGCCGTTTGACGAAGACACGGGGCAGGGATACACGCTCACCAAGGCGCGCATCCTTAAAGACTTGCCCGCCATGAACATTCAAAATGAACAGCCCGTGCCGGTGACGCCGGGCTACACGGGTCTCTCGTTTATTACCGACGATCCGACCTTCGGCACCTCAAGCCGCGCGGTGTGGTTTGTCTATCACGGCAACCTCTACCAGGTGAGCACCTATGCGCGGCTCGACTCGCTCCTGCGGCAAATCCTCTCGACCTGGCACTGGCTATGAAAAAACTTTTTCTTTTAATTTTGCTCTTCTTTATATGCGCGCCCGCGGCGGCGGGCGCCGCCACCATCGGCCGGCCCGTTAACACGCTCGGCCTCGTCGGCTACTGGCCCTTGGACGGCGCCACCACCAACTGGGCCACGGGACAAACGAGCGACCTCTCGGGCCAGGGCAACACGGGAGCGCTTATCTCGCTGTCCACCACCACCTCGCCCGTCATCGGCAAGGTGGGCCAGGCACTGCAGTTTAATGGGAGTAGCCAGTATATAAATGTTGGAGGAAATAGTGGTGTCCTAAATATCACTGGCGATATCACGCTTAGTGTATGGGTCAAAACCACCACCACCGGCACCTTCATGATACTGAACAAGACTTCAGGGGCAGGGACGAACGGCTATGAGATATATCTCAACGACGGAGGGACTACTCCTGGACAGCCTACCTTTCGTATAAATAGCGTTAGTTCTACCAATGGTGTGACGTCTTCAGTTACCGTCAACGATGGGCGGTGGCACATCGTCACGGGTACCCTTTCAGGGCTCAACGCAAAAATATATATCGACGGAGTTCTCCAGGGGAGCAATACCATCACAACAGCAACGTTGTCTAATAGCTCGGCGTCATTTGAGATAGGCGCCAGAGCGGGAAGTTTATTTTTCCCCGGCTCCATTGACGAAGCGCGCGTTTATAACCGCGCGCTCTCTGCCGCCGAGGTCGCGGCACTGTACCGCGCCGGCGCGGCCACGGTGGGCCACGCCAACACCTCAACGCTCTCAAGCGGCCTCGTCGGCTACTGGCCCTTGGATGGCGCCGCCACCAACTGGGCCACGGGACAAACGAGCGACCTCTCGGGCCAGGGCAACACCGGGGCGCTCGTCTCAATGTCCACCACCACCTCGCCCGTCATCGGCAAAGTGGGCCAGGCACTGCAGTTTCCCAAGGCAAATTCAGAAGTGGCGACTCCCATTTTCCCCTCTTCATATACGAATATTTCTGTTTCGCTTTGGGCCAAACCTGTCGATGGGGTCAGTACCGGGGACGGAAGCGGACGGTTTATGTTTGCGGCATCAGACGGCGGCGCGAATCGCTTTTATCTGCGTCAGGATAACGCCACCGGGCCGGCTACCAACTTGAAGCTCGGTTTGAGCAGCTGGAATCCTGTCGAAAGCAATGCCACGTCGCTGAACCACTGGCATCACTACGTGGTGGTGCTTAACGGCGTCAATGGATATTTTTATGTCGACGGAAAACTATTCGACTCCACCACCGGCCTCACGGTAAGTCTGCCCGCAATTGCCATTGCTATAGGAAACGGCGGACAAATTGCCGAGCAGCCGACCGACTATTTTAAGGGTCCCATAGACGACGTGCGGGTGTATAATCGCGCGCTCTCGGCGGGCGAAGTGCAGGCGCTCTATGAGCTTGGCCAAAACACCGTGGCGCATTCAAATGCAGGCACCAACGCGCCTCTCTCAAGCGGCCTCGTCGGCTACTGGCCCTTGGACGGCGCCGCCACCAACTGGGCCACGGGACAAACCAGCGACCTCTCGGGCCAGGGCAACACGGGAGCGCTTATCTCGCTGTCCACCACCACCTCGCCCGTCATCGGCAAAGTGGGCCAGGCCCTCAATTTTAACGGCACCACCCAATACATTGATATGGGCGACGTGCTTGATTTTGGGTATCAACAACCCTGGACGGTAGCCGCATGGGTTAAATTAAATTCGACCGCAGGCGTCAGCAGCATTGTTTCGAAAGAAGCGCGGGCGAATCCTTTTGGAGGGTGGGCGCTTGACCTCAATGCAGGCAAGGTGCGTTGCTCGTATATAAATAATTACTCCACCAACTATTTTCAAACACAATCGAATGCAGTCATTTCTGCGAATGTGTGGGTGCATGTCGCGGCGGTGTATACGACCAATGCCTGCGCCCTCTATGTTAATGGCGTTGCGGTCGCGCAGACCGTCACTCAAGCAAACGCCAACGGCGATATTAATACCGCCAACCACCTAAACGTAGGCGGACGCGACGACAATGCCGCACCTTCCGATTCGCTCATGCGCGGAGCACTTGACGACGTGCGGGTGTATAACCGCGCACTCTCGTCGGGCGAGGTGGCGGCGCTCTACGCCGCGGGCCGCTGACCGCTATATAATAAAATCGTATGCGGCGACACACGGCATGGATGGCAAGATGGGGGGCGGGAGCCGTGTGCGTGTTTGTTTTTTGCATACCGCACCAGGCGAGCGCGGCCGTGAGCTTTGTGGGGCAAGCGACCGCTACGACGACGACCAGCGTCACACTGCCCAGCTTTCAAGCGGGAGACGTCGCCATAGTCTTCGCCTACCGTGACAGCAGCGCAACCGCGCCGACCGTCGCGGCGGGGTGGAATACCATTGCCTCAAGCGGCGGCAACACCAACTCCTCGATTATCGGCTACCGTATCCTCCAGGCGGGTGACACAACGACCGGCACCTGGGCTAATGCCACAGACATCATCGTTCAGATATACCGCGGCACCGACGGAGTGGACCCGGTGGGCGCCAGCGCCGCGGGCGGCGCAAGCAATGCAACGATAACCTTCCCGGCGCTTACGCTCCAAAACAACGACGGCACCTCGTGGGTGGCGGGCTTCGACGGCGACCGCAACGCCGCGGCGAACGTCACCACTGCACCCAGCGGCATGACCAACCGCTCAAGCACGAAAGGGGTCGGCACTACGGGAGGCGCCGTGGGCGGCCACGACACAAACGCAGGCGTGGCTTCCTGGAGCTCGGCGACCGTCGCCTCGGGCGTGACCGCCACCGGCTACCGCACGTATGTGGTTGAAATCTTTCAGGCGCCCAGTGCGGTTTCGGGGGTCTCATCGGATGCGGCGAGCGGAGTATACAGCGGTTCGGCGACCATCAACGGCTCGGTGACCGTCACCAACGGCGGCAGCGGCGAATCCTTCACCGGTTTTGCCTGGGGCACCAATGCCAACCTCTCCGGAGGCGACACGGCGACCACTTCAACCGTCGGCACGACCACGGGTGCTGCCTCGTTCAACGACACGATTAGCGGGCTTTCGCCCAACACCACCTACTACTACCGCGCTTATGCGCAAAACGGTACCACCGGCTACGGCTACGGCAATATCGCGAGCTTCACCACGACGAATACGCTCACGTGCGATTTCGGAAGCGACAACGGTGCGGGGAAATGCGTCGGTTTTTTGACGACTGCGGACGTCTCGCCCTTCGCTTCGCCTGCGGATTGGAATAACGCAAACAACACCATTGAATGCATCGGTGCGGGAGGCTCGGGCGCCGCAGGGCGCACAAGCACGGGCCGCGAAACGGGCGGCGGCGGCGGCGCGTATGCCAAAATAACTAATTTCAGTTTTGCGAACCCGGGCGTTACTACCGCGAGCTTCACCGTCGGTCAGGGCGGCACGGCCGTCACCGAAGGCGCGACTTCGACCGTGGGTAACGCGGGCGGCAACACGTGGTTTAACGACTCTTCATTCCCGGGCGCGGGCTCCGACAATTCGGAGTGTGCCGCTGCGGGCGGCGGCGCGGGCCAGGCCAACACCACCGGCACGGTCAGCGGCGGCGCCGGCGGCACGACCGAGTGGGGACAGACGACGCACAACGGCGGCTCGGGCGGCACCGCCAACTCAAACGCCTCGGCCTCCGGCGGCGGCGGCGCGGGAGGCGCTTCGGCAAACGGCACCAACGGCACCAACGCCACGAGCGCGACAGCGACCGCAGGCGGTCAAGGCGACGGTACCGCGGGCGGCACCGGCGGCGGCGGCGCAAGCGGCGCAACCACCGAAACGGGCGGTCCCGGCAACCCGGGTGCCGAGTACGGCACCGCCGGTTCCGGCGGCGGAGGCGGCGCCGCGCGCTCAACCTCCACCGGCGCCGGCATCAACGCCACCGGCGGCACGGGCGGCGCTTATGGCGCCGGCGGCGGCGCGGCGGTCAAGAACTCGACGACCGGCACCGGCTCGGCCATAAGCGGCGCCGGCGGCGACGGTCTCATCGTCATCACCTATGTACCCAGCGCTTCCGCTCCCACCGTCACCACCAACTCCGCCGAGGCGTTTGACGTCTTCGCGCTGCTCTTCGGCTCTATCACCGACAACGGCGGCGCGGATGCCACCCAGCGCGGCTTCGCCTATTCGACTGATTCCGCACTGGTAACCGGCGTTTCAACAACGACCGACGGCGCCTTTGCCGGCACGGGCACCATAAGCACCACCACGACCGGCCTCTCAACCAACACCACCTACTACTACCGCGCCTATGCGGCCAATTCGGGCGGTACGGGTTACGGCACTATCAAGAGCTTTACCACGGGCAATGCCACTCCCGCGCGGCAGATGCGTCTTTTTGAAGGTTATAAAATCAAGCTCATCAACGGCACGTTCAAGCTCTATCAGCAGTAAGTGGCGGCGTGGATAACTGCAGGTTGTGCCGCGCGGCCATGTGCGCTACGGTCAAACTAAGGGCATCGTGCCCGCGCTGGATGGGAGTCCGTCATCTCAAAACAGCCGTATACTCCGTTTTTGTCTTGGGCTTTTTGGTCGGGGGAATTTTCCTGGTGCCGCAAAAAGCGCGCGCTTTTTCATGCGATGCGGGCAGCGATATCAACGGCTGGTGTACCGTCTTTCTCACCTCCGGCACCAGCTGGAGCATTCCCGCCGACTGGAACAATGCCAGTAATAAAATAGAGTGCATCGGCGCGGGCGGCAACGGCGACAAAGGCACTTCCGCGCGTCTGCCGGGCGCGGGCG
>Ga0335085_10007086_pt1 | contig 17519 bp, 24 predicted proteins | sample Lox_Sample_45_FD_206712 | JGI IMG/M metagenome (GOLD analysis project Ga0335085, IMG submission 206712) | Soil microbial communities from Loxahatchee National Wildlife Refuge, Florida, United States - Lox_Sample_4.5 | ecosystem: Environmental > Terrestrial > Soil > Wetlands | place: USA...
GTTACTATTTCCAAAAAGACGCCGAAGAATTTGATTCAGTCCTGCGGAGTTTCCGCTTGGTTGAGAAATAATCTACTAAATTTTTCTTGACATGTCTGGAGGGCTATGTTAATCAGACCATGCTTGGATGATTTATATTCAAATCGACGCGATGATCTGTGTCGCAACGCACGTTGGGTAGACATCTTTTCGGATAAGACAACCAGACACAATCGTCTGCTTTGACACCTAAAGGAGGTATTTCCTATGAAATCAAAATTCTACTTGGTATGGCCCATTTTATTCAGCGCAGCGATGTTTTCCTCCTGCATGAAACACCCGACGAACGCAGGACCGGATGGAAACGCAACCAATTTAACGGTTGGCACGGTTCAGGGATCCATCAAGGTCGGCATGCCTGCGTCTGATGTCGCAGCCATTCTGGGATCACCCAATATCGTGACCACCGATGAAAAACGCCGCGAAGTTTGGATTTACGATAAAATTTCTTCCGACAGGGTGGACACCTCCAATTCAGTTTATGGAACGATAATCATCCTGGGAGGATCGAGCAAACAAAGTCAAAGCACGTCAACCCAAAAGACCCTGACGATCATCATCAAGTTTGATGAAGAGAAAAAGGTGAGAGACTTTGGCTACAACTTCACCCAATTCTAGAAACAAAGGCAAGGGAAATGCGCCCGGAGGGTTCCGGTGGGGCATTCTTCCGATTTTGGCCTACTTGCTGTTATCGGGATGTGTTCGAATGGCCACGCCGGAAAGTTTTTTTGAGCTGACACCTGAAAGCGCCAGACATAAGGCTCTGGAGACCCGCCTTTTCGAGACTTCAAATGAGAAAGAACTGTTTTCAGCTTCCGCGTCCGTTCTGCAGGATTTGGGTTTTCAGATAGAAGAAAGCGATATCGGCGTGGGCGTGCTTCGTGCAGCCAAGGAACGGAGTGCCCGGGAGGCAGGCCAGGAAATACTCCAAGGCTTTGCATTTCTCCTTGGACTCATCGGCCAGAAAGCAATCATCATGCCCGTCGATTTGCATCAACAGATCAGCGCCACCTTGGTCACGCGCCCGGCCGAGAACGACGCCTCCCGTTTCATGGTGCGTATCCTGTTTTATCGCACCGTGTGGCAGGGGGACGGCAATTCCGGAAATCAGTATATCCCGCCGGGGGCGCCGCGCGTCGAAGTAATTTACGATGGGGAGATCTACCGGCAGTTTTTCGCCAAACTCTCCAAAGGTTTATTTCTTGAGTCGCATCAGATCTGAGGGCTGATAATGTGAACAGCCGTAATATTTTATTATTTTTAGCCATATGTTTTCCCTTGCAGGCCTGTGTCGGACCTCAAGCCCCGCCTGAAAATCTCCTGTCTCTGACAGAGGCCCAGATGAAGATTCGGAACTTCCAGACCCGGACATTTGATGCCAAGGACAACAACGAAGTGTTAAGGGCCGTGACCTCCGCTTTGCTGGACCTGGGGTTTATCATCGAACGGGCCAACGCCCCCATGGGACTGATCACCGCCGGAAAATTCGCCGGGGAAGGTTTTTCCGGTTTTGTCGAAGTAACGGTGATTGTGCGGAGCATGGGAGGAAAGCAGACCGAGGTTCGGGCCAATGCCCTGTTCAATACCAAGCCGATTGAAGACCCGAAAGTTTACCAGAACTTTTTTACGACGGTGGAACGTTCCCTTTTTGTCGCCCACACCCAAAGCAGTGGGGAGAAAAATTAAAAACAATCCAAATGAGCAGAGAAAGCCCGTTAAATCCTGGGCCGTTGGAAATAAATGAATCTTTCGATCATCGTCAACAGACCTATCACCCGTTCTGTCCTCCTATTGGCAGCAAGCGTGATATGCCAGGGATGCGCCATGCAATGGGGTGCGGAGCTTCAGTGGAATTCCAGAAATCAGATATTGATGTCGGAGAGGAGCCAGGTCAGACTGCGGTCTGTTCAATCCCGTGTGTTTGAAACCACGGACAAAGTTCGGCTCATGAAAGCGGCCGTCGCCGCCATGCAGGACCTCTTCTTTCGTATCGAAGTCCTGGATGAGGATTTAGGTATTATATCGGGGAAAAAGATGTACAATCTTGACAGCGGCTGGGCAGATAATCCGACCTATTACGGCTACAAAACCGACGAATTGATTATATTCAACACCATCTTTCGAACATGGGGACCCTTCCAGTACCGAAGCGACCTGACCCGCATGACGGTGACCGTACGCCCCAAGGAAACAACCCGGTCGTTGGTGCGAGTCAGCGTGCAGTATAATCTCAGGGCGGTTGAAGATCCAGAAATGTATCAGAAATTCTTCAAGACCCTCGAACAATCCATGTTTCTTTCCTCACAGATGGACTAATATGGATAGCGAAAGAACTTTACAAACGTTTTAGCACACTAAAATCTGGACTAAATCACTTCTTCGTTATTCCCCATAGAGGCTTGCTGCGGCAGAGTCGGCCAAGGATGTCAACTCCCTGATTCAATATCCAACGAGACTATGAGATGCAAGGGAGAGGCCGGGGCGTCTATTCCTTATGCGTCGCCGGAGCCGGCAGTGTTTCCGCCGCGTAGGGCACCGGAAAAGGCACGGTCTTGAGGGGGTTGACGATGCTGCCTCCCGCTTGCTTCAGCACCTCCCGAAAATCCGGCGAATCGAGGATGATCGATGCCGCTGCAGCGCGCAGCCTGTCGACCGCCTCGCGGGGCAGGCTGAAGGATGTGGGCAGGTTATTGAGGTAGTCGCGCTCGGCCTTGTCCTTCAGCGCCTGGAAGGAGACATCGATCACGTGGATGTCGGCGTTGGGCGCATTCACGACGTAGTTCAGGATCGGATCCTTGTTCTTTGTAAACGCGATGGAGTCGCGTATCGTGCGCAACGCCGTCCATCGGGCGTCGATATCCCTCAGCAGTTCGACCGATTCGTTCGCATAGCGGTCGATCGGCACGCCGGCCGCCTTCTCCAAGATGGAGAAGGTGCCGGGCGCATTTTCGGAGGTATTCCACTTGGTGGAGGGCGACGACACCGAATTGACGACGAAGATGATAACCCTGCGCACGTGATCAAGAGGCGTCGGTTGGCCCGTGCCCCGGAGCGCCTCAAACGTCTCCATGAAATCCAGGACGCCGCGCAGGCCCAGGTTGTCGGCCACCCCTCCGTCCACCAGATGGAAATACGGGTCTTCGACCGCATTGTCGAGCTCCCGCAGCTCATGCAACCGCTTGAGAATGCGCCCGGCCGGCCGCGGCGGTTTGGCGGACTCGGCAAAACGTTTCAGCCAGGACGGTTCGTCGTAACCGCACGTGCCGCCGTAATTGTTGATCGTCAGCGGCGACAGTACAACCGGCACTGCCGACGATGCCGCGGCGGCGCGGGAGAGCCTGAACGTTTTAAGATCCGCGCACATCACATCGAAATTCTGTTGCGTGAAGACCACCCGCGACCCGGTCGACAGCTCCGTCGCCCCGACCGCGATTGCCGGCACGCCTTCGCGGTCCAGGTCCGCGAACGTCGAGCCGTGGAACAGGATCTCGTCGTACAGCTGCGCGGCGAGTTCGGATCGGCCCCAACCACTGGACATCAGGCCCCCCCAGTGCAGAGGGTTCAGCGCGCGATCGATCAGCTCGCGCTGCACGTTGCGCGTGAGGAAGCGGTCTTCGTATTCGTCGAACAGTTTTTCGCCGTACTGTCCGTACGCCAACGCGGTGAAACTGCCGCCGGAGATAGCGGTGATGACGTCGACCTCGTCGATCAGGCGGATCTTCCGCCCTGCGGCGGTCGGCACCTCGATGCGTCGGAGCGTTTCGAGAACACCGTAGGAGAACGCTGCGGCACGCGTGCCGCCGCCGGAAAACGCAAGGACGACAAGATCCTGCTGGTCGCCGCGATTATGTTCCAGCTTCTCGAACTGTAACCCGGTGTTCACGTATCGCCCTAGCGGCGGGTTGACGGGGCGAATCGCGAAGCCGCCCCACAACACCAGCACCGTGACGACAAGCACGACAACTGCGATCAGCAACAGGGAGACGCGCAGGAACTTCATGTTTATCCCCTTATTAGAGAATCGGATGTGTAGGAAATATCACTTTTCAGGCAGGTATGTCAATCACTCGGAAGCGGTTGTCGAATATAAAAGAGACATTTCAGCGTCTTCACGGGAACCTGACGCTGCAAGTTTGGGAATTACTATACTGACAGAGACAACGATCGGGATTCGCTGTCCGCTTCCTTCCCTTCATGGCTTTTTAGAAACCTCGCCAGATAGATGCTGGTGAGAGCACAGCTCACCGACAACAATCCGATAACGGGGAAATGGGTCATCTGGCCGCTCGGCGACTGGCCGATGATCTGTCCGCTGACATACGCCGCCAGGCCGGATGAAAATTGCTGGACGGAGGAATTCATGCTCATGAAGCCCCCGCGATAACGGGACTCGATACTCGCGATCATCATCGCCATCGCCGGCACAAACCGTCCGGAAATGCAGACCATGAAAAGAGTGGACATGGCGATCGCCGCGATCAACGGCACCCTGGGAAGGTTGGTCAGCGCCAGAATCGGAACGGTCGTGGACAGCGTCATCAGCGTGAACACGTGCAGCTTTCCCGCGCGGTCCGCCCAGCGTCCGACCAAATTCAGGGTGAAAATTGTGAACGATCCGCCCGTTAAATAGATGAACGGCAGCTGCTTCTCCGTCAATCCGACGTCCGCGACCATGTAGGTGCTGAGGTAGGGAAAAATCACAAAACCGGTGCAGGTCAACACCGCCATGAACAAAAAAGCCTTCCGATGGTCCGAATGCATCACGACCTCCAGCATTCGCGCCGCGGCGTGCTGGCCACAGACATGATGAAAATGGCCGCGCAGTGAAGGCAGGATGTGCGCGCCCGATGCAAGAACCGCCAAGCTCAGCCCGCCCAGCATGAAGAACGGCACGTGCCAGTTCAGATGCGAAGCCAGGAACAGTCCAAAGGGGACCCCGCAAATCGACGCGACTGAAAACGCGGACATGACCATCCCCATGGCCGCGCCGCGCCGGTGCTCCGGGACAACGTCCCCGACAATCGCCAGGATCAACGCGCCCGCCACCCCGCCGAACGCACCCGCAACGACCCGTGCCGTGACAAGCAGAGGGTAGCTGGTTGCCAATGCGCACAAGAATGTTCCGACCGTAAACCCGAAATAGAGCACCAGCAAGGCCGGTTTGCGATCGAAACGGTCCAGTGCAAACCCGGCCAGAATGCCGAAAATTCCTGCGGAAATCGCGTATGCCGAGACCATCAAACCGAACTGCCCCGGCGTAATGGTAAACACCCGCATGTATTGCGGGCCCAGCGGCATGACGATGAGGAAATCGACGACGATTGTAAACTGGATCGCCGCCAGGACCAACAACAGCAACCGTTCATTGACCGGTTTTAAAGCTGCGCCTGCGTCTTGAGTGTTTTTAGTCATTAATAAATTATTTTACTCTATTTTTATGCGAATTGTGGAAAAAAGCGGTCCCATCCGGATAATTTCCCTAAGACAGAGATAGGATTTTCAGAATAGTTAAAAAGCCCTCTTGGTATTCAGGCTTCGGGTGAGTATAACGGACAGGAGGGTCGGGTCTATGGATTGGGAATTAAAAGGCACCGGAATACTGCAGCGGTAAAGGTCGTGATTGGTACCGTGGCGTTTAAGAAAGCAACCTGCAGAGGTTCACTCCCGGATGAATTCGTGGCGTTTCACACCGCAATCGCGATGGGCTTACATTTGATACGGCGGCGGATGTTGGGTTGCTCCTTCATTAAGAGCTGGTAAGCATCTCGCACGTTCTCTTCTAGTTCCTGAAGGGTTTTTCCCTGACTGAACGCGCCGGGAACTTCGCGCAACCGGCCCACATACCAGCCTTCATCCGTCCAGTATTCCAAAGTAAACTTCGCTTTCATCACCAGCCCTCCATAATTGTTGTTCATTCTATCTCATCAAAACAAGAGCTGTCAAACACGATAAAAGCACCTCATGACCGATGCTGAATTACTTCTCCGCCACTCCCCATATCGGCTTGCCGCGAGACTGATAATTCAGGACTTGACCCCGTCTTTATGTAGCACAAACCTGCCGTAGGCAATAAACGCGCATATGGCAGCCACGACAAACCAATAAATGATTTGGCCGTAATTCGCGTCACCGGAATAAATATGCAACCCGGAAAAGAGCAGCATTTCAGCCGCTATGCAGGCCGCAGCGACAGGAGCCAGGTTGGCCAGGCGCTTATTAAATGCAGGGAGGAGCAGCCCCACGCTGCAAAGCAGCTCAAAGGCACTCATCGCCAGCCAAACTCCGTGGGGAATCGTTTTCAGGGAAGGCACGGTTTGCTCGGAATTGGAAAACTTCCACACCGCACCGATGATTGTATGCAGGGCGAGAAGGATTTGAAGAACCCATAAGAGAATGTTCATGGTTTACTTCCTTATAGAAAGTCTCAAAAGCAATTGTTTGGTATCCCCCGCCGCATTGGCTTTCCGCCGATCATTTCTTTTTAGCCTGGTATTGTTCATCGCTGACCTTTTCCATCCAGTCGACGGCCTTTCCGTTTAGAGCCTCCTGAATAGCGATATGTGTCATTGCGGTCGTTGGGCTCGCTCCATGCCAATGCTTTTCGCCGGGGGGAGACCAGACGATGTCGCCGGGCCGGATTTCCTCGATGGGTCCGCCCCAACCCTGCACCCCGCCAAGGCCGAATGTAACGACCAACGTCTGGCCAAGCGGATGCGAATGCCATGCCGTGCGCGCGCCCGGTTCGAAGGTAACCATGGCGCAGCGAACGCGCGCCGGATCAGGCGCCTCGAACAGCGGATCGATACGGACGGCTCCGGTGAACCAGTCCGCCGGTCCCTTTCCTGACGGCTGCGAGCCATTTCTTTTTATGTCCATTGAAGAACTCCTTCTTTTTATTTTTATGCCACGATTTCAATCAACTTTCCCTAATGTCAAGGTTGCAATTTTATGCCCTCTATCGTGCGCGCATCTTGGGCACCCGCGTTCCCGTAACGAAATGGCGGATATTGGTAAATTGCACCGATCTCAACAGATTTTCACCGAGATTTTCAAAATCTGGACCGAGTATTTCCGGAGGAGCTTTTCTGGAGAGCTCAACCAAAATGCCAAGCTTCGGATTATTCGGATGGATACAGTTCATTCCGTAGGTTTCGTAAATGGTGAAGTCTTCCCCGCTTTTTTTCCCATAATCTCTATAGGCTATCATATGCTTCACGCATGTTTCAGGCCTGTTATCATCCAAGAACTCTTTGTTGTTTATTAATTCGAATTTCCCAGTTTGAAGTTCGGCTGCTTTTTGCTCCTGAACGGTTTTTAAGAATTCCTCTTTTGATGCAAATTGTGGAATTTCAGTCACCTGGGCCGCTACCGTAAAGTTTTCGTTGGAGTTCTTTCCGTTCGCGGTCAAAATGATATGATACGTCGTATTCTTTATCATCGACCACTCTTTGCCGGCGGGCGGAACGAATGAAACTCCGGCCATATCCAGTCTCTGGCCGCCCGGATGTCGCGGAATGCTGACACAGGCGGACAATAGAATCAGAGAAAACAAAGAGAGAGGAATGCGCATGGCTCCTCCTTCGGAATAATCAATCTTACCCTGACCCCGCGCGTAATTACAATATTTCAATAAACTAATCTAATCTTGGTCCGGAAGAAAATTTGGCGGGAATTAAATTGGCTGGAGTATATCACTTATTCGGCATTCCCCACAGAAGCTTGCCGCAATTAATCGGCTTTTGGGTTTCTGACTCCACACCCCCTTTTTACATAGATGTAACACAGAATTGATCTAATCTTAATCAATCTTTAAACATCACATGGTAGGCTTGATACATCAAAATAAGAGGAGATGAGAGCATGGATACAATTTTGTTGGCAACGATGATTTTGCTGACTCCTTTAACGGGCATTTGGGCGTTCATATTATCCGAAAGTCGAGCGGCAGGTCCATCGCCTGAGGATATTCAGGCGCTGACGCCCGAGCAGGAAGCGGTCTCCGCTCTCAATCGGATACGGGAAATCTTGCTCCCGCCTGAAGGACAATCACCGGTGGAAATTGGGCTCGCTAATGAGTCGGCATCTCTAAGAACAGCAGAGGAGTACCGATGACTAAAAAGACAAGCCATAAACTGAAAGAGAACGGACATACGCAGGCCTGTCCCTACTGCCGTGCCGGCATGTACTGGGAGTTTCAGGATTGTTGCTGGCTCTGTCTCATCTGCGGTCACAGGGAACATGAGCAGGTGCTGCGACTTAAGAACATGGTCGAGATCGTAGCAGGAAAAGTTTGGGCTGAGATCTTTGATAATCTTGACGAAGAAAAGAGCATTCAACGAGTTTAATCGATGCCGACCGTGTTTTCGCGCTCAAAAGAAATACCGAAGGCCAAGGAGCGCAGAAAAGACGCTCAGGTTCCAATCATCTGTCCCGCAACCGATAAAAGGACTGCAAGCATCTACATCCCCTGAGTTGTATTTCCATCCGATTTCCGCGTTCAAGGCCGCGTTCTGGGTTATAAAGAAATCCGCTCCGGTGGCGATTTTTAGGGCAACGGTCGTTGGAGGATCGAGCTTGGAAAACACCGCCGAACCTGTGCTGCTGAGGTCAAAGGAGTTAAGGTTCACTCCGACACCAAGAGAAAGGTATGGAGTGATGTTCGCCATCCGGGCACCGCGAAGCTCAACGAAAGGAAGGAGTGAAATTGTGGTGGAATCCCCTAGATCTGCGCTCGATACATTAATTTGGTGGGTTTCCCATTCGACGTTGAGTCCAAGCAACAAAGAATCCTCAAGAGCATACATAATGTTACCACTGACAATCGGCCCCAGATCACCCTGCACACTGTCTGCAAGGTCCTGGGTCACTACCCCAACTCCACCCCGGACGCCCAACCCCCATCGACCTTTGATACTTGTATTTTGCGCAAATGCGGCCGACATGGAGATAAGAAATAAAGCGGCCGTCATTAATACCGTTCCCGCTACTCGACCTATGCTATGTATTTTCATACCGTCTCCTCCTCAAGATAGGTTTGGTTTTAAACGGTCTGCTTTTGAGCGATGAAGGATATCACTTGCCCTCTTGGGTTTGATAGAAAACAAAAAACCCAAGAACTTAAAAAAGTCCCTGGGTCGGATCGTCGAGAAGAATCATGCTCCTCCTCATATAATTCAAAACATGCTAAAGAATCGCCCCGAAGTTACCAGATATTCAAAACTGTGTCAAGCGATGAAACTCCAAATCTTAATTGCCGGCGAGTAAGGCATTCGACTACTCGGCTTTAGCTCAGACCAATAACAATCCGTTGTGGTCATAACGCAAGCGTCGAGGGAAAGACTGGTCTAAAAAATAACTTGGCCGGAGTAAATTACTTCTTCGGTATTCCCCACATCGGCTTGCCGCAATACGATAATACAAACCTGACCCTATTTGTGTTCTGGTCTTAACGGGTATCTCGTTCATATTGACCTTGCAGAAGTAGGCCCTAGCGCATGACCTCTCTTTCAGGTTGGCTTGATGTTCTGGTTCATCCGGAAGAGGTTCTTCGGGTCGTACTTCTTCTTGAGCTTCACCAGCCGGTTGTACGTCGAACCGTAGGCAAACGCGATGCGGTCGGTCTCGTCCTGGGTGAGAAAGTTGATGTACGCGCCGCTGCTGGCAAAAGGCTGTGACTTGGCGAAGAATTCGCGCGCCCAGGCGATGCAGCGTTTGTCCTCAGCGGCTGATTCCCAGCGGCCGTGCACATTCATCACGTAATTGGCGTCTCGGCTCGAGTAGGCCATCGCTTCGGGCGCTACGCGGGTCGTCTGGCCTCCGATCGTGCCGATGAAGATCTCGCACTGAGGCGACGGCAGCTTGCCGGCATATTCGATGATGGCATCGATCGCGCCATCGCTGAGCCGCGAGAAGTTGTGCGACTTCCAGTAGTTACGCGCACCCGGTGTCAGGAGCGGATCGAACGCCTGCTGCCATGCGGTATACGGCTGCACGCCGATGTGCTCGCCGTGCGCCATTCCGAATCCGCGCAGCGGCTCGATCAGCTTCTTGCCCTTCGCGGGGTCACCTGCATAGCACAGTGCAAGCGCGACGATCTCCTTCCCGTGGACGTTCTCGGGCAGGAAGGGCAACGGAGGCGCCTTCCGGGTGACCATCCATACGTTAAGCTCGTCCGGCATTGTCTCGGTGAAACGGGCGAACTTTGTGAGCACGGACTTCGCCTGGTTGAACGGGTAGACAAAAAGTCCGCTCAGCACGTCCGGCCCGACGGGATGGAGCTGGAATTCAAAGCGGGTGACAACACCGAAATTTCCACCGCCGCCGCGTAGCCCCCAGAAGAGGTCATCGTTTTCCGTTTCGCTGGCGTGCACCTGACGGCCATCTGCCGTGACGACATCCACGGAGAGCAAGTTGTCGACGCTCATACCGTATTTTCGGCTCAGCCAGCCGAAGCCGCCGCCAAGCGTTAGACCGGCCACGCCCGTGGTCGAATTGATGCCCAACGGCGTGGCGAGGCCGTGCGCCTGCGCGGCTGCGTCAAAGTCGGCGAGAGTACAGCCGGGCTCCACTGTTGCCTTGCGGGCTTTTGAATCAACCCGAACGCCCTTCATCGGCGAGAGGTCGATCATCAAGCCGTCGTCGCAGACGGCATTGCCCGCGATGTTGTGCCCTCCCCCACGGACCGAGACAAGAAGGTTGTGCTTGCTTGCGAACTTGACCGCCTGGATGATATGCTCCGGCGACGCGCAGCGGGCGATCAGCGCGGGCCTGCGGTCGATCATCGCGTTCCAGATCTGGCGAACCTCGTTGTAATTCGTGTCGTCAGGAAGAAGCACATTTCCCCGGAAGTGTGTTTTGAATTCATCGATTTTTGCTTTTTGTAATTGATTCATAGTGGCCCCCATTGTCTTGCACCTAACATTTATTTTTATACTTATTCCATAATCGAATGTACTCTATAATAAGGAAAGATGAAGTGTCAATGGTTTTTGTTCAATCTATTGACATCAATCGATATGCACCCAGTAGTGATGGTTGATGCAGCCGGAGGGACATCCTCCCGATCTTTTCTCGAAGACGATATTCCAGCCGTCGTCCCGATCTTGCACGAGGATCTCCGCGCTCCTGCTGATAATATTCGGAGGTCTCTTACTGATCCTTCTGAGTTCCGGATATTTTTCTCTTGCCAGACTAATAGCCTCTTCCTGTTGTGGCGAGAACTCTTGGCTGCTAGAGCCGGACAAATTAAATCGGCTGGACTAAATTACTTCTTCGGCATTCTCCGCATCGGCTTGCCGCGATACTGATAATTCAGGACTCAGTCCTATCTGTATTTCTAAAGTGTAAACCATAGACCTGGCCTCAATCTATATGCTTTTTCGTTAGGTTTCGCAGGAAAATTAGCATCCGCGTAACTTAATAGAAGGATTGCTGGTTTTTAGATACAAGATGAATTCGTGAAAATTGTCGAATTGGTTTAATATCCGAATTTTTCCTCTGCTGTATTTTATAACAAGGAATCCAAATTGTGAACGCGGATCCGGTTGAATCGATTCGATCTCGGATGGGGTAACATGTCTTCGATTTATGAGACTGACAAAAGTGATTCCTCCATTTTCCTGGACCTCAATTCGATATGGATAAGGCAAGACTGCATACCACATGAGGCAGACGACAACCAGCCCGAACAATATCAGAAATATTGTAGGCGGTGCATCATCTCCCTTCGGTAGCAGTCCGCCTTGCCATATAACAATTCCAGTGACAAGAAGCCATCCGCAGAGGAAAGCGCTTGGAGCTCCGAAAATAAAAACCTTCTGAGAGCGCAATAAGTAAAGGCGATAAGTTTTGGTCATTTGCATGACTAAGCAACTCGATTTGTGACCAGCTCTTTAAGCTCACTAATGACCGTGCGCGCACGCCCCAATTCAATCGGGACGCAAATAAAATACATGCCACCGGAAAAAACCCATCCCAAGAGGATAAAGCCCAAAGAGGGGAAAATAGACAATGAATCAGAAAACATCATCATTATTCCGCCGATCGTCCAGCTAAGTAACCAGCCGCAAAAAAACAGGGTCGGGCCAAGCAGGATTCTTCCTTCAACCTGTGCTACTCCATCTTGCCATTTTATTGTTCATTTAATAAAAAAAGGGGTGTGCAAAACAAACAATTTAAATTTCGAACGAAAAAGACATTCCTGACGATTTACAAATTTAAACTTCCCATTCCTGGTTTTGTAAACCCTGTCTACTTGGATCGCAGATTGATTCAGCGGGATTGGCTCCGACGACTTTAACACTACCTTTCCGTTTTTGAAAGAAGATGAATTCAATAGATAAATCATTATTCCTTCATAAATACCATAAAACCAGGACAGGACACAGACAATCCAGCCGCCCATAAATAGGCCGATTCCTATAAACTTAAACGTTTGCAAGAGTCTCCCCGCCTAAGACCATTTAAACCGAAAACACGTCGTTAAAAGGCCATGCTGCTTTAACCCTCTTTTAGCCCCGATAAGGCGACTCGCTGATGAAATATGGATCATTGCCGGTAAACTTCAGCCGCAGGGCTTTAATTAAACAAAAGAGAGCGCTCAAAAGACACATGAATACAAGAAAGGGAAGTCCGAATGCAAATATTGCCATAAAAATGTGATTGTCTGAAACCGATGGAAACTTGCTGGAAAAAAGGAAGCCAAGAAAAATAAGGCCAAGTATTACCACTAAAATGCCGGCAGCAAAAATGGAGAGGCGAAAAAGGTAGTTTGACTGTCGTTCGCCTACGCGTGGATATGGCCCGAACCAATAAGTTAAGAAGGGTATCAACCGTGAGTTGGGAAATTTGTACAAATACAATTCGAGACCGATTAAAACTATTATAAGAGTAAGGGGCGGCCAGAATTTAATAGAAATACTTTCAATTAAACCTAGAACAAGAAAGACTATAGAAACGGCCTTACGCATTATAAACCATACACTTTCCGCCCTCTTATCATAAGATAGGCTCCGATAATGATCAGTACCGGACCCCCAAGCCAACCGGTGAGAGTGTAATGAAGCCGAATACCCTAGAACCGAAGGAACCAACGAAAAAAAGAAATAGTCCAACATAAAAAATTGGTCTAAATGAAACCCACTTGCTCATAAAATGAGAATAACAAGACATTTCCAAATTGGCAAATTGTGAACAGAGGAGAGAAAGGCTAAATCGGCTGGACTAAATTACTTCTTCGGCATTCTCCGCATCGGCTTGCCGCGAAACTGATAATTCAAGACTGCATCCACTTGTTTATCGAGAGGATGAATTTCGAAGACGATACACCCAGTCCGGCATGCGAGGACGACGTACGAAATCATTATCCGTTATGTAGGGTTTAATGTCGATCACCGGACTGCCATCTATGGCATCGAGTCCTTTCACTTGAAGCCGCGTTCCCCTTCTTTTCAGCAACCGGCACACAGTCAGACCGATGGGGTTAGGGCGGTAGGGCGACCGCGTCGCGAACATTCCTACGAGTGGGAGGTCTTTCCTGTTTCTCGGATGGGTTTGGAGCTCGATCCCCCGAACACGCGACAGCCAAAACAGAACGATAATATGCGAAAATTCTTCGATTCCTTTTAAAGCCTTGAGCCATTGATGCTTCAGATGGATTTCAGAGATAACCGGATCCCAGTTTCGCATCCCCGGTTCGCGGACCGGTGAACGGACGACTCCGATGCGGCGCAAGACCAGCCGTTTAGGCTTGGCATGGTTTTTCTTATACCCGGAAGCGATCTCAGCCTGGGTCATTGGCTTTCTCTCGCGCCTTCTTGATCTCTCGAGCAATTGCCACCCGAAGCCGAGCCCGAACCAGCTCAGTCTTGTATCCTGGATCCTTCTCTCTCTCTTGCAGGTAGTCGGAGAAATATCGCGGTTCCGATGCCTTTCCTTTCTGTTTCTTCATTTTGATCACCTCTCCGACGCCATGCCTCCGTGCGGCTGTCGAACTTGCTGGTCGAGTCGAACAGCGGCGTGTCGCAACAGATGCAGTGATAGCGGCCGGGCGCGAACAGGCTGCACATCTCGGAGCTGAATGCCCGCTCGGTGCCCTTGTGCCGCGCGACATAATATTGCTCCTCCGTCAACGCGCCGCGCCACTCGGCGTCGGTTTTCTCCACACGCCTCGGCGGCTTAACATTACCGCTGCACGCGAGCTCGAGGACTTGGTCCCAACGCAAAACCCCCGGCGACTCGGCTTTCTGTTTTTCCATGCCGCTCACGCCGTGCGCGCGCGTTTTGGCAGCCGCCAGTTCGGGCGCAGAAAGTGGCAGGTATAACCTTCAGGATACCGCTGCAAATAGTCCTGGTGCTCGGGCTCGGCTTCCCAGAAAGGCCCCGCAGGGCGCACCTCCGTCACCACGCGCCCGGGCCAAAGCCCTGAAGCGTCCACATCGGCGATTGTCTCTTCGGCTGCGCAGCGCTGCTCATCGGAGAAATAATAAATGCCGGAGCGGTAGGACGTGCCGACGTCGTTGCCCTGCCGATTTTTCGTTGTCGGATCGTGGATCTGGAAGAAGAACTCGAGCAGCTTGCGGTACGAGAACTTGTTCGGATCGAACACTACCTCAAGCGCCTCGGCATGCGTGCCGTGATTGCGGTAGGTCGCGTTCGGCACATCGCCGCCGCTGTATCCCACGCGCGTGGACTTGACGCCCGGAAGCTTACGGATCAAGTCCTGCATGCCCCAGAAGCATCCGCCCGCGAGAATCGCTGTTTCCGTTCTTTCCATTGTGGAATCCTCCCCTGCTCAAGACGAAATCAGCACAGACGAAATACAGGAAGTAACAAATAAATGCTATTTTATTTTAGTGCCCGCCCCGATAGCTTGTCAACGGATTTTAAGGACTGATTTGGATTCAACGATGCGTCATTGCAAGACCTGACAGGATCACTCCTGACACATCAATACGATCTTTCCGCTGACGGAAGCCCGTTCTAGCAACTCATGCGCGCGGCCAGCGCTGCGTAATGGCAGCCGCTCCGAGACCACGGGTCTGATGGACTTCTCCTGAAGCATTGCCAGCAATCGCGAGAGATCCTCCCGGAACCATTCGGGATGTTTCTTCTTCTCCGTACTAATATTGAACCATTGGGCGGATTTTCCTGGAAGAAGACGCGCCAAGCCGAGCCATGCGAAACTCGCAGCAGCGAGCATCACGTTTCGGCGCCCGCCTGCTATTGCCGCTGATATTCCGTAACCGACAAAGCGTCCGCCCTTGCCGAGCGCCCGATATGATCGCAGCCAGTTGCGGCCGCCAATCGGATCGAACACCGCATTCACACCGGCGGCGCGCTGGGCAAAATCCTCGGTCCGATAATCAATGGGTATGCCGCCGAATGCAGTCACCAGGTCATGCTTGGGCTTGGATGCGGTGCCGAACATTTTCAACCTGAGGACTGATCCGAGCTGCAGCGCGGCCGTTCCTACTCCGCCAGCCGCTCCGTGAATCAGCACACTCTCGCCTTGGCGCAGCTTTGCTATACGATGGATCATTTGATACGCGGTCGTGTAGTTCAGAACAAGGCTGACCGCTTCGGCGGGATCGAGCCCGGCGGGAACTCGCACCAGTTCGGATTCCGGCAGTACGATATAGCGCGAATATCCTCCGGTCATCGTCAGTGCGGCGGCCAAATCGCCAGGCTTCCATTGTGAAACACCGGCCCCGCAGGATTCAACGATGCCGATGATGTCGTATCCGGGAGAGTAGGGCAGAGGCGGTACACCGGGGTACAGTCCGCGGCGCATCAGCACATCGGCGAACGCAACTCCGGCTGCAAGAATCTGGATACGCAGCTCATTCGCGCTAGGGCTGCGGACGTCGTCTTCGATTACTTTGAGGACTTCAGGTCCGCCGAGAGCAGTGAGTACGACACGTGTGTTTCGCATTGTCGATCATCTCAGAGAGTTTAATCATTAAATCAACTGGACTGGATTACTCCTTCGGTATTCCCCACATCGGCTTGCCGCAATACTGATAATTCAAGATCTGGCCCCATTTGTGTGTTCTGTTTTTTCTATTTGAGATCATTGCTTGCTCCAACTTCCTGGGTTCGTCTAAATAATGCAATGTATAATTCCTCAGAAAGTTTCTTCATTTTATTTAATTTCCTAATAACACCATATGGATTAAGTATCAATATATACTGATATTTCCCGGAAGATCCAGATTTCGTGGTTATAAACCCGATATCTACAAGATTCTTCATGCGCGAATGCCAAGTTGTCACTGCTCTTTGACCAGTGAACCCTGCTTCAAAAGCCATCTCTTTTTCATTTTGAATCACCACCATGGATTCATCAAAAACTCGACACCATAAGCTTAAGTAGACCCGGGATACAGGCTTACCCTTAGGGGCTAGACTATCCATAATCTGCATTATTTCAGGCATGGGACGTGGCATCGTGGTAAACCCGTCATTCCGTTTCCGATGCCATAGTTTAGATTCAATACCTGGCCATAACTGTTCTCTGAGTTCGAGATTTCTCAAAAGAATTTTTGATGCTCTTACCGCATTCTGTTTTAAATTCACGATCCCCTCCAAGAATTAAGCGCTATTTACAGCACCACCCTTTTCTAGCTTCGCTCCGTTTAATAAATCAGTTGGTTTGAGGAGCCGAGCTTTGGAGGCTCATGCTATCCATGCAACCGGTTGCATATTCCTCAAACCAACTAATTTAAAATTCTATTCTAGAATGTCCGTCAATAACAAGGACTCTTATAATTTTATTATCCCCTTTTCTCGGTTATCTATTCAATAACTTGATATGTGAGTTAGTATTATTATCTGTAACTCAGCCACGGAGTTGCGATAATTATTTACTAAGTTTTTCATTATATCACATTAAATTAAATACTTACTTCGACACTCCCAGTGCTCGCGGTGCTGGTTGTGCTGTACTGTGCTCGCTGTGCTCCGTGTGCTCGTGGGGTACCTAGGGGGAACACTTCCCTGATAATATATGAAGCCTAACAGGTGATGATTAAGAAAAAAGGAGGTGCCGCTATCGCAGGATTCTAAACAGAAAACTACTTCGCGTGTTTCTTTTCTTTCTTTCCGTTCTTTCTCTCGGCCACCATCGCTTCAACTTCGGCGACGAGGACATCCGCCATTTCGGATTCCTGAATCTTCCGGATCATCTCGCCGCAAATCCTGCAGGAGTCAAAAGTTCTTGAAAAACTGCTTGTTGACCGCGACGTCTTCTACAACGCGCTTGCCGATGACAACCCCCATTTCTAGGTCCTTGAGCTTTTCGGCTAATGTCTCTCCGTCTATAAGGTCTATTGGTGGTGCACCTTCACGCTGTGCTTCCTGACGCCCGTCTTTTGTAAAGGAACCAGTAGTAATTAGCAGGCCCTTATCGGCACGTCCGACCATGGCACCACGAAAATCTCGAACAATGGAACTGCCAACACTTCCCTTAAATCTCTTGCATT
>Ga0335085_10007087_pt1 | contig 17519 bp, 15 predicted proteins | sample Lox_Sample_45_FD_206712 | JGI IMG/M metagenome (GOLD analysis project Ga0335085, IMG submission 206712) | Soil microbial communities from Loxahatchee National Wildlife Refuge, Florida, United States - Lox_Sample_4.5 | ecosystem: Environmental > Terrestrial > Soil > Wetlands | place: USA...
GCATCAGCGGCAAGTCCGTCGTCGTGAACGTTGAAATGTTCGATTGCTCCGGCTGGTCCGCAACCGTCTCGTCGCGTACCCCGTCGCGCAGCCGCATCAGCAGCTCCTGCGTATTGTCCGTCACCACGGTTGCCGAAGCCGCCGTCGTAATCAGCGGGTTGTTCGGGTCGCTGACGTCGGCCATGAACACCTGCCGCCAGTTGGCCGCGCCCGTCCCCGAGCGCACATCCTGCACGTACAAAACATAGTTGTGAAAGTCCTCGTAGAACACCCGCGGCTCAATCTCGTAGCTGGCCTGCGATGTCCCCAGCGACTGCTCCATCTCCACAATCGCCTGATTAGCCCGCGGTGCCAGGTACAGCGAATTCCCGAGGCCCAGCAGCGTGCCCCCAACGGCCACAATCGACGCCACGCGCGCAAAATACCCGATGCCCAGCCCCGATGCGCGCATCGCGATAATCTCGCTGTCCGAAGCCAGCCGGCTCAGCCCTAGCAATATTCCCCACAGCACCGCCATGGGAATCGTCACCTTGAACAGGTTGGGCAGCGTGAAGAGAAACACTTGCGCCACATCCGTCAGCGTGGAGCTGTTGCGCACTACCACTTCAAGAATGTGTGGCAGTAGCGGCATGAACAGAATGAAGGTGAAGAGCGCGCAACCGATCAGCGTGAGCGACAAGATTTCGCCGAGAATGTAGCGAGTCAGGATGCGCACAGACAGGACCTGCGCTTATTCTAGCTGCCTTTGTTGGTGGAACATGAATAGGCTTGTCATCCCGAGCGTCCGAGTCCCGCTTTGGCGGGATGAGGGAGTCGAAGGATCCTGCTTTCTCCCATTTGTCATCCTGAGCGAGGCGATGGATCTGCGGTTGTTCCTCACACTCTCAACTCGCCACCCAAACGGGTGCCCATCCTAAACGCGTTGTTTGTGTTTAGGGTGGGATCGCACGACACCCGATCCGCCACTCTCAGCTCAGAACCAAACTGGGTGCCCCATCCTAAACGCGTTGTTTGCGTTTAGGGTGGGATCGCACGACACCCGATCCGCCACTCTCAGTTCAGCACCAAAATGGGTGCCCCATCCTAAACGCGATTTCTGCGTTTAGGGTGGGAGCCACGAATATCGAAACTACAAGGTGCTCTTCGCCTGCCACCCCCGCAACCGCAAACTATTCCCCAGCACGCATACCGAGCTCAGCGCCATCGCCGCCGCCGCCAGCCACGGCGTCAGCAGAATGTGAAACGCTGGATACAGCAACCCCGCCGCCAGCGGAATTCCAATCACGTTGTAACCCACCGCCCATCCCAGATTCTGCCGCATCACGCGCACTGTTTCGCGCGCAAGAGCCAGCGCCGCAGGAATCGCCGCCGGCTGCGTGCGCAGCAACAGCACATCCCCGGCCTCCTGCGCCAGATCTGCGCCGGTCCCCATGGCAATGCCGGCGTCTGCCTGCGCTAGTGCCGCGGCATCGTTGATGCCGTCGCCCACCATCGCGATCCTCAACCCCGACTTCTGCAACTCGCGAATCCGCGCTAGCTTCCCTGCCGGATCGAGCCCTGCTTCCACCTCGGTGATTCCCGCCTGCTGCGCGATCGGCGCCGCAGCCGCCGCCGAATCGCCGGTCAGCATCAGCACGCGCAATCCCTCTTCACGCAGCGCGGCGATCGCTTCCGCCGCATCCGGCCGCAACGAATCGCGCGCGTCAAAATACCCGGCAACCGCACCGTCCAGCGCCATCCACAACCGCGTCACGCCTGGCTCCGGCGTCGCAACATCACCCGGCAGCGAGATCCCATATTCGCCAAACAGCGCCTCATTGCCCAGCATGCATTCGTGCCCATCCACCCGCGCCGTCAAACCGCGTCCCGGCAAAACTTGCGCATCATCCGCTGGTCGCCATACCAGCCCTCGCTCGCGCGCCGCAGAAACCACCGCATGCGCCAGCGGATGATTCGACCTTTCCTCCGCCGCAGCCGCCATCCGCAATAGCTCGTCCGTCGCCTCCTGTCTTTCCGCTCCCTTGCTCCCTTGCTCCCTTGCTCCCTGTATCGCCGGCCTTCCCACCGTAATCGTCCCCGTCTTGTCCAGCACCACCGCGTCCACATGCGCCAGCCGTTCCAGCGCCTCGCCGCCTTTGTAGAGCACTCCCAACTGCGCGCCGCGTCCCACCGCCACGGTCAGCGCTGCGGGCACCGCCAGCCCCATCGCGCACGGACACGCGATCACCAGCACCGCCACCGTGTTCGCCAGCGCCAGCGGCAGCGATCGCGTGGCAATCATCCACGCTGCAAAAGTGATCAGCGCCAGCCCCAGCACCACCGGCACAAAAATTGCGCTCGCCCTGTCGGCCAGCCGCTCCATCGGCGCGCGCGAGCTCTGCGCCTGCTCCACCATCCGCGCAATCTGCGCCAGCACCGTGGCCTCGCCCAGTGACTCCGCTTTGCACACCACAGCTCCGTCGTAATTCAGCGAACCCGCCAGCACTCGCCCGCCCACCTCACGCGCCTGCGGGGTCGACTCGCCCGTCAGCATTGACTCATCTACCGTCGTGCGCCCTTTCGCAATCGTCGCGTCCACCGGAAATCTTTCTCCCGGCAACACCACGATGCGGTCGCCCGGCCTCACTTCTTCGAGCGGCACCACCGTCTCCACGCCATCCACAATCCGGCGCGCGCTCACCGGCCGCAGCCGCGACAACGAATCCAGCGCCGACAAAGCCCGCCGCTTCGCCCTGCCTTCCAGACTTTTCCCCAGCAACAGAAATCCGACAATCAGCAGCACTGCATCGAAATAGACTTGCCGCCCCGGCGCCGGCGCGATCGTCGCATAAGCGGAATACGCAAACGCCACACCCGTTCCCAGGCTTACCAGCGTGTTCATGTTCGTTGCGCCGTGACGCAGCGCGCTGATGGCGCTCACATAAATCCCTCGCCCCGCCCACGCCACCACCACCGCCGTCATGGCCAGCAGAAACCAACGCAATCCGTCGGCCGGGATTTCGTAGAGCCACGGACACACACGAACCAGAAAAGAATCCGCCGCCCCCATCCCGCTTCCCAACGGCATCGCCAGCAGCATCGCCACCGCTCCCGCTGCCAGCGTCACCCACGCCTTCAGATCCGCGCCCGCCACCCGTTCATCGGCGCGTCCCTCGTCCGCCCTCGGCAGAACCGCATCGTATCCAGCCCCGCGAATCGCCTCCACCAGTTGCTCTGGTGCAGCCAGCGCCGGGTCAAACACCACGCTCGCCCGGTGCGCCATCAAATCCACGCGCGCCTGCTCCACACCTGCGGTCCCCCGCAGCGCTTCCTCCACATGATGTTGGCAACTGGCGCAGGTCATCCCCAGAACGGGGAGCGTCAGCGTTTGTGTCTCGTGTGCCGCCACAAGTCGATCCGATCCGCCTAGGATGAAGCCACATCGACGTCGCTGGATTCCAAATACGCCGTGTATCCCGCCTTCGCAATCGCGGCAATCGCTAACCCCAGCGGCGGTGGCTCCTCATCGGAGCTCAGCCTCGCTGCGCCCAGCCCCACCTGTTGCACCACGATCCCCGGCGTCGCTGCCAGCGCCTGGCTTACTCGACGTACGCACGACCCGCAGTGCATTCCATCGATCTTCAAGGTAAATTCAGACATCTCCGCTCACCTTCTATCATTTGATGATAGTTGCCATCGTGCGATTCGCGGGTGACTCGACTCACTGTGCCTCACGCCCAGCAACCGGCGGTAGGCTGGGGATTCATCCCCGGCGCCCACTCAACAAATTGATGATGGGCTTTAGCCCCTGAGGGGAGGCCTTCCTTCATCGCGCAGGTTTCTGCTATGCCGCTGGCGCTCTCGCGCGCTCAGCTCGCCGCGGAGTTACCCTTGAATCGGACTCCTTGAATATGAGCGCTCCCCTCGAACGCGAGTATCCCGCCACCCCGCTCGTCGGCGTCGGCGCCGTCGTCGTTCAGGATTCCCGCGTGCTCCTTGTTCGCCGTGGCACCGAGCCCCTCAAGGGTCACTGGACCCTCCCCGGCGGCCTTCTCGAAGTCGGAGAGCCTCTCACCGCCGGCGTCATCCGCGAAGTCCGCGAAGAAACCGGCCTCGACGTCGAGCCCGTCGAGCTTGTTGAACTCCTCGACCGCATTCACCGCGAAGACGGCCGCGTCCGCTATCACTTCGTCATTGCAGACTACCTCTGCCGCGTGACCGGCGGTGAGCTGCGCGCCGCAACTGACGCTGCCGCTGTCCGCTGGGTCGAGCGCTCCGAGTGGTCGAGCCACAGCGCCCTCGTCCTCGATCCCATCACCGTTCGCGTCATCGAAAAGGGCTGGCAGCGTGCCACGCAGCTCGAGTCCGACGCCGCCCAGCCTCGCCACGAAAGGCGTCCCGCCAATGGCTAGCCCGATCAAGTGGGTGCTCCGCCTATTCCTGGCTCTCGTTGCTCTCGTAGTAGTCGCCGCCCTCGGCTTCTATCTCCGGCCCGTCAGCTACCTCAATGCCCACGTCTACATGCAGGAGCATCTCCTCGGAATCGAAAGCCGCAACGTCCAAGTCGACGGCTATCGAGTGCATTACCTTGCCATGGGCCCAATGAACGGCTCGCCCGTCCTTCTCATCCATGGCCTCGGCGGCCGTGCTGAAGATTGGTGGAACGTCGCTCCTGTCCTGGCCAAAGCGGGCTTCCGCGTCTATATGCCCGACTTGCTTGGCTTCGGGCGCAGCCAGCAGCCTGCCGATTTTTCCTATTCAGTCCGCGATCAGGCCACCGTCGTGGTCGATTTCATGAACGCTCTCGGCATCAAGCAGGCCGACGTCGCCGGCTGGTCCATGGGCGGATGGATCGTGCAGCTCATCGCGTTCAACCATCCTGACCGTGTCTCCCGCCTCATCCTCATTGATTCGGTCGGCCTCAACATCAAGCCCGCTTGGAATACAAATCTCTTCGTACCCACCTCGTATCAGGAGTTGGCCGAGCTTGAAGCCCTGCTTATGCCCAACCCTCAGCCAATCCCCTCGTTCGTTGCGCGCGATTATCTGCGTCGCTTCAGCAGCAATGGCTGGGTCATCAAGCGCGCCCTCGCTACCATGTTGACCGCCCATGACGTCACGGACAACCTGCTGCCCCAATTGAAGATGCCCGTGCTCATCGTCTGGGGCTCGCTGGACCAGATTGCTCCCGCCAATCAAGCCCAAACCATGCACCGTCTCATTGCCCAGTCCCAGCTCCTGCTCATCCCCGGCTGCGGTCACATGGTCCCTCTCCAGTGCAGCCAGGAAATGGACCCTGCGGCCCTGAGATTCATCCAGTAATAACAAGGCTTCGCACCCTCAATTTGGATTTGACGCCTGCCCATCTTCTCTGCGAGACTCAGCCAGATGTCCTACACAGGAAAATTTGAATTCGCAGCGGAGCGCAGATACCGGGAACGCAACACGCGTCTCTACCGGTTGGCGCATTGGCCCATCTGGATTTGGGTCTTTTTTATTGCCCCCGGGCCTCTCACCTTCTCCGTTTTCTCCCGCGGTTTCCACTGGATCAATTGGTCTTGGCTCGCAGCCGTCCTCCTGGTCACAGGAATCGCCGGCCTCCGCGGCCGCCTTCCCGGTGTTGAGCCCTGCCCCTATATCCTTCGCTTCGACGAAGACCGGCCCAACCCCCTTTACCGCCGCATCTGCTACACCTTCGCCTGGAACGCCGTCCTCAGCTACACCTTGCTCAATTTGGTGGGCCTCGTGCTGGCTTCCGCTACCGGCGTCTGGCACCTCAAGCAGATCTACTTCTACGCTTACTCGCCGCTTTGCGCCATCATTCTGCTCCTCGGCATCATGGGCAAACTTCCCCGCGTCGGCCCATCCACCAAGGGCGAAGGCGTTGAGCGCCGCTATTTCTATGGATCGGTTTGGGCCGCTGCCGCCGCCCACGTTGTCCTGCTCCTTCTTTGGAGAGTCCTTCCCGAAACTCGCCCCGGCAACCTTGCAAAGCTGGTCGTCTTCGCTGCGGTCCTTGCCGCGTTCGGCTTGGCTGCTTCGCGCGGCCAGCTCCCTCGCACCCGCCCCATCCTCTCCGGCGAGCTCATGGCCTCCGACTAGCACGCGTCATTCGCCGCGTGTAGCGCCGGTCTCCATTTGCAGCGCCAAGCTCCAGTTGTAACGCCGGCGTCCTCGCCCGCTGTCGTGCGGGCGTCCTTGCCCGCACATTTGTGTAGCGCCGGTCTCCAGACCGGCTGTCGTGCGGGCGTCCTCGCCCGCACATTTCGCTGCACCCCCAGGCTCAGCCCGCGTGAGCGGGCAAAAGACGATAGCCCCAGGCGCAAGCCTGGGGGATCCAATCCCCCGTCTGTTTCGCAGCCCGCTTGAGCGGGCGAAAGACCGTCTCCCTGTCGCCTCGTTCATTTGCTCCCCTTCCTCCCTCCCGGCGAATTTATTCGTAACAACTCTTTTGGAATCAGTAGGGAGTTCCCGGAAAATGAATCGAGATGTTTTTCATCGTAAGTGTTGTCCTTAAAGAAGTTACGTTCGATAACAGCGACTGTCTAACCATGGCCACGCGCTGAAAACACCGCCGCACTTTGTGTCCGCCACCGTCCGCCGCGAAGCTCGCCTCGACACGTGATTCAAATCACATTTGACCGTCAACCCTCAGCGGTATAACAAGGTTGCTATGTGCCTCGCCATTCCCGGAAAAGTCGAAGAGATCACCACCGACGGCATGATCCGCGTCGGCCGCGTCAACTTTGGCGGCGTGGTCAAGAACGTTTGTCTCGACTACGTGCCTGAAGTCGTCGTGGGCGACTACACCATCGTCCACGTCGGCTTCGCGATCTCCAAAATTGACGAGGAAACCGCCGAGCAAACCCTCGCCGACTTCCGCGCCCTCGGCGTTCTCGACGAAGAACTGGCCAGCGAGGACGAAGCCTTTCTCCGCGCCGCAAGAGCGCCGCAATCTCGCTGCCCCGACGGAAGCTGTTCCAACCAAACCTGCGGCTGCGAATCGAACGCGGGTGCCCCCGCTTCCTTGCACTTGGGGACTTGGGATACCACGAACCCCAGTTCCGCTCACTCCGCCAACCCGCCAACCCGCCATGTGCGCGCAGCGCACGCTAACTCGCCAACCCGCCAAGCCGCCAGCCCCGCCAACTCCGCGAACTCCGCTGTCGTCAAGCCATGAAGTACCTCACCGAGTTCCGCAACGGCGAAATCGCTCGCACGCTTGCCCGCGAGATCGCCCAGATCACCACGCGCCCGTGGAAGATCATGGAAGTCTGCGGCGGCCAGACTCACTCCATCATCAAGAACGGAATCGACCAGATGCTCCCGTCCGGTGTCGAAATGATTCACGGCCCCGGCTGTCCCGTCTGCGTCACTCCCCTCGAGCTCATTGATAAAGCTCTCGCCATCGCATCGCAGCCCAACGTCATCTTCTGCTCATTCGGCGACATGCTGCGCGTCCCCGGCACCGACAGCGACCTCTTCCAGGTCAAGGGCCGCGGCGGCGATGTGCGCGTCGTCTACTCGCCACTCGACGCCGTCGATCTCGCCGTCAAGAATCCCGATAAACAAGTTGTCTTCTTCGGCGTCGGCTTTGAAACTACCGCCCCCGCCAACGCCATGAGCGTTCATCTCGCCAAGCGTCGCGGCCTCAAAAACTTTTCGCTCCTCGTCTCGCACGTTCTGGTCCCCCCCGCAATCTCGGCCATCATGTCCTCTCCCGGCAATCAGGTCCAAGCCTTCCTCGCCGCCGGTCACGTGTGCAGCGTCATGGGTTACTGGCAATATCCGCCGCTCGCCGAAAACTTCCGCGTGCCCATCGTCGTCACTGGCTTCGAACCTTTAGACCTGCTCGAAGGCATTCGCCGCGCCGTCGTTCAACTCGAGTCCGGCCGCCACGAAGTCGAAAATGCCTACTCGCGCGTCGTCACTTTCGACGGCAATCAAGCCGCGCAAAAACTCCTCGCTGAGGTCTTTGAAGTCACCGATCGCGCCTGGCGCGGCATCGGTGTCATTCCGAAAAGTGGCTGGCGTCTCAACGCGGACTATCGCGACTTCGACGCCGAAGAGCGCTTCCACATCACCGGCATCCACACCGAGGAGTCGGCTCTCTGCCGCGCCGGCGACGTCTTGCGCGGAGCCATCAAACCCGCCCAGTGCGCCGCCTTTGGAAAAGAATGCACGCCTCGTCACCCGCTCGGCGCAACCATGGTTTCGAGCGAAGGCGCCTGCGCCGCTTATTACAATTACGGCCGCTTCCTCTCCGCGGAAGACCTCGCCAGCGCAGGCTCCGCCCTCACAGGAGCAGCCAATGGCTAACGACACAAAAACCGTCGCGCCGAACGCCGAAAAAGGCGCCCCCGATTTTTCCAACTGGTCCTGCCCGCTCCCCCTCGCCGACTATCCCACCATCGTGATGGGTCACGGCGGCGGCGGCAAGTTGGGCACTGAGCTGGTCGAGCACCTGTTCCTCCCCGCCTTCCGAAACCCCGCTCTCGAAAATCTCGGCGACGCAGCCGTTCTTGAAACATCCGGCGCGCGCCTCGCACTCAGCACGGACTCTTTCGTCGTGCAGCCACTCTTCTTTCCCGGCGGATCGATCGGTGAGCTCGCCGTCAACGGCACCGTCAACGATCTCGCCGTCTCCGGCGCCGATCCGAAATTCCTCAGCGCCAGCTTCATCCTCGAAGAAGGATTCTCCCTTGCCCAACTCGCCGCCATCGTCGATGCCATGGCCAAATCCGCCGAGACAGCGGGCGTCAAAATCGTCACTGGCGACACAAAAGTGGTCGAGTGCGGCCACGGAGACGGCTGTTACATTACGACTGCCGGGGTCGGAGTTCTCCGCGCGGGCATTCAGGTTGGCCCGCACCGAGTTCAGCCAGACGACGCCATCATCGTCTCCGGAACCATCGGCGACCACGGCATGGCCATCATGAGCGTGCGCGAAGGCCTTGAATTCGAGAGCCCCATCCGCTCCGATTGCGCCGCGCTCAACGGCATGATCGCCCAGGTTCTTGATGCCGCCGGCCCCTCCGTTCATGCCATGCGCGATCCTACGCGCGGCGGCCTTGCCTCCACGCTGAACGAAATCGCGCAGTCTTCAAATGTCGGCATGGTCATCGACGAAGCCGCTGTTCCGGTGCGCGATGAAGTCCATTCCGCCTGCGAACTACTCGGCCTCGACCCCGTCTACGTCGCCAACGAGGGCAAAGCAGTTTTCTTCGTCGCGCCTGAAGCCGCCGATCGCGTGCTCGCAATTCTCCGCGCCCACCCCCTCGGCAAAGACGCTGCCCGCATCGGTCACGCCACATCCGAGCACAAACGCATGCTCGTCGCGCGAACCCTTCTCGGCGCCAATCGCGTCATCCCCACCATGATCGGCGAGCAGTTGCCGCGCATCTGCTAGCTCCTCTCCAACGGCCTCCGCACTTCGCGTGAAGATGAGTTTTTTCAAATTACATTCGTAAGCCGGCCCTCCTCAATCTCCGCCGTATCCTTCTCAAACCACGCCTCCTGCCGCCGATACATGAGAAAAGGCTAAGACCGCGCCCGCCTCCCAACGAGCCTGCGCCGGTCTGCGCCCCTGCGACCAACCCGAATGTGCCAACACATTAGATCTCTCTCACTTCTCGCCTCCGCGCTCCTCCTTGCAAGCTGCGGCGGAACTCTCCGCGTCGCATCGCCGAACAGCCCTTCGCAACCTATCTCTGGCGCAACCTGCCCCATCGACGACTCGCGCATGATCACGCTCCGTGGCAATGTCCATCCACTCGCTCGGCCCGAATTCGATCTCGGCCTGCTCGATCCCAACACGCACCTCGGCCGCATGCTCCTCGTCCTCAACTCCACACCCGCGCAGCAGGCCGACCTCGACGCGCTTCTTGCAGCGCAACAGGATCCGCAATCGCCGCTCTATCACCAATGGCTCACGCCCACGCAATTCGGCGTGCGCTTCGGCGCAACGGACGCGGACCTTGCGCAGGTCACTGCGTGGCTCGTTGCCCACGGCTTCACCATCGACGAAGTCCCCGCCGGCCGCCGCCTCGTCGCCTTCTCCGGCTCAGCAGCGCAGGTCGCCGCCGCATTCCGCACATCTCTCCACGTTTACCGCGTCAACGGAACCTTGCATCTTGCCAACTCCACTGACCCGCAGATTCCCGCATCCCTCTCTGGCCTCATCGCCGGCGTCGTTTCCCTTCACGACTTCCGTCGCACCTCCCAATTACGCTCGCTCTCTCCGCTCTCTCCCGAGCCCGACTACTCGGCCGGCGCCACTCACTACCTCTTCCCCGCCGACTTCGCCACCATCTACAACCTCAACCCGCTCTTCATCGCCGGAACCAACGGCTCCGGCACCTCCATCGCCATCGCCGCACGCAGCAACATCAAGCTCCCCGATGTGGAAGCATTCCGCTCCATGGCCGGTCTCCCGGCGAACGACCCTATGGTCACTCTCGACGGCGTCGATCCCGGCCTCGTCGCTCACGATCAGGACGAATCCACGCTCGACGCCGAATGGGCCGGAGCGGTCGCTCCCGCCGCTCAAATCAACCTCGTCGTCGCCGCCTCTACCGCCACCACCGACGGCATCGACCTTTCCTCCGCCTGGATCGTCAACCACGCTGCCGCGCCGATCGTCAGCGTGAGCTATGGCAGTTGCGAGCGAGACATGGGCACGGCAGAGCTGGCCTTCTACTCGAGCCTCTGGGAGCAGGCGGCCAGCCAGGGGATGAGCGTCTTTGTCGCTTCAGGCGACGCGGGCGCAGCCGGCTGCTCTGGGCCTGCATCCAGCTCCGGCTCGCATGCCGCGGTCAATGGTCTCTGCTCGTCGCCTTACTCCACCTGCGTCGGCGGAACCGAGTTCAACGAAGGCTCGAACCCGGCGCAATATTGGTCGTCCTCAAACTCCTCGGGCTATGGCTCCGCGCTCAGCTACATTCCCGAAGAAGTCTGGAACGAAAGCGCACTAAACGGAGGCACTGGCTTGTGGGCTTCAGGTGGCGGCGCGAGCACAGTCTATGCGCAGCCAACCTGGCAATCAAATATCGACGGCGCCGCGGCAGCCAATGGCATGAGGGCCGTCCCCGATGTCGCGCTCGCCGCCGCCGATCACGATGGATACTTCGCCGTCGAGAACGGAACGTACTGGATCGCTTCAGGTACCTCGGCGGCAACGCCATCCTTTGCCGGCATCATGGCGCTGGTCATCCAAAGCCAGAATGGCGCTTCGCAAGGCAGTGCGAATCCCCACTTGTATTCGCTGGCAACTTCGGCCAACAATCCTTACCACCCCACGCCATCGGGAGATAACGGGGTACCCGGCGTCGCAGGATTCTCAGCCACAGGCACCACATTCAACCTCGCTACCGGCCTCGGATCGGTTGACGCCACGCTGCTGGTCCGCGGCTGGAGCTCGGCCTCCCAAAACATTCCTCAGCCCCGCCCCATACGCTGTTCGCGGTTCAGCCGCCTGCCCGTGACCTGCGTGCCAACGCCCCGCCCACCCATTCGATTCCTCAATCAGCAGTAGCGTTTCGCATTGCGCGCCGCACAAGCCTGGACGCTTATTTGAAAAGCGCAAACGCATTCTCAATCTGCGCGGGCAGCTCGGCATGAGGTTCAGAAAGCGTGGTACTGATCTCAAGGACCGTCGCAGGCGGCGTGGCAAGCGCTTTAAGCGATCTCACGGTTTCCGCCCAGTCAATCGTTCCTTCGCCCGGCCACAGGTGCTCATCCTTCAAGCCATGATTGTCATGAACGTGAACTGAGACGATCCGTGCTCCGAGAGTTGCGATCGCCGCTGCGGTTCCAGTCGTGATGTTGGCATGGCCCAGATCGAGGCACACACCCACGTTGTTCAAATGACCCATCTCGAGAATCAGCACCAGGTGTTCCGGCGTCGTGGCTTCGCTCAGCAGATTCTCCACCAGCAATCGAACGCCAAGCGGCCTGGCAAACGCGCCCAGGTGCTCAAGCGCAGTGAGCGCCAGCTCAATGGTGCGTTGCGACCATGTATCGTCGCGCTCACCGAGGTGCACAACCATGTTGCGGATGGGGATGTGCTCGGCCGATTCCAGCGCGCGCTTGATCTCGTCCATGGCATCGATGCGCCGCGTTTTGTCGGGGTGCAGCACATTCACTCCCGGCGCCCCGGCACGGCCCATTTCGCGGTCGGGGTACATCGGAGCATGCATGGAGAACGGCTGCAGCGCGTTCGATCGGAACCACTCCGCGAGCTCCACAACCTCTTCGCGGTTTGTGTAGTCGAAGTGTTGGCGCGCGGCAAAGATCTCCACTGCCTGCGCGCCCGAGCGCTCCGCAAGCTCAAGCAGGCCTGGATGCAAGCGATGGTTCAAGAACAAGTGAGTCGAAAGAACGCGCAGCATCTTTGAGAAACCCATGGCGCGGGAGGAATCTGTCCCCAAACCCGGCTGGATCTATTCTCGCATCCTGAAAAGGGATTTCCTGCGAAGGTCTGTTGTGACGGTTGATCCCGGCCGCCTTGGGCCCTGGCATAGCGCGAACAAAGCGCCGAACATCTATCATCAATCGAGAAAGCGCTATTGAACGTTCCGTCGGAGCTTGATCACTTGGACGATGTCTTCTGGATCGAAGGAAATCCACCTGTCGGCCTTGCTGTTGTGCTGCGGCCTCGCGATGAAGAGTCGCTTGAAGGCGACCTCCTGCGCTTCAAGCGAAGCGGCGTTGAAGTCCTTGTCTCCTTGCTCGAGCCGAGTGAAGCCCTGTGGCTTGGCTTGCGCGACGAGGGCCCTCTCGCCGAATCGGCGGGCATGCACTTCATTTCCTACCCGATTCTTGACGTTCACGTGCCCCCGGACGTCGCCTCATTTCGTGCCTTCGTAGCCGGCCTCGCCGACCGTCTTCGCGCCGGTGAACGCATCGGCGTCCACTGCCGCGGAAGCATTGGCAGATCCACCGTCACGGCGGCCTGCACTCTCATCCATCTGGGTTGGAGCGCAAAACAAGCCCTCAAAGCCATTGAAACCGCGCGCGGCTGCGAGGTTCCCGATACCAATGAACAACTGCGCTGGATTCTCAACTACAAGGCGCAGCCGTGACGGCCAGGGAGCCCAATTCGAGCTCTACCTCGATCGTCGACCTCAGCTTTCCGCACCGCTGGCAGGCTGAAATCCTCGCCGCTCGGCCCCTGATTCTTCCACCGCGACACTTCGTCTATCCGCAAGCGGCTGAAGAGGTCGAGCGCGGCGCGCTCGAAGTCCTCATCCGGCCCGGCGAAATCTCCATGGACTCGGGTCCAAATCGTTCGCCGGGTGCGCAACCCTTCCTCGCCACCTGTGCCCTCGGGTTTCGCGATCCGGCGGCGCCGACCGGCCTCTGGTCCACTCCCAAACCAGAAGAAGCCTGCGCCGTCGCGGGTGGGTATGCATACATCATCGACACTGAGGCGCCGGAGCGCTTCACCATGATTCCCTACCGGCCGGTGCTCGAGATTCGTCCGCTTGTGCCGGAGGGCCTACTCCTTTTCGTCGGCCATCGCTCGATTCTTGCCTGGGGGCGCGATGGTCAGGCGTGGGAGTCGGAGAAGCTCTCAGACGAGGGCGTCGCGATCACCAGCATCGACGGTGGCATCCTGCGCGGAACCGGCTGGGAAATGAGGACTGACCGCGACAGGTTGTTCACAATTGATCTGACGAACGGGCGCGCTTGTCAGCCGAACGCCTCGGATAAGCTTTGATCGCGGCAGAGCCCCGAGGGAACGATTGCCCCGCCGCTTGCGTACCAAGAAACACCCGGGAGGCCTGTGCAGCCAGCCGAGTATCCTCTGGGTCTGAGGAAACCATGACAGTACAGAGCCTGTTCGCGGACTTGTTCTGGGTGTGGATTGCATCCGAGTTTCTGCTTCAGATCGTCACGCCCACCAGCCGGAGCACGGGCCAGCTCAAAGATCGCGGGTCACTGCTGATCTTGCTTCCGGTTATATTCGCCTCATCCTGGTGGGCCATGTGGTACGGCGATACACATCCCCATACGATGTTCGGCGGAGCACATTGGCTCAGAACAGCAGGGCTCGTCTTGCTGATCCTCGGCCTCGCCATTCGCTGGACAGCGATCCTCACTCTTGGAACCACCTTCAGCACCAATGTTGCAATCCACGCCGCACAGACCTTGCGTACCACGGGACCCTACCGGTTGGTTCGCCATCCTTCTTACACCGGCATGCTGGTCATCTTCACTGCAATCGGTCTTCATGAACGCAACTGGATAAGCCTCGCGGTCGTGCTCATCTTTCCCGCGGCAGCGCTGCTCTATCGAATCCATGTCGAAGAGATGGCGCTCACAGAGGCATTCGGCGATCAATATCTCGAGTACCGCAAATCGACCAAGCGGCTTATTCCCGGAGTTTATTGAAACAATCCGCAGGTCCGGGATTGCGAACCACCACAGGCACGGAACCCGGATGGGCTAAGAACGCTCATTGCGTTCAGCACGCCGCACAAAAATCCGATCGCGCGCTCTCAGGCGCTTGCCCGAGCAACGTGCGGAAGAATCGCCTCATACTCCGCGTAGACGCCCTCGAACACTGAATCCCATGTGGCCGTGAGCGCGTAGGCGCGTGCTGCGCGGCGCATCTCTTCGAGACGGCCAGGATCGTCAAGCAATCCGGCAATCGCCTCTGTGAATTCATCGTCGGGCACAATGCGGCCGGTTTCACCATCGCGGACGATCGTGCATGGGCCACCGTCGGGAGTCACAATAGTTGGCACCCCGCTGGCCAGCGCCTCGAGCACAACGTTGCCAAACGTGTCGGTATGCGATGGGAACACGAACAGATCCATGTTGGCATAGGCGGCTGAGAGGGCCTCTCCTCTCAGCACCCCTGTGAACTCTGCCTTGGGCAGCCGCTGTCGCAGCCACCCCTCGTCGCCTCCGTGGCCCACGATCATGAATCGGAAGTTCGTCACTCCGATGCGATCGAGTTCCTCCTGGATCCGCACAAGCAGGCCGATATTCTTTTCGACTGACAGCCGCCCAACAAAGCCGAGAATGCGAGTGCGGTCGTTTGCCTCGCGCGTTCGCTTCGAGGGATGGAAGAGCTCGGCGTCCACGCCCCTCGGCATGCGATGGCAGGGGCGGCCCGTGCTGCGCTCAAGCAAGGAACAAAGTTCAAGATTCGGCGCGAACAGCACTTTGGCCATGGAGTAGAACCGGGCTGCCGTCGCCAGCGCTACGTTCTCGATCGTCTGGCCGGCGTCGGCGGATTGTTGCCTGGGCAACAGCCGCAGCAGCCATTCTGCGCGGCGCGCGGCGTACTCATGAACATTGGTGTGCCAGCTCGCCGCCAGCGGCAGACGCAGATGGTGGGCCAGTCCCGCGCCCAGGATGCCGATCTCGCTCGGCCCCGTGATATGGATGAGGTCAGGTTGAAAACGCCGCAGCACGTCGCCGATCATCGGAATGTGGCGGAAGAACGCCGGGTCAAGGCGCAAATCCTTTTCGAGAACAAAGGAAAGAATGCCCCGCGGCAGCTCGAGGGTCCAAACACTGCCCTCCTCGATCAATGCAGGAGTGCGGTGACCCGCGCGCACGCAAAGAAAGGGCAGATTGCGCCGTCGCGCGAAATCTTCAAAATGGCGGCTGGTATGGGCGACCCCATTCACTTCGTTGAAGGAGTCGGGAAAGTATGCGACGCGCGGAATTGATGCAATCATCTCCGAATTGGTGCTCGGTGCTTCCGCGGAAATTCTCACGCTGACTCCGCTCGGTCAGCGAACTCCGCCAACTCCGCTGTCTTTTTCAGAACTCGTGCTCGCCAAGGGCCAGCCGCATCTGATCCGAGTCGCTCCAGGCCAGCCGCAAGCCGCCCGCCACCAGCCCCTGACCCATGGCCTGCACGAGCGCGAGTCCAACGCCAATCAGCCGCGGTGCCGACCCCTTCGGCCATAGCTCGCTCAGCGGCCGCACGACGCCTGCAGCGTCCGGATGAAACACGCGGTCATCCCAAGAGCGCGACCCTTGCGGAAAATCGGGGTAGTAACGGATTGCATCGATCGTCGATTGCAAAATGCGATGCTTCCAGGGCTCGGCGTATTGTTCAAGAAAGAGAACGTTGCTCCGCTTTTCCCGGCGCACCTCGTGCACAAACTCGGTAAAGCTCGTGGCGTTGGTCAGGTTCACGTTGGCGTTCGGTTCCACTCCGTGCCGGTCACCGCCTGAAAGCAGCAGCATGTTCCACTTCTCCGCCAGGCGCCGCACCGCGCGGTTCTCATCCCAGTTGCGCAGGCCGTTCAGTTCCAGCGCGTGAATGAAGGCGCCGTTCTTTTGCAGGAACTCGTTGACCAGGAACTGATGCTTCTCCTTGCCGATCAGGTAAAGATCCCACATCGGGTGATTGAAGATCACCAGCACATTCGGCTCGCGATGCAGCGCGGCAAGAATCTCAGTCAGCCGCGCATCACTCGGACGAGCGGTGTAATCCTCAAGCGTCGCCATCCACTGCGCTGCGCGCGCGCTGGGCAGGTTGTGCACGCCCAGGTGGAATGATTGCGCTCCGCCGTAGGGTGCGCTCCACTCCACTGAAACCGGAATCTGCCGCGCGCTCGGTACCGTGCGCAGAAGCATCGGCGCCTTGATGGTGTCGTGGTCGGTGATTGAAACCATGGGTGCCAGGCCGAGTCTTTCGATCTGCCGCATTTCCAGATCGAATGCCAGCTTCGGCGTCATGGGCGGCGTCCAATAGCTTGCCGCGTAGTCGATGCGGATACCGTGATATTGCTCAGCGCGCCGCTCCATCCGCGACAGTAGCGGGCGCATCACTGGGAACTGGTTGCCAAAGTTGGCCAGGAAATCGAGGGTCTCGCGCGATTGGTTCGTATGACTGTGGAGCGAAACACCCGTCCGAAAGCCGTTGGGGGCATCCTTGTCGCGCCACAGATAAGAGATTGCTGAACTCGGCATATCCACTCCTCGGTTTCGCGGATTTCCACAGCCAGTATCCGTTGCCTGCCATGAATTTCCAGTTAAGACCGTGCGAAATGCCCTTCAATTAAGGATGCAACGGAACCAAGGGAGTTACGAAAATACCGAGAATCTCCGGTGTAAACACGTGTAAATTCCCAACACCTTTATTCTATGACGAATTCTGCATCCGGGCCCGCGAACGCTGATCCGACGCGATTGCAGCAAGCCGTAAGCCAAATAAAATCCGGCGCCAAGAAAATTTCGTGAATTTTTTGGGAAACGCCCACTCGATGGCACCACTTGTCGGCGGCTCGCCCCTACTTCCGCGTCTTGGCAAGCTCTGGACCGAGAAAATCGTCCATGTTCCAGCCCGCCATAAGGTCCTCGTCGTGATTCGGCTTCCTGATTTCAGCATGCGCACTTCCGGCCGAGGCCTCTTCGGCAGAGAGGTAGTTTTCGGTCAGACCCTGGCGCAGCATTTCGAAGGCTTCCTCGGGTGAATCCGCGAACTTGAAGAGATCCAGATCCTTGGGAGAAATCGCTCCCGTATCCACTAATGTCTCGAGGTTGAAAACTCTCTTCCAATATTCCGGCCA
>Ga0335085_10007089_pt1 | contig 17518 bp, 12 predicted proteins | sample Lox_Sample_45_FD_206712 | JGI IMG/M metagenome (GOLD analysis project Ga0335085, IMG submission 206712) | Soil microbial communities from Loxahatchee National Wildlife Refuge, Florida, United States - Lox_Sample_4.5 | ecosystem: Environmental > Terrestrial > Soil > Wetlands | place: USA...
GGCGCGAAGAAGAAGCCGTAGAGCCACAGCCGGCTCGCGGGCGCAGCGGCGGCTTCCGCGCGGCCGGCGCACACTTTTGCCATGAATCCGGTCATCGACATCCACGTCCACATCCAGCCGCACGCCCTGTTTCGCGCGGAGGCGCTGGCCCTGGTGCGTCACGGCCATCCGCACTGGGATCAGGTGGAGGAATTCTGCCAAAGCCCTTCGGCCTTTCTGGCCCATCTCGATTCCGTGGGCGTGGAGCGCGCCGGCCTGATCAATTACGTCAGCCCGGAAGTGACCGGCATCGGCGTGGAGGTGAACGATTGGGTGGCGCGTTACGCGTCCGCGGATCCCGCGCGGCTCATCGCCTTTGGCTCCGTACACCCACGGCACGTGGCGGACGCCGCCGCGGAAACCGACCGCCTGGCCAAGATCGGCATCCGCGCGCTGAAGATTCATCCATCGCACCAGTGGTTCGCCCCCAACGCCTACCGCGGCGAGCTGCCGGCGCTGGGCGCGGTCTATCAACGCGCCGCCGCGCACGGCATCCCGGTGATGATTCACACCGGCACTTCGATCTTTCCCGGCGCGCGCAACGGGTATGCCCAACCCATGCTCGCGGACGATTTGGGCGTGGACTACCCCGGTTTGACCGTGATTCTGGCCCATGGCGGCCGGCCGCTGTGGATGAACGAGGCATTCTTCCTGGTGCGCCGCCACCCCAATTTCCATATGGACATCTCCAGCATCCCGCCGCGCCGCCTGCTGGAATACTTCCCGCGGCTCGAGGAGATTGCGGAGAAGGTGCTGTACGGCTCAGACTGGCCCGGCTTTGGCGTGAACGATTTGCGCGCGGCCGTGGACTCCTTTGCGGCCCTGCCCATTTCGCCCGAGGCGCGGCGCAAGATTCTGTACGACAATGCTGCCCGCCTGTTTCCCCGGTAGCCACGGTCAGTGTTGTTCTGACCGTGGGCTCGTTCCGGAATGCTTTGCCCGCGATTCACTGCGGCACGCAAAAAGCCCACGGTCAGAACAACACTGACCGTGGCTACCCGTTCCTGTGGAATCGAGAGGTGGGAATGAACATTGAAACCATTGCCGTAATCGGCGCCGGCACCATGGGCCGCGGGATCGCCTATGCCGCGCTCGCCGGCGGTTATCGAACCATTCTTGAAGACGTGCTCCCAGAACAGCTCGCCGCCGCGCAGCAGGAAATTCGCCGCTGGTTCGACGAAGCCATCGCCCGCTGCAAATCCACCGCGGAACAGAAGGAGCAGGCCCTGGCTCGCCTCTCCACGGCCTCTTCCGTGGACCTGGCCTGCCGCCAGGCCGACCTGGTGATCGAAGCGGTCCCGGAAGAGCTGGAGATGAAAATCGACGTGTTCTGCATCCTGGAGAAATTCGCGCGCCCCGGGGCCATCCTGGCGAGCAACACCTCGTCGCTCTCGATTACGGAAATTGCCGCGGTCACCACGCGGGCCTCGCAGTGCATCGGGCTGCATTTCTTCAATCCGGTGCCCAAGATGAAGCTCTTGGAAATTGTGCGCGCGCTGGAAACGGCTCCGGAAGCGGTGGAGGCCTGCCGCGCGGTGGGCCAGCGCATGGGCAAGGAAGTGGTGGTGGTCCGCGAGTCGCCGGGATTCATCACCAGCCGGGTCAACGCCATGATCGGCAACGAGGCCTTCTACATGCTGCAGGAAGGCATCGCCTCCGCGCGCGACATTGATACCGCGATGAAGCTGGGACTGAACCATCCCATGGGACCTTTCGAGTTGGTGGACCTGGTGGGCCTGGACGTGCGCCTTTCCATTCTGGAATACCTGCACAAGACCCTGGGCGAAAAATTCCGTCCCTGCCCGCTGCTCACCCAGTACGTCAAAGCCGGGCGCCTGGGGCGCAAATCCGGACGCGGGGTGTTCGAGTACCCCTCCGGCGACCGGTCGTAGGGCGTCGTGGGGCGTCGTAGGGGCACGGCAGAGCCCCGCCTCCGCCGTGCTCTCGGTCGTGCCCATACCATCCCCGGCGCCACGGCCACTCGGAGTTTGGTAGGATTCTTGAATGGCTGCAAAAAAAGAGATCCGCTTCTCGCAGGGCGACATCACGGAATCGGATGCCGAGGCCATCGTCAACGCCGCCAATAACGACCTGCAACTGGGCGCGGGCGTGGCCGGAGCGATCCGCCGCAAGGGCGGCCCATCCATTCAACAGGAGTGCGACGAGATCGGCAGCATCCCGGTGGGCTCTGCCGCGGTGACCGGCGCCGGAAACCTGAAGGCGCGGTTCGTGATTCACGCCGCCAGCATGTCTCTCGGCGGACTGACCACGGCGGAAACGCTGCGCAGCTCGACGGCGTGGTCGCTGCGCCTGGCGAAAGACCGCGGTCTCCGATCCATCGCCTTCCCGGCCGTGGGCACGGGAATCGCCGGCTTTCCGGTGCGCGAGTGCGCGCAAATCATGCTGGGCGAGGCCGTGGCCCACCTGAAGGGACACACCTCGCTGGCCAGCATCGAATTCGTCCTGTTCGATGCCCCCGCGCGCTCCGCCTTTGAAGCCGTGTGGAAGGAAATGCAGGCCAAAAGCGATGGGCTGTGAGCGAACGGGTGGAAAAAGTGCTCGCCGAGCTGGCCGCCTACGAGCATCCGCTGTTTTCCTTCAGCGCCCGGCCATCGGGCGAGGCCGTGGACGTGCTCATCGAGTTCCGCAGCGCCGATCCGCAGGTGCACACCTACGTGTACACGCTCCAGCCACGCGACATCGATCATCCCCAGTTTCGCTGGTCTTTTCAGCGCCAGCTCTACGACTGCCTGCACGACTACGTGGTCGAAATGTTCACCCGCAATCCGCAGTTTCAAGGATAGAGAGCGCGCGTGGCCGCTTCCCTTCCCTTCCCACCCGCCGAACGCACGCCCCTGGCGGAGTTGTTGCTCGCGCGCATCCGCGGCTCCGGCCCCATTTCCTTCGCGGAGTACATGCGGGAGTGCCTCTATCACCCGCAGCACGGCTATTACTCCCGCGCGGAGGCGCGCCGGTTCGCCGATTACTACACCAGCCCGGATGTACATCCCGTCTTCGGCCGGCTGCTCGCGCGCCAGCTTGCGGAGATGTGGCAGGCGCTGGGCCGGCCCGGCGAGTTCTGTGCAGTGGAAGCCGGCGCCGGTGCGGGCCGGCTGGCTTCCCACATCCTCAATTTTGCCGAGCGCGCCCTGCCGGAGTTTTTCACCTGCCTGCGGTATTTCGCCGTGGAGGCATCTGCGGCGCGCCGCGCGGCGCACCCGCAGGCCATCGGCCGGCATCTCTCCTCCGGCCGCGCCGCATCTTGCGATGCGCTGCCGGAGCGCGTGTCCGCCGGGGTCATCTTTTCCAATGAGCTGGCGGATGCCCTGCCCGTCCACCGCGCGCTCGGCACTCCTGAGGGGATTCGCGAGATCTTCGTGGGCGAGCGCAACGGATGGTTTGCAGACTCCGTGGTGTACTGCTCCTCGCCGAGGATCGTGGAATTCTTCACGCGCCAGGGCGCGACGCTCGCTCCGGGGATGCAGGCAGAAGCCGCGCTGGCGGCGTGCGATTGGATCGAAGATGCGGGGAGCCGCCTGGAAAGGGGCTTCGTGCTCACCGTGGATTACGGCCACGAAGCCGCGGCGCTCTACGACGCCCGCCATCCGCGCGGCACGCTGCTGGCCTACCGCGAACACCGCGCCACGGAAGATTATTACGCCGCTCCGGGGCTTCAGGATCTGACCGCCCACGTCAGCTTCACCGCGCTGGACCTCTGGGGCCGCGCCTGTGGCCTGGAGCGCACCGGGTGGACCACCCAGACGCGCTTCCTGCTCTCGCTGGGCCGCGCCAATGATTTTGCCGATCTCTACGATCCGGGAATGTCCGAAGCGGAGCAGCTCCGCTCCCGCCTGCTCTGGAAGACGTTGATTTATCCGGAAGGAATGGGCGAAACGTTTCAGGTGTTGATCCAGCACAAAGGGTTGGAAAAACCTCGATTGACAGGTCTTGCCGAACTCTAAGCGAGGGCCGCAGCCGCACACCGCCCGGGGCGCGCGGCGCTATGGCGCGCGGTTTCCCGGGTTAGCCGGGGCGAGTTTGAACGGCTGCGCGGAGTACCGGGCGACTTCCTGCTGCGCGCCGCCGGTATCGTCCCGCGTCTCGCGGGCCTTCGAGTATTCGTTCATGGCCCGGTCGCGCAGCCCCGAAAGGTCGTAGATCTTCCCGATATAGATGTGGCTCCAGACTTCCGTCCACTTCGGGTCCACGTCTCCATCCAGCGCCTCGCGGAATGCGCTGGCCGCCGCCTGGTAATTCTTCTGGTAAAAGGCTGCTTCGCCCATGCGGAAGTGCGCCAGGGAGCTGTTGCGCTGCACATCGATGGCGCGCTGGTATTCCTGGATGGCGTTGTAAAAATCTCCGCGCTGGGCGTCCTCTTCTCCCCGGGCGATCAGCGAGCGCAAACGCAGTTTGGGGCTGGATTTCAGCAGCTCGTTGTTGGGATCGATCACCACGCCCAGCGGCTTCGGACGGCCGAACGTCTCCACGTTGAAATCCGTGCGGATTCCGGTGACCTGCACGGTCTTGGTTTCCGGGTTGCCCTCCGTGGAAATCTTCATGGTCACCGGCATGCTGAAGGTTTCCAGATCCTGCCGGATGGTCCCGCGGACCGCAAAGCCCTTGCGTAGCCGCACCACTACGTAGTTGAGCTTGAATTCCGGAACACCGGTGGAGTTCAGCCACTGGCTGAAGAAAGCGGTGAGATTGGGCGCCGGCTTGTTGCGCGTCGCTGCTTGCTCCGCCACCTGCATGGCCATGGTTTCGAAATCATCCAGGCGCGCCTCATGGCCGGCGTATTTCTTGTAGAACTGGTGCAGCAGTTCGGCGAACGCGGCGTCGCCCATTTGCGCCCGGAGCATGTGGTACACCACCGCGCCTTTGTTCTGCACCACGGAGCGGTATTCCGGCGTGAACGGCTTCAACTCCGATGCGTGGGCGATGGGCGCGCTCTGCTCATACATCAGGGCGCCCACGGAAAAATCCTCCAGCGCCAGGTCCAGGGCCTCCCGCCCCGCGGTGTTATCCAGGAACAGGGCTTCGGCGTAACGGGCCAGCCCGTCGGTGATCCACACGTCGTCCGCCGATGCCGCCTGCACGCTGTTGCCGAACCACTGCGCGGCCACCAGTTGCGAGAGCGCCCGCCCGTTGCGCTGCGGATCCCATTCCCGCGGCCCCAGCAGCAGGAAGCCGGGGGCCGAGTATCCCACCAGGCTGCCCTGGGCCAGTTGCCCCACCACCATGTGGGTGCGCTCCAGCGGCCCGAATTCCGAGGAGTAGTACGCCATCATGCCGCCCACGGATTGCGCGTATCCATCCGCCAGTTTCGGATCCGCCAGCGCCGCGGGCGGCCCGAACATCGTTACCGTAACGCCGCCATAGTCCGCGGTCTGCGTTTTCCAGGTGCCGGCAAGAAACGAGCCCGCCGCCTCGGGCTTTTTTACATGAAAGCTGTACACCAGTCCGGTGGTGGAGTTGTTGGCCGCGTCCGGCTTCGCTTTGGTCTCTCCGGGTTTGCTGGGTGGCGCCTGCTGGAACACGATGGTGCGCTTCTGCGGCGGGTCCGCTTCCCCCGTGCCCACCACCACGATCTTCTCGTCGGTGATGAGGTTGAAATTGCCGGTGTATTGGCCGCCGGGATACTCCGCCAGGGGGAACCAGCGCCCGGCGCGCAACAGAATCGCCGAATCGTCTCCGATGTAGGCCAGCCGCACGCCGCGCACCGGACTCACTTCGTCGTTGATCAGCGGCCCGGCGTAATCGAAGATCAGGGAGAACTTCTGCCCCGGCACCACGGTCTGCGGCAGGCTGACGGTCAGGTGCATGGGCTGCGCGGAATCGCGGTCAAAATGCAGCGGCCGCCCGTCTGCCAGGGACACGTTCTGCACGCCCAGGTCGCGATGCAGCTCCAGATCCAGCAAAGCCGAGGGCTCCACCGCTTCAAACGTGACCACCGCGTGGGCCGAAAGAGAATGCTGTTGCAGGAGCAGCGCCGCGGTCACGTCGTAGTTGACCGCGCGGAAGGAAACTTTCCGCGGCCCCTGCGCGCGCGCCGCGGGCGTGCAAACCAGGAACAGCAGAATGGCCGCGGCCCTCCGCAGTGCTCGTCTCACCGGTTGCTCCCTAGGGGTCAGTTTACTCTGAATAGGACGTGCCATCGCGCCCCCGCGTTGTATCGCCCCGGAGCATCTCGCAGACCACATCGGCGGCGCGGTGGATGGCGTCTCCCCGCGGGCCATGCAGCAGCTCTTCCACAGAAGCCAGTCCGCGCTTCATGGCCTCGCGCTCGCCGGGAGAATCCAGCAGCCGGGCCACTTCCCGCGCCACCCCCGGTCCGGTAAATGCATCCTGGATCAGCTCCGGCACCAGCGGGCGCCGCGCAATGAGGTTGGGCATGGCGAAGTGCGGGGCGCGAATCAGCGGCCGCGCCATGGCCGCGGTCATCCGAGACACGCGGTACACCACCACCATGGGCGCGCCGCACAGCGCCGCTTCCACCGTCGCCGTTCCGCTGGACACCACCGAAACGTCGGCGGCGGTGAGCACGTCGTAGGCGGCGCCCTCGATCACGCGGATTCCCAACCCCGATTCCCGCGCCGGAGCCAGAGCCGCGCTCTCCAGTCCCGGAGCCGCCGCCAGCAGGAACTGTGCCCGGCGGGTGGAGGCGAGTTCGCGGGCCGCCTCCACGAGTGGAGGAAGATTTTGCGCCACCTCGCGCCCCCTGCTCCCGGGAAGCAGTGCCACCACCGGCCGCCCGGCGTCCAGTCCCCAGCGGTGGCGCAATTCTGCCTGCGGCGCGGAGGGATGCACATGCCCCACCAGGGGATGGCCAATGAATTCGGCATCCACGCCGTTGAGGGTGTAGAAATCCAGCTCGAATGGAAAAATGCACAACACGCGCTCGAAGCGCCGCCGCACCACTCGCGCGCGCCACGGCCGCCAGGCCCAGAACTGCGGGGCGATAAAGTACACGTTGCGCACCCCGCGCCGCCGCAGGTGTCGCGCCAGTCGCAGGTGAAACCCCGGAAAATCCACCAGAACGGCCAGCGGCGGACGCCGCGCATCCACTTCTGCGAGCAGGCGACGGAATACGCGCCGCAAATCGGGCAGCCGGTGGAGGATTTCGGTAATGCCCAGGACGCTTACTTCGCGCGATTCGGCCACCAGATCCACTCCCTCCGCACGCATCTGCGGGCCGCCCAGGCCGAAGAGCTGCCCGGCGCCGCGCTCCCGCAAAGCCGCCGCCAGCCGCCCGGCGTGCAAATCGCCGGAAGCTTCGCCCGCGGAGATGAGCAACGGGGGAAAAGTCATGGTTGAAGCACACAGGGGAGGTCAGTCATTCGCGGGGACAGGCGCGCTGCTGGCTTCGCCCGCCGGTGCAGGGACGCGCAGTTCCTGGTCTTTATATTGAAGCTGGTAGAGGCGGTGATAGATGCCGCGGCGCGCCAGCAACTCCTGGTGTGAGCCGCGCTCCCGCAGCCGCCCTTTGTGGAACACCAGAATCTGGCTGGCGTGCTGGATGGTGCTGAGCCGGTGGGCGATGACCACGGCGGTCCGGCCGGAGAGCAGGCGATCCAGCGCCGCGCGGATGGCCAGCTCCGTGCGCGTATCCACGCTCGAGGTGGCCTCATCCAGAATCAGGAACCGCGGATTGTGGGCCAGCGCCCGCGCGAAGCTCACCAGTTGACGCTGGCCGACGGAAAACGTCGAACCGCGCTCCCCCACCACCGTTTCCACGCCCGCGGAGAGCGAGCGCACATACGCTCCCAGGCCCACTTCCTCCACGGCGTGCTCCACGCCCGCGCGGTCAATCCATTCCGTCCCCATGCGGATATTGGATTCCAGGGTGCCGCTGAACAGCACCGGGTCCTGCAGCACGATGCCGAAATGCCGCCGCAAATCGTGCAGATCATATTCGCGGATATCGCGGCCATCCAGAAGGATTTCCCCGCGCTGTACGTCGTAAAACCGCAGCAGGAGCGAGATCAGCGTGGTCTTCCCGGCCCCGGTGTGGCCCACGATGGCCGCGGTCTGTCCGGGCGTCACCCGGAAAGACACGTCGCGCAACACCCAATCCTGATCGCCAGGCTCGGCCCCGCCGTTATAGGCGAACCACACGTGGCTGAATTCAATTTCTCCGCGCGGCACGCCCAGGGGCAGGGGCTTTTGCGGCGACTGGATGGTGATGGGCTCGTCCAGCAGGCGGAAGATGCGCTCCGAACTGGCCATGGCCGTCTGCAGGATGTTGAATTTTTCGCTGAGGTCCTGGATGGGCCGGAAGAATTGCTGCGCGTATTGGATGAACGCCACCACCGTGCCGATAGTGAGGGTCCCGGAGAGCACGCGCATGCCTCCGTACCACAGCACGATGGCGATGGCCAGCACGCCCAACAATTCCACCGCCGGATAGAACAGCGCGAACGCCAGGATGGCGTCTTTGAACGCCTCCATGTGCGCCCGGTTGGCCTCCCGGAATTGCCGCATGGCTTTGCGTTCGCGGTTGAAGAGCTGCACGATGGCCATTCCGCTGATGTGTTCCTGGAGGAAGGCGTTGATGCGCGCGATGGCCACGCGGATGCGCCGGTTGGCGTCCCGCACGCTGGAACGGAACAGCATGGTCACCCCGACGATCAGCGGGATCACGCTGAACGCGGCCAGCGCCAGCCGCCAGTCCAGTTTCAGCATGGCCACCACGATAGCCACCAGCACAAAGCAGTTGCCCAGCATGGCCACCACGCCGGAGGCGAACAGGTCGTTCAGCGTGTCCACGTCGGTGGTCACCCGGGTCACCAGCCTGCCGATGGGATTGCGGTCAAAAAACGCCAGCGGCAGGCGCTGCAGCCGCGCGAACAGCGCGTGCCGCAGGTCATACATGGCCAGTTGCCCCACGCGCTGCATCATGCGCGTCTGCGTGTAATCGAGGCCGAAGCGCATGGCCAGCGCTGCGAAGAAGAGCAGGGATACCAGTCCGATGCCCTGCATGGCCTGTGCGTAGGTGATCTTTCCGCCCAGCGCCGGCACCAGGTAAAGGTCCACTGTGGCTTTCAGCAGCAGCGGCCCGGCAATCGCCAGCAGGCTGCTCACCAGCGAAACACACACGGCAAACACCACGCGCGCACGGTACGGCCGCAGATAGCCGAGCAGCCGCCGCGTAAGCCGCGCGTCGTAGATCTTTCCCAGCGCTTCTTCTTCGTGTGGGCTGGGCATTCTTAGATCGCTCGTCGTTGCTCGCTCATTCCTGAATCGCTCGTCCTTGCTCGTTCATCTGTAAATCGCTCGTCTGCGCTCGCTCACACCCGCGCCAGCTCTTCTTCCAGCAATTGCTTCTGATAAAGGTCCGCGTAATATCCACCGCGTCCGATCAAATCCTCGTGGGTGCCGCGCTCCACAATGCGCCCTTCGCGCAGCACGACAATCTGGTCCGCGTGCCGCACCGTGGAGCACCGGTGGGAGATGAGCAGCGTGGTGCGCTGGCGCATCACCTCGGAGAGTCCGCGCAGGATGCGCTCCTCTGTTTCCGTGTCCACGTTGGCCAGGGCGTCGTCCAGCACCAGGATTCTGGGGTCGCGCACCAGGGCCCGCGCCAGCGCGGTGCGCTGCTTCTGCCCGCCGGATAGCGTCAGGCCGCGCTCGCCCACCAGGGTCTCGAACTGCTTCGGGAATTCCAGGATTTCCCCGCGGATGCTGGCGATGTGCGCCGCGCGGTCCACTTCCAGGTCCGTGGCCGACTCCACGCCGAAGGCGATGTTCTCCCGGATGCTGTCACTGAAGAGAAACGCATCCTGAGAGACGAAGCCGATGGCCCGGCGCAGGGTTTCGAGCGGCCATTCGGTAATGGGCCGTCCATCCACCAGCAGCGTGCCCGGCGGCGCTTCCCACATCCGCGCCACCAGGGCGGCCAGCGTGGACTTCCCGCTGCCGGTGGGCCCCACGATGGCCACCGTCGAGCCCGCGGGGATCGTCAGGCTGATGTCTTCGAGCACCGGCCGGCTGTTGCCGGCGTGATCCGCGGTGGGATGCCGGAAGGTCAGGCGCCGGAATTCAATCTCTCCGTGCACCTGCTGCTCCGGCGTCACCCGCGCGCCGCGGTCGTCGATTTCCGGCTCCGCGGTCAGCACGTGCATCAGGCGGCCCATGGAAGCCGCGCCGCGCTGGAAGATGTTGGTCACCCATCCCAGCGCCACCATCGGCCACACCAGTTGCGTGATATATCCATAAAAAGCCATCAGCGCGCCCAGGGAAAACCCGCCGCGCAAGACCAGCGAACTGCCCTGCCATAGAACGATGAGAAAGACGATTCCGATCAGGAACTCCAGCGCCGGGAAAAACAGGCTCCACGCGGCGATTAGTTCCATGTTGGTGTCCACGTACTCCCGGTTCTGCCGCTCGAACTCCCGGCTCTCGTACTCCTCCTGGCAGAACGCCCGGATCACGCGGATTCCGGTGAGGTTTTCCTGCACCCGCGCGGATAGCGCGGCCAGCATGGCCTGGATTTTTTCGTAGCGGTCGTGGATCAGCTTTCCGAAATAACGCACCGCCACCGCCACCAGCGGCACGGGCAGAAACACGTACAGCGTCAGCCGGGGCGATATGCGCGTCATGATGGCCACGGCCATCACCATGATCACGATGGTGTTCAGGCTGTACATGATCCCCGGCCCCAGCACCATGCGCACGGCGTTCAGATCGTTGGTGCACCGGCTCATCAGCTCGCCGGTGCGGTTGCGGACGTAATAGGCCGGCTCCAGGCGCAGCAGGTGGTCCAGCAAATCATTGCGGATGTCGAATTCGATGTCCCGGGAAACTCCGATCAGGATCTGCCGCGTCAGGAAGGAAAACGCCCCTTTGAACACCACCAGCACCAGCAGGGCCAGAGTGTAAAAGACCAGCGTCTCGCGGGTCAGCGGCCGGTAGAAGGACAGCAGCACGCGCTCCACGGGACCCGGCAGCGCCCCCATTTTTTCAATCAGCGAGTGACCGCCGGAGATCGAATCCACGATGGTGCCCATGGCCAGCGGCAGCAGCGCCCCCACCAGGCCGCCCGCCAGCAGCGTGGCCACGCCCAGCACTGTCTGCCGGAGATAGCGCCTGACATAGGGAACCAGCCGCAGCAGGTTGGCCACGGGCGAAACCCGCCGGCGTGGCTTTTCTGCGGTCATGGTTAGCGCTGCGCTCATGGTTTGACCGGCACGGGAACGTTTCCAGGGGTCGCCGATGTCTCCCGAAATCCCTTTCCCGACGCCTTTACCGCATCATACTCCCCGCGCCCAGCGTTCCACGCCACAGAGACCGTCGCCGGTTTCTTTCCCGATGGCAGGCCCACGGGAGTAAACTCCAGCCGGAAGCCGCTCTCCGGCGTCTTCGAATACACCAGATGCCATGCGGAAACCGGCTCCGCGGGAGCACCCTCCAGATATCCTCGCCTGTTCTTCAGATGCTCGTCAGCCCGAAAGGCTTCCTTCCAACTCCCATTGCCGGGCACAAGGATTGAGACGCGAATCACCTCTGCTGCGGTTTCTCCTTCCCTTCCCGCCGACGTGGCTGCGGTGGTGGGCATCCGCTGGGCCGCCAGATACTGTCTCCCTCCGGCCTTCGGAAAATCGCCGTAGGCCAGCACTTCGCCGTCGGGTCCCAGGGTGGCGCGCGCCGCAGCCTGGGCCTCTGCAGAAGCATCCACGGCAGCCGGTTGCGCCGCCGGGCGCGCTGCCGGCGTGCCTGAACTGGCAACCGGCGCCGCCGTGGCCGGCACGGAAGGTGTGGCCGCGGCGTGCTGCGAGCGATCGTAAATCGCCAGCGCCCCCAGCGTCCCCGCCGCCGCCAGCACCAGGATTCCCAGATCGCGCACCGTTCGACGCATCAATCAGCACTCCCCATCCGTACTTGCCGCTTTCTTCTCCTGAGCCTCGAGGTGAGCCGGAATTCCCGTGTCCCCCATCCCAGGGCGGCTTCACCCGGCCGGCCGCCGGCATTCACTGCCGATCGCCCGCCACGGCCTCCAGACGCGCTTCGAAGTCCTCTTCGCCCTCCGACTCCAGCACGAACCGCTCGACCGGCAGAGTCTTCGCCACGCGCTCCACCCAAGCGCGCAATCTGCGGATGTTTTCCCGCGTGCGTGCCGCGTATTCCACCAGTGCCCCCGGCTGCGCCATACGCGCCAGGAATTCCGCCTCCGCGGGATGTTCCGCACTGGCGTTGGCGCGATCGCGGCCGTTGCCGCCCAGCAATCCCGCGTGGCCCGTGAACAGGTGCTCAAAACCGAGCTCAGCGCCGAAATCTCCGGCGTCGCGCCAGGCGCCCTCGTCAAACTCCCGCCCGTAAAATATGACTTCCAGCCGCTGGGGTTTTTCCTTCCACGCTCCGGTTTCCAACTCATAGACCCAGAGGTCCCACCACGCCTCCAGTTCCACGGAGGAGTCCGCTTCCAGCCACCCTCCCAGCGCTTCCACAACCTCCGCAGGGGAAGCCGGCGCGGCGCGCAGGTCGCGCTCCAGGATGGGCGCCTCGGTATGGTCCACGGCGCGCACCGCCAGTTGAGTGCACCCCGGCCGCGCCTGCGAATACGGCACCGTGCCAAGAAAGTTGCGCAGCAGTTCCGGCAGCCGCTCCGCCGGAATGGGTTGGCACCACACCTTCAGATAAGCGCGATTCGGCACCCATCCATTATAACGGCTCTATGGAGTTGTCCGCGTTGCAGGTGCAGCCTGGGGAGTTCCCGTCGGGGTCAGTTGTTTTCTTGCGGCGGGTGTTTCGTTTGTACGGCCGGCGCCTCGCCGGCCCATCGGACGCGCCGCGGCAGACTGCTTACCTGCGGCTTCTTCACACCAGTTCAAACCGCAGCTCGCCCAATTTCTCCAGGCTGCAGGCGATTTTGTCGCCGGGCTTCAGCCAAACCCGCTTGTCCGGCGGCAGGCCCTGAATCACACCCTGGGGCGTGCCGGTAAAAATGATGTCCCCCGGCATCAGCGTAATCACGCGCGAAATGTAGCTGATCTGCTGCCGCGTGTTGAAAATAAAATCGGAAGTATTCGAGGACTGCCGGGTATCCCCGTTCACCCGGCACTCGATCTTCAAGTGGTCGGGATCAATCTGGTCGGCCGTAACCAGATACGGCCCCAGCGGCGCGAACTGGTCCGGCGTCTTGCCCACCATCCACTGGCCGCCGGTCTCGAGTTGCAGGTCTCGGGCGGTGAAATCATTCCCCGTCGCATACCCGGCCACATGGGAGAGCGCATCCGCCTCGCTCACCTGGTAGGCCTCTTTGCCGATCACCATCACCAGTTCCACCTCGTAATCAAACTTCGTTGCCGCGTTGACCGGCAGCTTGACCGTGCCGCCGTGATGATTCAGCGCCGTGTTGTACTTGTTGAAGAGAACCGGCTGCTTCGGAATCGGCGCGCCGATCTCCAGGGCGTGCTGCCGATAGTTCAGCCCGACGCAAACAATCTTCTGCGGTCGCGTGACCACCGGACCGAATTCAATTTCTTCCTCGCGCAGAAATGCCTTCTTCACTTCCAGCGATTTGGACGCCTTTTCCACCAGCGCGTTCAAGCTGGGGCCATCTTCGTTCTGGAGAAGCTCGTCCATGGTGGCCGGAGCGTAGATTTTCAAAGCTTTGGCGGCCTCGGCTACGTCCAGAATTCCCGGACCCATCCGGACGCCCAAACGGTATTCGCCGCCGCGGCGCATGGTCAGCAGCGTCAGTCCCCGCGGCATTCCCTTCTCACGCGGAGCGGAAGGCGTGCCTTTGGCCTCGGCTCGCGTGCCCGCCCTGGCAGCCGCCCCAGTGGCCGCCACTGCGCAGGCCGCGCCGGTTCCAATCAAAAAGTCTCTGCGGTTTCTTCGCATGGGAAGTTCTCCTCCGATCGTACAGTTCCGGCCGCGCCCGCGGCAGAACTTGCGGGGAGTATACCGCAACGTGAGATTAAGGAGTCTTATCGCCGCCCGCAGGGGGCGCAGGCGAGCTGCCCGGCGAAGCCAGGTCGGTGGATAGCCCGGCCATGCGCTGGCGCAGCGTTTCCCCCAGGCTGACGAACACGTCACCGCAAATCCTGCGAACGCGCTGCTCCGCGTCCCGCGCCAACTGGTCCAGTATGGTCTGGGAGTGTTCGGAAAGCGACGCCACTGTGGTGGCCATGAGCGAATTGGCCACATTGCCCAGGTGGTCGCGGTGCTCTTCGAGCGCCTTGCTGCCCTCCCCGGCCAGGCCGGCGCGCCACTCGCGCTGCAGTTCGGCGCGCTCGTCTCTCCACCGCTCCACCACCGGCGCCAACGCGCGGTCCAATTCCTGCTGCGCGCGGCCCAGGCTGGCGGCCACTTCCTGCGCCAGGCGCTCGGCAAAGCCCGCGGCGGAGCGCGTCGCCACTTCCTGCATCTCATCGCGCGCGCGCGCGCCGTGCTCTTCCACCTGTTCCACGGCGCGCATGGACGCTTCCGCGGCCGCCGCTTCGGCATCGTGCGCCTGCGAGCTGACCCGCGCAATCACCTCTCCCGCCGCAAATTCGGTGGCCCGGCGCGCGCGTTCAATCTGCTGTTCGGCCAGCCGCCGGGCCTCTTCGGTCACATGCGCGCGGGCGGCGTCCGCGGCCACCTCGATTTCCCCGCGTACCGTCTCCTTCACCTTTCCGGCGGTCTCTTCCAGCAGGCCGCGGGTGTGCTCCGCGTAGCTGCGGCTGTAATGCTCCAGCTCGCTCGCAAACAGGCTGGACATCTCCCCGGCCTTCTCGCGCAGCGACCCCAGGGCCTGCTCCAGCGCGCGGTCCATCGCCGTTTGCATGCTGGCCTGCGTCTTCTTCTGGTACCACTCGGAAGTTTTATAGATCTGCTCGAAGGTCTTGTGGGTGGTGTCGTCCGCCTTCTCCTCGATCTCCGCCAGCATGCGGGAGGTCGCCTCGCGGCCCGCGGCAGTGAATTCGCGCTCGATTTCCGCTACCCGCGCCTGCACTCGTTCCGCGGTCTCGCGCACCGCCCCGTCCGCGGCGTCGTGGATGCGCTCGCGGAACCCGGTCAGCACCTGCTCGGCGTGGTCCTGGCTGCCCGCCAGCCGCGCCACGGTTTCTTCCACGCGCTGGAGCTCCGGCTGCAGGCGCGTGCGCACCATCTCTTCCATCTCGCCGCGGAATTTTTCGGTGGCCGCGCGTCCTGCTTCCTCCAGCGCCGGAGCCTGTTTCGTGCTGATCTCCTCCCAGGCCTGCCGTGCCCGCGCGTCAATTTCCTCTTTCCGGGCCTGGGCGCCAGCCTCCAATTCGCGCCGGACATCTGCCGCGGCCGCGCCGCGCAGCGCTTCGAGTTCGGCCCGTGCCGTTTCGATTCCGGACTGCGCCTGACGCACGTCGGCCAGCAGCGCTTCGATGCCGCGGCGCTCACCCTCGAGCGCGGCGCGCAGTCCTTCCAGTCCGGCCTGCATCTCGGCCGCGCGCGATTCCACCGTCGAGCGCGCTGCTTCCAGATTTGCGCGCGTTTCCGCGGCTCCCGCCTCCAGCGCGCCGCGCTGCGCTGCCACCGCCGCCCGCGCATCCGCCGCGCCCGCTTCCAGCAGGCCCCGCTGTGTGGCCACGAACGTCCGCGCCTCCGTGCCGCTGGATTCCAGTTCGGAGCGGATTGCGTCCATGGCCGCGCGCGCCGCAGCCGCCCGGGCTTCCATGGCCGTTTCCAGCTCTCCAAAAATTCGCTGCGCCTCCAGCATGGACCGCTGCGCGTTCGTGGAGTTTTCTCCCGCGGCTTCGCGCATGGACGACACGGCGTGCCCGGCCTCCGCCATCACCGATTCGAGCGCTTCCTGCGCCGCGGCCCTTTGCGCCTCCACCTGCTGCTTGAGGGTTTCGACCGCCGGGCCGGTGGCCGCTGCCGACACTTCCTGAAGCTGCGCCCGCAGCGAGTCCGTGGCCCCGGCCAGCGCCTGCGCCACCAGTTCGTCCCAGCGCGCGTGCGCTGCGGTCAGTTCCGCTTCCAGATGCGACTGCCAGGCCCCGCGTCCCGCGCCCAATTTTTCCTGGATGGCCGCATCCAGCTCCGCGGCCTCGCGGGAGAGGCCGGCCACCTGCCCGCGCGCGGATTCCACCTGCGCCCCCAGCGCCACCAGGGAATCCTGCGCGGCTTGCTGTGCCGCCGCGCCGATCGTTTCCCGCATCTCGTCCAGGCGCTTGCGCGCGCTTTCCAGCTCGCTGGACGCCAGTCGCCGCAATTCATCCGATGTCCCGGCAATGTCCGCGCGCAAGCCTTCGAGCGCGCCGGCCACGGAATGTTCCATTTCCTTCCGCGCGGAAGCGGTGAGCTGGTCCGAACTGGCGCGGCTGGTTTCTTCGATCCGGCTGAGCGACTGGCGCAGCAGGTCTTCCATCCGCGTGGCCGCCTGGGCCATCACCCGCTGGCCTTCCGCGCGGCTTTGCATGGAAAGCGCCCGCGCGGTTTCCTCGCGCGCGGATTCCAGGCGCGCCAACGCCTGGGTCAGCGACTGCTCGGCGCTCTCCTGGGCCTTGGAGGCAGCCTCCACCACCGTTTTTACGTCGCTTTCGGACTCCGCCTTCATGGCCCGCGCGGCCTCGTAACGCACAATCTCCAGCCGCGCCAGGGCTTCGCGCAGCGCCACATCCAGCCGCTCCGCGTGCGCCTGTCCGTGGGTCATCAGCGCCTGCTTGACCGCTTCGGTGGCCGCGCCGCGCATTTGATGGGTCATGGCCGCGGTAATCTGGCCGCTTTCCGCGGTCACCACCGCGGAGACTATTTTTTTCACGTCCTCCTGTATCTGCCGCTGCGCATCCACCAGCAGTTTCTGGACGTGGCGCGCCACCGCGTCGGCCGCCGCGGGCGGCGCTGCCGGCTCCGGCGGAGCTTCTCCCCGGGTGATCGACCGGACCTTTTCAGAAGCGGCGGGAGGGGCTGGGTGCGGATGCGCGGCTTCGTGCGGGTGCGCCTCGGCTTCCTCCGGTGCGGGTTCGGGCGCAGCAGACGGCTCAGCCCTCAGCGGGACTGCGGCCATCCCCTCCGCCACCGCGGCGGAAGGTGCCGCGGGCTGATCCCCGGGCCATGGAAACCAGTCGTCCGGGGGAAAGGCCACACCCCAGATGTTTCCCGGCGTCTCCAGCTCCACGCCCACCTGGAAAAGTTCGCGGACGGTGCGCGGCCGCTGAATCCAGGAGACGCGCGCGCGCGACCGCCGTGGCGCTCGGCCCGCATCCGGATTGGCCACTTCCAGTTCCACCCAGCCGTTGCGCGGTACGTAATGTTTGGATTGGTAGCGGCAGCCGTGGCAGCTCAGGATCAGCGTCGAGGTGCGCTCCTTGAACGGCTGCCCCAGCGCGTCCTCGCCGGAAACGGCCAACGGCACAGCCTGCACGATTCGCGTGCTGCGCCGGCGCCTGGGCTCCTGCTCGTTTGATGTTGCGTGTTCGACCACACTCTCCCCCGAGAGCAGAGGGCCAGAATAGCATTGCGGGAAGCACCCCGCGGCAGAGGGAAAACATTCATGCGTATCGGTTAATGCAGG
>Ga0335085_10007090_pt1 | contig 17516 bp, 11 predicted proteins | sample Lox_Sample_45_FD_206712 | JGI IMG/M metagenome (GOLD analysis project Ga0335085, IMG submission 206712) | Soil microbial communities from Loxahatchee National Wildlife Refuge, Florida, United States - Lox_Sample_4.5 | ecosystem: Environmental > Terrestrial > Soil > Wetlands | place: USA...
GCGGCCTGGGTCAGCACTGACAGTGCGCCGTAGGTCTTGCCGCCCGGGGCCGCAGCGACTCGTTGGGCGACCTCCTTCTGGAGCATCAGCGCCATCTCGTCGATCAGGGGCCCGCTCGCGACCAGGGCCGCCAGGATCGGCTTGCCCACGCTGTACGGCAGGTTGCCGACCACGAGCACGCGGCCACCCGGATCGGGCACGAGTGCGCGCAGGCCCGCCGCCTCGAACCGGCGGGCGTCGGCCTGGCGGATCTCGACGTGGGACGACCGCGCGAACCGACCCTGCAGGGCCGCCGCCAGCTCGGCGTCGATCTCGAGGGCGAGGACGCGGCCGGCGCGCGAGGCCAGCGCCTCGGTCAGCGCGCCGCGACCGGGTCCGATCTCGACGACCAGATCGTGCGCGACCGGCCGCACCAGCGCCAGGATGCGGTCGACGACGGACCGATCGCGGAGAAAGTGCTGGCCCAGGGCCCGGGTGCGCCCGCGGCTGGCCGGACGCCGGATCGGCACGCGCGCGGTGGCGCGCGCGTTCCGCCGTGGGCTCACCGCGGGCGCGCCTGGCGCGCGCGCAGGTCCTGGAGGAGGGAGCGGTAGACTTCGCGCACGCGGACCTCGGTCTGCTCGCGCGTGCCCGAATTGTCGATCACGTAGTCGGCGTAGCGCGCCTTGATCGCCAGCGGCATCTGGCTCGCGATGCGGGCCCGCGCCACTTCCTCGGTGCAGCCGTCGCGCTCCACCAGCCGACGAAGCTGGGTGGCCGGGTCGGTGGTCACCACCACCACCCGGTCCATGTTCTTGGTGCCGCCGGACTCGACGAGCAGGGCCGCGTCCCAGATCAAGAGACCGTCGAAGCCGACCCGCTCGAGGTCGGCCATGATCTGCTCGAAGCGCCTGCGGATCGCGGGGTGGGTGATCGCCTCCAGGCGCTTCCGCTTGGCCGCGTCGGGAAACACGATCTCGCCCAGCCGGGCGCGGTCCAGACGCCCGTCGGGTCGGAGCACCTCTCGGCCGAACTCCGCCACGACCTGCGCGTAGGCCGGCGTGCCCGGCTCCACCACCTCTCGGGCCAGGGCGTCGGCGTCGACCACCCGCACGCTCGGCCCCGCGAGCAGCGCGTTGACGGTGCTCTTGCCGGTGGCGATGCCCCCGGTGAGGCCGACGAGCAGGAAGCGCCTCATACCGCCGCCCAGTCGTCGCCCACCTTGACGTCGACCTTCAGCGGCACATCGAGCGCGAGGGCCGACTCCATGACGGAGGTGGCGACCGCGCGGAGCCGGTCGACTTCCGCCGCCGGCGCCTCGAACAGGAGCTCGTCGTGCACCTGCAGCAGCATGCGGCTCTGCAGGCGGTGGGCCCGCAGCTGCTCGGCCATGCGGACCATCGCGATCTTCACGAGGTCCGCGGCGGTGCCCTGGATCGGGGCGTTGGTGGCCATGCGCTCGCCGAACCCTCGCAGATTGGGGTTGCCGCTGCGGAGCTCGGGCAGATACCGCCGCCGACCCAGCAGCGTGGTGACGAAGCCCCGCTCGCGGGCCTCCGCGACGGTGCGCGCCAGATAGGTCTTCACCTTGGGATGCCGCGCGAAGAAGCGGTCGAGGAACTCCTGGGCCTGCTTGGTCGAGATGTCGAGGCCCCGGGAGAGACCGAAGGCGGTCACCCCGTAGATCACCGAGAAGTTCGTGGTCTTGGCGATGTCGCGCTGCTCGGGGGTCACCGCATCCAGGGCGACGCCGAAGACCTCCGAGGCGGTCCGCGCATGGATGTCCTCACCGCGCCGGAACGCCTCGACCAAGCTCTCCTCGCCGGAGACGTGGGCCAGGATGCGCAGCTCGATCTGCGAGTAGTCGGCGGCCACGAAGCGCCAGCCGGGCTCGGGCACGAAGGCGGCACGGATGCGGCGGCCCAGCTCGGTCCGCACCGGAATGTTCTGCAAGTTCGGCGCCGAAGAGCTCAAGCGTCCGGTCGCGGCCACGAGCTGGTTGAACGAGGTGTGGATGCGATCGGTGACGGAATTCACCAGGGTGGGCAGCGCGTCGGCGTAGGTGGACTTGAGCTTGGCCAGCGTGCGGTGCTCGATGATGCGCGCGGGCAGCTCGTGGCCGAGGGCGAGCTGCTCGAGCACGTCGGCGTCGGTCGAGTAGCCGGTCTTGGTCCGCTTCACCGGCGGCAGCTTGAGCTTCTCGAACAGGATGTAGGCGAGCTGCTTCGGGGAGCCGATGTTGAACTCTTCCCCCGCCAGGCCGTATATCTCGCGAGTGGTCCGCTCGAGATGCACCTCCAGCTCGCGCGAGAACTCGCCCAGCCGCGCCTGGTCCACCCGGATGCCGTGGCGCTCCATCTCGGCCAGCACCGCGATCAGCGGCCGCTCGACGTCCTCGTAGAGGCCCTTGAGCCCGACCTCCGCGAGCGCGCGCGGGGCCATCGCCCAGAGATCGCCGACCCAGCGCGCCCGAGTCCCCGGCCGCGCGATGCCCGGACCTTCCCCGAGGAGCTCGGCGCACACTTCCTCGAGCTTGTAGTTGGTGCGCGCAGGATTGAGCAGGTAGGCCGCGACCGCGGTGTCCTCGTGCGCGGGCAGCGCGCCGCCGCGGGCCAGCCACCACTCGATGAGCGGCTTCACGTCGTGGCCGATCAGCGTCCGCCCCTGCAAGCCCTCCACGATCCACCGAAAACGATCGTCCGCGGACCGGGGGAGTGCGGGGGCCGCTTGGCGAGCCGCAGCCGAAGGCGAGGCGAGCGGATCTGAGGTCGGGCCCCCGCATACCAATAGAGCCGCTCCCGCAGCCGCGTGATACAGCCCGATCGTGGAAAGCGGCGGATCGGGCGGCGTAGCCTCCCCCACCCACTCCACCGCGAGCGGCTCGCCCGCCGGGATCGAGGCCAGATAGCGGGCGAGACCCTCCCCGTCGGCGAGCGTCGGAACGTCGCCGCCACCGACCTCCGGCGCCGGCTGCGCGGGAAGCTGGCGCAGCAACGTGTAGAACTCCATCTCGGTCCACAGCGCGCGCAGCTTCGCCCAGTCGGGCTCCCGGCGCCGGAACGCCTCGAGGTCCAGCGTGATCGGCACCCGGGTGCTCACGGTCGCCAGCTCGCGCGAGAGCAGGGCTTGCTTGCGGTTGGCCGCGAGCGTCTCCCGGAGCTTGCCGGGCACGAGCGACAGGTTCTCGTACAGACGCTCCACGCCACCGAACTGGCCGATCAGCTTGGCCGCGGTCTTCTCGCCCACCCCGGGCACGCCGGGGATGTTGTCGATGGAGTCGCCCATCAAGGCCAGGATGTCCGGGATCTGGGCGGGCTCGACGCCCCACTTGGCCTTGACCGCCGCCTCGTCGTAGACCACCCGGTCGCCGCCCCGCCCGGTGGTCGAGAACACGCGCACGCGCGGGCTCACGAGCTGGAGCATGTCCTTGTCGGAGGTCACCAGGACCACCTCGAGCTGCAGGTCGCGCACCTGCTCCACGATCGTTCCCAGCACGTCGTCGGCCTCGAAGCCCGGCACCTCCAGCACCGGCACCTGGAGCGCGTCGAAGAGCGTCTTCACGTAGGGGATCTGGCTACGGAGATCGTCCGGGGTCGGAGCCCGCGTCTCCTTGTAGCTGGCGAACCGATCCTCGCGGAACGTCTTGCCGGGCGGATCCCAGGCGACCGCGAAGTAGTCCGGCGTGTCCTCCCGCAGGAGCTTCCAGAGCATCGTGGACATGCCGAACACGGCGTGGCTAGGCACCCCCCGCGAGGTAGAGAGAAAGGGCAGCGCGTGGTAAGCGCGAAAAAGGAAACCGGGTCCATCGAGGACGAAGAGCCGTTCGGTCATGCGGGCACGACGCGATCATACACCGGGGGGCGCAACGTTTTCCTCGACAGAGGTCGGGGGCGCCGTCTACGTTTGGCGCAGCGGGATCGCGATCACACGGTGAGGAGAGTAGCGGTGACGGGAGATCGATTCCTGGTGGAGGGCGGCCACCCGCTGCGCGGGGTGGTGACGCCGGCCGGAAACAAGAACGAGGCCCTGCCGGTGCTCGCGGCCTGCCTGCTCGTGAAGGGCGAGGTGGTCGTCGACAACGTGCCGCGCATCCGGGACGTGGCTGCGCTCCTCGAAGGGCTGCGCCATCTAGGGGTGCAGGTCGCGCTCGACGGTCACGGCACGGCGCGCCTGGACGCGAGCCGCTTGACGGGCCACGATCCCGATCCGGCGGTCATGTCGCGGCTCCGCGGCTCGGTGCTGCTGGCGCCCGGACTGCTCGCGCGGACCGGCCGGGCCGTCCTTCCCCCACCCGGGGGCGACCGGATCGGCCGGCGGCGGCTCGACACCCACCTGCTCGCCCTGACCGGGCTGGGCGCCCGGGTCGAGGCCGGCCCCGCGCTCCACCTGACGCTCGACGGCCGCTTCCGGGGTGCCGAGATCTTCCTCGACGAGATGAGCGTGACCGCGACCGAGAACGCGGTGATGGCGGCCACCCTGGGCGACGGAACGACCCGCATCCTGAACGCGGCCAGCGAGCCCCACGTCCAGGGGCTGTGCCGGTTCCTCAATGCCCTGGGCGCCCGGATCAGCGGGATCGGCACCAACCAGCTGCGCATCGAGGGCGTGCCCGAGCTCGCCCCGGGCCGGCACCGCCTGGGTCCCGACCACATCGAGATCGGCTCCTTCGTGGCCCTGGCCGCGATGACCGGCGGCGAGCTCCGCATCCGCGACGTGGTGCCCGACGACCTGCGGATGATTCGGCTCGCGTACCAGCGTCTCGGCGTCGAGACCTCGGTCGAGGGCACGACGCTCGTCGTCCCCGGCCCGCAAGAGCTCCGGGTGGCCGCCGACGCCGACGGCGCCATCCCCAAGGTGGACGACGCCCCCTGGCCCGGCTTCCCCGCCGACCTCACGTCGCTCGCGCTGGTGCTCGCCACCCAGAGCCGCGGGACCGTGCTCATCCACGAGAAGCTGTTCGAGAGCCGGCTCTTCTTCGTGGACAGCCTCATCGCGATGGGGGCGCGGATCGTGCTGTGCGATCCCCACCGGGCGGTGGTGGTCGGCCCCAGCGAGCTGCGGGGCGCCCCGATCGTCTCCCCCGACATCCGCGCCGGCATGGCGCTCATCGGGGCCGCGCTCTGCGCCCGCGGGACGTCGGTGATCATGAACGCGCACCAGGTGGACCGCGGCTACGAGCGAATCGACGAGCGCCTCCTCGCGCTCGGCGCGCGCATCACGCGCGACGCCGGCGCGTGCTAGGCGGGGGCTCAGGCGGGAACCACGATCGAAGAGCGCGCGCATCAGGACGGGACGACGCGATCGAAAACGGCGCGCACCCAGGTGGTCCGGCGCCGGTAATCATCCAGAAACGCCTTGCGCGAGGGGTAGTCCAGCGTCTTGGCGAGCCGGGCCGGATTCGGCCCCGCCACCTCGAGCGTGTCCGACGGCCGGGTACCGAAGAGGCGCAGGCCGAGGGAGACGCGGCGCAGGAACCGGTACTGATCGGCCAGCGTCTCGCACTCGGCGGCGGTCAGCAGCGAGGCCGCCGCGATTTCCCGGATGGCGGGCAGCGTGCTCGCGCGCCGGATCCCCGGGTGCCGCCTCCCGTGCAGCATCTGCAGCGCCTGGGTGATGAACTCGATGTCGACCAGGCCCCCGCGTCCGAACTTGGCGTGCAGGCGCCCGGGCGTCTCCTTGCCGAGCTCCCTCTCCATGCGCTCGCGGAGCAGGCGCATCTCCTTGAGATCGGGCGGCAGCGCCTCGGGGCCGTAGAGCAGCCCGCGGATCCGGCGCCGCACCGCCCGGCCGAGGGTGGGGTCGCCTCCCACCAGGCGAGCGCGCGTGAGCGTCTGGCGCTCCCATGGATCCGCCCACTCGCGGTAGTAGCGCTCGAGCGCGTCGTCGCTCGAGGCGAAGCCGCTGCCCTTGGAGCCCGGCCGGAGGCGGAGGTCCACCGGAAAGGCGATGCCGGCCGCGGTGATGTCGCCCAGCCAGCCGGTGAGCGACTCCACCGCGCGGTCGTAGAAGACGTGCGCCTCCACGCGCTCGGCCCCGTCGGTGACGCCGACCCCGCCGTAGATCACGAACAGGTCGAGATCGGAGCCGGTGGTGAGCTCGCGGCCGCCGAACTTGCCGAGGCCGATGATGGCGGCGGGTACCAGGCGTCCCGCCGCATCGCGCGGGACCCCGTAGGACTCCGCGGTCTCCTCGAGAGCGAGCGTCCAGGCCACCGCCAGCGCGGCCTCGGCGAGCGCGGTCATCTCGAGGGAGAAGCGCTCGGCGTCGGTCACCCCGAGCAGCATGCGCCAGATGATGCCGAGCTCGTGCGCCTGTTTCAGCCGGCGCAGCCGGTCCTTCCGCTCGGCCGGGTCGAGCCGGGGCGCGAGCACCTCCGCGAGCTCGACCCGGAACTCGCGCCGGCGAAGGTGGGCCGCGAAGGTCTCCGGGCTCGCCAGCCCGTTGAGCAGCTCCGGCTGGGACATGAGCAGCTCGGTGAGCAGCTCACCCCGCGCGCAGAGCCGGACCAGGTTGGTGAGCAGCTCCGGCCGGTCCGCCAGCAGCTCGAGGTACGCGGTGCGTGGGCCCGCCGCCGCCACGAAGCGCTCGACCTGACTCAGGGCCTCGTCGGGATCCGGGCTCTGCCAGAGCCCGTCCAGCAGCACCGGGAAGAGCCGCGCGATCGCGCGGCCCGCCGCGGCCGGATACGGGATCAGCGGGCGGCCCTCCAGGATCAGCCGCAGGTTCTGGCGCGCGCGATCCGGGTCCGTGAAGCCGGTGGCCTTGAGCGCGGTGTAGCTCGGGATGCGCACCGGCCGCGCGGCCGCGGCGGGTGGCGCCGCGAAGAACTCGCGGAAGGCCCGGTGCACGAGCGCGGTGACGCGCCGATGGTCGGCCAGGAACCGGCGCGCCGCCGCCGCGGGGGGCCGCGCGATGCCCATCCGGCGCGCGAGCAGGCCAAGCGCGCGCGGCTCCTCGGGCAGCGTGTGGGTCTGGAACTCGTGGAGGATCTGCAGCCGGTGCTCCACGGTCCGCAGGTAGACCAGCGCGTCGCCGAGCTGGCGACCGAGGGCCGGCGGCAGATAGCCCCGCTCGGTCAGGCGGAAGATCGCGCGCAGGCTATTGCGCTCCCGCAGCCAGGGATCGTCGCCGCCGTAGAGCAGCTGGAGGGCCTGGACCAGGAACTCGACCTCGCGGATGCCGCCGCGACCGAGCTTGACGTTGCGATGCTCGGCGTCCTTGCCCCGCAGCGAGCGGTCGATCTGCGTCTTCATCTCGCGGACCTCGCGCACGATCGCGGGATCGAGACCCGGGCGGTACACGAACTGGCGGACCGCCTCGAAGAAGCGGGCCGCCACCGCCGGGTCGCCCGCGGCCGCGCGCGCCTTGATCAGGGCCTGGCGCTCCCACAGCGCGGCGCGGTCGGCGAAGTACGCGCGGTAACCGTCGACCGACAGGATCAGCGCGCCCGAGCGGCCCTCGGGGCGCAGGCGCAGGTCGACGCGGAAGACGTGGCCCTCCTCGGTGACGGACTCGAGCGTCTCCACGATGCCCCGGACCGCCTGCGCGAAGAACTCACCGTTGGCGATGCGCCCCGCCTCGCCGCCCGCGGTCTCGCCGTCCTCGCCGTAGACGAAGATCGGATCGATGTCCGAGGAGTAGTTGAGCTCCTCGCCCCCGAGCTTGCCCATCCCGATGACGGCAAGGCCGGTGGGGCCGCCGTCGGCGCCGACCGGCGCGCCGTATAGCCGCTCGAGCCGCTCCCGCGTCCAGTCCCAGGACGCGGCCAGGCAGACGTCGGCCAGGTGTGAGAGCTCCTCGGTGGTGACGGTGAGATCGGCGTCGCCCAGGATGTCGCGGCAGCCGATGCGCAGGAGCTGGCGGTACTTGAAGCGGCGCAGCGCGTTCAGGCGCGCCTCCGGCCGATCGAAGGCCCGCAGGCTCGCGGCGAGGTCCGCGGCCATCTCGTCGGCCAGCCACTGCCGCATCGTGCGCGGCTCGAGCAGCCAGGGCAGCAGCGTGGGGTAGCGCCGAAGGGTATCGGCGAGGAACTGGCTCGTGCCACCGAGCTGGGCGAGCAGGTGGATGGCGCCCGGGTGGGCGGTGACCAGGCGAAGGAAGGCGGCGTGCTCGCCCTGGGCGGCCAGGCGCTCGAGGTTGTTCAGCGCCATGTCCGGATCGGGGGCGGCGGCCAGGTCTCCGAGCAGGCGCGGCAGCGCCGGCGCGAGCAGCGCCGCCTCGCGCGGCGTCGGGGTCAACGCGTGCAGATTGCGGAGCGCCGCCGCCGGATCCGCGAACCCGACCCGGAGGAGCTCGCGGATCGCGCCCCGGTCATCAGGCGCCGCCGCCAGCAGATCTCTCACCGGTTGTCCGCCATTTGGGGGAGTGCGGGGGCCATTTCCGGGCCCCCGCATTGAACAGAGCCTTGAAGACTTAAGCCGTAGATTGCCAGCGGTAGATTGCCAGGGATCGACGGCCCTCGCCCTAGATCGCGGCCTCGCCCTTCTCGCCGGTGCGGATGCGGATGGCCTCGCTCATCGACAGCACGAAGACCTTGCCATCGCCGATGGAGCCGGTCTTGGCCGACTGGCAGATGACCGAGACAACCTTGTCCACGAGATTGTCGGGCACCACGACCTCGACCTTCACCTTGGGCAGGAAGTCGATCGTGTACTCGGACCCTCGGTAAAGCTCGGTGTGACCCTTCTGCCGGCCGAAGCCGCGCACCTCGGTGACGGTCATCCCGACCACTCCGAGCTCGTTCAACGCTTCCTTGACGTCGTCGAGCTTGAACGGCTTGATCACCGCCTCGATCTTCTTCATCCCGGCCTCCGTGGCGAGCTGCCGCTCCGCGCCTTCAGCGCCTTGCGATAGAGGGTGACGTATTCCCGCGCCGAGGTGTCCCACGAGAAATCCTCGGCCATGGCATTGCGGACCAGCGCCTTCCAGGCCGATGGCTGCCGGTACGTGGAGGCGGCCCGGTGCACGGCGCCGAGCAAGGCCTCGGCGGTGAAGGCGTCGAACACGAAGCCGGTGCCGGTGCGCCGGGCCGGATCGAACTCGGTGACGGTATCGGCGAGCCCGCCGGTGCGCCGCACGATGGGCGCGCCTCCGTAGCGGAGCGCGATGAGCTGGCCCAGGCCGCACGGCTCGAACCGCGAGGGCATGAGGAACGCATCGCTGCCCGCGTAGATGCGCCGCGAGGCGTCGTCGTCGAAGCCGATGCGCACCGCGACCTGTCCCGGGTGCGCGGCCGCCGCGTCGCGGAAGCCGTCCTCGAGCCCGGCATCCCCGGAGCCCAGCACCACGAGCTGGCAGCCCTCGGCCAGGATCCCAGGCAACGCCTCCAGCACCAGGTCCACGCCTTTCTGCTCGATGAGGCGGGCCACCATCCCGATCAGGGGCCCGGCCGCGTCCTCGAGACCGAACTCCCGACGCAGCGTCTCGCGACAGACCGCCTTGGGCTCCGGGTCCTCGGCCGAGTAGGGATGCGCGATGGCCGCGTCCTTCTGCGGGTTCCACACGTCGTAGTCGATGCCGTTGACCACGCCGTGCAGTTCCTGGCTGCGGTCCTCCAGCACCCCCTCGAGCCCGCAGCCGAAGGCGGGCGTGCGAATCTCGCGCGCGTAGGTGCGGCTCACCGTGGTGAGGAGATCGGAGAAGATCAGCGCGCCCTTCAGGAAGTTCAGGTTGCCGTAGAACTCGATCCCGGCCGGCGTGAAGAGGTCCCAGCCGAGCCCGGTCATCGGCATATCGTAGTGCCAGAACACGCCCTGGTAGGCGAGGTTGTGGATGGTGAACACACTGGCCAGGCTGCCCACCATCGGGTGATCTCGGTAGAGGGTACGGAGGTACACCGGGAGCAGGCCGGTCTGCCAGTCGTTGGCGTGGATGACCTGCGGCTGCCAGCGCACGCCCGGGCCGGCCGCCGCGAGGCGGGTCAGGCTCTCCAGGGCCGCGCGGCAGAAGAACACGAAGCGCTCACAATTGTCCCAGTAGTCGCCGTCCGCGGTGCCGTAGAGGCTGTCGCGGTTGTAGTAGTGCTCGTGCTCGAGCAGGTACACCGGCACCCCCGAGGGGCCGTGCGCCTCGATCAGCGCGCCCTCGGCCGATCGATCGGCGAGCGGGACCCGGACGCTGGGCACGACGAGGCGCGTGTCGGTGGCGTGGACCTCGGCGCCGCGGTACTTCGGCATCATGATGCGGACGTCGTGGCCGAGGCCGGCCAGAGCTCGCGGCAGCGCCCCCGCCACGTCCGCGAGCCCGCCCGTCTTGGCGAAGGGCGCGACCTCGGAGGCGATGACCAGAATCCGGAGCGGGGTGGCCATGCTAGGGCTCCTCTTCGAGAATCGGGAAGACGAGCGCGGTGATGTGCGAGGAGATCCGCTTGAGGTTGGTCAGCACGTCCAGGTGGATCTCCGAGGTCTCGAGCGATTCGGCGAGGCCGCGGCGCAGCCGGGCCAGGTGCGAGTCCCGCAGCTCCCGCTCGCGCTGCCGCACCACCGGCCGCTGGTCCAGCACCTCCTGGGCCAGGCTCCGGTCGTTCGCCGCGAACCCGGCGATGGCGCGCTCGAGGTTCTTCGAGACCATGCCGTGGAACTCGATCAGCTCGGTCTCTCCGGTCTCCGAGAAGCGGCGGCCCTGGTAGAGCTTCTTGCGCGCGAGCTCCATCAAGTTCTTGTCGATGATGTCGCCGATATTCTCGAGGTTGCCGATGAACGAGATCAGCGCGATCTCCTTGTGGGCCATGTCGGAGCTCATCGTCTCTCGCCCGAGCCGGGTGATGAACAGCTTGATCTCGCGTTCGAGGTAGTCGAGCTGGTCGTCGCGTCGCTCCACGTCCTCCAGGAGCTCCTGGTTGTCGCTCCGCAGCACCACCATCGCGTCGCGTAGCATACCCTGGGCGACGTCGCCCATGCGCAGCGCCTCCCGGGTCGCCTGCCCGATGGCCAGCGCGGGCTGGTCCAGGTAGCGGTCGTCGAGGTACCGCGTCCGGTAGGGATTGTCCCCCCGCTCCTCCTCCGGCACCAGCGCGGTGATGACCCGGGCCGCCCAGGGGGCGAAGGGCAGGAACAGCGCGCTGATGGCCACGTTGAAGAGCGTGTGGGCGTTGGCGATCTGCCGGGCCGGGTCCGCCGCGGTGAGACCGACCAGGCTCGTGAGCGGGGTGATGAACGGGAAGACCAACGCCACCCCCAGCACCTTGAACGCGATGTGGGCGAGGGCCACCCGCCGGGCGTCCGAGGACGACCGCATGCTCGCGGCGAGCGCGGTCGCGCAGGTGCCGATGTTGGCCCCGAGCACGACCGGAACGGCGGCCACGAGCGGGAGCAGTCCCTGGTGGGCGAGCGACAGCGTCAGCCCGATGGTGGCGGCCGAGGAGGCCATGCCCGCGCTGAGGACCGCCCCCACTAGCAGGCCCAGGAACGGGTTACCGGCGAGGGCTACCAGCACCTGGCGGGTGAGCTCGTTGTCGACCAGGGGCGCGAGGCCGTCGTTCATCACCTTCATGCCGAGGAAGATGAAGCCGAAGCCGAGTACCACCTGCCCCAGGCTCTTGACCAGGCCGCGTCGCCCGAAGAAGGCCATCGTGAAGCCGAGCCCGACGAGTAGCAGCGAGAGCTCTTGGACCTTGAAGGCCAGCAGCTGCACGGTCACAGTGGTGCCGATGTCGGCACCCAGGATCACCCCGAGCGACTGCGGGAACGTGAGCAGGCCGGCCGACACGAAGCCGATCAGCATCAGGGTGGTGGCCGACGAGGACTGGATGATCGACGTCACCAGGGCACCCGAGGCCACCGCGGCCATGCGCGTGCCCGTCATGCGGGTGAGCAGGTGGCGCAGGTGACCGCCCGCGGCGCGCTGCAGGCCTTCGCCGATGAGCTGCATGCCGTAGAGCAGCAGGGCTAGGCCGCCGAAGAGCGCCAGCAGCGTCACGTCAGGGACTCAGCGGCTCGGCGACGGCCACGTCGATGTCGCGCAGATGACCGGTCTCGTTCACCGACACCACGCGCGGGGGCGAGATCTCGGAGAGCGAGCAGTTGGCGACGGCGATCCGCCAGATCGACGACAGGGGCAGGCCGAACCAGTGGGCCAGCAGCGCGCTGATGACGCCGCCGTGCGAGACGATGAGGATGTCGTCGCCGTTGGGGTGAGCGCGGCCGATCTCGTCGATCGCGCGCAGCACGCGGGCCTGCACGTCGCCCAGGGGCTCGCCCCCCGGCGGCAGGCAGAGCACCGGGTCGCGCACCCACTGCGTGTACGGGTCGCCCGGGCGCGTGCGGATCTCCTCGACCGTGCAGCCTTCCCATTCGCCGAGCGACAGCTCGCGGAGGTCGTCCACCACCGTCATCGGCAGCCCGAGCCCGTCCACCGCGATCTCGGCGGTATGGCGAGCGCGCTCGAGGGGGCTCGCGTAGACGTGGGCGATGGGTCGACGCCCGACCGCGAGACGCAGGGCCTCGGCCTGACGGATCCCCAGCGGCGAGAGCGCCACGTCCTGGGCGCCCTGGAAGCGCCGGACCGCGTTGGAGACCGATTGGCCGTGACGCGCGAGCAGCAGCCGCCTCACCGGCCGGCCTCCGCCGCGGCCGCGGCCGCCTTGAGCCGCGCCACCGTCTCGGCCTTGCCGAGGATGCTGACCACCTCGAAGATCGGCGGGCTCGCGGCCTTGCCCGTGACCGCGATGCGCGTGAGCTGCGCCAGGTCCACCAGCTTGAGCCCCAGGTCGGCGGCGAGGAAGCGGTAGAGGGCCTCCAGCGCCGCGGGGTCCATCGCCGCCTGGGCCTCGAGCCGCCTGGTCAGCAGGGCGTAACGCTCCGCCGCCTGCTCCTTCCAGAACTTGGCGGTGGCCGCCGGATCGTAGACGCTCGGCGGCATCAGGTAGAACGCGGCTTGCTCGGCCATCTCGACCAGCGTGCGCGCCCGCTCCTTGAGCGTCTCCACCACCCGGGCGAGCCAGGCCAGGTCGCCCGGGACGGGCAGCCCCGCGCGCTCCAGGAAGGGCCCGAGCTCGCGCGCGAGGCGCTCCGCGGGCAGCGCCTTGATCCACTGGTGGTTCACCCACTTGAACTTCTCGAGGTCGAAGACCGCGTCGGCCGCGCCCACGTGGGCCAGATCGAAGTGCTGGACCAGGTCTTCTCGAGAGAAGATTTCTTGATCCCCGTGCGACCAGCCCAGGCGCGCCAGGTAGTTCAGCATGGCCTCCGGCAGGAGGCCCATGTCGCGGAACGCCAGCACGGAAGTGGCCCCGTGCCGCTTGGAGAGCCGCGTCTTGTCCGCGGCCAGGATCATCGGGATGTGGGCGAAGACGGGCAGCGGGTAGCCGAGCGCCTGATAGCACAGGACCTGCTTCGGGGTGTTCGAGAGGTGGTCGTTGCCGCGGATGACGTGGGTGATTTTCATCGTCACGTCGTCCACCACCACGCAGAAGTTGTACGTGGGCGTGCCGTCGGTGCGGACGAGGATCCAGTCGTCCAGCTCGGCGTGGCTGACCGTCACGCGCCCGCGGATCACGTCGTCCACCACGGTCTCGCCGTCGCGGGGGATCGCCAGCCGCAGCGCGTGGGGCTCCGAGGCGGGCACGTTCGCGTCCCGGCAGGTGCCGGGATACCGGAAGGTCTCCTTGCGGGCCTCCGCGGCCTTCCGCAGCGCCTCGAGCGTCTCCGGCGTGCAGCGGCAGCGATAGGCCCGGCCCTCCGCGATCAGGCGCTCGGCGTGCGCGCGGTAGATGTCGAAGCGCTCGGTCTGGCGGTACCCGGGGGTCGGCGGGCCCTCGTCCCAGTCGAGCCCCAGCCATCGGAGCGCCTCGAGCAGCGACTCGGTGTACTCCTCGGTGGAGCGGGAGCGGTCGGTGTCCTCGATCCGGAGCACGTAGGTGCCGCGGTGGTGCCGGGCGAAGAGCCAGTTGAAGAGCGCGGTCCGGGCTCCTCCTACGTGGAGGTGACCCGTGGGGCTGGGGGGAAAGCGAACGCGCACCGGCTCGGGCATGAGGACCATATTGTATAGCCGATGGTAGGATCAGGGCCATGACCGAGCCCGCCAAGCCCTCCAACTTCGTCCGGGACGCCGTCCTGGAGGACCTCGAGACCGGGCGCTTTTCCCGTCCGATCGTCACCCGGTTCCCTCCCGAGCCCAACGGTTACCTGCACATCGGCCACGCCAAGGCCATCTGCCTCGACTTCGGCCTCGCCGCCGAGCTCGGGGGCCGATGCCACCTCCGCTTCGACGACACCAACCCGACCAAGGAGAGCCAGGAGTACGTCGACGCCATCACCCGGGACGTCCGCTGGCTCGGCTTCGACTGGGGCGACCACCTCTACTACGCGAGCGACTACTTCGGGCGCCTGTACGAGTGGGCCGAGCAGCTCATTCGCGCCGGGAAGGCCTACGTGGACGACCTCTCCGCCGACGAGATCCGCGCGCACCGCGGCAGCCTCACCGAGCCGGGACGGGAGAGCCGGTGGCGCGGGCGCCCGGTCGAGGAGAACCTCGACCTGTTCCGGCGGATGCGCGCGGGCGAGTTCGAGGACGGGACCAAGGTGCTGCGGGCCCGGATCGACATGGCCCATCCGAACCTCAACCTGCGCGATCCGGTCATGTACCGCATCCGCAAGACCGCGCACCACCGGACCGGCGACGCGTGGTGCATCTATCCGATGTACGACTGGGCGCACGGCCAGTCCGATTCGATCGAGGCCGTCACCCACTCGCTGTGCACGCTCGAGTACGAGGATCACCGCCCCCTCTACGACTGGTACCTCGACGCGCTCGGCGTCTATCACCCGCGGCAGATCGAGTTCGCGCGCCTCAGCCTGAGCCACACCGTGATGTCCAAGCGCAGGCTACTCACCCTCGTGCAGGACCGGCTCGTCGAGGGGTGGGACGACCCGCGCATGCCGACCCTGGCCGGGCTGCGGCGCCGCGGCTACACCCCCGAATCCCTCCGCGACTTCTGCGAGCGCATCGGGGTGACCAAGGCGGCCAACCTGGTGGAGATGGCGCTGCTCGAGCACTGCCTGCGCGAGGATCTGAACCGGCGCGCGCTCCGGCGCATGGCGGTGCTGCGGCCGCTGCGCCTGGTCGTCGAGAACTATCCCGACGGCCAGACCGAGGAGATGGAGGCCACCAACAATCCCGAGGACCCGGGAGCCGGCACGCGTAAAGTCCCGTTCTCCCGCGTGCTGTGGATCGAGCAGGACGACTTCCGCGAGACGCCCCCGCCCAAGTACTTCCGCCTCTCCCCGGGCGTGGAGGTGCGCCTGCGCGCGGCCTACGCGGTGAAGTGCACCGGGGTGACGAAGGACCCGGCCACCGGTGAGGTCACCGAGGTGCGCTGCACCTACGATCCGGAGACACGCGGGGGCGAGGTCCGCGGCCGCAAGATCAAGTCGACGATCCACTGGGTCTCCGCGGCGCACGCGGTCGAGGCCGAGGTCCGCCTCTACGACACGCTCTTCACGGTGCCGAAGCCGGACGAGGCCGACGAGCTCCGCCAGGTGCTGAACCCGGCATCGCTCGAGGTGGTGCGAGGGGCGAAGGTGGAGCCTGCGCTGGCGGGAGCCGCGCCCGAGGACCACGTCCAGTTCGAGCGCGTCGGTTACTTCGTGGCGGACTGGAAGGATCACCGGCCCGGCCGCCCCGTGTTCAACCGCAGCGTGGGGCTGCGTGACACCTGGGCGAGGATCGAGAAGGCCGCGGGCTAGTGGAAAAAGACGCCCGCGTCGATGTTCAGCACCTGGCCGGTGACGCTGTCCGACCGGCAGAACGTCACGACCTGGTCGGCCACGTCCTCCACGCTGGCCGCGCGCTTGAGCACGGAGCGCTGCCGCGCCCCCTCGGCGGTCTCCGGGCGTAGCCGGGAGGTCATCCGCGTCCCTTCCATCAGGCCGGGGGCCACGCAGTTCACGGTGACCTCGGGGGCCAGCGCCACCGCCAGGCACCGCGTGAGGTGGATGAGGCCGGCCTTGCTGGTGGCGTAGGCGATGCTGCTGCCGCCCGGGTTCAGGCCCGCCACCGAGGCGATGTTCACGATGCGCCCGGAACCGCTCGCCTTGAGGTGCGGGGCGGCCGCGCGCGCCAGCAGATAGGGCCCGCGTAGGTTGGTCGCGAAGAGCCGATCCCAGACCGCGGCGTCGAGCGCCTCGAGATCGGGGAACGGGATCGCGATGTTCCAGGCCGCGTTGTTGACGAGGGCGTCGAGCCGGCCGAACCGGCCCCTCACCGCCTCGACCGCCTTCGGGATCGCGGCCGCGTCGGTCTGGTCGAGCGCGACGCTCCACGCCCGGCGCCCGAGCCCCTCGACCGCCGCGCACGTCTCCTTCGCCGCGTCCTGGCGCTCGAGGTAGGTGATCGCCACGTCGGCGCCGCCCTTCGCGAGGGCCCGGGCGATCGCGAGCCCGAGCAGACCCGTGCCGCCGGCGACCAGCGCGACGCGCCCCTCGAGATCCATGACCGCCCTAGACTACCAGAAGTCGACCGCGTCGTGAGCCGGCCCGCGCGGGCTTGAAGCGGTCGTGAGACGGCCGTACACTCGCCCGGTCATGCCTGCGCTCCTGCTGCGGAACGTGCGACCGATGGCGGGCGCCGCCGTCGACGTGCTGACCCGCGACGGCGTCATCGAGCGCGTCGCGCCCGGGATCACGCCGCCGCCGGGCGCCACCGTCGAGGATGGGCGACAGGGCGTCCTGCTGCCCGCCTTCGTGGACGCGCACATGCACCTCGACAAGACCTTCTGGGGTCTTCCGTGGCGCGCCCACGAGGCGGGACCGACAACCCTCGAGCGCATCGAGAACGAGCGACGCTTGCGGCGCCGGCTCGCGCTGCCGGCCGACGTGCAGGCCGAGCGCCTGGCCCGTCAGGCCCTGAGCCGGGGCACCGTCCACATGCGGAGCCACGTGGACGTCGACACCGAGATCGGGCTCCGGAACTTCGAGGGCGTCATGGCGGCGCGTAGCCGGCTTCGCGACCTCGTCTCGATCCAGGTGGTCGCGTTTCCCCAGAGCGGCGTGGTCACGCGGCCGGGCACCGCCCAGCTCCTGGAGCAGGCGGTCAAGGACGGCGCCGGGCTGATCGGGGGCGTCGACCCCAGCGGCATCGACCAGGACGCCAAGGGCCAGCTCGACGTGATCTTCGGCATCGCGGGCCGACACGGGGCCGGGGTGGACATCCACCTCCACGACCCGGGCGAGGAGGGCGTCGAGCAGATCCGCATGATCGCGGAGCGCACCCGCACGCTCGGCCTCGGCGGCCGGGTCGCGATCAGCCACGCCTTCTGCCTGGGCATGGTGGACGATCGCGAGGTCGGCCGCCTCGTGGATCTGCTGCGGGAGTACCGCATCGCGATCGTGACCGCGGTGCCGGGCGACCGGCCGACGCCCCCGGTGCGTCGCCTCCGCGAGGCCGGCGTCACCGTCGGGGCCGGCTCCGACGGGGTACGGGATGCGTGGACGCCCCTCGGCAACGCGGACATGCTGGAACGCGCGATGCTCCTCGCCTTCCGCCACGGCTTCCGCACCGACGCCCTCCTGCACGATGCGCTCGACATCACCACCCGGAGC
>Ga0335085_10007091_pt1 | contig 17515 bp, 16 predicted proteins | sample Lox_Sample_45_FD_206712 | JGI IMG/M metagenome (GOLD analysis project Ga0335085, IMG submission 206712) | Soil microbial communities from Loxahatchee National Wildlife Refuge, Florida, United States - Lox_Sample_4.5 | ecosystem: Environmental > Terrestrial > Soil > Wetlands | place: USA...
ACGGAGCAGGCAAACCATGCCTTCCGCCGCGTCATTGCGGATTTAAAAAAACTTTACGCCGCGAAACCGGAAATCATCGCCGCCGATTTGCACCCGGATTACCTCTCGACGAAGTTTGTGAACGAATTTGGTAGGGCCGAGCTGCCGCTCGGCCTGGACGCGCAGCAGCGCATCCCTACCAAAATCGGCGTCCAGCACCATATCGCGCACGCTCTGTCCTGCATGGCGGAAAATGAGCTGTCACCGCCGGTGCTCGGTGTTTCCTGGGACGGCACCGGCTATGGACTGGACGGCACCATCTGGGGCGGTGAATTTTTCGTTGTCACGGACAAGACCGTAGAACGCGTCGCTCATTTGCGTCCGTTCCGGCTGCCCGGCGGCGAGCAGGCGGTCAGAGAACCTCGCCGCACCGCGCTCGGATTGCTTTATGAAATGTTCGGCGACGCAGTCTTTGAACGCAAAGAACTGCTGCCACTCACCGCCTTTTCCAATTCGGAACTGGCTGTATTAAGAACGATGCTGAAAAAGAAGTTAAACACGCCCGTCACCACCAGTATAGGCCGGCTGTTTGACGCCGTTGCTTCGCTCGTGAATCTCCGCCAGCAAATGCGTTTTGAAGGTCAGGCGGCGATGGAACTCGAATTCGCGCTTGACGGCATCAAAACTAACGAGGCTTATCCATTGCCGTTGGTTAAAGCGCCAACGCCCGCCGGCCCATCGGCAATGACCTTGGACTGGCCGCCGATGATTGAAGCGATTCTGTCGGACGTGAAACGCAGTGTTTCCACCGGCAAAATTTCCGCCGCATTTCACAACACGCTGGTCGAGGCCATCATCGCCGTTGCCAAAAATGTTGGTCAAAACCGCGTCGTTCTTTCCGGCGGTTGCTTTCAGAATCGTTATCTCACCGAACAGACGGCACGGCGGTTGTGGGTGGAAGGTTTTCGTCCGTATTGGCACCAACGCGTGCCACCGAACGACGGTGGAATCGCCTTGGGACAAGTCATTGCCGCGTTGCGGCAGACAGATTAGATTGTCACGAAATGTGCCTCGCCATTCCAGGAAAAATTGAGAGCGTCAGCGGCGATGACCCGTTGACGCGCATGGGCAAAATCAATTTTGGCGGCATCCTCAAGGAAGCCAGCCTCGCCTATGTGCCGGAGGCGAAGGTCGGCGATTACGTCATTGTTCACGTCGGGTTCGCCCTCAGCCGGCTGGATGAGGACGAGGCGCACAAGATTTTTGAGTATTTAAAACAGATTGAGGAACTGGGCGAATTGCAGGAGGGCGGCCCGTGAAATACCTTGACGAATATCGCGACGGCGCACTCGCGCAAAAAATCGCGCGCGAAGTGCATCGGGTCACGACCCGGTCCTGGAACATCATGGAGGTTTGCGGCGGCCAGACGCATGCCATCGTCAAATTCGGCATTGATGAATTGCTGCCCAAACAAATCGCGCTCATCCACGGCCCCGGTTGCCCGGTTTGCGTGACGCCGCTGGAAATGATTGACAAGGCGCTCGAAATTGCCGCGCGACCGGACGTGATTTTCACCTCGTTTGGCGACATGCTGCGCGTGCCGGGCAGCAAGACGGATTTGCTGTCGGTCAAGGCCAAAGGCGGCGACGTGCGCATGGTTTATTCGCCACTCGATGCCGTGAAGGTCGCGGAGCAAAATCCGGCGAAGAAAGTGGTATTTTTTGGCGTCGGCTTTGAGACCACCGCCCCCGCCACGGCGATGGCGGTTTATCAAGCAGCCCAAAAGGGGCTAAAAAATTTCTCAATGCTCATCTCGCACGTGCTCGTGCCGCCCGCGATGGAGGCGTTGCTGTCGTCGCCCAACTGTCGGGTGCAGGGGTTCCTTGCCGCCGGCCATGTCTGCACGGTTATGGGCTTTGAGGAATACTTTCCCGTCGCGGCGAAATATCATGTGCCGATCGTTGTGACTGGCTTTGAACCGCTCGATATTTTGCAGGGCGTGTTGATGGTGGTGCAGCAACTGGAATCCGGCCGGGCCGGGGTCGAGAATCAATATGAGCGCGCGGTGCGCCGCGAAGGCAACCAGCCGGCGCAGAAGCTGATTCGCGAGGTGTTCCGCATCACCCCGCGCAAATGGCGCGGCGTGGGCGAAATCCCGCAAAGCGGGCTGGGCTTGAGCGAGGCTTATGCCGCATTCGATGCCGAGAAGAAATTTGGGTTGGCCGATCACCACGTCGAAGAATCCGCCGAGTGCATCAGCGGCCTGGTCTTGCAGGGCTTGAAAAATCCGCATGAATGTTCCGCCTTTGGCAGAAAGTGTACGCCGGAACATCCGTTGGGTGCGACGATGGTATCGAGCGAAGGCGCGTGCGCGGCGTATTATCGGTATCGGCGGCAACCAATCGCTGCCAAGCCATGACCATCCTGCACTAACCGGGCCGGGGCATTTCCCTTACCTTGGTCTCTACCGCAGGGACAGGGGACAGTTGACGGTAATCGGAAATTACATTCTACAATTCATCGCCTTTCGGACAGATTTGCCGGGCCAACTGATGAAATTGCCAGGAAATCCGTTCGACATGGAAAGGAACACCCTCTAAACTCGCCCTGAAAGCATGAAAGTTCTGTTTCTGAACGGGCCGAATTTGAACTTGTTGGGGCATCGCGAGCCGGAGGTATATGGCCATGCGACTTTGGCGGACATTGAGGCTAAAGTCCGCGAACGCGCGTCAAAGCTGAACGTGGAAGTGGATTTCCGCCAATCCAACCTCGAAGGTGAACTGGTTGATTGGATCCAACAGGCCAAGGGGAAGTCTGATGTGATCGTTCTCAATGCCGCCGCCTATACCCACACAAGCATTGCTCTTCGGGATGCCATTGTCGCAGTGGGAGTTCCCACCATCGAAATCCATCTTTCAAATATTCATGCCCGCGAAAAATTCAGGCAAAAATCCCTTATCGCACCAGTTTGCTGGGGGCAAATATCCGGATTCGGCCAAAAATCCTATTTGTTAGCACTGGAAGCTTCCGTTGACGTTAACGTTTTCAAAAAAACAGGCTAAAACTAATTATTTTTATAATTTTTGTTTGGAATCATTTTTTCTTTTGCCACTTGACGTTCATTATCTCGAAACATAGAATGTTTCAAATTCGTAACGGTCCAACCAGAGTCGTAACACGGCTGCTGGTTTTTGATTATAGCTTAAAATTGTATTTTCGGAATAACTTTAACGAAATCGAAACGTGGAACTCAAAGATATTAAGGCCATAATTGACCTGATGAAAAAGAACTCCATTACGGAGTTTGAATTGGAAAGGCAGGATTCCAAGATCAGGTTGAAGCGAGGATACAATGGCCCTCCGGCACCAGCGGTTCCATACGACGAACCAGCCACGGTCACCCCGGTACAACCGCTGCTTAACAGCGTGCCAAGCCCTTCGTCTGGAACCGCGCAAACGGTTGCGACGGGCGAAATAGAAATCAAGTCCCCGATGATTGGCACTTTTTATCGGGCGCCATCTCCCGAAGCGGCCAGCTACATTGAAGTCGGTTCTGAAGTCAATGCCGACACGGTGGTTTGTATCATTGAAGCGATGAAAGTGATGAATGAAATAAAAGCGGAGGCCAAAGGCGTTATCACGCAGGTTTTGGTCGAAAACGCCAAGCCGGTGGAATTTGGCCAGCCCTTGTTCAAAGTGCGTCCGACGTAAAAAGCGCGCTGAACCCTTTTCACCTTCATCGAAAGTCCATGTTCGAAAAAGTCCTTGTCGCCAATCGCGGTGAAATCGCCGTTCGGATTATTCGTGCCTGCAAGGAATTGAATATCCGGACGGTGGCTGTTTATTCCGAGGCGGATGCCAACTCCATGCACGTGCAACTGGCTGATGAAGCCATTTGCATCGGCAAGGCGCCAGCGTCGGAAAGTTATCTGCGGATTGACCGGATTGTCAGCGCGGCGGAAGTCACGGACGTGGATGCGATTCATCCCGGTTATGGCTTTTTGGCCGAGAATGCGCACTTCGTTGAAGTCTGTGACAGTTGTAACATTCGCTTCATCGGTCCCAGTCCCCGAGCGATGCAATCGTTGGAGGACAAGGCCGTCAGCCGGATGCTGGCCAAAAAAGTTGGGGTTCCTACGCCGCCGGGATCTGATGGCACAGTGGAAAAGGAACAGGATGCGCTGGCCGTCGCCAAACGCATTGGTTATCCGGTGATGATCAAGGCCGTGGCCGGCGGTGGTGGAAGGGGAATGCGCGTGGCACATAATGACATTTCACTGGTGAAGGGGTATCATACGGCACGCTCCGAGGCGGAAAAGTCCTTTGGCAATTCCAACGTTTACATTGAGAAATACATCGAGAACCCGCACCACATCGAAATTCAGGTCCTGGGCGATCACAAGGGACACATCATTCATCTAGGGGAACGGGATTGCTCCATTCAGCGGCGGAACCAGAAGGTTGTAGAGGAGTCGCCGTCGCCATTGCTGGAACACAAGTTTCGCAAGTTGCGGGACAAAATCGGCAAGGCGGCCGTCAAAATAGCCGAAGCGGCGCATTACACCAGTGCCGGTACGGTCGAATTTATCGTGGACAACGCCGGAAATTACTATTTTCTCGAATTTAACAAGCGGATTCAGGTCGAGCACCCCGTCACCGAGGAGGTTACCGGCATTGACCTGGTGCGTTATCAAATTCTGCTGGCCATGGGTGAAACATTGCGGCATTCGCAGAGTGACATTCAAATCAAAGGCCACGCCATTGAATGCCGCATCAACGCCGAGGATCCGTTCGACGACTTCCGGCCCAGCCCGGGCCGGATTGAGATGTATTATCAACCTGGCGGCCACGGTGTGCGCGTGGATACCCATGCTTATGCCGGCTACACCATTCCGCCGACGTATGATTCCATGATCGGCAAGCTCATCACGACGGGCAAGGACCGGCGGGAAGCAATGGACCGCATGAACTGTGCGCTGTCCGAGTATATGATCACTGGCATCAAGACCAATGTCTCTTTCCAGCAGGCTATTATGCAGGACCCGAATTTCCGGCGCGGCGTTTATTCCACCAGTTTTATCGAGCAACTGCTCGGTGGCGCACGGCGGGAACTGATTGATGAGAAGGCTTAAATACCTTCCACTTTTAGTTGACTTTGCTGGCATTTATGTTAAAACCATTGGCACCTCGTTCAAAGAACGAACGTTGTCGGTGTCAAGATGACAGATTGTCCGTAACAGATTAGAAAGTGACATTCAGTGAACCTGCCAGCGCAGTCCTCCCACGTAATTCCTTGAGCGGGCGAAGTGTATTATGAACCCAACCAGACTGTTTGTAGGCAACCTCTCATATCAAACCGGGGAAAGCGACTTGCAGGATTACTTTGCCCAGGCGGGCACGGTAACCTCTGTCAATCTTATGCTGGACAAGGCCACTGGCAAATCGCGCGGCTTCGCCTTTGTCGAATTTGCCGATGCTGAAGACGCGCAACGCGCCATTGAACAACTCCACAACAAGGAATTTCAAGGCCGCCAACTGACCATCAATGTCGCCCGCCCGCGCGAGGATCGTCCGCCACGCTGGGGGAACAATCGCGGAGAACGCAGCGAACCCCGCGAACGTTATTAATTTCAAGCGACTGCTCTGACAACCGAACGGATGGGTTTTGCCCGTTCGGTTTTCTTAATTAGAGTTTGACACTTTCGGAAGCCTGTTTATCTTTGATTAAAGATTATGGCCGAGACACCTCCGAACATTTCTCCGGGCGCTGTGCTGCCGCCGAAAAAAGAAACCGGCAAAGTTCAGCCCAAAAAAGAAACCGTCCGCATTAATCTGCCGCCCAAGCCGTCGGCCGCGCCGACCATCAAACTGCCGACGCTGCCGCCGGGTGGTCCCACAGGCGCACCCAGCGCCATTCCGGCTCCGGCTGCGGCTGCCCAGCAGACGGCGGCAGCAGCGCCGCGCGCTGTCGCCGCGCCCATTAGCCAGCCGCGTCCTGCACCGGCGGCACACCGGGCTCCGGCAGCGGCTCCGGCCATGAGCGGGTTGGATCAAATTCTTGCCATTGCTGCGGGGGCGGCCGGATTGTTTGCCATTGGCACAGTGGTTTGGCTGATGCTCATTCCGACGACTTGAGGGTTTTCCCAGGAGTTTTAACAGTTTGAATTTGTTTTTTGACGTATGGCCTCTCCACTCATTGTTACCCTCACGCAGGAAAACTTTGCCCAACAAGTATTGCAATCGCCCGCACCCGTGCTGGTGGATTTTTGGGCCGAATGGTGCGGCCCGTGCAAAATGATCGCGCCCTTGCTGGATGAGCTTGCCGACGAATACGACGGCAAGGTGAAAATCGGCAAGGTGAACGTGGACGAACAGCAATCGCTCGCCGCTGAGTACGGTATTCGCGCCATCCCCACGCTGCTGGTTTTCCACAATGGGCAGGTGGCCGACCAGATTGTCGGCGCGCGGAGCAAACGCGATTTCAAGGCCAGCCTCGACCGCGTTGCGGCCTGACTCCGCTCGGGCGTATGGCCTTCGTTGTCACGCCCCGGCAATTCGACCATCGCGCCGAACTGTTTCGCCAGCTTGCCCAACTCACGTCCGCCGGCGTCGGCGTCATTCCTGCGCTGGAACAAATCAAACGCAGTCCTCCCGCTCGTTCTTACCGCGAACACTTGCAACGCCTGTTGGACGAACTGGCCCGCGGGGCCACGGTGGCGGAATCATTGCATCGCCTCGGTTGGCTGCCCGCGTTTGACCTGGCATTGATTGAAGCCGGCGAACGCAGCGGACGGATTGACACCTGTTTCAGACTGCTTGCCGATTACTACAACGAACGCGCCCGCATGATTCGCCAGATTCTCGGCGATCTGATTTATCCGGTATTTGTTTTTCATCTCGCTATTTTTGTCATGACCATGCTCGAATTTCTCTGGGCTGGTCCCTGGCTGCTGGTTCTTTTGGGCGGGCTGATTCCGGTGTATGCCGCCACCGCTTTTCTGATTTATGCCAGTAATGACCAGCATAGCGAAACCTGGCGGGCGAAAGCGGAGGCGATTTCCCGTTTGGTCCCCGTTCTGGGAACGGCGCGGCATTATCTTGCGTTGGCGCGGCTGGCGACTGCGCTTGAGGCTCTCATCAGCGCGGGCGTGAATATCTTTGAAGCCTGGGACCTGGCGGCGTCGGCGAGCGGTTCACCCGCCTTGCGGCGCGCCGTGGCAGCATGGCGGCCAAACCTAACCGCTGGGAAAACGCCATCCGAGGCGATGCGCACCTGCCGGTTATTTCCCGAAATGTTTGCCAATTTTTATGCCAGTGGCGAAGTCAGCGGAAAATTGGACGATTCACTCCGTCACCTGAACCGGCTTTACGATGAGGAAGGTTTGCGCAAGCTCCATTTGGTTGCGACTTGGATTCCCCGGTTGATCTATTTCATGGTCGTCTTTCTTGTGGCCTATATCGTCATTCACTTCTGGATCGGTTATTTCAATCAGATCAACCAATTGAGCCATTTTTAGCTCTTCCGCTTTGCGCCTCTCACATCGCCGCATTAACCTTGGCGCATGACGTTGACTGAACTGTTCGCCAATGAGGAACTGCGCCGGTACGAATTTCCCGTCGCGCACGGCAAAATTTTTCTGGCGCACGCGGGCGTTTGCCCGCTGCCACAACGCGTAGGACAGGCGATTTCCGACTGCGCGCAACACGGCACAACGGACGATCAGGAGACACAGACTATTCCAAACCGCCTGGATGACGGACGCAAGCTCGCGGCGCGATTGCTCCATTGCCGGACGGAGGAAATTGCGCTGGTCGGGCCGACGTCCCTCGCGCTGAGTTTCGTCGCCTCTGGACTGCGTTTTCGGAAAGGGGACAATGTTCTCATTTACCACGACGATTATCCATCCAACGTCTATCCGTGGATGGCGCTGGCCGAACGCGGCGTCGAAGTGCGGCTGCTGAATACACGCGGCCTCGGTGTGATTCGTCCGACGGACGTTCAAGGACAGGTGGATGAAAATACTCGGCTGGTCGCGCTGGCTTCCTGTCATTTTATCAGCGGCTTCCGAATTGAATTTGAGGCCATCGGAGAATTTCTGCGCAAACGTGAAATTCTGTTTTGCCTCGATGCGATTCAAACGCTCGGCGCATTTCCGATGCCGGTTGAACACGTGGATTTTCTGGCCGCCGACGCGCACAAATGGCTGCTCGGCCCGTGCGGCGCGGGCATTCTGTATGTCCGGCATGAAGTTCAAGACCGGTTGACCCCGCCGATTTATGGCTGGCACAACGTCCAGAACCCGAATTTCGTTGCGCAGGAAAAAATCATTTTCCGCGAAGGCGCGTTGAAATACGAGGTGGGCACGCAAAATCTGGTCGGCCTGGCCGGTTTGGTTGCCGCGATGGAACTGGCATTGGAAATCGGGGTGGAAAACATCGCCGCTGAGTTGTTGCGCAAACGCGTCAAACTGGTGCCAGCGTTGCAGGCCAAAGGCTTCACGGTTTTAAACGCGGACACAAAATCTGACAACGCCAGCGGCATTGTTTCTTTTTACCAGCCCGGCAAGGATCTCCCGGCGCTGCATAAAAAACTGGCGGACGCGGGCGTTGTCACGTCATTGCGGACGGACCGTGCGGGGAAAAATTACATCCGGCTTTCGCCGCATTATTACAACACCGACGCGGAATTGCAGCGCATGGTGGAGTTGTTGTAAATGCGGCATGCGCTGTCGCTTACGAGCGCGAATGCCCAGGTTCTCCAATCAATGGAATGATTCAGAGAGCGGTTTTCCGCAATCGGAGCGCGTTACTGACCACTGACACGGAACTGAAACTCATGGCCGCGCCGGCAATCATTGGATTTAGCAGCAACCGGACGAAGGGATAAAGCACGCCGGCGGCAATCGGGATGCCGATGGCGTTGTAAAAGAAGGCGAAGAACAGGTTTTGCCGGATGTTTCGCATCACCGCGCGGCTCAAGTGAAACGCCTTGGCGATGCCCATCAGGTCGCCTTTGACCAGCGTGATGCCTGCACTTTGAATGGCCACGTCCGTGCCGGTGCCCATCGCCACGCCCACGTCAGCGGCAGCCAATGCCGGGGCGTCATTGATGCCGTCTCCGGCCATCGCCACAATCGCGCCCTGGCTTTTGAGTCGTCTGACAAGTTCGTGTTTGTCCTGGGGTATGGCCTCGGCCTTCACTTCATCAATGTCCAACTCGCGCGCCACGGCTTCCGCCGTCTTCCGGTTGTCACCGGTGCACATAATCACCTTGATGCCCAGACGATGCAGGGTCTCGACCGCTTCGCGCGTGGTGTCCTTGATGGGATCGGCGATGCCAAGCAAGCCAATCGCTTCGTTGGCTTTTGCCAGCCAGACCACCGTTTGGGCCTTTTCTTGAAGCGCATACGCCTGTTGACCGAGGTCATTTGGAATGTTCGCGCCGGCCTCGCGCAAATATTTTTCACTACCGATGCAGAGCAGTTCACCGTGGACTTTGCCCCGCACGCCTCCGCCGGTGGTGGACTCAAAGGCATCCACCGTTTCCAGTTTGATCTGTTTCACTTTGGCGCCGTCCACAATCGCGCGAGCCAGCGGATGTTCGCTTTGTTGCTCCAGTGAAGCGGCAAGTTGCAAGAGTTGTTTTTCATCCAAACCGGCCGCGCTTACAATGCTTGTCACTTTCGGTTTCCCGGCAGTCAGCGTGCCCGTTTTGTCGGTCACGAGATGTGTCACTTTCTCGGTGCGCTCAATGGCTTCGGCGTTCTTGATCAAAATGCCCGCCTGGGCCGCGCGTCCGATTCCAACCATGATGGACATGGGCGTGGCCAGGCCAAGGGCGCAGGGACAGGCAATGATGAGCACGGAAATAGCGTTGACCAGAGCGTAAGCCATTGCGGGCGCCGGTCCCCACAATGCCCAAACGATAAACGTGAGAATGGCCGCGCCAATGACCGCCGGAACGAAGCAACCCGCCATGGTGTCCGCAAGTTTTTGAATCGGCGCACGGCTCCGTTGCGCCTCCGAGACCATCTGGATGATTTGCGCCAGCAAGGTTTCCGAACCAATCTTCTCCGCGAGCATCAAAAACGAACCGGTTTGATTGACCGTTGCGCCAATCACCTTGTCACCCACGCCTTTGCTGACCGGCATCGGTTCGCCGGTGATCATCGCCTCATCCACGTTGCTCTTGCCTTCGAGGATGACGCCGTCCAGCGGCACCTTTTCGCCGGGCCTGACCCGGAGTTGGTCGCCTTTTTGAATTTCGTCCACCGGCACATCCTCCTCCTCGCCATCACGGACGCGGTGGGCGGTTTTAGCGGCCAGACCGAGCAACGATTTGATGGCTTGTCCGGTGCGGCTGCGAGCCTTGGCTTCGATCAATTGGCCCATCAAAACCAGCACGGTGATGACTGCCGCCGATTCAAAGTAAAGTCCCAGCTCGCCATTCTCGCGGAACGACGCAGGAAAAATGTTCGGAAATAAAACGGCCACGGTGCTGTAAAAATATGCTGCACCGACGCCCACCATGATTAACGTAAACATGTTCAGGCTGCAGTTCACGAGGGACTTCCAGCCGCGCACGAAGAACAAGCTGCCCGCCCACAAAACCACCGGTGTGCTCAAGCCAAATTCGATCCATTTGGAAATGCTTTTCGGGACGACGGCCTCCACGTTAAGCCCCACCCAGCCGCCCATTGCGATGGCCAGCACGGGAATCGTGAGTACCAGCGCAATCCAGAACTTGCGGGACAGTGCATGGATTTCCGGATCGTCCTCCGTTTCGGCGGTGACGGTTTTGGGTTCGAGTGCCATGCCGCACTTGGGGCAGCCGCCGGGCTGGTCCTGCTCAATTTCGGGATGCATCGGGCAGGTGTAGATGGTCTTGCCTGACGAAGGTGCAACCCAGGCCGGATTCCGTTCCAAGGCCATGCCGCATTTCGGGCAATCGCCGGGTTTGTCCGACTCCACGCCCGGACACATCGGACAAAAATACTTGGCCGCTGCGCCCGGCTTGATGTTCGTGTAGCCATGATGATGCCTCATTCCAACAAGTTTGCCTTTCTTTTCCGCCCAATCAAGGAGCGATCCGGCTCATGAAGCCGGTTGAGCTTCCACCGCGTTGGTGTCTGCGGTTGTATCCGAACGATGCGGCAAACCGCGTGAGCGCCACAGGTAATAGATGGCTGGATACACCGCCAGTTCCATGATGACGGAGGTCACCACGCCGCCAATCATCGGCACGGCAACCCCCGCTTATTTTTCAGACGTTTCCGGCTAATCTCCTCCAAGATAAATATCCCGGTGTGTTCCGGGGAGATTCCGGCAACGGAAATTCACGGGCTGAACGGCGACAAATATCCCAAATTTAGACCCCCGCCATGCGTCGCGGGAGGTTTGGGATTTTCGTGGTCAAATTTAGCCAATGACAGGTGGTTATGGGCCAAAATCATCAAAAACAGAGGTTTTGACATTTCTGAAGCTCTGAAAAGGAGCAGTCGGTCTCTGACTGCTGCCAATCAGACTATGAAGAGCGCTTCTCAGGCTTTGATTGGGAGCAATCGGTCACCGAGAAGCGCTTCTCAGAGGCCAATTTCTGCCGGTTGGGGATATAGATTGCGGCCAAAATGGGACAAGGACAGGAAGCGAAAAGCCGGCTTTAACCACAGATGGGCACAGATTCACACGGATTCAAACTTCCACGTCCCGGCAATGTTGTTCCAATTGACAACAGATTTGCTGGATGGCCTTGTCAGAAAGCTGTGCCGGTTCCCCGGCGATCAAATGAAAATCTGCTTAAAGCAGTCGTTTGGAGTTGGTTGCTGCACGATATTGAACCGGCTTGGTTTTTTTGACCTTCTCGATTGTTCCTTCTTTTATCAGTTTGGCCAGCCACTCTCTCGTTTGAGGTTTGGTTACGCCAAGAAGACTCACGATTTCCGCTTCAGTTTGGCCGGACACAAGTTCCCGCCGCAGTATTTCGCGCACGGTTTTGAAAAGCTCCTCCGCTGGAGATGAAATTACTTTCGGCTCTTTACCAGCAATACGAGCGGGCTCGACTGGTTTGACCGGGCTGGCGTATGGAACTGGTTGCTCTCGTAACGCGAATGGAAGCGCTTCCTGTTTGGGTTCCGCCGCCACCGACTCCACTGCTGCCGCAAGCATCTGCCCCAGTTCTGCTCCATTCTCCGGATTTGGCCAGGGCCGACCACCGTGATGAATGAGGGCGGCGTTTCCGCGCCCGGCATTATTTCCATTTCTGACAAACACCGGCACAAAATGAAACCGTTCAAGCTGCTCAATGGCTCCAGCCCAAGTGCCGCCCCTTTCAAAATCCGAAGTCACCACCAAACCGGCATCGGCGAGCGCATAGATGACTTTGTTGCGCTGCATGGCATTACCAACATTGAACCCCGCCACCGGATCATAGGGCGACACCAGCAGTAATCGGTGATCCATGATCGGTTCGAGGTTTTCTCGGGCGACCGCCGCGCGTTCCATGCTGTCACTCATCACCGCCACCGACTCACCGCCAGCCTGAAGCGCGCCATTGATTGCCGCTTTATCTATGCCCTTTGCACCGCCGGAAATCAATGTGCGATGCGCTTCCGCTGCCAGTTTTCCGATGCCTTCGGTGTAGCTGATAAGCTCTTCGTCCACATGCCGGGAGCCAACAACCGCCAAGCCGCCCTTTTCGAGCAATGACAAATCACCACACCCATACAACAGCGGCGGAGCATCCTCCTTGAGTCGTGTCTTCAATCTTTTGGGATAAGACGGGTCTGCGCGACTGACAACCCAGATGCTTCGTGCGCTCCAGCGCTCCACGGCCTGGCTCAATAAAAATCCGCGCCCCAACAGGACTTCCAACCGTTCATTCCCAAACTGACGCGCACAAAGGGAAATCACTTGGCTCGCATCAGCCCTAATCAAATCAGCGGGTTGCTTTTGTTTTTCACGCAGGAAGCGGGCGAGCTTGTTATATTCGCCTAGGCTGAAAAGTTTGGCCGAAAGGTCACCCCGCCCCGCGACCAGCGGCGCGGTCAGCAACAGGATGGCCTGTGTGTTCGATGTCAGCGGTGTCGTCATTCGTCAGCGTTTGCGGTCGAGGCCAGGGCCACAGGATGCACCGGCCCACTCCCATTTGAGAGCAAAAGATAAGCCGCGACCGTCATCGTCCATCTTGAATCCACCATATCATCCACCAGCAAGACCGCGCCAGCCGGAACATTGCCTTGGATTCGCAACGAGCCATCCACGTTGCGGGCCTGCTGGCTGCTGTTCTCCATTTGCTTTTGCGCCGGACGATCGTCCGTTTTTTCCAGCACTGGATGAAAGGGCAGATTCAATGCCGCCGCCAGCCGCCGCGCAAAGTCTGGCACCAGATTTGGATGCCGACGTGACGGGATGCAGGCGACCCAACCCGGTGCCGGTTGCGGCGCCCAGCTTCGCACCATGGCCGCGCACGCTTCGACCAATTGATCCGCAAACCGTCCATCATGCGACTTACCTTGACGCACCAACGAACCCCAGCCCGCATCGCCCCACATGCAGAGCACCCGTCCCAGTTGAGCCTGCCGGTCGGCAGCGATTCGGCCCGTAACATTCATCTGCGGAAGTCCGCCGGTCGGCCATTGGCGGCGCGGTTCCAGCGGCAAACTCGTGCGACGCAAAAAAGCGACCGCTTCCCGCGCCAGTCCTTCATCAAACGTGGCTGGCAAAGGCGCGATGTTCAGCGCGCGATAAGTTCCCGGATCACCATCCAGCGCGCGGATGAGAAATTCCATGTGCCCGTTTTGAAGCTGAACATATTCCTGCATCTGCTGCTGTTCCATCCGGCGCAACTCCGTCAGCCGTTCGGCCCGCTGCCAGAATCCATCCGAAAGATTGGCCGCCGTCAAAAGCCATTTACTGCCTTGCTTCACCACCGGCGCCGGTGATTCCAGCGACATGAGTTGCAGCGCCTTGTCAATGCGCCCTCGCCGGATGTTCACCCGGCTCAAAAATTCGTTCACGGAAAGCCCGGCAGCCGCCCCCCCGAAGCGCGGCCAGCACGGATTCCACTTCCTCCCGTGACGGGAAAGCACTTTCGATAAAATAATCGTTGATGTCCGTTTCCTCTGCTCCGCTCAACAACACGCCATGTGCTTCCGGAATTTGCCGGCCTGCGCGGCCCACCTGCTGATAGTAGGCCACTACCGAGCCGGGCGTCTGGTAATGAATCACGAAGGCAAGGTCCGGTTTGTCAAATCCCATGCCCAAGGCTGTGGTCGCCACCAACGCTTTCACGCGATTTTCCAGCAGCGCATTCTCCAGTTCCACGCGCCGTTCGCCCGTCTCTCCGCTGTAGGATTCCGCCCGGATGCCCCGGGCTTGCAGCCAGCCAGCCACTTGCACGGCATCGCGCACGGTCAGCGTGTAAACGATGCCGCTACCTTGAATGCGCGGAACGTGCGTTGCCAGCCAGGCCATGCGGGCGGCCTGACTTGGCATCCGCATGGTCTGGAGCAGCAGCGAAGGCCGGCCCAGTTCGCCGCGCAACACCGTCAAGTTCGGTCCCAGGATGGTTTGCAAATCCGCTAGCACACGGTTGTTCGCCGTCGCGGTCGTGGCCAGCACGCGCAGGTTCGGTGGCAACGTGCGCATCATCCGTTCGATGAAACAATAATGCGGACGGAAATCATGGCCCCAATCCGAAATGCAATGCGCCTCATCCACCACCAGCAAGGAGATGCGCCCCGCCACCGGCCCCAGCACTTCCGCGCGAAAATGCTCGTTGGCCAGTCGTTCGGGCGCAACTAATAGAATGTCCACTTCATCGCGCTTTAATGCCGTCTCAACAGCTTTCCAATCGTCTTGATTTTCTGAGTTGATTGTTTCAGCGCGAACGCCCATCCGTTCTGCCGCTGCAATCTGGTTCCGCATCAACGCCAGCAGCGGCGAAATCAAGATGGCCGGTCCCATGCCTTGCTCGCGCAGCAGTTTGGCGGCGATGAAATAAACAAAGCTTTTTCCCCAGCCTGTCCGTTGCACCACAAGCAACCGACCGCGCCCGTCCACGATGTGCCGGATGGCGTTCTTCTGCCCGTCGTGAAAAGCTGCCGTTGGATTTCCCGTGCCAACCCGCAACAGTTCAAGTGAGCGTGTGGGATTGTAGGGCATGGCTTTCAGTTCGGATGGCTGAACGGTTTGCCGCCGGGCTTCAATTTGAAGATGCCGCGAAACGAATGGATGAGCTTTCGCATTTCCATTGAAGAAGGTTTCTTCTTCCGACCGGCCATGCCGCGATATTGTGCCGGTCAACCCGGCGAAACAACAAAGAAACAAAAAATGAAGTGATGGCAGGCAGAAGATGGAAATTTGGGAAAGGCGCGAGGTGGCTGTGCTGTGCGAATGGGAAGAATGCAGCGTGGCCGAGGCGGCGGCGATTTTGGAGGCAACACCCAAGGCGGTGGAATCCCGATTGTATCGCGCCCGGCAGATTTTGCGCGAACGGTTAAAGATGTGGCTATAAGGCAACGAAATTACTTCCGTGACGCACTACGCACAAATTTCGTCGTCCCCTTGGCGCGCAGCTTCCGCTATTCTCCTGATGTGCGACTGCGGGTTGGAGCTTTGGCCATCACGTACCGGCTGGTGTGTGCCAACCGAAACCTCTTGTCGCTTAAAGGTGTTTACGGCTAAAACGTAGTCACATCATGAAGATAAAAACCCTGTTGGGAATTGCGATTACGGTGCTGGCCGTCGGCATTTTGGCGGGAACAATCTGGTGGCGATTGCGACCGCAAACATTCACCCTGGGCAATGGCACAAAATTGAAATTGGCAGCAGTGACGTACGGCAAACACCAGGATTTTCCCGGTATCGTGCATGGCGCTTGGGGGCCGAGGTCAGGGTTTGACAGCACCAACGACACATTGTTTGTGTGGATCGAGCAGCGGCACAAAGACAATCAATGGCCAAATTACCAGTTGCTGGCCTACGACCCGGGGGCCATCGCTTGTGCCAGCTGCTCGACGATGACCGCCCATTGGATCGGTCCGGGCGAGGAAATGGTCGGCATCCGGCTCGATGCTTTTCCCCGACGCCTGCGCAAATTTTATCTGCGCGTCCAGGAATGGAATCCGCAAAATGGCCGGCAGACGTTAAAAAGGGCGTTTGTCATTTCCAATCCGGTGCATGGCCCGTTTCCGGAATGGTACCCGGACCCGCTGCCTGACACACAATCGGATCGCGATCTGGACGTAACTCTGACCCGGCTGACCTTGGGGGTGAAGGAACCTTATCTGCGAGACAACACCGCGCCGAATGACCCGATAAACAAGAGTGTGCTGGCCGCTTTCCAAATCCAACAAAATGGCCGGGTTGTCACCAACTGGCTGCCGGTGCAGGTGGAAACTTCCGACGCCACGGGCAACTACATTACCGGCTGGTGCAACAACCATTGGGAGAACGGCGAGTTGGTGACGCTTTATCAATGGGGGTTGTGGCCGGATGAACCGGCTTGGAAAGTGCGCGTGGAATTTTCGCGCACGTCCGATTTCACCGCCGGCGAATTGTGGACGGTGTCTGATGTCCCCGTGCAGCCGAGCCGCCAGCAGGATTTTTGGAACGAGAACAGATCCAACCGGGCGAGTGCCGCTTTTGCGGAAACGACGATTAACGGCATCCACTTGAAGTTGTTTCCGGCAAAGCAGTTCACCGACCGGCAGGATATGCGCGGCGCCATCGAAGGTGGACTGGACATCCGGACTGATTTACCCTTGAAAGGAATGCGCCTGACGCTGTTGAAAGTGACCGACAACCAAGGCCATGATGTACAGCCGATGAACCTGGGCTGGGGTGGCACCGACCAGCGATTTGGCCTGCGGAATATTGACAACGCCAAAACGCTGAATCTCACGCTGGCACTGCACCGCAGCCGGTTTGTCGAGTTTACGGTCAAACCGACGAAACCGTGAATGTGCTCGTCGAAGATTTCCTGCAATACCTGCGCCACGAGCGCGGGCAGTCGGACAACACGGCGAAAACCTATGCGGCATTGCTCGGTAAATTCACTGCGTGGGCCGGGACGCAAAATCTCACGGATTGGAAACAGGTTGAGTTGAAACATCTCATGGCGTTTCTCCAGCACGAACGCGAGCGAAATTTGATGCCGGTGGGGCGAGCGTCCTCGCGAGCCGCGCTCAACGCGCCAAAACCAATCAGCGGCTCGTCAGCAGCCTCGCCCCACCAAAACTCGCCGCGCCGTCTGAGCAGCGAGAGTGTATATCTCGAAATTGCAGCGTTGCGCGCGTTCTACCTTTTTGCCGAGACTGAAAAACACGTGCCAGTCAATGTAGCGGAAAATCTTTCACTGCCGCGCCGGTGGAAACGTTTGCCAAAAGCGCTATCGAACGACGAAATCACCAAGCTGCTCGCTCCTGAACTGCCGGAAACGCCCGAAAGTTTGCGCGACCAGGCGATTCTGGAACTCGCCTATGCCTCCGGTTTGCGCTTGTCCGAATTGAAAAATTTGCGGCTGGAACAACTGCAT
>Ga0335085_10007092_pt1 | contig 17513 bp, 27 predicted proteins | sample Lox_Sample_45_FD_206712 | JGI IMG/M metagenome (GOLD analysis project Ga0335085, IMG submission 206712) | Soil microbial communities from Loxahatchee National Wildlife Refuge, Florida, United States - Lox_Sample_4.5 | ecosystem: Environmental > Terrestrial > Soil > Wetlands | place: USA...
ACTTGGGTATAGTGAGAAGGCAGACGAGGCTCACGACTAGTTGTTCCTCACTGCGTAGCGCAGGCACGCCAACGACTTCGACGGAGGCGTGTTCAATGCGTCACGCTTCTGGTACAACTCGTTTTGGTCGTCGCTCTGATCCACAATTGTTTCGACTTCAGTCTTATCACCTTGAAGCTTCACCAAACGATATGCAGGTTTCTTCATAACCTCACCTTGCCACCAACGTCATTCTGCTGCGGCTACGACCCAATGCACACCATCCAGGCTCGAACGTATACGCGCCTACAGGTTCATAACCTGCCATGTGACCTTCCTTCACCTTGATCTCGACCACACGTGCGCCGTTTGCCAGTTGCGTGCGTGCCCACTCCTCCACGGCTTCACGCGAGCTTGAGGGCTCGCTCTGCGTGCATTTATCGGCAACCGCAATGAAACTTAGGGGCATTTTCTTTCCAATTTACGGATCACCTTATGCAAGCGCTGCTGCGCACGGTCGGCGTGATGCGAGCACTTCCTGAAGTCGCGGCAGTCGATGAACTTCCATGCTTCGTCCAGCAGATCTGCTACGCGGTGCAGTTCCTTGTCCAGATCGGCAAGAAAGCGTCGTGCAGCCATATAGGACGGTGTTTCCGTACCACGCGAGCGGATTGCTTTGAGCTTGATGTGCTCCTTGCGTAACGATCCTTTCGTAATGCCAATGGGCATTGCAACCGTGTCGCCTGCTTCGGGTGCCACGTGCCGATATGCCTTCATTGACATTCAACCCACCCGCCGAGGGAAAGTCGCTCGCAATCGTGGTTGCAGTACAGGATGGCTTCATACGATACCGGCGCTACTTCTTCACGCAAGTACACACCCACTCCGGCCAGCTTTATTAGATGATCGGGAACGGACCATGGTACGGCGATACACTTATCGCCTTCGTAGATCGGCTTGGAGCAATTCGCACAGTAACCCACGACGAGCACCGGCTTGTGGTTGTCGAACCATTTATCCGCAATCGCCCGTAGAACAAAAAAGATGCCTACGAGCAAAGACAGCATTGCGAATGTTGCTGTCAATGGGTAGGCATCCATCAGAGAGGTTATTGTTTGCATTCCGAGCATGCGGTAACTTTACTAGTTCAGTGCAGCCCTCAGCTCACTCGCACGGCTCCATGATTCCATTCGTAAGATATCCGTGCCATCCTGCGCAGAAACTTCCGATGGGAATGCCCGTCGGGATTATCGAGATACTCGGAGTCAGCGTCATATTGCCTGCTTCGAATGAAGTATCTGGTTTCAGGTCCCACCCCTTCGGTTCCGGTGATATTGGAATCCGTATTCTTCCAAAGCACTTGCCGTCTTTGCCAAAGTTATCGCAAGGGCAATCAAACACTAAGACTTGCCCGCGAAGGGCAGGCGCGAGATCTTTCAGGGCTACTTTGCGGTACTTCATCTCCGTCACTAGTCTAGACGCCGTGCTCGCTCCAGGTTACGGAAGATCAGATCCCACAGTTCCACGATTTCCCTATCCACCGGTCTATCGTAATGGAAGATCGTTCGATCATCCCATCGGTGCAGGTCGCATAGTAACGGGCGTGGATCTAGCTCACGTATATGACGCACCCTTCCGGCCTGCACCTTGCCTACGTACATACCCGCTTTGCAGATGCAGATCGCCATTTGTGGGGGGATGCGCTTGCAGGAGCTACCGCTTTCACCGCGCAGCCATTTGACATCGCTGTGGGTGGTTTGGAGGGCGCTGATGAGTGACGCGCCGCTGAGGTACCGCGTATTGGCAGAGGGCACTGAAGTGTGTTTTCTTCGAACCGGGCGTACTGCGTACTACTCCTCGGATGCCTCATCGCGAGCGCATCAGAACTGCGTGCGCCCCGGTACGCAACCGCGCTATCTGTATAGTAACTAACGGTTTACGCAATGTAAAGGGGTTTGCAGGGAAGTTGTAAGTGATAGACCCGCTTGCACTTACGAAAATTTCGCGTTTTAAGCGCTTTGGCTGCGTTGGTTCCGCGAGGCACAGAAAACCATTACCCGAGTGGTGGAAATGCAGCCAATAAGCCTGTAGCGCAAATGGTTACGGGGCTATTGGTTTATGGGCATGCCATGTTGGCGCGCATCACTGCCTCGCCTTTGCCGGTTGTTTGGATCAGGTACACGAATGCAGAGGACAAATGGACGCGACTTATAGATTTGACCACAATCAGATTTAGTTCTTCGAGTTTTTCGATAGACTCAGATTCGTCGTCTGTCTCAGCGACCCTTACGAAGCACTCACCAATACCAGCGAGGTGCCCACACTCTAATGTGTTCTGTTCGTACTTCGTCAGTTTCACTGCTTGCGGTTGGCTACCGGAGCCACAACACAACGGGCAGGTTTCGGTCTTTCCACGATCTGTTATCACGCGCTTACCGCCATGGCACTTCTCGCATACCGGACCCGTGGTTGGCGTTGGGGCAAGTGTATCCTTGAATTCCGGGTTAGGTTCAAAGCCGGGGCAGTCTTCGTCTTTCACGGTGCCGCCGGTATACCATGTCCTACGACACTTACGCGGAGCTTCTTGCCAATTGTCATTATGACAGTAGACGGCATGAGTTTCGACACGGTTGCCAAAACGGCAGGGCTGGTCACAAGCACAATCGTCATTGCCAATGGTGACGAGTTCTACGATGTTAAATGCCATCTCCTACCTCTGGTTGTGGTTCGCAGTTACGCCCAGCTTGAACAACTCCGCTGCGATCTGCGCGGCCCAGGTTGCGGCGTCATCGTCCTCGGGCTGCGGGGTTGGCTTGCGCGATACGAACAACATCGAAGTCAGAGCAACTCCCACAGTCACGCCCATAAACAATCCAGCAAAGAAGTTTGCGGTCATGCGGTAACTATACGCTACGCGGCGCGAGTGCAGAGCCGTTCCATATGATTAAGTCGCACGCGCAGTGTCTCGCGGGAACAGTAGCATCCACGCTCCGGGCGGCACAACTTACCCAAGGCTACGAGCCTACCCAGCACGATCCGAACGTAGGAAGCTTTGATGCCGGTTGCATGCGCGATCTGCTGCACGGTTTGCAGACTACCGAAGTGCAGGTACAGATGATCGTAGATTTCGATTTCCGCTTGCATCACACTTCCACCTCCTAACGTGATCGTAGCATAGAAGGTCCAACAATCAAACAAGTGAGTTTATACAAGACCCTTCCGTAATGCGTCTGCCACCTCATGGCACGTCCTGCAAAGCAGCTTCACGTCCTCAGGAAGCTCGTGGAACAGACGTACGTAGGTTAGGTGATGAAGATCTAACGTAGCAGGTGCCTTTCCGCACTCCTCACAAAATGCTCCACGCTCTGCAATGATACGCCGCTTGAATGCCTTCCACTCGGGTGAACAAATGTAGGCCATGTATTCGTCCGTAAGCCAGTATTGCGTAGGAACTTTGCCAGACCCGTCGATTCCTATCTCACGTGCAAACGCAAGGATGATGCTTCTTGCGTGACCCTTGCCCACCGGTCTATTTACGTGATGGTACTTCAGCACTCCACACCCTACATGCTTCAGCGATGGAGTGCCAACAGAAATTCCACGGCGTTCTAAAAATCTTGCGACGGCGGTTGTAACGCGATGCGGGAGGTTGTGCTTGTTCATCTCTTTACCGAGCCAATGCTTAAGACTTTTTGACCTGGGCATTCAAGAGGAACCATTTGCATTTTGCCTTTCGTTACCTTCCACCGAACCAGCGTCTGCCCATCAGCAGCAGCGCGTTCTATTGATTGCCTTTCCCATTGCAATATTGTAGGCGAGCAGTACACTCCGCGTCGCATTCTACAAACAACACCGCGATTAACAAGACGGCTCAGGATGAACCTCACATAGGAAGTACTTAGCTCGGTAGTCTGGGCAATCTCTTTCGGATCTGCCGCCGGTTGAAGAAATCCGATATCACGTAGACGCTTTCGAGTAGGATGTTGTTTCCAATAGGCGTAAAGAGTGGGGTCGTACTTCGGTGTTAGCTCTGGATGGCGTTCCCAGAAGTCGCGGTAGTGGTACAAGCGGGACGCTACTAGCTCTTCCCCAGGGGTTAACCCTGGTGGGAGTTGCGGGGCACTCTCTTTACGAATCGCCATACTTTAATTGTACGAGGTATTGATCCCTACGTCCTTTTGGAAAATCCTTTCAAAAAAGCGCTGCTCTTGCGCTTTTTAATCTCTTCCATAGAAGAAGGTTTCTGCGTAGCAGAAAACGACCTTCTATGGAAGAGATAACCCAACACTCAACGCGAGTCCCTATTTATCTTCTATAAGAGAATATGTGATTCGGGCACTTTACCGTTAACGACGCACGCCTGTTTGAAGAAAACGCATTTTTTGCCTTACCATTTAAGTAACAGGTTTCGGGGGCAAATTACCATTTAAGTAACAGGTTTGCAGGAACGATCAGAAGTCCTGAAAGATCCGATGACCAAGGAATTTGTACACACGCACATAGTTGGTATATCGCTCGATCCGTATCAACCCGTGGCGTCGAAGCTCTGTCAAAGCATGCGCAAGCACCATGCGAGAAATGCCGCAGTTCTGCGCCAAGTAGGATTGATCTGAATGATGCCACCAACCCATGCGTCCGCTCAACCCAGCCAGACGCGTATAGACCAACATTGCGGTTGGCTGAATCAACCGTACGTCAAGGAATTCGGCAGGCAGCCGCGATTCGGGAAGCTCGATTCTAGATTCGTGTTGCCCTAACATTTCGTTCTCAAGTGCTACCCAATAGCCGGTGTTCCATTTGCCCTTGACCAATAGACCAAAGCCGACGAGTTTGTCCATACGACGTTTCATCTCACGATGCGATATTTGCAGTATGCGGGCAGCCTTTTCTGGAAATGTTCGCAGAGAGTTTTGCCGCGCCTGACGCAATAAGACCGCATGCGTGATCTTGTCGTACGCTGTAATGGGAACACCTTCATGCCGGATCGTGGACTCTGCCACACAATTGAGCAACGGGTAATAATTTCCCTTTTCCCATGGATTGCAGACGCAACCTACAGGAGCATCGCGACGTAAAGTTTTTATGGCGGGTATGGACGCAGGATTGAATGCAATCGCGCTAGAAGCCATCGGTCTCCTTTTCTGTCTGAAGCGTGGCGGGCAGCAGCTAGCAGAAAAGGATTACCCCTAACCACTGCCGCGCCGAACAGACGGTAGTTACTTACACTATAACACGTGTATAATGGGTTATAACAGACGGTATGCAACCAGAAGAGAACAATCAACCCGATGCGCACGTCCTTGCGCAGACACAAGAACAGTTAGATGAGTGGATTGGTGATTTGCGTGGAGCGATAAAACACGCAATACGCAACGTAGAGAGCCAGCGACGCGAGAGCAATGGGCTACCTGCTTACGCCGACAAAACGCCGGTATACCTTTCGTCACCAAACGACATCGCTTGGGGCAATTGGATTGTATGGCAGAAGCGGTATGGCGTCGATCTTGAGTTCATCGTTAGTTGCGTCCTGGACTACTTCCACAAGCTGCGTGAGACCACATGGCCGCAGCGCTCTCGTGAGAAGTGCATCATGCTTGGCGTCGGTGTTGGGGCCGCGACCGGCGTAAAGATGCGGCGGTATATCGAGGAGCAGGTCTTCCGTGCATATCCGAACGGTGAGAACTTCCGCGCGATGGAAGTAGAGCAGAACCCCAACCCAATTCCGCGCCCCAAGCTCGAAGATTACGACCCCGAAAAGTTTGTCGAAACGTATAGTAGGTTAATGCGCCGGGCACAGCGCAACGTGCAGCGCGAACCGCAGTACAAACGAAACTGGAGACGACCGTGGAATCAACCGAAATAATCGATCAAGAAGAGCCACGCAATGACCGTGAAGACCATTCACCCGAGGAAGGCAATCCAAAGCTGTTAAGCGACACTGATATTCTGAACCTGTTGGCGGATAGCTGCCATCTGGTCACAGAAAAACAATCGGTGGGCGGCCTGGAGATCAGTGCATTAGCCCTAATGCAGATGGTTCCTGGTTTGGATCACCGAACCACACTACGCAAGAGCATCATCCGCTGCCTATATACCAAGCGATAGATGGCGGACCTGCCCAGGAAATACTTCGATGACGAAGCGTTCCAGGACAAGCTAACGTGCGTGCTGCTGCGCGACGTAAAGGCTTTGCAGGAATGCGCAAGCGTTCTACGTCCTGACGATTTCAAGCCACTGCCCGGCATGCGAAACGGACGCGCTCGATGGATCGTAGCCGAGCGTGCGCTGGAGTATTACAACAAGTACCACATGCCCATTGGAAGCCTGATCACCGCCGATGTGATCGAGTACGCTACCGGCATTGGTATGGGTGAGCAGCAGCGTCAGGAGCTTCAAAAGTACCTTGCGTACCTTGCGAAGTTGAAACCCACCGCACCGGACGCGGTAGTCAGCAAGGTGCTTCATTACAAAGGTGAGCGCATGCGGGCTGCCGCGATACAAGAATTGGTAGACCTGCAAAGCATCGGGCAATTAACAGAAGCGAAGTGGCGCGAGATCAGCGTACGAGCGCTGCTGAACGGTAAGGGGCAGGTCAAGCCGATAAGCTATCTGGAAACACTTGCAGCACGTATGGAGCGCAGACGCCAGCACGCCGATCACCTGATTGTTCCTTATACCTTGATAGACCCACTGGACCGCATGGTCCAAACTATTGGTCCACAACAGACCGGGTTGATCGTCGCCCCGTGGAAGCGCGGCAAGAGTTTGATGCTGCAATGGCTCGCACGTGCCTTGATCGTACAACGCCGGAACGTCTTATACTTCACGCTGGAGGATGCGCAGCGCATTGTAGAGGACCGCTTTGACGCAATGATTACCGAGATCGATCTGAAGCGCTTGAGCGAATACCCAATTGCGGTAGCGCAACGCTTCGAGCGGTTCCGAACTACGGTTGCGGCACGTCTCAAGATCTACGATGGAACGGCAGGTGGCGTCACGTTATCGCGTATTGAGGAAGTCTACTTAGCCGAGCGTGATTCGGGGTTCTTGGCCGATGCTGTGATCGTAGACTACGATGCAAAGATCATACCGGCGCAGAAGTTGAGTGAACGCCGCTTCGAGTATGATGCTTTGTACACGGCGCAGCAGCAATTTGCGAGCCGCTACAACCTGATCTACTGGACGGCGGCGCAAACGCAACGGGGCACCCGCGACCTGAAGATCCTATCCGGTGACAAGGTAGCCGAGGATATCAACAAGATGCGCAACGTGACGTGTGCGCTGACGTTGGGTAAGGGCGATTGGGGAAAGGATTCCATTTACATCTGGGTCGCGGCGCACAAGAATGACCAAATGGAAGTTGGCTGTCATATTGTGAGCAACCTGCGCCGCTCGTTAATTTATGACTGCGAGGCAACCGAAGCATCCGCGCGGCAGCATGAGACAAGACGATGAACATACGAGTTCAACCCCTACAATCCCCTTTCCCTTGGTTCGGTGGGAAGAGCAGGGTCGCCAGTATTGTGTGGCGGTATTTTGGTAATGTTCCAAATTACATCGAGCCTTTCTTTGGAAGCGGTGCCGTACTTCTTGGACGCCCACATGCGCCACAAGTAGAAACAATCAACGATAAGGACTGCTACGTCGCTAACTTTTGGCGTGCTGTTAAGAACGATCCAAACTCGGTAGCTAAGTATGCGGATTGGCCCGTAAACGAAGCAGACCAGCACGCACGACACAGATGGTTGGTCAAACAAGACGCATTCCGAGATCGGATGATGTCTGATCCCGATTACTACGACGCAAAGATCGCGGGATGGTGGGTATGGGGGCAATCTATTTGGATTGGGTCGGGCTGGTGTTCATTGGTGCAAGAACCGGCTGCCAAGCGACGGTCGCTTGGCAGCGCAGGACGCGGTCTCTCGGGCTTAGGCGGGGAACCTTCATTGCAGGTTCCCCACCTAAGCTCACCCGGTCAGGGCATCAAACGATCTCGCCCCCACCTAAGCTCACCCGGTCAGGGCATCAAGGATTATATGCAAGCATTGATGCTGCGGCTTAAAAACACACGCGTCTGTTGTGGTGACTGGTCGCGTATCTGCGGACCATCTCCTACGGTTAACCTTGGCATCACCGGCGTGCTTCTTGACCCACCTTACTCGGAAAAGGCCAACCGCAAAAGTGATCTGTATTCAGTAGATGACGAAGACGTAGCACATGCAGTTGCTGCATGGGCTATCGAGCAGGGCGAAGACAAACGAATGCGGATAGCACTATGCGGCTATGAGGGAGAGCACCAAATACCTGCGTCGTGGAAGGCGATGCACTGGAAGGCTGCGGGTGGATATGGGTGCCAAGGTGAAAAGCAGGGCAGGGAAAACTGTAAGCGGGAAATGATCTGGTTCAGCCCACACTGCATCAAAGCTACGCTTGTATGACCTTCCAAGCCACCCTACTGCGTCATGGCATTCGCTGCCGTCAAGCCGGTAACGATAGCGCGAAGATATTGCTCAATTGCATCTTCTGCCCATCGCGCGGCAAAGGTGTGGACACAAAGATGCGCCTATGCGTCCACGTAACCCAGCATTGGGGTCACTGCGTTCACTGTTCGTGGTCCAGCCGCCATGCCGTGTTTCCTGTGCTGCGTGCGTTGGGCATCGAGTTTACGGATGTGGAAGGTGCCGATCTTCCTACACATACACACACCGAGCCGCTATCGTTGCCCAAAGACTTCATGCTACTGACGCACGCTACTGATGACCTGGATCAGATTGCGCTGGACTATATCCTGAAGCGTGGTGTGACGCTCGATCAGATCCGCCGCTACCGTATTGGTGCTTCCTTTAGCGGACGGTTTGCGTACCGGATAGTGTTTCCGATCTACGCTGACCACAAACTAAAGTCACTCATTGCACGCGATTTCACTGGAACGCAAAAGCCCAAATACCTGTTGAGCACGGGCGATAAATACCTGTGGGCATTCGATCCAAAGGCCTCTACGTGTGTACTGAGCGAAGGCGTGATCAAAGCCGCGCGTATCCAGCGAGTATCGCACTACAACAGCGCCGCACTGTTGGGGCACAACCTTACGCCGACGCAATTGGAACAACTATCAGTGAGTGCATGCAAGACCATCATTCTGTACCCCGACCCGGACGCCGCTGGACGCAATGGTGCCGCTACTATCGCAACGCAGTTGAGTGAAGCATTTCCGGACCGCAACATACAAATTGTGTGGCCAATTGACGAACCGGCTGACGAGAGCGAATTACGCATCATTCAAACGAATCTTGCGCACAGCGTTGCGTATAGTTGGAACGTGCATCAGCAGCTAAAGTTAGGAGCAATTTAGTAAATGCTCCGTCAGAAGCCATTGTGCATTGAATTATTTGCTGGCCGATTTGGATGGGGGCGCGGTGCTGTTGCCGCTGGCTATCGGGTAGTAGGATTTGATCTGATTCACGAAAGTTATCATGGCGATGTTCCTGCTGGCTGCGAACTTGTTTTGCAAGATGTTCTCACGCTACATGGATCGCAGTTCAAGAATGCTTCTCTGATTTTGGCATCACCTCCTTGCCAGAAGTACTCTTATATGGCAATGCCTTGGGAAAGGTCTAAGCTAATCGCAGAGCAGGTTCATCGGTCCAAGACGGAACTGCGAAGCCTCAATCGTCTCTTTCAGATATGCTTTCATATTCAGCAGCAGGCCAATAGAAACTCTGATCACTACATCCCGCTTGTAGTCGAGAACGTCATTGGCGCTCAGCCTTGGGTTGGTAAAGCCGTTACCCATTTTGGAAGCTACTACCTTTGGGGAGATGTACCCACACTTCTGCCTTCTACCGAAATTGATGGCGACAACAGGCATTCACTAAAAGGTGCTACTTTCGGATGGTTTAACGACCATAAAAGAAAGGGCGTTACTATCAGAAAAAGTGACCGTATCTCGTACTCATGGTCGTCTAGCAAGGAACGAAAAGAAACGAGCGCCAGAACGGCAGAGATTCCTTTCAACCTAGCCGCGTACATTGCGTGGTGGCACTTTCCGGAAGGAAGAAAATACGGGAAACGCCCGAATCACATCGCAGGAACTCGCTGGCGCGTTCCTCTTGTGTGCATCGGGCATATTCCACACTTAGGAGCATTATGAACGTACAAGTGACCGTAGAAGCATTGGAGGCCGCCGAGCGATCCATTCGCGGTATGGGGCACACAACGATAGCCCAGGAGTGGGCAGAGCTTACAAAGATCATCGCCCAGTGCCCAATGGTCGTCGAGGCAATGGTCGCGACCTACAACCACAACCAGCAGGACCCGCGCATCATGACGTGCCAGTTGTTGGCCTTCGGCATTCAGCTAGGCACGCGCCTACAGCTACTTACATCGCCCGAAGGTCTGACAAATTAGGGCTTGCAAAGCATAGTGCGCCATGTTATAAACGTAATAATTTATGGCCAAGCCGCGAAGTCGGATAGTAAAGTTTACTGCCGCACAGGTGCGTAGGATACGCAAGATGTCCATGCAATACTCACAGGTCTACATCGCCAACGTATTCCGCGTGTCGCAAGCGACCATCAGCAACCTGCTCGCGCATCGCACCTACAAGGACGTTGCATGAGGCCCATCATTTTAGTGGACGCGAATAATTTGTGCTTCCGATCAGGCTTTGCGTACACCGGGCTTTCGCATGACGGGCTTCCTACCGGTATGCTCTACGGAACGCTTAAAGCGGTAGCGATGCTCAAGCAGCAGGTTTCACCCAACCTTGTATTTTGTTGGGATGGCATTCCGGGGTCGCCTAAAGTCAAAAACTGGCGCGATGCTATCGTACACGGTTACAAAGCGAACCGTCATCACGATGAAGATCTTTACCGCTTGTTGCTCGCGCAGATGCGCACGGTATGGACCGCTCTCTACCTTCTAGGCTACAGCAATGTTGCGGTGCCCGGTTTGGAAGCCGACGATATCATTGGCATCATCACTGCGATCTCCGGCAACCAGTTTTTGATCTACTCCAGCGACAAGGATTTCTACCAGTTATTGGAAGGCACTCGCGTTCAGGTCTTGCAACCCTCGAAGACCCACAGCGGCTTCCAGTACGTTACACAGCTCAAAGTTGAGAAGGAACTTGGCATTCCGATCAACCGGTACGCCGAGTACCTTGGGCTTGGCGGCGACAGCGCCGACGATATCAAGCCCGCTCCGGGCATGGGTCCAAAGACGGCGCTAAAGATCATTCAGGATGGCATCGACCTGCCGCGTACCTTTGCAGAGCAGTCCAAAGCGTTCCGCAGCAAATGGACCAAGCTACAAAGCTGTTGGGAGCGTGTATTGCAATGCTACTGCGCCGCGAAGCTTCCACGAGAGAAAACTGACCTAAGAATCCGAGCGCACATCGACGGTTGGCCGTTCTTCCACACCGACCAGCGTCCGCTAAAGAAATCCGAAGAGGAATTCACCCGCCTCTGCGCCAACCACGGGTTGGTCAGTATCATCGCAAAGCGTCACGAGTTATTTGCAGTGAATCAACCGAACAAACAGGAGAGCGAACCGTGTCACAAAGAGCGAAACATTCCTCAAAGCGCGCCACCAATGAGGCGTCGCAGATCGTTACTAACAATCTAGGCATCATTGCGCAACGCGCCCTTCACTTTTGGAAGGCGCTACCGGCGCACGTCCGTGTGTACTACGACCCCGATGACCTGATCGGCGATATCAGCCTCAAGGTATTCGCGCAGGCGCAGAAGGGGAAGTACGACCCGGCAAAAGGGAAGTCCACAACCTGGGTGCATCACGTTGCCGACAATTACTGCCTGAGCCTGCTTACACATTACAAGACGCAAAGCCGTAGCGCCTGCACGACTATCCGCATTCACTTCCCAACCGCTACCGAACCTATCGACAAAAGTAGCGATGTAAACGCAAAACAGTTGGCGGCTATTGACGAAACCCCACAGTTACGCGCGTCTCGCAACGCGGTCGAGAAAGTGCTCCAGTACAGCGATCACCGATTGCGCGATCTGTTTTCGCTGATGTTCGCGGGCAAGCTACGGTGGGAGCCCGCATCACCGATAGTAGAAGCAATGCGGCAGGCGGCAAAGCAGCATGGTGCAACGCTGCAAGACTTCGAAGCAGTGCTGCACAACATGGTGGCGTGATGAAGATCTATATTTGGCGTCAACTAAAGCAACTGGAAACATACCCTGATCACTTCGGCGATACCCGAGAACAAAAGATTGCATCAGCGGCGCGTGAGCTGCTGAACTTTCTTGCCGAAGTGTTCTCGGAGGAATCAATAGGCGGGCGGAAAGTTGCGCAATTGCGTCAGGCGTTAGATCTACCACCACAAGCAAATGGAACCGAAGGGTAAAGGTCTCGAATGCCTGCTTTGCACGCTGCGTTACAGCGACCGGGACGTGCTGGACGGGTTGTACTGGATCGACACGATGGTGTGCAGCAAGTGCTATACAAGGATGCAGCGAATGCCCTACGAGGAAAGTTGTTTTGGAAAGCCGTGCGTCATGCGGGATGGCAAGGTCGTGCAGTACGGTTACAACCGCAATGCCGTCGAGTGCGACTCGTTGTGCCCGGATCGCAGGCAGTGCGCGAGCCTTAACTGGCAAAAAGTATAGTTACCGATATGAGTTTCGCATCCCTAGAACGCGCCGTGCTTGCATCTGCACGAATATTTTTCAACAACCCTAAGTTGAAGATGGACGACATTTGTGAGTGGAATACCGGCGAGATACAACCGCAAGATGGCGAAGTGACTAGCACCTTTATCGACCCTGGTGTCTACGTCACTATCAAAACAGAAAACGACAAGCGAAAGAAGAGCAAATGAAGCTTGACATGGAGCAGTTCAAGGCAGCGTTTGCCGTTGTGGATACCGCCGCGAGCGGGGTTGATGATTGCAGCAACTTTGTGCGCTTGCAGCAGGCCGACGACAGACTGACGATGGCGCTAACGTTGATCGGGCGCGTCTGTGCCGAAGCTACGATCAGCGCACCGGATGGTGGGCGGTGGACCATGTATGCGGATCGCCGGTTGCTCAAGGCGTTCCTTGCAACTACGAATGCAAAAGAGTTGGAAGCATACGTAAAGGAATCCAAACTTACGCTACGCGCCGGGCAGCGTCTTGAGATCGCCGCTCACGATACCATCGACGGCTACGAAACATGGTCGCCAAAGAACACACTGAAGCTACCGGAAGAAAGCGGCAATGCGCTCAAGATGTTGGTCAAGTACCTGCCCACGATCCCCGGCATGGATCACGTTGGTGCCGTGCTCTACGATGCAACTTGGGGGATGCTTGCGAGCGACACATTGGTCATGAGCTTTATTGGCATTCCATGCGGCACGACGTTCTTCCTGCCAAGCGAGTTGGCGAAGATCGCTATCGGTATCACCGGTGATCTTGCGCATGACAAAACCGGTACCGGCATCCGTGTACGCAACACGGGCTACGTCTACAGCCCTACAAGCACCGAGCTGGATAAGTTTCCCGTAGCGCAGTTCAAGAAACTGATCGCCGATGCGCTCAAGGCGAAAACCATCTTGACGATCAGCGCCAAGAAGTTGATGGACGTATTGAGCGTTGCCAGCCAGTTCCTTTTGGATGGTGGCGAAAGCGCATTGGTGGAACCTACCGCAAAAGGTTTGCTGGTTACCGTGGACATGAAGTCGGGCAAGTTCCAGCGTCCGGTGAGTGCGGTTAGCGTGGTTAGCGAAATGCAAGCGAAACAGTGGCCGGTGCGCTCACTGCTTCCATGGCTGGAATACATCGCCGCGCTCAAGGAAGGTGTCGCCGTAGAGTACGTAGTGATCGAGAACGCCAGCGCGTTACGTCTGCGGGAAAAGCCGCGTAGCGTGCTAATGTTCGTAGATCTTGCTTAGGGGTGAACCAAAATGAGATCCGTTCCATGGCCCAGTGCCCAACCGTTGCGTAAGTGGTCGCGTCAGTGCGCAGGCCGTGACTACATAGATGTGTGCCAGCGCTACGCGATTCCGGGGCAACTCTTCTGCGAGAACCACAACGCCACTACTGGCGCTTTCCCCAAAATTGTTTGCCTCTGTGGCTCTACACGCTACTGGAAAACGTTCCGTGATGTTGGTTTGGATCTTACAATGGCGGGAATCATCGTCCTATCTATTGGAATCGCCGCACCTGACTCAATGGTGCTTGCGCATCCCGATTCGGAACAAGGAAAGGCGCAGAAGGAAATGCTTGATGCGCTTCACAAACGTAAGATCGATTTAGCACATGAGATCCTAGTGCTGAACGTAGACGGCTACATTGGCAGCTCTACTCGATCCGAGATCGAGTATGCTATCTCGTGCAACAAACCAGTTAAGTGGCTGTTTCCGGACTGGCAACCCGTATGGGGTACAGGTAACAAGTAATGCGGTGCCCTAACTGCGTTGCGGACGCGCACGATCTCTGTATGTTATCGGGGTGTACCTGCGAGTGCATAGGGAAACCGCAAATAAGCCGTTTTAAGCGTTCGAAGCAGCCGAGAGGTAGTAAACCACTACCCAACCCCCGGAAACGCAGCCAAAGCGCTAGAAACCCCTAATTTCCCATGCCTAAAAACCTGTTTGGCCAGCCAGTCGCGCAATCTGGCGCGATTTTGGGCTGCGACTTCTGCCCGCTTGATAAGCAACCCGGCATCTATAAGATCAAAGGGCTTGACCGCATTCATCAGCGCCGTGCAATGTTATGGGGGATGTGTCCGGGCGCAAATGAGAACAAATACCGTCTGGAGTTTGTGGGTGATAGCGGTGAGCTACTGTGGAACGGTCTCAAGTATGTTGGCATCAGCCGCGATGACGTGGATACGCAGAACGTTGTCAGATGCAGAAGCACTGACGAAGCCGGACGCAATCGTGACCCCGATAAGCGCGAGCTGGAGTGCTGCTCGATCTACAACGATGAAGCCCGCAGGCTCAACAACAACCAAGCCCGTGTGCATTTGATCTTAGGTGAGGTAGCAGGCAGGCAACTACTCGGAAAGGATTTCCAAAAGACTCCGATCTATTGGTATGAGCCGTGGAACGCTTACATCGTCTATAACTGGCACCCAAGTTACCTTGTACGTCAGGGTGGCGAGCAAGCCGGATGGGAATACCTTACGTGGCGCGACCGTATGCGTGCCGTGTGGAGCAGCATGCAGCATGCAGGACGCTGGGGCTATGTGCGCAGCCGTGGCTACAAAGCCGTCCGTACAACCGCTGAGTTCGACGCAATGGAAAGGGCGATACGTGCTCACTGTGCGAATGGCGGCCGAGTAAGCGTTGATCTTGAAGACGGGTACGTAAATGGAAAGCACGTCGTTTTGCTCGTTGGCTTTGGCATCGGTAAGCAGAAAGATCCAAAGGACTGGCGTAGTTGGCAAGGTCAGTGCTGGTCCGTAGTTCTGGATCACCAGCAGTCAGGTCTTACACCACAGCAGACACAGTTACTCAAAGCACGCTTGAAGCGATTATTGGAAGATGGCGATGTAAAAAAGACCCTGCAAAACGGATCGTACGATAGCGACCAGCTTTGGGGTCTTCTTCGCATCAAACTGCGCGGCTATGTATTCGACACAATGTATGGCGCGTTCCTGCGGTATAGCTTCCTGCGTTCTTGTGGGCTGGAAAACCTCACGAGCACGTTCTTTCCCGAGTTCCAGGACTACAAGGACACCGTATCGCAATGGGACGGCAACTTTGCCGAAGCTCCGCTAAATAGGCTGGTCTTAAGGAACTGCGGCGACTGCGACGTAACCGCGCGTCTGGAACAACTGTTTGCACCGCACGTAAGCTTCCCGCTCATGCAGGTGTACATCCACGCTGGTGCGACGCTGGATCATATGGAACGCCGTGGCCCGTTGCTCGATTGGACCAGTTGGAACGAAGCACAGCGCGTGTTGGTTGGGGAAGATGGCAAGAGCGGCATGATCGCAAAGCTGGATCGTGAGTTGCAACAGGCTACCGGCAACCCAACCTTCAACGCGCGGTCCTCGACGCAGGTTGCCGAGCTGGTATATGACCAGCTCAAGCTAGCCGATGATAGCGAGGGGCGAGGCACGGGCAAAGATATCCTGATCAACATCTTTGCCGAGACCGGAAATAAGCTCCTGGAAATGGTGATGCGCGACCGTGCATTGCACATCATTGAATCCACGTTCATGCGCGGTTACGCCGAGAGCGCACGCAAACACAATGGGGAATTGCATACACATTGGGCACTGACTGGTGCAGTTACAGGACGCTTGCGAAGTGGCGCGGGAGAGGATGAAGAATCCGGCCTAGTCAACCTACAAAATCTTATATCCAACCCGTTACTGCAAAATCTCTTGGTAAGCGATCTGAATTGGAGGGAAGCTCTGGAGGAAGAAGAATGTCAAGACCTAAAGGATGGAAGTGGTCTAAAGAAGTCCGAGAAAAGATGAGAATTTCCAGTAAACGGTCTTGGACTCCAGAGCGCCGAAAACGTGCATCTGAGTTTTTCAAGAATGCTTTCCGTTCAGGAAAATTAGTGCATCCTATGACCGGACACAAGCAAAGCGCTTACCAAAAGCAGAGAGTTTCGGAAATAATGAAAGGACGCATTTGGCCTGCGGAAGTGCGCCAGCATTTAGTAGAGTATTGGGCTACATTGCCAAAGGAAGTAAAGCAAAAAAGGTTGTCGTCTCTATGTCTGGTGTGGAGCAGGCGCTGCAAAATGGAGGCGGCCACCAAGCGGATACTAAAGACACTTGGTATTGCCTTTGTCCCACAGGAACCCTTTGGTGATTACATAGTAGATTTTTATCTTCCAGACCACCATATCGTTATCGAGTGCGACGAAAAGGCACACGAACGAAAAGTACAACGGATTAAAGATCAGAAGAGGGATCGATACCTTAATAGAAAATTTCATTTAGTGATCGTTAGGGTACAGGAAAGAGCGCCCGGAACGCTAAGGGAAAAGATCACATCCTTGTTGAGGGAGGTGGGCGTGACCTTATGAAACAGTCTATACTCGATCTTGATGTTTTTCTGGCATCGGATTTGTCACAGGCGGAGGTCCGCATGTTGGCTGAGATCTCCGGCGACCCTATCTTGGTCGAGCAATTTCGCAATGGCGAAGACATTCACTGCCAAGTAGGTAGCATGCTTACCGGATGGACCAAGGAACGAATTGCAAAAGAGAAGGCGATTCGTAAGGCGGTCAAAAATCTTCACTTCGGTCTGATCTTTGGCAAGGGGCGTGGTGGTATTTACGATTACATCGTCATGAAGATTCGTCAGTTGGAAGGACGTGTTGCCGCCATTGAGTTCATGAAGCATGTTAGCCGCAAACAGGTTGAGGGATGGTATGACCAATACTTCCGCGTGTATAAAAACGTTGCGCGGTATGTCGAAGACATTCGAAAGTTTGCCGTAGACAACGGCTATGTTGAATCTCTGTTCCAGTTCCGTCGCTGGATCAATGAGAACGACGAAACACGAGACACCTACACAGGTAACCAGGCCATTAATTCTCCCATACAAAGCTCAGCACACGG
>Ga0335085_10007093_pt1 | contig 17513 bp, 15 predicted proteins | sample Lox_Sample_45_FD_206712 | JGI IMG/M metagenome (GOLD analysis project Ga0335085, IMG submission 206712) | Soil microbial communities from Loxahatchee National Wildlife Refuge, Florida, United States - Lox_Sample_4.5 | ecosystem: Environmental > Terrestrial > Soil > Wetlands | place: USA...
ATCTGGCGGCATTGATCGAGAACAGCAAATCCTATCAGGATTGCGCCGCTCAGAACACGATGGGAGTCCGGGGGATTTGGGACAAGGACAAGCGGGAAGCATGGCTCAAGACCGAAGCGGGAGCCAAGGACGCTGACCCGGCCAACGTGTATGACCGGCTGTCGGACACGCTACTCAAGTCCAACCTTGAAGAGAACAAGGTGAGCTACCCGGCGGACGCGGATCACAAGACGTTGGTGGACTTGAACGTCCAACTCTTCAAACGCTGAACATTCAACTTGGAGGCCGGTTGTGCGACGGGGTAAGCGGGTCAGTCGGTTCGGTATGGCTCGTCTTTCAACTGACAGCGCACGTATCAATCGTCGCATAACCGGCTCCGAGAGGGAACACATGAAACGATTCTTGTCGATCTTGGCGTTGACCGCCTTCGTCGCGGTCGGGATAGCAGTCGGGCAACTGCAAATCATGCAGAGTATGCCCACCCAGACGTATGTAGTGCCCGGTTCTTCGACCGTGATTTTACCGGCAGTGGATTCCCGGATTTGTTCACCGAACTGCAACCAGCATTACATCGCCATCGACAACCAAGGGCCGGGAACGATTGCCTTCGCGTACTCAGCGACGATCACGCAGGTCACGATTACGGTCAACGGGGCGAGTACGAACGTCTGGAACGGGATGTTGATTAGCTCGAATGTGTTTTGGGAGATACCGGCCAGCAAACAGTACAACGGCCCGATTGCGGCGGTGTGCGTCAACGGGACAAGTATCGTAGCGGTCACGGACGGATTCCTGCCGAACAACTAGGACTGAGCATGAGAAAGACGATCTGGACGATTCTGGCGTGTCTGGTGTTCCTTGTGTGGGCTACGCGCAGCCCGGCTCCGTACTACCAGACCGGGCCGCAAGGCACCGGCGGTTCGACAACAAACATCTACAACATCACCGGCGGCTCGACCCAACAAATAGCAATCGTGTTGGCACAATCCGGTACAAACGCCAACGCCGGGGACGCGCAGGGATTAGCCCTGACCAATGTTGGGCCATTTTCCGCCAACACGGGGACGTTTACAGGAGCTACGACTTTCAAGAGTGGTATAAGTGTGACACAGGGGATTTTGTCCGATTCTCTCACGGCAACCCAAGACATATTTTGGGGGCCAAGCAGCCTGAGCATTACACAACTTATGACCAACGTGGCGCAGGCGGTGACGGCGGGGGCGACGAACATGCTCAACAACGGCACGGACTGTCTCGTGCTGCGGAGTAATCAATTCTGGCTCTCCTACGTTTACACGAATTACCTCGTCAACTCCCAGCAGCCGGGCGACACGGTGTACGGCATCGCCAAGGAATACAACTTCGGTCCCGCATCGCAGTACGGTAGCGGCCAAATCGTCTGGTCGAACCAGACCCAGTTCATTGGCTGCGGGCAATCGAATACGATCTGGAACCTGAACAACATTGCGGCCAGTTCGCTTCAGCTTAAACAGGGGTCTGGCACGTGGTTTCGCAAGCTCACCATTGTCTGTACCAATACCGCATTGGGTAATAATCTTGTTGGCGGCGCGGTGTGGGGCGGCCTCGACCAAGTACGAATCATCTGTGATAACACAAACTCCGGCGCGGCGGCGCTTCTCTTGCAACCCAACGGTGGCGCTCCGGGGCCATACAGCATCATCGACTCGAAGATTTACAGTTCGACACACGGCATTGTGTGGTTAGGTCCCGATTGTCATCTATATGCCTACAATTCGTCCGTGACCGGCACGGGGGCCGCGCCAGCGGCGGTTGACGAGTGGTACGGGACGGGTGCGGGGATTGCGACGGTTTTTGGAGGGGAATATCGCATCGTTGCGACCAACATGACGGCGGCAACCACATCAGCTGGAGAGGTATTCTGCGGCGACCAACCCGGCACAACGTCCGAAGTCTATGGCGCGGCCTGCTCCGCAACGAATACGACGGTTGGTGGAAAGCCCGCACTCTATTTTTACACGATTGCCAGCAAAACTTCGCAAGCATCGTCTTGGAAATTTGGCTTCTGCTCGTTTGACCCGCCCCTGACGCCGAACACGTTTACCAACATCAACGGCGGCACGCTGACGTTTGCCTATCCGCCGATTGCGGTCGGGCCGAATGTGACGGTTACCAACTGGCAGACAAGCGCGGGACAAACCATTTACGCAGATGGTGGCGGGCGAAGTTTCTGGGGGCCAGTACCCATCACCAACGCCGCCTTCGTAGTCGGCTCCGGCACGGTGAGCGCATCGGGCGGGACACTGGCGTTATACACGCCGGTAATCACGAACACCGTCCAGATACTCGGCTCTGGTTTGGCCTCTACGCCGGGTGGAACTGATACGATCAACGGAGTCGTGACGGCAACGAATACCGTAACCGCGACAGGGGGAGTGACGGTAACAAACTCCACAACTCTCGTGAGCCTGATTGACGGGTACGCCAGTTTAAATTCCGATACGATCATCAACGCCAATCCCGGCTATCAGGAATACGATTTCCTGTGTACCAACATCGTCATGAGTACCGTCGGCCAGATGAACATGCCGACCACCAACTCGCTCTACCGGATGCCGAACAAGGGCAAGGGCATCTCGTTCTTCTACGAAAACTGGGGGACGAACCGGTTCACCGTGACGAGCATTTCGGATTCGCCGTGGGTGAACATTTGGGGAATCGGAACCGGGTGCGGGCCGGGCGGCATCGACCTGACCAACAATCTTGACCGGATATTGATGCGGTACGTACCGGGACCGTTGCCGGATTACACCGGCGGATGTTCTGGCGGAAACGCCGAAGGATTGTTCTACGTGGTCGAGAAACGGCCTCAGTAAACTGGGTAGTGGAAAGGCAGGATGGGACACGAGCAAGAACAGACCAACGGCAAACGGACGACAATCAGCGAAAAGAGCAGTCTCAGCTTCACGTTGGTACTGCCGCTCGTGGCGGGGGTGCTGACGATAGCAGGGTTTCTCTGGAACATTGATTACCGGCTCGGTCAACTTCAACGGAGCGCCCCGAACGTGTGGACGGTGCAGGAACAGATTGAGTACAACAAGATTCTCCGGCTCCAGAACCCGGCTCTGATATTGCCGGATGTTTGGGACTTGCACAAGAGCATGAGAATGGACGTGAACAGAGGCGACAACTGAATGACATGGCTCGTACTGGCACTCACGTTCTACTCGTTCCAGACCACGACCAACTTCGGGAAAAGCTGGCAGGCGGTCGGCCCGACCAACTCGACCAGCGCGAGCGCGATGTTTTACCGGGCAGCGATCAGCAACGCAACCGGTGTCCAGTATTGTGACATGAACGGGTTCACGCTACCGACAAATGCGGCTACCGTAGGCATGAGCGGTACGAATCTCACCGTCAAAGCCTCGGTAGACTCGGCATCGTATTCCAACGTGCTGCGAGCCGCCACGAGCCGGGTAGCGATGATTCTGACCGCAATGTTCTACGCGGTATCAAGTCCGGCGCAGACAAGTACGTTGTGGGGCACGATTCAGGTCATGCAGCAGGGAGGTGGTGGGGGAACTCTCAACACAAACGGCGCGATCTTCGTGGATTACAGCCAGCCGAATGATTCAGGTAACGGCACCACAAACAATCCCTACAAGTATATTCCGGGCGACCCGCGTTCGGCCAACAGCCTGACCGTGACCAGCGTTTACTTTCGCGGCACCTACGTTCTCACCAACTCCGGCAGCCTTGAGCAGACGCTTCCCAATTCGGGCATCACGGTCAAGAGCGGTGTGACCTATGACGGCGTGACATGGGGCGGCTCCAAGACCGTCATCACCGACAACGGAGCCAATGGCGGAAGCAACTCGCTGGCGGCGTTCTATTGCAACGGCACCGTGACCAACGTGACGATTCGCGGGTTCCAGATCGGGCCTCTTGGGGGTGGGGCGCTTGACGTGACGACAATCCACGACCCCGGCCCGCCGGGTCTGCCTCCGTGCTATGCGTGGGGATTCTGGACGGCATCCAGCCTCAGCAACGTCACGATTGATTCCGATACCTTCACAAATATCGGCTGGTGGCAGAATACATACCCCATCGGGCAGGCCAGCTTCGACGGCAACCCGGTTTCGGGCAAGGGAATCAATTTTGTGGGGGCAAGCCCGTCCACGATTCAGTATGGCGTCACCGTGACGAATTGTGAGTTCAACGGGGTGCATAGCGGCCTCGATCTCAGCACGGCGAACTTACTCAATACCAGAATCGTCAACAACAGCTTTCACGATTACCTTGTATGGGCCTGCCTTCTCAGTCCAGCCAGCGCCGTGTTCTCAAATGTGACGTGGGCCGGGAACACCGTGCACGACATCGGTTGGGCCTACTATTACACCTACGGCGCGTACTACAATGTCACCAACTCGCCGCCCCATCAGGACGGCTTGACGGTATTCGTGGCGAGCGTCTGCACGTTCACCAATTTCAATATCTACGGCAACACTTTCTACGATACGCACACGCCGGGATCCTCCACCATGAGCGGGATGATATTCTTCGACGGGGGCGTGGGGGCGAACATCTACAGCAACCTCTTCAACAATCAATGCTCGCTGGCGCCGTGCATCACACTCAACGAGGAAAGCAACGGCGGCAGCCCGCCTAATTCCAACACGCCGCTGGTCGTGGACATCGAGAACAACACCTTCGCCGTCCAGACCAACAACGACGCCATTCTGCTCGGTTCCAGCTACACCGCAGGCGGCACAAACAACTGGTGGCCGACGAAGCATATCGTGATCGCCAAGAGCAATATCAGCTATTCATTTGATCGTAACGCGGGCGACAACGGCAACTCGCAGATGCTCAACTTCGGCATCGTGGGGAATCCCTCTGTGTTCTCGTTGTGGACGGTGGACTACAACAACTGGTATTCCCCGGTGATGACGGAATGGTTCAGCATGAACACCGGCACCGTCCAGCGCGGGACGCTGGCCTTGATGCAGTCGCTCGGATGGGAGACGCACGGCACGACAAACAACCCGCAGTTCATCAGTTTGGCCGGTGGCGCGTTCCAGACCAGCTACCAGAACAACTATAGCCTCAGCAATTCCTCTCCCTGCCTCACAGCGGCGCAAGGTGGGGGATTCCAAGGAGCATACCCGAAAGGAAACTAACGCATGAAACTCGGCCCAATCACCATCGACACAAGCAACATCAGCCCGACGAGCTTCTTTGGCGGCATGGCGGCGGCAGGCGTGGCAGTTCTTGGTGCGCCGTATGTGTATCCGCAACTGGGCAAGTGGCCCCTGTGGGTCGTACAGATTTCAGTAGCGGCGGTTGTGATCGGCACGGCACTGGCCCACTACAATGCGGCAGACGCGGAGAAAGAACCGAATGCTCAGAACAACAAGACTGACGGCGGGACTGTTCCTCCTGCTACTGGCCCTCTGGTCAAGTAATTGCAGTTTGTACGACCAGACCATCAAGACCGAGAGGGCGGTTGAGGTAGCAGCGGCCCGGTTGTCGGTGGCAGCGACGAATTTCGAGGGGGAAGTACATGAAGCGAATGCCAAACATCAGGCGCGAGCGGACGAGACTCACAAGCTGCTAATGCAGATCGGTGGGGCAGTGTTGCTCGGCCTTGGTTGGTTCACGAAGCGTAACGTGTGGACAATGTTCAAATGCAACAAACGAGAGAAGGAGAAAGAGACGGTATGAAGAGATTCATTAGCGCAATCGTATTTTGTCTGACCATCGGAATCGTTCCGGTGTGGGCGCAGGGAAACACGAATGATTTCTGGACGGACATCGGCCTCGCGGCCAGCGCGTTCAAGAACGGCGCGGTCACGAACCTCGATGTTCGGCCCGGCGTGACGTACATCCAAGGCAAAGACATCAGCGACCGGCTCGGCGGTTCGCTCAAGTTTGGGTACAACCTGCCGACGATGGGTGAAGCCTCGTTCGCTCCGTGGCTGGAGCCGATGCTTGGTGGGTATTACCTGAACAACAGCTATTACACGTTCAACGGCTCCATCCAGTTCAAGAGCGCATGGTACGTGTTCCGGTTGTGGGACAAGGATTCAAAATCCCTCTGGTACAACGTCGCCATTATCCCCAACGTCGAAGCCGGGGTTGTGGACAACGTGAGCGGGACGCAGTGGGGCAACTTCACGGTACCGGGCAAAAAGGCGATCAGCGGTCAATCGGTCGGAGCGTTGTACGGACCGGGGGTTGAAATTGACATGCCGTGGCACTCATGGGCATTCGGACTGGCTTACGAGCATACAGAAGTGACGACACTGCAAGGGGCGACGATCAACGAGTTCAACCTGAAATTCCAGAAGAAGTTCTGACGGAACGGAAATCGCTGTAGAAGGCTGACATGCCCGGTTACGCTGACCTTGAGAAATTCGTTTGCGAGTCGATGTTGAATCGACCCGACATAGAGGGTGTGCCCGATTACACCAAGGCCGCAAGACCGTGGTTTCGAGATCATCTGGTACGGGCGCTCTACAAGATTCAGAAACCGATTCATGCCGAAGTGGATGGCACCCGGCAGATGATTTCGGGCGGGGACTGGCGAGGGAACGAGTTGGACACGGCAGGCAACGACCCGGTGTATCAAGTCGGGAACGTTGCGGGACTGGATTACCCGAAGGGGTTCAAGAAGATGAAGTACGTGTACGTGGTCAATCCGTTGACTGGCCACGTTCACCGTCGTCCACTCGTCTCGGTGTCGGAAGAGGAATACAACACGGAACGACAGGCCCGGTATGGATGGAATCCGGCTTGGGGATGGTGGGATGCGTCCGATTGGTGGGATCCGGCTGGATGGGACTACATCTTGGGAGACGGATCGTGGTGCGGGAATCGTGTCCGGTGGATGGACAAGAACGGGAAGTTTTACCTGACACATACTCCGAAGTTCCAGAACATCACGTTACGCATGACGTATTTCGGGACGGTCACGGCTCCAACTGCACAGGATTACATCAACAACACGTCGAACTATTTCACAACGGAATTGTTCGAGCCGTTGGCGGCACTTGTAGCGGCGATGATACTGGATTCCGCCGGGGAAGATCAGATGGCATCGAGCAAGATGCAGGAAGCGATGCAGCTAATTGCCGACGAATGGGCGCTGAATCAAGCCGTCAAGCAAGGTTCTAATAGTCGTGTGTTCATTCAGCCGGGTAGTCCACGAAGCCAAAAGGGATGGTGAACGCAATGAGCAAATGGAAAGAATCGGCTACGGAAAGCTGGCGGACGACTACGGGAGGTATCTTGGCCGGGATTGGTCTCGCCCTGATTTGCGTGGATGTGCTTCCTTCGTGGTCATGGGTCAAACCCAGTTGGGTACAGGAATGCGGGACATGGGGAATCATCCTGACCGTAGCCGGTATCATCTTCCTTGGAATCGCCGCGAGGGATCACCATGCGTAGACTGAGAAACCTTTGTTTGTTGGCGGGATTCGTCATTGCACTTGGTTGTCTTGCATGGGTGGTGCTGGCTATCTGTCCGGCGTATGACGGAGAAGGGTTCACGAATCTCTCTACTTCGTCTCCACTCGATACCGACCAGATTTCAGGTGGAGCGGCATGTATCCGGCAGACGAGAGCGGCGGCAGTTGGAGCGATGGTCTACGAACATCACTTGTCGGGGGAAGGAATACGGTTCTTTGGGAATGCTTCCCAATCGTTCTGTTCGCAGTTCACGATTTCGGTCGGGGTGCAGACAACCAATATCGCCCCCGGAACAGAATTCGCGTTTGTCACCACTTGTAACAATGGTGGAGGGTGTAGCCTGACTGTCAACAACACCAACGGAACGGCGATGTTGACGGATACAGGTACAACCAGTCCTTCAATCCTGTACGAAGGCGCACCGTTGGCAAACGGGATGATTCAAAGTGGAGTTGTTGCCAGAGTGATTTTTGACGGGGCCAATTACCAGCTTGAAAATCCGATGGGGAGTGCCAGCACGGTAGGAAGCGGAAACGGTGTCTATATCGGGAGCGTAGAAACGATTGGATCGGCCAAGCAAACGTGGACGGGGGATGTCGAAGTCGGCAGTATTTCGCTACCATCGAACACGTATTCGTACATCCAGATTTCGGCCAGTGTCGAACTGGAAGCCAATACGGGAGCGAATCCTACATTCAACTGGGTACAACTTGAGGCCAACTCCAACCAGATCACGCAGACGCAATTACCGTATGCGATGAAGTTGAACGGCCCAAACGGATTGCCGGTCACCGTCAGTACGATTACAACCGGTGGGCAGACGACCAATACTTACATTTCCGTCAATGTCGAGTCCGACAACAACACCAAAAACGCCAACACGACCGCGCAACTACTGAATCTACGGTTGTTCGGGTACCGGTAGGGACAGATGGGGACGGCTTTCACCATTCGCGAGCGTCCAGCGCCTCCCACGATGGGGATGGTGCTCAATGCGCCTCCTTGGGAAATCGACAAACGAGCATTCGCCTCGATACGCAACCTGAGATCGTATCAGGGAGCGTTACAGACACTTGGGGGAAAGAAGTTCACCGTCCAGACACCGGACAAAAGCCAGCCGTCATTCATCGGGTCAGCCCAGTTTCAGGATCAATCTCAAGTCGGGATTATCGGGACGAATACCAACGTCTTCGGACTACTGGGTAATACATTACAGGCATTGCTCAAACAATACCTGAACACCGTCGAAGCCGGTCAGCCGTGGGAAATGGCGGAGATGCTGGATAACATCTATCTCCTGAGTCCTTCGGCGGGATTGTTTGTGATGACGGAACAGTTGACCGATTTGGCGTTGCTCAAGGCATCGGCGGGAACGGTACCGGTCGGGTACACGATGACGGATTTCTACAATCATCTGATTGTGGGGAATGTTATTGGTGGGAACGCACCGGGGATACTACCGGCGTCTCCACAAAGTTTCGCCGGATCGGACGCCGGGGACGCGACGTACTGGGTTTTTGGAAACATCAACAAGGAAGCACGGACATTGTTGATACCAGACCGGAACGACCCGATTAAATGTGTACGGAAACTCGGTGATTACCTGATTATCTACAAGCAGTATTCGGTGTGGGTTGTTCAGTACATTGCTCCAAACGAAGACACGTACAGCCCTGACCGGGTAAGCGGGGCGACCGGTACGCCGTCTGGTCAGAGCATCGTTGTTGTCCAGAGCCAAGGGAGAGAACAGAGCGACCAGCATTATTACGTTGGTCAAGACAACATCTACATGTTTGACTGGGGAGTACATCCGATTGGGGATCGGGTGTGGCAGGATTTCAAGGCCAAGGTCATGCCGTCACAGAGAGGGAATATCCGGGGCTGGTATCACTCCGCGTTCTACGAAGTCTATTGGGGATTTGCTTCGGCGACCGGTGACGGTTCGATTGATACTGCTCTGGTCTACGACATTTCCAATCACGCCTTTTACTATCGTGACTGGCCGTTCTCAGCCGGTGGATATGCGCTGAGGCCCGAAGCCTCAACTCGCTGGATAGATCATCCCGAAGCGTGGAACGCGCCCGCTCCCGGTATCGGGCCGGAGCCTTGGGTGACAGCGACCGGACTCGCTGACCTTCAGGCTTATGTCGGAGACACGCAAGGGAACATTTCGCAGTACGACATTACCGGTGTCTCGGATTATCCGTCTACAGCGACAACATTCATTGACGATTGCGGGGATGATACCTACGTCAAAATGGCAAGTGGAATGAGGGTGGATGTACAAGGGATCACCGGTCAGCCGTTACAGCTTTGGGGCAGGGGACTCTTCGAGTTGAGCGAGTACAATGCGAAACCATTTCAGTTGTTGGCGGAAACGACCGGCTCAAGCCGGTTACGGTTCAATCTGTCTGGTCGATGGATTCAGTACCAGTTCCAGCAAGCAGCCGGGGGGTCATATCAGTTGAACAGTTGGGAGCCTCTCTACAAAAGACGGGGGCTGTACTAATGCCGAAGTTCATGGACAAAGTGTTCCAGTCATCGGCAACGGATTTGCCGACGCTCAAGGAACATCTTCGGAAACAGTCTCGGAACATCTGGCAGGATTTGCAGTTGTTGGAGAACTCGATACAGACCAATAACGGTCAGGTCGAAACCCTGTTCTCGTTTGCCAACGGACGATTCAAGACCGATGCAGACGGAAACGTATGGCTGCAACTCAAGGCATCCGATACCGGACTGTATCACACGATATTTGTTCAAGGCGGATTGCTGTCGAGCGAGAAGGACGGCGAACAATGAAGCTCTGGCCGTGTCTCTTTCTTCTCCTAATCGCCGCGACCAACGCCCCGGTATTTCCCACACCGAGTTTGCAGTACGTCCCGACTACTCGACAGGTGAATACGGCTGCCGGATTGTTGGGAGGCGGCAATTTATCGAGCGATTTGACGCTGGCTCCCGATTTGACGATTCTCGCAACGAAATCCGACTTGGCTGGATACGTTTCGTCCATCGTAAACGTCACGAATACACCGGCGGGAGCCGTAACAAATCTCGGAACCGGTATTGTCGGGATCGGCACCGATACCGTTACGGTGACGTTTGGCGGGTATACGTCAGCCGTGGACAGCAATGCCGCTCTTGGTGTGTACTCCAATTCGACTCAACTGATTGTTGGGACAAACATTCCCCCAATCAAGGCCGGGTTCACGACGGCGAACGGGAGTGTTAATACGAGTGGTTGGACATTCGCCACGTCGCCGGGCGGCGGTTCGACGGTATTTCTGTATTACACAAATGCCAATTTCATCGGGGTGGACAACGTACAAACAGCCATCCTGACTACGAACATCCCGGCCAATTCGTACTCGTGGATCGACATTTCCGGCTTCTTTCACGTCAGCGTCGATAACGCCATCAATCCAACGTGGAGCTTGCAAATCAATGTTGCGGCTGTTCAGGTGTGGCCTTCGTTTCCGGAAACGTGGCGTGTCAACGGCCCGAACGATGAAACCGTTGGATTCGACGTAGTAATTCCCGGTGGTCAGGGGTCACCGGCTTCCCTGATTCTTTACGTAAGCAACGATCAGGGGTCAACCAATCATTTCACGGCTGCCGTGAACAATTTGAAGGTGATGGGCTACCAATGAGCAACCTGAAACTCGTTGTGGTAGTCGAGCCTGCCGACTGGCATCCGGCGATTGAGAAGGCGGTACGCGAGATCGACGCCAAAGGATCGTCCGGGTACACGGTTGAACAGTGTGTCGCAGGATTGGAAGCCCGGATTCGCAAGGGTGAGACGATTGTGCTTCTGGCCGTTGATGTAAACACCGGAAAAGGCGTCAACGACTCGGTTTGTGGTATGTGCGTAGTGGATTTCACCAACGATTTCCTTGGCAGTAAAGTTGCTTTATTGACGTATGGATGGATCGACCCGCGTTACGGGAAGAAGGTATTCGACCTCGCGTGGCCCGCCATCGTTGCCATGTCGAAAGAACAGAACTGCCGGGAGATATGGTTCTTTACGTTGCGTAATGCCGAAGCATTCGAGAAATGGGGGGCCGACAAAGGTTTTCGTGCCAAGTACACGGTCTTAACTACGAGGATGACAGTATGATACTGAAGCTGTTTCTACAACATTTTCCGCTCTTGCTCTGCTTTGGCGGTAGTCAGGGGTCGAGCACGTCATCCAGTCTGCCCCGATGGGCGGCGGGTCTCGTACAGAGTGCTGTACCGGTCGGGCAGGAGAGCTTGGCGAACTATAATCCTACCGGCCCGCTCTACAACGAAGCGGCGACCACGTTGGGGCAGGAAGTAACCGGGGCTAATCTCAATCCCGAAACCAACCCGGCGGTGCAAGCGGTCAATCAGGCGACTCAGGCTCAAGCGAATCAGCAATTCCAGACCGACATGGGCCAGATCAAGGGAGCGGCGAATGCCGGGGGGAACCTCTACAATTCGGCGGTACCGGCAGCCGAAGCGCAGGCAGCCGAACAGTTGGCTACAGGAGTCGGGGCGCAGACGGCGAACACCGGTTTACAATCGTACCTACAGAACTTGGGGATTCAGGCCAACGCGGTACCGGCGGCACAGGGATTCAATCAGCAACAACTCAATGACGCCTTGCAGATCATCGCGGCCATGAGAGGCTGGAAAGGCCACGCGACCAACGAACAGATTGGCGGTCAGATAGGATAACTATGGCACCTTTGATTGCGGCGATACCGGGCATTGCGGGAGAATCGGCAGGGGCGGCAGCCCCAACCGCGGCGGGAGCCGTGGCACCGGCGGCGACGGGAGCGATTGGAGCAGGTACAGGAATTGGGATTGGGAGTGAAGCCCCGTTGGTCAGCCAGCCAGCATTAGCGGCAGCCGGTGACGTAGCCGGGACAGCCGCGCAAGCCGCAAGTGCGGCACCGGCAGCAGCGGCGGCTCCGGTGGCCGGAGTAGCCCCGATTACCGAGGGCGCGATTCAGACCGGCCCGCTTGGAATGGGATTGGGGGCCGGAGCAACAGAGGCCGGTGGATCGGAAGCTCCGCTTACTTCAACTCCGGCCTTGCTCAATGCTGGTGGAGGATATGCAGGCGCAGGCAATATCCCAACAGCAACACCAGCGGCTCCGGTGGCTCAAAAAAGTTTGTGGTCAATATTGGCTCCGATGCTGCAACGAGCCGGAGTCAATGCCGTGGGTTCGGGGGCCGGACAAGCTGCCGGGAATCTGGCGAAACCGCCGATGTCTCCTCCTTCCACTGGTCAAGTATCACCAACTCAATCCTTGGGGCCGACTGCCGTACCCGGTACGCAGAACTTTGCCGGGGCGAACACCGGCGGGATCATGTCGTATCTTCAACAACTTCTTCAACGAGGAAACCCGCAGGGCGGGGCCATCTAAATGCCCGACAACGAGCAAACTTGGCCCGGATACGCCACGCAACCGGTGGCACCGTTCGAGACGACATTCGAGCGTCTTGGGAAACTGCTTTCCGGAGTGGCGACCGGTGGACGGATGCAGATACGTTCGCGGGAAGATGTCTGGAACCAGCATTTGCAGGAACAGGAACGGGCGAATCAGGCCGCAGGCTCGCAACTGACTGGAGATATTGCAAGGGGCGAGCTTGGTGAAAGAGTCAACGGAGTGCCGTACTCGGAAATGGTAGCTCGCAATGAAGGATGGGAAGCTGGACAGTTTATTCCACAACACGAAGCGGCGTTGACGTTGGAGCAAGAGAGGGCGGCAGCGGCAAGACAGTTGGCGGCAGAACGTCAGGCAACACAGAACCGGCTCGCGTGGGAAGCGGCGTCCAAAACCGGTCGAACCGATGCCGCTGGTTTACAAGCAGCGTTTGAAGCCGCCGGTGGGAAGGGACAATTTCCAGCCGTGCCGATTGGCAACAATCAGGATTTGATTTCACGGGGAGCCGAAGGCCCGCTTGCCCCAAGCACACCGGTGATCCAGCAATCGACCAGACCGCGCACGATAGCGCCAGAGACGAGATTGGAGGTTGAGGGATGGAAAGGTGTTATCGCGGCCAACAAAGGCGAGCAGGATAATGTACGGCGTCAGATCGACTCGCAGATTTTGCAACAGCGTCAAACCGGTGGGACAAACGAAGCGGTCAACCAGCGGTTGACTCAGTTGGAAGCTGAAGAGAGACGACTGAAAACGCTTGGCGAATACTACCAGCGCAAACTTGCGGAGGTAGCAGGGATTTCCAGAGATGAACTTTCTCCCGACGTAACCCACGCGAGGGCCGATGCGGAAAAGGCCGGGGGAGCGATTGCCGGTCGGGTATCGAATCGCGTACCGGAAACGACTGCCCCGGTCGATATGAACGAAGAGTTGACTGAAGAACAGTACGACAAATACATCGAACTACGCGCAAACGGGTCAACTCCCGAAGAGGCTTTGGAGCAGGTCAAAGGGGAATAGATGCCTACCGTAGCTGATGCCGAACGAGCACTCGCGGCCCGTCAGACCCGGCCCGCAACCGGTGTCAAACGCACCGTTGGACAAGCGGAAGCCCAACTCAAGGCTACTGCTCCCCTTCGTCAACCGATACCGGCTACGGCATCACCGGTGAATACCGGGCCAACGATTACCAATACCCCGCCGGGATTGCCGACACAAGTTGGCACCGGATTTGGGCCAAATGTTGTGGCCCCTCCACCGATTGACGTACCCGAAAAGAGAGTTTCGTTGTTGCCGGAAGTTGGCGCGCCGGGTGGGGTACCGGAGAACGCGGCACCGATGTTGGAACGTGATCGGCCAGCGGACGAAAGGCTCGGAGAAGTTGTACCGGAAATACCAGCAAGGGAAGAGACATTTCAGCGGCTTCAACAACGGCAGGCGATCCGTCAGCCATTGCCGAAACCGCCGACTGACGTTGAGCTTTCCAAGAAGGTTGCCACGGCGGAATTTCCAAAGGGCAAATTCGGCCAGTACGTTGCCGGTATCCAGCGTAATCCGTTGGGGTACGCCGCAACGAAGGGATTGGCGGCAGCTTTGCGAATGACCGGGGCGCATGATTCAGCGGATATACTCGACAATCAGGCTGAGACAGCGGAGTACCTCGACCAGCCCGGCATCCTCAACAAAGTAGCCGGAGCGATAGGCCAGATGGGGCCAGACATTGCGCTCATGGGACAGTTGGATGATCCATCTTTGGCAGGGTATGGGAACTCGATTCGATTGGGTTTTCTCGGAGCCAAACTCGGAGCCGTCCACCAGATTTCCAACGCGCTCTCAGGGCATCCGATTGACCCGACCGATGTACTGAATAACGCGGCGATATTTTCCGTGGCAGGATCGTTGCCGAAGTACGGTGGGGCGAGGGCGATTGCGGTCAACCCGATGCTTCAAGCAGCGGCATTCGACGTGGCGGGAATAGCGGCAAAGGGAAAAGTCCCAACACAAGACGAACTGAAATCGTATCTCGCGCAATATCCTGCCGATGTGTTGGCTTTTGGGTTTCTCGATGCAGTACAACGCGCACCGGAAGCGGCAAAGAAAGCGTTGACGGCCAAGATCGAGGGGATAATCCCGCTCGATCAAGTTGGTCAACTCTACCAGCGAGTGAAAGCCGGAAATGCGAGTCCCGAAGATCAAGCGTTGTGGGCGCAAATCAAGGCAGTCGTAACCGAGGCGGCATCGAAAGGCATCAAGGCATCGGAGCTTGGCATTCGCGTGACCGGGACAGGGCCGAGACGCGGTACTCCTGAATGGCTGGCGAACACCTTGGGGATCAAGACGAAGGTTGAACCAACTGGAATCGCCGGACGACCGGCTTATGAGGAAGCCGAACCTATAGCGGGGCAAAAGAAACAACTTCCGCCTTACACTGGAGAACGCAACGTCACTCCCCCGCCGGAGCCATCGCCCTATGCCTCACCCTCTGGTACTCCAACGCCATCGCCAGAAGGTACGGTGGCTCCGGCACCTATTCCCGAAGAGGAAGAGGAACTGACCAAGGAACAGGTAAAAGCCGCCCCCGGAGGCGAAAAGCCGGTTTCCGACGTGTCAGCACCCGTCCCGGAGGCCAAAGGCACGCCAGCGCCAGCCGTAGAGGGCAAGGCTGAGGGATTAGAGGCTGTCCAGAAGCCCGTAACGCCGCCGGGAGTGACATTTGACGGGATCGAAGGCGAACACACCGGCAAACCCCTCTGGCAGTTTACGGTGCGAGACCCGAACGACATAGACAACGGTGTGACCTTCTACACACCGGTTGGAACGTCGCCGGAAGGTATAGTCGCCAAGCTGAACGCCAAACGTGCCGAGTTCGCCGCTGGTCGAACACCAGAAGCACAGGCCGCCCTTGGGAAGTTTGGGAAACAACCCGAACCAGAAGCGAAACCGGCAGTTCTTCCCCCGTCCGGAGGCCGGTCGAAACTGTTTGAGCAGGCGGCACAGGAACAGCAAATCAGTCAACCAGTGGTTGACTTAACCAAACCGCACCTGACCGCCGCTGCCGTCCAGCATGAAGGAAAGGTGTGGCAGGGGCCGAACCATCCGGCCATCGACAAACATCTTGGCAAACCGGAGACCACGAAAGAGCAGCGCAACAATTCGACTTACGGTTTCATCGTTGACGATGGGAAAGGCGGCAAGAAATTCGTTGATCGAGCGACAGCAACGGAAATCGCCAAGGCATCCGGTCAAGCATTGGAAGATTACGAGACCGGCCACCAGCTACATTCTGACGAGGCTGTAACGGAATTTGGGACACCGATCAGCGAGACCAAACAGGAAGTGAAACCCGCCGTCGTGCCACCGGAGGCGAGCAAGGAGGGGGAAGTCACAACAAGAAACCCTGTGGATGAATGGCTAAAACGACTTTTAAGAAAAGCGCAGTTAGACGCTGAGGGAGAAAGTCGTCTTGTTGAATTGGATGACAGAAACGCAAATCCACAAGCCATCGTGAACGAGTTTTTCGACAACACCTATCCCAACCTGCCCCCGGAAGCCAAGGCCAAGGTTGACAAGTGGCTTCCAAACTATTCCGGTGGATTTAAGCCGGGTGATACCATAGGAACGCAAAATGGCCCCGGCGGGACACGCATTCCACTGGTCGCAAGATCATGGAAAGATGTCTTCACTGATTTGGGGAATAAAGTCGAACATCTTGAGGGCACAGACCGTGGCCTTGTCGTGATGTTGGATTGGGCAAACGAACGATTCAAACAGAAACCGATAACAATTATTCCGCCAGCAGCACTGCCTTCTGCCGCCGCCCCCAAGGAACCGGAGACACCGGCAGAGAAGCCCCCCACACCGACCAAGGCCACCACGGAGACCGGCGCGGCATCGAAACGAGCCAAGATTCTTGCAGATTACGAAATCGCATCTGACAAGGCCATAGCGGAGAATTTGAAGGCAATCACTGTAGAGAAGGACGAGGACGATCCCGAAAGACCATTCTGGTATGTGTCAGGCAAAGGTAAAAGCAGCGCAACAATCAACCAGACGGATAAAGGATTTGAAGTCTTTTTTGACGACGGACTTGGTCATAGTGATTCAACTCCATCTGCGCGGGGAAACACGCTTGAGGGCGCAATTCAGGAAGCAAAGGACAAAATCCAATATGCCGACAACGAGCTTTCGCCAGAGGTTAATCCTGAAAGCGTAAAGGGAGAATTGATTGAAACCCTAGACCTTCCTCCCAACGTGAAAATGAAGGACGTGCGGGATACAGCCAATGGAAGTGTCTATTACCAGTTTGAAGTGAGCGACGGCACGGACGAGGAAGGAGAGCCGATAAACCCGAAAGAGTACAAGGTTCGGATTGCCACACACGAACCCAGTCCGTTCCGGGAAAAAGAGTTTGGCGAGTCGCAGGGTCATTTCTATGTGCCTGAGAAAAATGCTAGTGCAAAAGATTGGGCCGATGCGGTAGGGCGTGTCGAAACATGGATTGCCAAGCGTGCGGCTGAGAAGTCTGCCCCTGCATCAGCGGAACCGGCAGTACACAAGGCCGAACCACCCAAACCCCTCACCCCTGCCGAGGCCCTACACCAAGGCCAGAAGGTCAAGCTGCCAAAGGAGGCTAATGCGGTCACAGTGATCCGT
>Ga0335085_10007096_pt1 | contig 17508 bp, 18 predicted proteins | sample Lox_Sample_45_FD_206712 | JGI IMG/M metagenome (GOLD analysis project Ga0335085, IMG submission 206712) | Soil microbial communities from Loxahatchee National Wildlife Refuge, Florida, United States - Lox_Sample_4.5 | ecosystem: Environmental > Terrestrial > Soil > Wetlands | place: USA...
GCAGCAGATACCAAATCTGCTTCTGGCCGCGATAGGTGCCCCGCCCGTCGCGACGCACCCACTTCGCCGGCACCTCGTAGCGCAGCCAGTGCCGCGTGCGGCCGAGGATGCGCACATGGTGCGCCCGCAGGCCGACCTCTTCCTCGAGCTCGCGGTACATCGCGCCTTCCGGCGTCTCGCCACGTTTGATTCCGCCCTGGGGAAACTGCCACGCGTCCTGCTGGACGCGCTTGCCCCAGAACACCTCGTTGCGGCCGTTGGCGAGGATGATGCCGACGTTCGGGCGATACCCGTCACGGTCGAGCATGGCCACAGCACCTAAGTTAGAATCCTCCCGCATTTTTCCATAGGCGCTCCGCAATGACAATGCGGAGCGCGACCGATGCGCACATCGAGATTCCATCTCGGCACGATCAAGGAGGCGCCCGCCGACGCCGAGCTCGTCAGCCACCGGCTGATGCTTCGCGCCGGCTATGTCCGGCGCCTTGCCGCCGGCATCTACACCTGGCTGCCGCTCGGCGTGCGCGCGCTGCGCAAGGTGGAAGCGGTCGTGCGCGAGGAGATGAACCGCGCAGGCGCGATCGAGCTCGTGATGCCGGTGGTGCAGCCGGCCGAGCTGTGGCAGGAATCGGGCCGCTGGGACGCGTACGGGCCGGAGCTGCTGCGCTTCAAGGACCGGCATGAGCGCGATTTCGTCTTCCAGCCGACGTCCGAGGAGGTGATCACGGACCTCGCGCGCGCGGAGCTGAAGAGCTACCGCCAGCTTCCGCTTCACCTGTACCAGATCCAGACCAAGTTCCGCGACGAGCGCCGGCCCCGTTTCGGCGTGATGCGCGGACGCGAGTTCGTGATGAAGGACGGCTACTCCTTCCACGTCGACTACGCGGACCTCGAGCGCGAGTACCGCAACATGTACCAGACCTACAGCCGCATCTTCACGCGCCTGGGGCTGGCGTTTCGCGCAGTGGCGGCGGACACCGGCGCGATCGGCGGCACCGGATCGCACGAATTCCAGGTATTGGCCGATTCCGGGGAGGACGCCATCGCCTACAGCACGGCATCGGACTACGCCGCGAACGTGGAACTGGCCGAGGCGCTCGCTCCCGCTGCGCCGCGACCCGCCGCCGGTCCGGCGATGCGCAAGGTCCCGACACCCGGACGCACGCGCTGCGAGGAGGTCGCCGAGCTCCTCGGGCTCCCCCTGACGCGCACGGTGAAGGCGATCGCGGCGATGCAGGAATCGTCCTTCGTGCTGATGCTGCTGCGCGGAGACCACGCGCTCAACGAGATCAAGGCGCAGAAGGCGATCGGCGCGTTTCGCTTCGCGACAGAAGGCGAGATCCAGCGCGCGCTCGGAGGGCCGCCGGGCTACCTCGGCCCGGTGGCGGTGACCGGCGTGCGGGTGGTCGCCGATCGCACCGTGGCGGCGATGGCCGGCTTCGTCTGCGGTGCGAACGAGGAAGGCTACCACCTCGCCGACGTGAACTGGGGTCGCGACCTCGCGGAACCCGCGCTCGTCGCCGACATCAGAAACGTCATGGACGGCGACCCCAGCCCCGACGGCCAGGGCAGCCTTCGCATCCAGCGCGGGATCGAGGTCGGCCACATCTTCCAGCTGCGCACCAAGTATTCCGAGGCGCTGAAGGCGACCGTGCTCGACGCCGCGGGCGTGGCGCGGCCACTCGAGATGGGCTGCTACGGCATCGGCGTGACGCGGATCGTCGCGGCGGCGATCGAGCAGCACCATGACGAGCGCGGCGTCGCGCTGCCGGCGGCGCTGGCGCCCTTCGAGGCCTGCCTGGTGCCGATTGCCTACGGCAAGAGCGCCGCGGTGCGCGCCGCGGCGGACCGGCTGTACGAAGAGCTGCGCGCCGGCGGCGTCGACGTCCTGATGGACGACCGCGAGGAGCGCCCCGGCGTGCTGTTCGCCGACATGGACCTGATCGGCATTCCCCACCGCGTGGTCCTGTCGGAGCGCGGGCTGGCGGCCGGGCAGGCCGAGTACAAGGCGCGGCGCGAAAGCGAACCGCGCAGCGTCCCGCTCGCGCAGATCGCCGCGTTCCTGAAGGAGCGGCTCGCGCCGGCATGAGGCGCGCCGGCCTGCAGGTGGCGCTCCTCGCCGCGGCACTGCTTCGGGCCCCGGCCGTCGGCGCCGGCGCGCAGGTCTACGAGGAACTCGCCGACAGCGTGCGCACGCACTTGTCGGCCGCATTGGCCGACCGCTCGGTCGCCGATCTCGAGTTCCGCGACCCCGAGGACGGCTACAAGTGGCTGCTCGAGATGTCGCGGCGGCTCGAGGACCGCATCCCGGACAGCAAGCAGCGCGTGGAGCTGCTGCGCACAGTGCACTTCGAGGCGTTGCGGGCGGGGCTCGATCCGCAGCTGGTGCTCGGCGTGATCGACGTGGAGAGCCATTTCCGCAAGTACGCCGTCTCGCGCGCCGGTGCGCGTGGCTACATGCAGGTCATGCCGTTCTGGGTCAAGCTGATCGGGCGGCGGGGTGACAACCTGTTCTACCTGCGCACCAATCTGCGCTACGGCTGCGTGATCCTGCGCTACTACCTGGACGTCGAGAAGGGCGACTACTTCCGCGCGCTGGGGCGCTACAACGGCACCTTGGGCAAGCCCGACTATCCGCGCGCGGTGCTGGCGGCCTGGAAGGTGCGCTGGGGCTACCGCGGAGCGACGAGCTGAGATGCCGGCCGCGGCGACGCTCGGCGGCCGCGTGCGCGCCTGGTGGGCGGGCGAGCTGGCGCCCGAGCCGGGGCGCGTGGTGCTCGGCCAGCGGCGCGTCTACATCGTGCCCACGCGCCTCGGTTGGCTGTTCGGGGCCACGCTCGGCATATTGCTGGTCGGGTCGATCAACTACGCGCTGCAACTGGGATTCGCGCTGACGTTCCTGCTCGCGGGCATGGGACTGGCCGCGATGGTGCACACGACCCGCAACCTCGCGCGGCTCGCGGTGAGCGCGGGCCGCGCCGAGCCCGTATTCGCGGGCGAGGCCGCGCAGTTCCGCCTGTACCTCGAGAATCCGTCGCCGCACGACCGTCCGGCGATCCTCGTGCGCCACGCGGCAAGCGGCGCGCAGGTCGTGGTCGACCTCGCCGCCCGCTCCGCGGCGGAGGCCGTGCTCGGCGTGCCGGCGCCACGGCGCGGCTGGCTGCCCCTGACGCGCGTCACGCTGGAGACGCGCTTTCCGCTCGGATTGTTCCGGGCCTGGAGCTACGTGAGGCCGGACGCGCGCTGCCTCGTCTACCCGCGCCCAGAGGCCTCGGCGCTGCCCGACGCCGCGCCCGCCGCAGACGCCGGCGCGCTGCGCCCGCAGTCGCGCGGCAACGAGGATTTCTCCGGATTGCGCGCCTATCAGCTCCAGGATTCGCCCCGCCACGTCGCCTGGAAGGCGGCAGCGCGCTCGGACGAGCTGCTCACCAAGCAGTTTGCCGGCACGGCGGGCGCGGAGCTGTGGCTCGACCTCGCCGCGGTGCCGCGCGCGCTCGGCCTCGAAGCGCGCGTGTCGCGGCTCGCCGGCTGGATCCTCGCCGCCGAGCGGCAGGGGCTGCGGTACGGCCTGCGCCTGCCGGGCCTCAAGCTCGCGCCCGACCAGGGCGACGCGCACCGCGCCGCCTGCCTGCAGGCGCTCGCCCTGTACGAGTCCCGATGAGCGCGGCGCACCCGCTCGCGCCGGAGCATCGCCCGGTTTCGAACCGGGAACTGGGCGCGCTGCTCGTCTCGCTCGGCCTCGTGGTCGCGCCCCATGCAATGCGCATGCCGTGGTGGCTCGCGCTGCTGGTCGTCGCGCTCTACGCCTGGCGCGTCGCCGTCGCGCTGCGCCTGACGCCGGCGCCCTCGCGCTGGCTGGTGCTCGGCATCGCGCTGCTGTCCATCGCGGCGGTCTACCTCGAGTACCGGGCGCTGTTCGGGCGCACGACGGGCATCGTGCTCCTCGCGCTGTTTTCCGGCCTCAAGCTGATGGAGATGCGCACCCACCGCGACGCCGCGGTGGTCGCGTTCCTATGCTACTTCCTGGTGATGACGAACCTGCTCTACACGCAGAGCATCCCGACCGCGCTGCTGATGGGCGTGGCGCTGGTCGCCGTCACCTCGACGCTCGTGGGGCTCGCCGCCCCCCGACGGCCGCTGCGATCCAACGTGGCGACGGCCGGCCTGCTCCTCGCCCACGCCGCGCCGGCGGCGCTGATCCTGTTCCTGCTCTTTCCCCGCGTGGCCGGGCCGCTCTGGGCGCTGCCGCAGGACGCCTACAGCGGCCTGACGGGCCTGTCAGACACGATGTCGCCGGGCAACCTGTCGCTGCTCGCGCAGTCCGACGCCATCGCCTTTCGCGCGGAGTTCGACGGCGATCCACCTCCGCCCCGCGAGCGCTACTGGCGCGGACCCGTGCTCTGGGACTTCGACGGCCGGACCTGGCGCATGGGTCCCGGCTGGACCGAGCCCTTCGAAGCGCCCAGCGGCGGCGGGCGCTACGATTACACCGTGACGCTTGAGCCCCACAACCGGACCTGGCTCTTCACGCTGGAGCAGGTCGCGCGCCTGCCGCTTCGCTCGCGCTACACCAACGACGGGATGGTGGTGTCGACCTCGCCCGTGCGCTCGCGATTGCGCTACGACGCGGCGTCGATCGCGCGCCCCGCGCCCGAGCCGCGCGAGAGCGCGGCGAGCCTGCGTCGCGCGCTCGAATTGCCGCCGGCCGGGAACCCGCGCGCTCGCGCGCTCGCCGAGCGCTGGCGCGCGGCGTCGCGCAGCGCCGCCGAGATCGTCTCGCGCGCGCTCGAGTTCTTTCGCGACAGCCGCCTCGCGTACACGCTGGAGCCGCCGCTGCTCGGGCGCGATACGGTCGATGAGTTCCTGTTCGACACGCGGGCGGGCTTTTGCGAGCACTTTGCTTCGTCCTTCGTGTTCCTGCTGCGCGCTGCCGGCGTGCCGGCGCGCGTGGTTACGGGCTATCAAGGTGGGGAGGTGAACTACGTCGACCGCATCATTACCGTGCGCCAGTCCGACGCGCACGCCTGGGCCGAGGTCTACCTGCCCGGCCGGGGCTGGGTCCGCGCCGATCCGACCGCGGCGGCGGTGCCCGGCCGCGTGGATTCGGGGCTGGCGCGCTCGGTGCCCGACGGCGACCCGGTGCCGCTGCTGCTGCGCCCCCAGCTCGAGTGGCTGCGAGCGTGGCGCAGCAACTGGGAGGCGGTGGTCCACCGCTGGAACGTCTGGGTCCTTGGCTATGGCGTCGACCGCCAGCGCGACCTCATGTCGCGCATCGGCATGCGCGACGCCGACTGGCGCAAGCTGACCGCGGCGATGGCCACGGTGCTCGGGGCGTTCACGCTGCTGCTGCTCGCCTGGTCGCTGCGGCGGCTCGCGCGCCCGGATCCGGTGCAGCGCGCCTGGCTCGCGTTCTGCCGCAAGCTCGCCGCGCGTGGCGTGGTGCGCGCGCCGCACGAGGGACCGCGCGACTTCGCCGCGCGCGCCGCCCGCCGCCTGCCTGGCGCCGCACCGCGCATCCTCGCCGTCGGCGAGCTCTACCTGGGCGCGCGCTACGGCCGCGAGCCGGCGCCCGCGCGCGTCGCCGAGCTGCGCCGCCGGGTGCGCGAGCTGGAGATCGCGTGAGCGTCGCCCGCGTCTTCCTCGCGCTGCTGCTGGCGGCGTCTCCGTTCGCGGCGCGCGCCGACGACCCCGTGACGCCCGAGACCTACGCCGGCCGATCCGACGTCGAGGGCTTCATACGCGACCTCGTCACGCGACATGCCTTCGACGCCGGCGAGCTGGAAGCGGTGTTCTCGCGCGCGCGCCGCGAGGACGGCGTGCTCGCCGCGATGCAGGCGCAGCCCCGCCAGCTGGACTCGTGGGAAGCGTACCGGGCGCTGTTCGTCAACGAGCGCCACGTGAAGGCCGGGCTCGAGTTCTGGAACGAGAATCGGGCCGCGCTGGCGCGCGCGCGTGCGCGCTACGGCGTGCCCGAGGAGATCGTCATCGCGATCCTCGGCGTCGAGACCTTCTACGGACGCAACACCGGGCGCTGGCGCGTGATCGACGCGCTGACCACCCTCGCCTTCGACTATCCGCCGCGCGCGCAGTTCTTCCGCGGCGAGCTGGAGAACTACCTGCTCTTCGTGCGCGACCTCGAGATCGACGTCTTCTCGGTCAAGGGCTCCTATGCCGGCGCGATCGGCATTCCGCAGTTCATGCCGGGCAGCTATCTGCGCTATGCCGTCGATTTCGACGGCGACGGCACGACGGACCTGCGCGGGAACGCGGCCGATGCGATCGGCAGCGTCGCCAACTTCCTGCGCGGCCACGGCTGGCGGCGCGGCGAGCCGGTGCAGCGCCGCGCGAGCGTCTCGGGAGCGGGCTACGAGGCGCTGGTCTCGTCGAGCCTGCTGCCCTCGAGCACGATCGGCGCGCTGCGCGCCGCCGGCGTCGTGGCGCGCGGGCCGGCGCTCCCGCCGGACATGCCGGCCATGCTGCTGCGGCTGGACACGCCCGAGCGACCCGCGGACTTCCGCGTCGGCCTGCAGAACTTCTACGTGCTGACGCGCTACAACCGCAGCCCGTTCTATGCGCTCTCGGTCGCCGACCTCGGCGACGCGCTGCGCGCCGCGCGGCGCGCCTCGCGCGGCGCCGCGCTGCGCGAGCATCCTCAGGAAGAATTGCCCGGCAGGTAGAGCAGCGGGTCGACGGGCTTGCCCGCCTTGCGGATCTCGAAGTGCAGCTTGGGGCGGTCGGCGTCGCTGTCGCCCAGATCGGCGATCCGCTGGCCCCGCGAAACGGTCTGCCCCTCCTTCACCAGGATCTCTCGGTTGTGCGCGTAGACGCTGCTGAATCCGTTCTCGTGGCGAATCACGATCAGCTTGCCGAAGCCACGGATGCCCGTGCCGGTGTACAGCACCTGCCCGGCCGCCGCCGCGACCACCGGGTCGCCGGGCTTGCCGCCAATGTCCACGCCCTTGTTGTTCGGCTCGGAGAATTTCGCCAGCACGCTGCCGCGCGCCGGCCAGATGAAGTCGAGCGCCCCGGCCTCGCGCGCCGCCGGCGCCGACTTCGGCGCCTCGGCTTGCGCGGCCGGGGCCTGGGCCGCGGGCTTGGCCGCGGCCGCCGCGGCGGCCGCGCCGGTCGGCGCCATCGCCACCGGTTGGGGGCCGGCCGGCGCAGCCGTCGTGCCGGGTTCGCCCTTGGCGAGCATCGCGTAGTTGCTCTCCGAGTACGGCAGGCGCAGCGCCTTGGGCGCCACCTTCGTGCCGCCGTCGCCCTGGCCCTGCGGCGCCGCCGTCGCGATCGCGCCGTCGAGCGGCCGCGATTGGAGCGCGGGCGCGCCGTGCGCCGCCCCGACCTGAACTGCGGTCTCGCCTTCGGGCGGCGTCACCCGCAGGACCTGGCCGACGGCGATCTTGGTCGGATCGTCGAGCTTGTTCCAGCGGGCGACATCGCGGTAATCGGCGCCGTTCTCGAGCGCGATGCTGTAGAGCGTGTCTCCGCGCTTGACCATGTAGTGCCCGGGCGGCACGACCGTCGCGGCCGGCGCCGCTGCGGCGGGCTTGGGCGCGGCCGGCGGCGGGCGGATGTCGGATACCGGTGCCTGCACCGGCGTCGAGCTGCACCCCGCCAGCGCGCCGAGCAAGGCCAACGCCGTCAGCGCACCGTGGCATCGCGTTCTTAGATCGCTCATAGCTTTCCCGTTTCGAGAGGCACGAACAGCACCTCGTCGAGCACCGCCTCGGTGAAGCCGCGGACACCCCGCTCCACCAGCAAGAGACGCTGCACGCCGCGCGGATCCTTCCCCGACTTCAGCGGCAGCACCATTCTGCCACCCTGCGCGAGCTGCCGTAAGAGGGCGGGCGGCACGGACCGCGCGGCCGCCGCGACGACGATCGCGTCGAAGGGCGCGGCCTGCTCGAGCCCGAGGTTGCCGTCGCCATGGCTCAGCCGCAGGTTCGACAGCCGCAGCGCGCGAAGATTCGCGCGCGCGCGCTCGAGCAGGCCCCGGATGCGCTCGAGGGAGTAGACCTCGCGGGCCAGCTGGGCGAGGACGGCCGCCTGATAGCCGCAGCCGGTGCCCACCTCGAGCACGCGCGCGGGCAGCGCGTCGTCGCGCAGCAACGCTTCGATCATGCGCGCAACGACGTAGGGCTGCGAGATGGTCTGGCTGAACCCGATCGGCAACGCGGTGTCCTCGTAGGCCCGGCTCGCGAGCCCTTCGTCGACGAACAGGTGCCGCGGCACCGCCGCCATGGCCGCGAGCACGCGCTCGTCGCGAATGCCCTTGTCGCGCAGGCGCTCGACCATGCGCTGGCGCGTGCGCGGCGAGGTCATCCCGCTCCCCGCGAGATCGCGCGGAACGCGCACGCTCAACGTGCCAGCCAGTCGCGCACGGCAGCGCTCTGCGCGGCGTGCGTGAGGTCCACCTGCAGCGGCGTCACCGACACCCGGCCCTGCGCCACGGCGTGGAAGTCGGTGCCCGGACCCGCGTCCGCCGCACCGCCCGCGGGCCCGATCCAGTACGCCTCTTCGCCGCGGGGCGTGCGCATCCTGACCACCGGCTCGGCCTTGTGCCGGCGCCCCAGCCGCGTCACCTCGAGCGGTCCGAGCGCCGGCGCAGCCACGTCGGGCACGTTGACGTTGAGCAGCACCGCCTGGCCGAACGGCAGGCGCCCCAGACGCGACGCGAGGTCGAAGGCGACGCCGGCCGCGCTCTCCATGTGGCGGCCCTCCTTGCTGGCGAGAGACACCGCGAGCGAGGGAATGCCCAGCAGGAAGCCCTCGGTCGCGGCGGCGACGGTTCCCGAATAGATGGTGTCGTCTCCCATGTTGGCGCCCAGGTTGACGCCGGAGACGACCAGATCGGGCAGGAAATCCAGCACGCCGGTCACCGCCAGGTGCACGCAATCGGTCGGCGTGCCGTTGACGAAGTAGAACCCGTTCGGCGCGCGGCGCACCGCGAGCGGCCGGTCGAGCGTGAGCGAGTTCGACGCCCCCGAGCGGTCGCGCTCGGGGGCGACCACCGTGACGTCGCCGAGCGCCGCCAGCCGCCCGGCGAGTAGCGCGATGCCGGGCGAGAAGTAGCCGTCGTCGTTGGAGACCAGGATGCGCATCGCCCGGGGCGATTCTAGCCGACGCCCGCCCCGGCCCTAGAACGAGCGCGGCAGCCCGAGGACGTGCTCGGCGACGTAGGACAGGATCAGGTTGGTCGAAATGGGCGCGACCAGGTAGAGCCGCGTTTCGCGAAACTTGCGCTCCACGTCGTATTCCGCTGCGAAGCCGAAACCGCCGTGGGTCTGCAGGCAGGCGTTGGCCGCTTCCCAGGACGCCTTGGCCGCGAGGTGCTTGGCCATGTTCGCTTCAGCGCCGCAGTGCTTCTTCTCGTCGTAGAGTCCGGCCGCCTTGTAGCGCATGAGGTTCGCCGCCTCCACCTCCATGAAGGCCTCGGCGATCGGGAACTGTATGCCCTGGTTCTGGCCGATCGGCCGATCGAAGACCACGCGCTCCTTCGCGTACTTCGTCGCGCGATCGACGAACCAGTAGCCGTCGCCGATGCACTCGGCGGAGATCAGGATGCGCTCCGCGTTCAAGCCGTCGAGGATGTAGCGAAACCCCCGGCCCTCCTCGCCGATCAGGTTCTCCGCGGGAATTTCGAGGTTGTCGAAGAACACCTCGTTGGTCTCGTGATTGACCATGTTGCGGATCGGCCGCATCGTCAGGCCCTTGCCCAGGGCAGCCGTCTTTTCGACGAGGAACACCGACATGCCGTCGGACTTCTTGGCTACCTCGGCGAGCGGCGTCGTGCGCGCGAGCAGGATCATGAGGTCCGAATGCTGCAGCCGCGAGGTCCAGACCTTCTGCCCGTTGACGACGTAGCGATCGCCCTTCCTCACGGCGACGGTCTTGATCTTCGTCGTGTCGGTGCCCGCGGTCGGCTCGGTGACGCCCATCGCCTGCATGCGAAGCTCGCCCGAGGCGATCTTCGGCAGGTACTTGCGTTTCTGCGCCTCGGAGCCGTTCCGCAGCAGCGTGTTCATGTTGTACATCTGGCCGTGGCAGCAGCCGGGATTGCCGCCCGAGCGCGAGATCTCCTCCATGATCACGCTCGCCTCGGTGAGCGTGAGCCCCGAGCCGCCGTACTGCTCCGGGATGAGCGCCGCCATCCAGCCGGCGCCGGTCAGCGCGTCGACGAAGGCCTCCGGATAGACGCGGGCCTCGTCCACCTTCTGCCAGTAGGCGGAGTCGAACTGCGCGCACAGGCCGCGCACGCCCTCGCGCAGCTCGGCGTACTCGGCGCCGGCTACAGCGGGTCCCATGTGAAGACATCCTGGGTGCGGTCGAGGGGGAAGAAGGCGGCCTTCAGCGCCGGCATGCCGTGCTCCGCGATCGACTGCGGCGTCCAGCCGCCGGCCCGATGCACCGAGCGCAGCGGTCGGCTCTGCGACATGAGGAACAGCTCGTTCGCGCGCACGGCGAAGATCTGCCCCGAGACGCCGGCGGCGGCATCGCCCGCCAGGAAGACCGCGAGCGGCGCGATCTTGGCGGTCTGCATGACCTTCATCTTCTCCACGCGCGCCTTCTGCTCCGGCGTCTCGGTCGGGATGGACCCGATCATGCGGCTCCAGGCGAACGGCGCGATGCAGTTCGAGCGCACGCCGTAGCGTGCCATGTCGAGCGCGATCGACTTCGACAGCCCGACGATGCCCAGCTTGGCGGCCGAGTAGTTGGCCTGACCGAGGTTGCCGATCAGGCCCGAGGTCGAGGTCATGTGCACGTAGCTGCCCGAGCCTTGGCTCTTGAAGTACGGCGCGGCAGCGCGCGACACGTAGAACGAGCCGTTCAGGTGCACGTCGATGACGGTGCGCCAGTCCTCGACCGACAGGTTGAAGAAGAACCGGTCGCGCAGGATGCCCGCGTTGTTCACGACCACGTCGATGCGCCCGAACGCGTCGATCGCAGTCTTCACGATGCGGTTCGCGGCATCCCAGTCGGCCACGCTGTCGGCGCACGCGACGGCCTCGCCCCCCATCGCCTTGATCTCATCCGCCACCTTCTGCGCCGGCCCGGCGCTCGCGCCCTCGCCCGCGACCGAGGTCCCGAGATCGTTGACCACCACGCGCGCGCCGTGCTCGGCGAAGGCGAGCGCAAAGTCGCGCCCGATGCCGCCGCCGGCGCCGGTGACGACGACCACCTTGTCCTTGACCATCCCGTCCTCCCCTCAGCCCGCCATCGTAAGGCCGCCCGAGGCGCTGAGCACCTGCCCGGTGACGAAGGCCGCGTCGTCGCTCGCGAGGAACACGACGGCGCCCACCACGTCCTCGGGCGTGCCGAGCCGGCCGAACGGGATCGCGCGCTCGAGCGCCGCGCGCAGCTTCTCGCCGCGCTCCCCCGCGCCGGCGAAGTCGCGGAACAGCGCGGTGTCGGTCGGCCCCGGACAGACCACGTTCACGTTGATGCGCTGGCGCGCGAGCTCGCGCGCCAGCGTCTTCGAGAACGCGATGATGCCGCCCTTGCAGGCCGCGTACACCGACTCGCCCGAGGATCCCACGCGGCCCGCGTCCGAGGCGATGTTGACGATGCGCCCGCGCCCGCGGGCACGCATGCCCCCGACGACCGCGTGGTGCATGTGAAGGGGGCCATAGAGATTGACCGCCACGATGCGCTCCCACAGCGCCTTGTCCGTGTCCAGGAACGGCCCCGCGCGGTCCCAGCCGGCGTTGTTCACCAGTACGTCGATCGGGCCCAGCGCGCGCTCGACGTCGGCCACCGCCGCCACGACGCGCGCCTGGTCGGCGATGTCGACCGTCCACGCGCGCCCACCGCAGTCGGCGGCCACGGCGGCCGCACCATCCGCGTCGAGGTCGAAGACTGCGACCTTGCTGCCCTCCTCGGCAAACCGGCGGCACAGCGCCGCGCCGATGCCGCCGGCACCGCCCGTGACCAGAACGACGCGCCCGCCGAGTCCCCGCACTACTTGGGCTGCGATACCACCCGCAGGTAGGGCTTCAGCGTCTTGAACCCCTGCGGGTACTTCTTCTTCGCGTCCTCGTCGGACACCGACGTCGGGATGATGACGTCCTGTCCGGGCTTCCAGTTCGCCGGCGTGGCGACCGTGTGCCGCGCGTTGATCTGCAGCGCATCCAGCAGGCGCAGAACCTCGTCGAAGTTGCGGCCCGCGCTCATCGGGTAGGCGAGCATCGCCTTCACCCGCTTGTCCGGGCCGATGATGAACACCGAGCGGATGGTGGCGTTGTCGTTCGCCGTGCGCTTGCCGCCACTCGCGTTGGGATGAATCATGTCGTAGAGCTTCGAGACGACCAGCTCGGGATCGCCGATCAGCGGATAGGTCACCGCATGGCCCTGCGTCTCGAGGATGTCGCCCAGCCACCTCTTGTGGTCGGCCACCGGATCAACCGACAGGCCGACGATCTTCGTGCCGCGCTTGTCGAACTCGGGCTTCAGCCCCGCGAGGTAGCCGAGCTCGGTCGTGCAGACCGGCGTGAAGTCCTTGGGGTGCGAGAACAGGATCGCCCACTTGTCCCCGATCCACTCGTGGAAGCGGATCTTGCCTTCCGTGGTGTCCGCGGTGAAGTCCGGCGCTTCGTCGCCGATGCGAATGGCCATGCGCGACCTCCAATTGCCGACTGGCGGGGGAACCGGGCTTGGTCGGGGCGGCGAGATTCGAACTCGCGACCACCTGCACCCCATGCAGGTACGCTACCAGGCTGCGCTACGCCCCGAGACCCGCGAGTTTATCAGGGGCGCAGCACGTCCAGCAGCGCGCGCAGCTCGCGCCTCAGCGTCGCCAGGTCCGCGCCGCCGCCGCCCGGGGCGGCGCGCGGCGCGCTGTCGAGGCGCTCTTCGGCTCCGACCGCGGCATTATCCAGCCGGTTGCGCGCGCCGTTGATGGTGAAGCCCTCCTCGTACAGCAGCTCGCGGATGCGGCGGATGAGCAGCACCTCGTGGTGCTGGTAGTAGCGACGGTTGCCGCGCCGCTTGACGGGCTTCAGCTGCGTGAATTCCTGCTCCCAGTACCTCAGGACATGGGGCTTGACCCCGCATAGCTCGCTTACCTCACCGATCGTGAAGTAGCGCTTCGCCGGAATCGGCGGGAGCTCAGCCGTCTTGCTGGGGCTGCGGTTTTCCATGGCGCGCCTTCTCCACCATCGCCTTCAATTTCTGGCTGGCGTGAAAGGTGACCACGCGGCGGGCGCTGATGGGGATCTCCTCGCCGGTCTTGGGATTGCGGCCGGGCCGCTGCGGCTTGTCGCGCAGCTGGAAGTTGCCGAATCCGGACAGCTTGACGCTCTCGCCGCGCTCGAGGGCCCCCCGGATCTCCTCGAAGAACGCCTCGACCATGTCTTTGGCCTCGCGCTTGTTGAGCCCGACCTTCTCGAACAACAGGTCGGCCAGCTCGGCCTTGGTCAAAGTCATCACAACTCCCTGATTTATATATTTATGCGCGAACTGTCGCGGCGAAACGACGTCCCCACAGCTCGACAAGCGCATCGCGCGCCTCGTCGGCCTCCGCATCCGTGAGGGTTCGTTCAGTATCTTGCATAACTACCCGGAAAGCAAGGCTTTTTGTCCCCTTGGGCAGGTTCGCCCCCTGGTACAAATCGAACAACCGGAGCTCCCGAACGATCGCAGGCTTCTCTGCTAGCGCCACATCCAGAAAAGCCTGGGATGAGATGTCAGCCTTCACTAACATTGCGATATCGCGGGTCACTGGAGGATATCTGGACGGTACGGACGCGCGCGGCAGGTCCACTTGCTGCAGCGCAGCAGCGTCGAGCTCAAACATCGCAACCCCTTGGGCTATCTCGTACTTCTGGACCCATCGGGGATGCAGTTCACCGATCCAGCCGATGGGCTCCCCATCGATGAGGACCCGTGCTGAGCGGCCGGGATGAAGAGCCGGGTGCGCCGCTGCTTCGAACCTCGCGGTCTTGGGCGCGATCAGGGTCTCGAGGTCGGCCTTGAGGTCGTAGTAGTCGACTCCGCGCGTAGGTGTGCCCCATTGTTCTTCCACGGCCGGGCCACAGGCCACCGCCGCGATCCGCATGGGCTGACGCACACCGGCCACCTCGAGAGGGCCGTCCTTTACGGCGGGGTCTCTAAGGAATACGCGACCCACCTCGAATATCCGGATGCGGCCCAGCCGCCGGGACGCGTTGTAGCGCAAGTTCGCGAGCAGGCCGCCCCACAGCGTGGTGCGCATCACCGACAATGGGCTGGCGATCGGGTTCAGCAGCCGGATCGGATCGGTCTCGCCGGCGAGGTCCGCCTCCCATTGGGGCTCGACGAAACTGAACGTGATCACCTCCTGGAAGTCGCCGGCCGCCAGTCGCTCGCGAATTGCATGCAGCGTGCGGAGAGCCTCCGGCACCGGCGCCATCGCCGCCGGCGCGGTCGGCGGGCTGGCCGGAATGCGGTCGAAGCCGTGCACGCGCGCCACCTCCTCGATCAGGTCCTCCTCGATCTGCAGGTCGAAGCGGTACGAGGGCGGGGTCACGGCGAAACGGCCCGCGCGCTGCCGGAACGCAAAGCCCAGGCGCCGGAAGATCGTCGCCGCCTCGCGGTCGGTGACGGGCACGCCGATCACCTTTCGGGCGCGCGCCGCGCGCATCGTCACCGGCTTTCGCCGCGGAAGCCGGCGCACGAGGTCGACGGTCGGCCCGGGCTCTCCGCCGCAGATGTCGAGGATCAGCCGGGTCGCGCGCTCGATGCCGTCGACATTGTTCGCGAAGTCCACGCCGCGCTCGAAGCGATGCGAGGCATCGCTCGAGAAGTTGTACCGGCGTGCCCGGCCGGCGATCGCGTCCGGGAAGAAGAACGCCGATTCGAGGAAGAGGTGGCGCGTGCTCGTCTCGGCCTTCGTCGTCTCGCCGCCCATGATGCCGGCCAGACCGATCGGGCCCGAGTCGTCGGTGATGCACAGCACTGTGCCGTCGACCGCCACTTCCTGCCCATTCAGCAGCAGGACCTTCTCGCCCGCGTGGCCCCAGCGCACGTCGATCGGGCCGTGAAGCTTGTCCGCGTCGTAGACGTGGAGCGGCCGACCCAGCTCCAGCATCACGTAGTTCGTCACGTCGACCAGCGCGGAAATCGAGCGCTGGCCCGCGCGCTCGAGGCGCTGGCGCATCCAGGCGGGCGTGGGCGCCGCCGCATTCACGTTGCGGATGAGGCGCCCCGCGAACCGCCCGCATCCCTCGGGGTGCGTGATGCGAACGGGGTGCCGGTCCTTTACCCGCGCGGCCACGCGCCGCACTGCGGGCGCCTTGAGCCGGGCGCCGGTCAGCGCGCTGACCTCGCGCGCGATGCCGAGGATCGACAGGCAGTCGGCGCGGTTCGGTGTCAGCTTGAACGCGAGGACCTGCTCGTCGAGCGCGAGCAACCGCCGCACGTCCTCGCCCGGGCGCGCGCTCGCCGGCAGCTCGAGCAGCCCGGAATGGTCGTCCGACAGGCCGAGCTCGCGCGCCGAGCACAGCATGCCCCGGCTCTCCACGCCGCGCAGCGTCGCCGCCCGGATCTCCGTGCCGCCCAGCCGCGCCCCGAGGCGGGCGAGCGGCGCCTTCAGTCCCGGGCGTGCGTTGGGCGCGCCGCAGACCACCTGGACCGTGTCGCGTCCTGCCTTGACGCGGCAAACCGTGAGGCGATCGGCATCCGGGTGGCGCTCGACCGCGAGGATCTCGCCGACGACCACGGGGCCCGCGAGGGGCGCCGCCACGGGCGCGCAGGCCTCGACCTCGAGCCCCGACATGGTCAGCAGGTCCGCGAGCGCCGCAGTGCCCAGCCGCGGATTGCAGAAGCTCCTCAGCCAGAGCTCCGGGACGTTCACGCAAACTCTCCCAGGAACCGCAGGTCGCCGTCGAAGAACAGGCGCAGGTCGTCGATCCCGTAGCGCAGCATCGTCAGGCGCTCCAGGCCCGAGCCGAAGGCGAATCCGATATGGCGCTCGGGATCGAGCCCGAAATTGCGCACCACCTGCGGATGCACTTGCCCGGCGCCCGAGAGCTCGAGCCAGCGCCCCTTGTGCGGTCCCGAGGCGAACTGCAGGTCGATCTCGGCCGAGGGCTCGGTGAACGGGAAGTAAGACGGGCGAAAGCGCACTTCGAGCGCGTCGGACTCGAAGAACCGCCGCAGGAAGTCGGTGTACACGCCCTTCAGGTCCGCGAAGCTGATGTCCTCGTCGATCCACAGGCCCTCGACCTGATGGAACATGGGTGAGTGCGTGGCATCGTTGTCGACGCGGAAGGTGCGCCCCGGCGCGATGACCTTGATCGGCGGCCGGTGCATGCGCGCGTAACGCACCTGCATCGGGCTCGTGTGCGTGCGCAACAGCAGCGGCAGGCCCTGCGCGTCCTTCAGGTCCACGTAGAACGTGTCCTGCATCGAGCGCGCGGGGTGGTTCTCGGGGTTGTTGAGCGCGGTGAAGTTGTACCAGTCGGACTCGATCTCGGGACCGTCGGCGACATCGAAGCCGATCGAGCCGAAGATCTGCTCGATGCGCTGCCAGGTCCGGACGATGGGATGCAGGCCGCCGCGTCCGCGCCCGCGCCCGGGCAGCGTAACGTCGAGCGCGCCTTCGGCGAGCCTGGCCTCCAGGCGGGCGCCGGCCAGCTCGCCCCGGCGCGCATCGAGCGCCTGCTCGATGCGTGACTTGGCCTCGTTGATGCGGGCGCCCGCCGCTGGCCGGGCGTCCGGCACGAGCGCGCCGAGCCCGCGCAGCTGCGCGGTCAGCTCCCCGGCCTTGCCGAGGTAGCGCGCCTTCGCGTTCTCGAGCGCCGCCGCGTCGGCGGCGGCGCGGAAATCCGCGAGCGCGCGCTCGACGATGCGATCGACGTCTTCCATCCCCGCGCCTTCCCGGAGCGGGTCAGTGGGCGAGGCTGGCCTTGACCTGCCCGGCGATCTTGGCGAACGCCGGCTTGTCCGCCACCGCGAGGTCCGCGAGCACCTTGCGGTCGATCTCAATGTTCGCGCGCTTCAAGCCGGCCATGAACGTCGAATAGCTCATGCCGAGCTCGCGCACGGCGGCGTTGATGCGGGCGATCCACAGCGCGCGGAACGTGCGCTTGCGGTTGCGGCGGTCGCGGTAGGCGTACTGCCCCGCCTTCATCACCGCCTGCTTCGCGACCCGGTAGACGTTGCCGCGGCGGCCGCGGAAACCCTTCGCCTGTTTGAGGACCTTCTTGTGGCGCGCTCGCGCCGTGACCCCGCGCTTGACTCGTGGCATGTCGGCTCCTCAGGACGAGTACGGCAGCATGGCGCGCACCTGCCGCTTGTTGCTGTCGTGGACCTCGGTGGTGCCGCGCAGATGGCGCTTGCGCTTCGTGCTCTTCTTGGTGAGGATGTGGCGCATGTAGGCCCGCGAGCGCTTGATGCTGCCCGAGGCGCGGACCTTGAAGCGCTTGGCGGCCGATTTCTTCGACTTCACTTTCGGCATGACGACTCCTGTTTATAGCCTGACGCCGGGCGGCCCGCCGCGCGGGCGCTTGATGCCGCGGCCATCACTTGTGC
>Ga0335085_10007098_pt1 | contig 17503 bp, 17 predicted proteins | sample Lox_Sample_45_FD_206712 | JGI IMG/M metagenome (GOLD analysis project Ga0335085, IMG submission 206712) | Soil microbial communities from Loxahatchee National Wildlife Refuge, Florida, United States - Lox_Sample_4.5 | ecosystem: Environmental > Terrestrial > Soil > Wetlands | place: USA...
CAACAGACGGAGCCATGGGGCGTAAAGGTCACGGCCGTAGAAGTTAAGAACCTGGATCTTCCGCAAGAGATGATCCGCGCCATTGCCAAGCAGGCCGAGGCCGAACGGGTCCGACGTGCGAAGGTGATCCATGCAGAGGGAGAATTCCAAGCATCTCAGAAACTGGCCGAGGCCGCTGTGGTTTTGAGCCAGAACCCCGCCGCGATACAGCTTCGTTACCTGCAGACCTTGACCGAGATAGCTGGTGACAAGAGTTCCACGACGATCTTTCCGGTACCGATTGACCTGCTCGAGCCGTTCATAAAAAGCAGAACGCAGGAAAGGAAGTAGTGAACTAGGGCTACAAGGTTTCCGGACCCATGTCGGGCAGACCCGGCGATGGAGAAGGCCTCTTAGGAAGAGGCGGGCTTTGCTCTTCCCACCGAATCCATCGATCTACAGACCTTGTCATCTCCTTTGGTCGCGGTCCTTTGGAGTCCCGGCCGCTGGCATGCTCGATGATCCCCACCTCGTGTTTTACGCCTGCTAGATAAAGCCGATCGTTCTTGGGATCAAGCGCCATTGAAAACGGGAAAACCCCCGCGACGCCATCGATTTTTACCTGCTCGAGCCGCTCCCCATCATAAATAAAAAATGACTGAAGCATCGGCGTTGCAATGTAGAGACGTCCGGTTGTTGAATCAAAGGAGAGGCTTCGGACCAGTGTCCCCGGAGGAAGGGGAAGTCGGTCCGGAGGCGCCGAAAGATCGTCTAGCTTGAAGATCAGTACCCCATCGAAATTCGATACGTAAAGTCGAGAACGCTCGGTATCGGCTGCGATGGCGAAAGGTCCATTAAGCCCAGTTTCTTCTCCGGAAACAATCCTGTCCGGCTTAGGCTCTCCTTGGATCTCGTCTGGATGCTTGAAAATCACAAGCGACCCGGGATGGGCATCCGCAACAAAGAGACGCTCTCCAGGCTGATCCACATAGGCGCCGGTCGGAAAGTTAAATCTTCGGAGGACCCGCGTGGGCCGACTGAAAGGACCGAGGGCTGCATGGCGAAAAATGAGAAGCTCATGTCCTACAGCGTTTGCAACGAAGAGCGTATCAGAGGGTGAATCGAAAGAAAGACCGGAGCAGATGCCTGGAAGATTGAAAGATGGGCCAGGATGTGTACCCTCTTTTTCGGGGTGATGAAAGACGACCAGATGAAAGGCATCCGTGCGCTCCGTGGGGATCGCAGCATAGAGACGGTCATTCGCCGCATCGAAGGCAAGCAGGAGCGGCTGGAATGATGGCAACTGGGCGGGGCTTTTTGATCCCGCAAGCGTAACGATTGTCACACCCAGGGCGATAACGGTCGCGGAGAGAAATCCGGATGCCCACTTCATGATCATCCTCTAAATGGGAAGTCGATCCTTGTCTGACCAGTAGAATCGCACTCCATTATTGCAGACTTTATACAAGGAGGCAAGGAAGTTGCTTACTTGGATGCCGCCATTTCTGATGTCTTTCGCAGGCCGGCTAAGACCGCTTCCATATCAGGCGGCAGCGGAGCCGAGAATTCCATCGGCTGTCCTGTCACCGGATGGATAAAACCCAGGATGCGAGCATGAAGCATTTGGCGAGGAGCCAAAATCTCACCCAGGCGCGCTGTCTTCCGGCTTCCGTAGACGGCATCTCCGAGTACCGGATGTTTGATGTATGCGAGGTGCACCCGAATTTGATGGGTTCGGCCGGTCAGCGGTTTGATTTCAAGAAGCGATGCTGATTTGAACCGCTCGATCACCCGGTATTCGGTGACCGCCTCTTTGGGGCGGGTGGTACGGATTGAGATCTTTTTCCGTTCCCACCGATCCCGGCCGATTGCCAGCTCGATTCTCCCTTTTCCCAGCTTTAATACACCCAGCGCCAAGGCAAGGTAGACCCGATGGATCGTGTGGGCCTTAAATTGGCGGGCCAAGGCCTGATGAGCGGGCTCGGTTTTAGCGACCACCAAGAGGCCCGAGGTATCTTTATCGAGTCGGTGGACGATCCCGGGTCGTTCTTCACCGCTGCTGCTTCTGAAAATCTTTGGATCGCGGGCAAGAAGCGCATTGACCAACGTCCCTTCATAATGTCCGGGCGCTGGGTGTACCACCATCCCAGCCGGTTTATTGATTAAGAGGACAGAACTGTCTTCATACACAACTTCGAGGGGAATTGACTGAGGCTGGATCTTGGGAGATTCGTAGGTTGGGAGGTCTAGCCGGACCCGATCTTCCGGGCGAAGTCGATAGCCGGGCTTGACCGGCCGGTCATTAACCGTGATCCCGGCCTTCTTGATCAGTCTCTGCAGACGGGATCGGGAGAGCGTGGGGAAGCGTTTTTTAAGATAGAGATCAAGACGGCAAGGGGCTTCCTTCGGAGAGATCAGAAACTCGGTCAGTGCGCTCATGCAGCATCAGGAAGACCGACGGAGACGACGGGCATCTATCAGAAATTTCTTGACGACTGGGTTATCGGGATCCGACCGCCTCGCCAATTCCCATTGGGCAATCGCCTCGTCCACCTGTTTCTGCTTCATCAAGACAATTCCCAGATCAATCCGGGCCTGAAGGTTCTTAGGATTGATCTCAAGCGCTCGCTTGAGGATATCGACCGCCTGCTCATCCTGCCCCAGCATCGTCCATGCCCCACCCATCTCTCTCAATGTCTCATCCGCGTCAGGGGAAATTGAAAGGGTGAACTCCCACTGCCGAATCGCAGCTCGCCACCGGCCCTGTTTGGCATAAGTGACTCCTAAGAGATGGTTGGCCATGAGATGCTCCGGTTCCAGATCCAGAACGTCGAGGAATGCCGCCTCTGCCTCTTCGAGATCACCCCGTTCGAGCCGAATTTTCCCTTCCAACTCGAACGCATCCAACAGTTCCGGGTCCTGATCGATCACCAGTTCCAGGTAACTCAGTGCCATGTCCCATTCCCGCTTCATCGAATAGACGATGGCGAGATGCAGCAAGAGATCCGGTGAAGGGGAATCGGATTTTTTTTCTAGCTCCTGGTAAAGGAGCAGCGCCTGTTCCACCTCCCCCAAAGAAAGGTGGATATCGGCCAGCAGAATCAGACTCTGACCATCTTGCGGCGCTACTTCCAGTGCCTGCACGATGGTTTCTTTGGCCAATGCAGCCTGACCTCGGTGGAGATAGATCTGGACCAGTTCATGATAGGCGGGAAGAAAAGCAGGGTCCTGCATCCGCAGGAGTTTTAAGAAATGAACCGCTTTGAGCCAGTTTCCGGCTTGTGAGGCAGCAAGCGCTTTTTGATAAAGCCTGGCGGTAGAATGACTCATTTTCTTTTCATAAATCCTGGTGAACGTCCAAAAAGCTCATTTTAAGACGCCGACGAGTGTTTCTGTCTTTCCAGAAAGAAATGGATCAGCAAGATCGTCACTCCAATCGTGATGGCTGAATCTGCCAGGTTAAACGCCGGCCAGTGGAAGTCGTTCACAAAAACATCGATGAAATCCACCACCTCACCGAACCGGATTCGATCCAATATATTTCCCAATGCCCCACCCAGCACCAACGAGATTGCAAGCGGCATCATCCACTGATCCTGAGGGGTCTTGTACAGCAGCGTCCCCAACAACACTACGGCCACCAGCGAGGTAATTCCGAAGAAGACAAACCGAAACCCATTTCCTTGATTGGCCAGGAGGCCGAAGGCAGCCCCCGGGTTTCGTATGTAGGTAAGATGAAAAAAGCCAGGGATGACGACAATCGTCTCGTGAAGACGCATAGTCTGTTGGATATAGAACTTCAGTGCCTGGTCTAGAATCATAGTGGTTAATGCGATGGTTGTCAAGAGAAGAAATCTGGACGGTATCTTCAACATAAAATCTTAAGCATCCACCGCTTCCTCACAGCGGCGGCAGAGTGTAGGATGTTTTTTTGAGCCGCCGACTGTGTCGCGGTAGGCCCAACACCGTCCGCATTTTTCTCCGTCTGCATGCTCGACCAACACACCGAGTCTCTCCACACGTTGAGAGATAAACGCTTGTTGTGCATCTAAAAGATCGGCATAAGGCAGAAGCTTCACCTCTGAAACGATCAGTATCGTTGGCAGATCTTTTGCGTAGGATTTTAAAAACTCAAGGAGATCCCCCTCGGCAAAGATTGTTACACGGGCATCGAGCGAAGCGCCGATGATCTTTTGATTCCTGGCCGCTTCCAAGGCCCTAGCCGCTTCCTCGCGCACCAAAATCAGTTTCTCCCACCGGGCCGCAAGTGCCTCATCTCGGTATCGCTCCTCAATGATCGGGAAAGCCGTAAACGGGGTCGCGGGTGTCTCCTTCTCTGAGCGCGGGGAATATCGCCAGATCTCATCCGCCGTATAAGAAAGCACCGGTGCCATCAACTGGGTCAGTGACATCAGGATCCGATGCAGGACCCGCTGGGCAGCCCGGCGGTCCGTTGCGTCCGCTTTAGTGGTGTAGAGACGGTCCTTCAAAATATCGAGGTACAGCGCACTCATATCCACTGCGCAGAAATTGTTAATGGCATGGAACACGGCATGGAATTCAAAAGCATCATAGGCCTGCAGGACGCGTTGAATAAGAAGCTGAAGGCGATGCAAAGCCCACCGATCTATCTCATGCAATGCCCGGTCGTCTGCAAGGTGCAGCTTCGGATCATAATCGTACAGGTTTCCCAACAGAAACCGGCAGGTGTTTCGGATTTTCCGGTACGCCTCGATGAGCTGCACCAGGATCTGAGGAGAAATCCGAACGTCTTCTCGGAAATCAGTCGCCGCGACCCAGAGCCGCAAAATTTCTGCGCCGTGTTTATCGATCACTTCTTGAGGAGCGACCACGTTGCCGGCAGACTTGGACATCTTCTTTCCCTGCCCGTCCACGACAAAGCCATGGGTGAGCACGGATTTATAGGGTGCGCAGCCATCCGTTGAGACAGCGGTCAGGAGCGAACTGTGAAACCAACCGCGGTGTTGGTCCGAGCCTTCCAGATAGAGATCTGCAGGCCATTTGAGCTCCGGTCGGATTTTCAAGACCGCCGCATGGCTCACGCCGGATTCAAACCAAACATCCAGAATGTCGTTCTCTTTCTCGAATCGGCCTCCTTTGCATTTTGGACAGGTCGTTCCTTTGGACAGAAGTTCATCAGCCGATTTTGAGAACCAGACATCGCTTCCGCCCTCCCGTTCAATCATATCTGCAACATGATTGACAATCTCTGGACTGAACAGAGGCTCCTTGCAATCGAGGCAGATAAAGGCCACAATCGGCACACCCCAAACGCGCTGTCGTGAGATGCACCAGTCAGGGCGGTTTTCGATCATCCCCAAGATCCGGTCCCTGCCCCATTTGGGTATCCAGTTCACACGGTTGATTTCATCAATGGCTCGCTGACGGAGTTGGCCTTTTTCCATGGAGATGAACCACTGCTCCGTGGCGCGAAAGATCACCGGGTTCTTGCATCGCCAGCAGTGCGGGTAGGAGTGGGTGATGGTCATGTCGGGTGTTAAAATCATGTCACGGTCTTTGAGGAGCTTGATGATTCCCTTATTCGCCTCGAACACCTTCTGGCCTGCGAACTCGCCGGCTTCTTTTGTAAACCGCCCTTGATGATCCACTGGGGCATAGACTTCCAAGCCATAACGCTGGCCGACTTCGTAGTCCTCCTGGCCATGACCGGGAGCGGTATGGACCAAACCGGTGCCTTGGTCAAGCGTAACGTGATCGCCCAGGATAATGGGAGAACTGCGGTCGATCCAAGGATGGGAGAATTCCCATCCTTTAAGTTGAGCCCCCTTGAAATTGCACACGTCTTGAATCTTGTCAACATTGAAGCCAACCGCCTTCTGGAATAGTCCAGCAAGTTGCTTGGCGACGATATAGGCTTCATTGCCAATGATACTAACGACATACTCAACATCTGGATGGAGGCAGATCGCTTGATTAGCGACAAGTGTCCATGGGGTCGTTGTCCAAATGACGGCAAACAAATTTCGGCCATGGAGCGTACGAGTGAGAGGCTGGTCTTGAATACCGAGCTGCTCGAAGAGACTCAGCAGAGTATCATCTAGAGCACTCCGGAGCGGAAACTTTACATAGATCGATGGCGAAGTATCGTCCTCATACTCCACCTCTGCCTCAGCCAGCGCGGTCTCATCGTTCGGACACCACAGGACCGGTTTTTTGCCCTTGTAAACGCCTCCAGCCTCCACCACTTTTCCGAATTCTCGGACGATTGCGGCTTCATAAGCCGGTGTCATGGTGAGATAAGGATGATCCCAGTCCCCCCAAACCCCCAAACGTTTGAACTCCTCTCGCTGAATAGTAAAATATTTCTCGGCATACTCCCGACAGAGTTTCCGGATCTCAAGCTTGCTCATCTCCTGTTTTTTGTGGCCCAGCGATTTCATTACCTGGTGTTCAATCGGAAGCCCGTGACAGTCCCACCCTGGAATATAGGGAGCAGCCTTGCCTGACATGGTCTTAGACTTCACGACAAAATCCTTGAGGATTTTGTTCAGGGCAGTTCCGATATGAATATGTCCATTGGCATAAGGAGGACCATCATGGAGTACATAACGTGGGCGGCCCTGGGTTTCCCCACGAAGCCGAGTGTAAAGCTGCTCCGTTTCCCAGAGAGCCAAAATCTCAGGCTCCCTCTGAGTCAGGTTGGCCTTCATGGGAAAATCGGTTTTGGGAAGGTTCAAGGTCTCTTTATAATCCATCAAAACTGTCTGATCTGTTGGTAAATTTTGGGGTTTCTTCATAGTACCATCCCACCTTTCTCTATGTCAAGAAATCAGCCGGTAGTTCTAAGAAAACGATTTGACAAAAGTCAGACGTTTAGTATAATCTATCCCTACTTGACAATGACTTTCATTCTCATAAAAGAGAATTATCCCTTAATTTAATTGTCTTACCAGCTTTGGAGGTTTTTGATGGAAGAGAAAACAGCCTTAGAGATCCAATGGACGGAAGAAGCGAGGACCTTGATGCAGAACGTTCCTGCGGTCATCCGGAACGTAGCGATCAAGGGGGTAGAAAGCTATGCGAAGGCCAAAGGGATTCAGGTCATTGATGGCACGGTTGTAGCCCAGGCGGCAGAGGCAAGAGAACGGGGAGAGATACCAACGTCCGCTCAACCGAGCGGGTCGCCCGGTGCGGAACCGGCTCACGGCAATAAAAAACCGGTTCGCCAGCAGTATATCAGCTTCCTCTTCTATAAGGTGGCCCCCGAATGGCGACGGCTGCCCTTGTCCGAGAGAGAACAGGGCAAGAAAGAATTTATCAGCGTCACAGAGGAATACACAAAGGATCCAAAACAGTTCATGATCATGGCCTACTGCACCGTGGGCATGCGCGGCGACACGGACTTTATGCTGTGGCGGATCGGTTATTCGCTGGAGCAGATCCAGGAATGTACCGCCAAGCTCTTTAGCACTAAATTGGGGCAATATCTGTCAACCCCTTACTCCTATTTGGCGATGACAAAACGTTCCGTCTATGTCGATAAAATCAACCCGGAGCACGAAGAGCAGCGTCTGCGTGTTGTACCCGGAAAATCTAAATATCTGTTCATGTATCCGTTCGTGAAGACCCCGGAATGGTATCTGCTGACCAAACATGCGCGCCAGGGAATGATGGATGAGCATATCATGGTAGGCACCAAATACCCGTCAGTCAAACTGAACACCACCTATTCCTTCGGGTTGGACGATCAGGAATTCGCATTGGCGTTTGAGACCGACAAACCGGAGGACTTCCTGAACCTGTTAATGGATCTTCGCGAAACACAGGGACGCCTCTACACGCAGCGGGATACGCCAATCTTCACCTGCATCAAACGGTCTCTCAAAGAGACCCTGGATCTCTTGGGCGGCTGACGCTCAGAGGATTCGAGTCCAAATTTAAGAAGGGCGCCCATTGGCGCCCTTTCATTCTTCATGCCCTAAGAACTTGACGGTCCAGCCCAAAATTGCTAAAGTAGCCATCTCGCTAAAGGCGGCGTAGCTCAGTCGGTAGAGCAGGTGAATCATAATCACTCGGTCGGGGGTTCAAGTCCCTCCGCCGCCACCATTTTGAATCCACGCCTCCAATCGGTACGATTCTCTTTTAATGTCGTCTACTGAAGGGTCGTATGGAATCTCCGGAAGCTGGCAATAACGCTGAGTACGGCCATCGCTACTAAAGAAGCTACATGGATGATGACATAATTCGCTTCTCCGCCTTTCAGCATGATATTGCGGAGAAGACCCATGAAGTGTGCAAGCGGGTCGAGCTGGGAAAGCCACCGGATTGCGGTCGGCATGTTTTCCAACGGAAACATCAATCCCGAAAACATGATCATCGGAAACAAGATGAGGAATCCGGCGAGGCTCGCTTGCTGTTGGTTGCGGCAATATGTCGAAATTAACGTTCCCATGCCCACAGCAGTGCAAATAAAGGCAAGGGCGGCCGCGAAAAATACAAGCAGCGAACCCCGCATAGGGACATGAAAAACAAACACAGCCACGGCCAGGATTAAGGGGAGGCTCGACATGCCGAGGATCACGTAGGGAATCGTCTTCCCGTAAATGACTTCCCAGGACGAAACCGGCGCCGCGATCAGCATTTCAAAAGTCCCCATCTCCTTTTCACGAACGATTGCGAGATTGGTCATCACCATCGTTGTGATAATCATCAACATGCCCATCGTCCCGGGAACCATGAATTTCGATGTTTCAAGATCGGGGTTGAATAGAACCCGCACGTCGAACCGAATGGAAGAATCCGGGGAAACAGACTTTAGATCGTCGTGAACGGTGTCTGAAACGATGCTTTGCAGATAGGCCTCAACCGATTGCGCCTGGATGACGTTCGTCGCATTCACCAACAGCTGCAAAGGCGCATCTCCACGCCCGAGCGCGCGGGTGAAACCTCCGGGCGGAGGCACTAATACAGCGTCAGCTTCTCCGGCTTGGATCAACTTGAACGGATCTAGTTGACTGCTCTTTGCCGGTATAAACCAAGTGCCGGCAATGCTCCTCTCATAAATATCGCGCAGGACGCTGTCCTCGGAGTCAAAGACGGCTGCGAGACGGATGTTTTTAACTTCGTTCGAAATGGCAACCCCGAAGAGCGTAAGCTGGATCGCGGGCATCAGAAACAAGAGGATTCGCATCCGTGGGTCCCGAAGCGTTTGAGTCAGCTCTTTTCTGATGAATCCGACCAAAGTCCGAATCATGGCTCAAGGTCCCTCTTGAACCGACGGGTAGCAAACAGAATCATGAAACAGCCTAAAATCGAAAGCGCTAAAAATGCTCCACTGAGCTCGAGCAAACTTGAACCCTTCAAAAAAGTGTCCCGCGCAATCCGCATGAACCAACGCGCGGGCAGTATCATTGTGAAGTACTGAAAGACCTTCGGCATGTTCTCGATCGGAAAAACAAAACCGGAAAGCAGATTGGACGGCAGCAGGCCGGACACCATGGCAAACTGGATCGCAATCTGCTGCCTGCGCGTCACAACGGAAATCAGAAGCCCTTGGGCCAAGTAGGTCACCAAGAAAAGTAAACAACCTAAACCAAAGACCGCCAGGTTACCCTCGAAGGGAACGCCGAACACCGTCCGAGCAATGATGTAGACGAACGCCACCGCGATGATGCCGAGGGCGCCGTAAGGAGCCAATTTTCCGACGATGATCTCGATCGGTTGTACGGGTGTGGACAAAAGCAACTCCATTGAACCGTTCTCCCACTCGCGCGCGACCGTCAGCGCCGTAAGCAGGATCGAGAGGATTGCCATGATCACGACCGTAAGACCCGGAATTACAAACCACCGGCTATTCAGTTCTGGATTGAATAAAAATCGCGTCCGAAGCTCATAGTGTTTTGGCGGATCAAAGTTGGCGATTCTTCTTGAGGCAATGGTCTGGATGCTGGAGATATAACTCAGCACGGGGCCGACGGTCGAATTGTCGGAACCGTCAACCAGGACCTGCGCTTCGGCGCCTCTGCCGGCCAGCAGATCTTTTTCGAAACGCGGCGGGATAATCAATGCGGCACGAGACGTTTCAGCCGATACATCCCTTGTCGCCTCGTAAGGTGAAACCACTCGGTGGATCAAGAAATACTGGGAACTCCCGAAGGTATCCAACAATCTCCGGGAACTTTGTGTTCGATCCGAGTCGCTCACCGCAAGAGCGACATTCTTCACGTTGAATTCGATGGCGAATCCAAACATGAGGACCATAAAGACCGGCAAAGCAAGCGCAAGAGCAAGAGTGAACGGATCTCGAAGGATGTGAAAAATTTCCTTCTTGGAAATGGCGGCTGCCCGGCGCCATACAAATGAACTCATCCGGTTTTGCCCTCCACCATTTGGATAAACACGTCCTCCAGTGACGGTTTTATTTGACGGACATTGAATTTCTGCTCGAACTTCGGCCTCACTTCTTCCCACTCTTTTTCACTTCGAACCGCCGCATGAAACCGGAGGCCATAGGGTTCGAAAAACAAAAAAACCCGATCCTGTCTCATTTCGGAAACCTCGGCAAAGCTCAGAGATTCCTTGGGGTCGAACTCCAGCATCGGCACCGGGAAGGCCGACCGCTTCAGGCCTCCCGGCGTATCCAGAGCGATGATTTTCCCTTCCCGCATCAGAGCAATTCGATCGCATTGTTCCGCCTCATCCATGTAATGAGTCGTCACAAAAACCGTCTTTCCGCGTTCTGACAACTTCCGAATCAACGACCAGAAGCGGTTGCGGGCGACGGGCGTCACGCCGGCGGTCGGTTCATCGAGAAAAATAATTTCCGGATTGTGCAAAAGCGCGGCGGCAAGCGATATTTGTTGCTTCGTACCCCCCGGCAGATCACGGACGAAGTCATGGATGGGCCGATCGAACGCGATAAAGTCGAACAATTCCTGTCTTCGTTCAACATAGGTTTTGAGATCCAATTTATGCAGGCTCGCCGTGAAGCTCAGATTCTCCTCGACCGTCAGGTCGTCGTAGAGGGTGAATTTCTGAGACATATACCCGACCTTGGACTTGATCGCTCGTTCTCCGTCGTCGAGGCTCACTCCGGCAACACGAACGTATCCGTCGGTTGGATAGAGTAAGCCGCAAAGCACGCGAATCGTCGTTGTCTTACCGGCGCCGTTTGCACCCAAGAACCCGAAAATTTCTCCGGGATGGACACTAAAGGATATTCGATCTACGGCGATGAAATTATTGAATCGAACCGTGAGATCCTTCACCTCGACCGCGGCTTCACTCACTGCCACCACCTCTCCGGAGAAAAAGTTCATCGAATGTTCGCACCTTCTGACCTTCCAGGAGTTCCCGGGGTTCACCCTCGGCAACGACCTTCCCGCGCTCCATCAAATGAACGCGGCCGCATCGCTCGGCTTCATCCATGTACGCCGTCGTTACAAGGATCAGAATCTCTTGATCCAAGAGCCGGTAAAGCAGTTCCCAAAATTCTCTCCGACTGATCGGATCCACACCGTTAGTGGGCTCATCTAAGAGCATAACTCTAGGTGACCTCAGAAGCGCACACATCAATCCCAGTTTCTTATACATCCCCCCTGAAAGTTGCCCCGCGGGACGCCTGACGAAGTCTCCAAGACGGGTGATATGGAGTAGCTCCCCGCGCTTTTGTTGATAGAGGTCGCCGGGAATTCCGTAAAGCTCCTTGAAGAAATCCAGGTGCTCGCCGATGGAAAGATCCGGATAGAGGCTTTGTTGCTGTGGCATGTAGGCGAGGCTCGGCCGGATCTCTTCGAAATCGACCCGCTCGCCGCCCCGTCGGAACTCCACGGTTCCTTCCGACGGCTTCAGCAACCCCAGAATGATCCGCAAAAGAGTGGACTTTCCGGCACCCTCCGAGCCGATCACGCCATGCATGACCCCCGATGAGAACTCAAGCGTCACCCCATTTAACGCAGGGTTCGTTCCGAAAATCTTTTTGATCCCACGAACCGAGATGGAAATGGGCGTTTGCGACATTTTGCTAGTCCTGAGGCAATTTCACTTCGATGGTCATTCCAGGTTTGAGGATCTCTTCCGCGTTTGAACCAAGAAAACTTACTTTAACACCAAACACCAGACGCGTACGCTCTGCCCGGGTCTGCACGTTCTTGGGTGTGAACTCTGCTTCGTCGTTGACTTTAATAATTGTTCCATCGAATTCTCGGTTGTTCAGTTCCGGCAAATATCCCTTGAGCTTCATTCCAACCTGGAGTTTTGAAACTTCCGGCTGGGGAACGTAAACGTAGGTCCAGATATCCTGGATGTTAGCCAACGTCAGCAGCTTAGTCCCCGGATTTACCCACTCGCCCGGTTCGCGATAGCGACTCAGGATCGTGCCCCGAATCGGCGACCGTACGGAACACCAATCCAATCGCACATCCGCATCATCCTTCCTGTTTTTAACCTGATCCAATGCCTCCTGGGTAGCGGTCCCAGCACGAAAGAGACGCAGGGTTCGCTGGTAGTTCTCGTTCGCCAACTCCGCAGCGATCTTGACGTCCTCGCACGCAAGGACCACCAATTCCTGATTCTCTGTAACGCGGTCGCCCTCTTGAACCTTTACCGATTCGATCGCAGAGGAGATCCGGGCAGATAAATCCACCTTTGTTGCCTCGAGAGTTCCTGCGTACAAAAAATCGTCTCGGAAGAATTCGAGCTTCACGGCAATGGCTGCCGCAATCAGAACCGCCCCGACGATAAAGATTGTCCGAATCAATTTCTTTCTATCACTCATGTCCCAGTTCCCTGCCCGAAAGGGCCTTGAGTATGAACAATTGATTCAGAATCTGGGCATCAATTCGCGCCGCACTGACCTTCGCTAGAAGGGCCCGGACATTCGCGCTCTGAACATCGATCAAGTTGATGCTTCCCGCCTTGTAGGATTCGTAATAAAGCCTCGCGGCCTCTTCGGAGCGCAAAACATCCTGCTTGGCAAGCTTCTGCTGTTCACGCAGGCTGTCGAGCAGTTCCCGTGCCTTTGCAAAATCCCGTTGAATATCCACCATGAGTTGGTCTTTGCGATATCGTGCGGACTGCGCCTCCATAAGGTTTTGGGCGACCAGATGCCGTATACGATTGCCGTCGAACAGAGGCATCGATAAGCCGACGAAGACCGTGTTTTGGTTGATCTGCTCCAAGATGGGGCCGTTGGGATAATCGAGACTCGTTCTTGCCGAGAACTGGACGGTGGGAAAGAGTTCCGCCTTCTGGCTCGCCGCGGAAAGCTCCGAAGACTCCGCGAGAAGCTCTCGACTGCGAATCTGCGGTTGCCGGTCGTCCGGAGGCGGGATTTCCGCCTGCCCTTCGTCGGTTAGAAGTTTCTGGAACGGATTCAGTTTCAGGATCAGTGAGACACCGTCCACATTCGGGGGCCCCGGATGCGAAACATCCTTCACGCTGCGACTACCCAGCAGGGCCAGAAGATCTTTGAGCGCCACAGAGAGATCCGCCTGCTTCTGCTTGAATTGGAGTTCATACCCAATGACATCCCGCTCAGAGGTCACGAGATCCAACCGCGTTGCAGCTCCGGCGCGATACCGGGTAGCGATATCCCGGTCCTGGGCTCGGGAAAGCTCCAACGTGTCGTTGACCAGACGCAACTCCTCGAGCGCCAACTGAACTCGGACGTAGGCGGTACGAACCGAAAGCAGGATCTGAAGCTCTTCGGTTTTCCGATCTTCCTGACGCGATGCGGCGAGCTTGGCGAGTCCTTGGTAAGCCTTCCGTGAGGTGCCGGTATCCCAAAGCGTGTACCTCAGAACGGCGCCGACGCTGTAGTTATTATGCGATCCGAAAGGGAAAGGCGGCTGTCCCTGAACGGGGATATCCGGTACCTCGCTCAAATATTTATAATTTGCTTCGAGGGAGAGCTGCGGAAGCAGTTCAGCAAACTGAGAGTTCGCCTGCTCGGTGGCTGCCGCTACATCTGAAATAAACGACTTCAGTTGATTCGAAGCCCCAAGCGATTCAATTTCCGCATCTTGAAGACTAAGCTCGAACACTTCTGTCTCTGCAAAACTATCCGTCGCGTTCAAAAGAAGGAGGAGAATAAAGGTGCCTGGAACAATCCGGCTGATCATGACTTCAGTCTCCTACAAGCCATATCCGGTATTCCTTTTTCTTCTTACGACAAATGCGTATAGGGTATGCTAAAATAAAAATTACAAAAACACAAATATTTAAAACAAACGATTGTGCTGTAAACTTCCACCGTCCTTCGATCATATTTTAATTTGCATCAAGTCTTCGGCGAGTCGTACCTTTCCATTAAACATCTTCGCACATTGACCCAAAAGATCGTACCGCTCTGCGACGGGATAGAAATGGGTAAGGATCAGTTTTGTGACTCCTGCCTGTCGGGCTACCCGGCCCGCCTCGGCCGGCGTCATATGGCCTTTACCCGGCTTCTGGTTGGGGAAGGAACAGTCCAGGACCGCCACATCCACATCTCGGCACAGATCAATGAGCGCAGGACAAAGTTCACTATCGCCGGAGTAGACCATGGATCGGCCTTGATGCTCGATGCGATATCCCAAACAGACCAGGTCGGGGACGTGTGTCACACGCTGTGGGAAAATTACGGTTTTTCCCAATAACACCGGCTTGTTTCCCAATTCATCAATCGTGATCTGAAATCGGGCCTTACTAAATCCGGGAAATGTCTTAAGCAATCGATGGACAAAACGCGCCGTACCCTTGGGTCCGTAGATCACAAGGTCCTTCCGCCGGCCCTGATGTCGCGAGTAAAAGACGGCATCGAAGAGGAATGGAACCATCTCGGCCAGATGATCCGCGTGGAGATGCGTCAAAAAAAGAAGGTTGATTTCATGACGATTGATCGGGGTGCGAAGGAGGTTGGCAAGAGAGCGTGGGCCAAAATCGATCAGGAATCGAATGTCCGTTTCAACATAAAGGCAAGTGGCCGCACGAGTCGGGTGCAGGTTTGTACCGGAACCCAGGATGGTTAACTTCATAAATTGGTCTTGCTGCTGGCCCTCTCCGCACCTAAGACTTTATTCGCAATCTCGGCCAACAAGCGATCATGCTCATGGCTGCGAACGAAGATCCGACACTGCGCGATCTTGGCGGGGATGAACTTGAACAGCTCGGTGAGGTCTTCTTTCGAAACGGTTTGAATGGAAGAGTCGTACACATGAATCTGGAACTCGCCCATGCTGAGCGGATTGAGGGGCCGCGGATCCTGATTCGCCATATCAACCCTGAATTCCAACTTTTTAAAGTGGGACGGAAGCGCCTTCCGAATCCCATTCTCAATCGCTTTCTCATCCATAAAAATCCGGCCTCGCTCGATTCCGCTCGTGGGCAGAATCGTCTCGTATGCCTTTTTCCATTTGAGTTGTCTTTGAAGGATTTTCTGCCACTCTCCGTAGAGTCTCCGCTTCTCCCTGGAACGACTTGCCTTCCAGGTCCGTACTGCCTCAATGAGAGACCAATCGGTCAGTTCCAGATAGCGATCCAGTTGTTGTAAGGGATGGTGGGGAAAGATCTGCTTAACGGTAGAACGGAAGATCTCACGAAGATGGAGATCAATCGCCCGCGTTGTTCGGTGGTAGTAGACATTCGAATAGAGGTAGGACCGCGCGTTTAAAAACATCTGCAGGGCCGAGAGCCCGGTCTTGTGCAGAGTCAGACCCTTCATCGTAAAAAAGGTGTAATGAATCAATCGGGAAAGATCCACCGGTCCGATCGCCACACCGCACATAAAGGAGTCCCGCAAAACATAGTCGAGATTATCCGCCGTGTAGATACCTCCGAGCAAGGGTTGAAGGAAGGAAAGCCAGGAGGGATAGCGAGAACTGTCTTTGTGGGGATCCTTAAGAATCAAAAAAGCGACGTGCTCAGGATCCAGTTGTTCACCCGACCGAAAGGGTTCTGCAGGAGAACGACGGAGCTTCTTGATCAGTCCGCCCAGCTTCTCTTTGATAATCGCCTGGCCAATAATTTCATGGGTCGCACCGTATTCATCGAGAAAATGATCATCAAAGAAATGACAGAAAGGACCATGCCCCACATCATGAAAAAGCGCGGTGACACGAAGGAGTTCTTCGACGTAGGCCGGAGATGGGATATCGCCCAAGGTCTCTTTTAAGGAAGGGTACAGATGCCGTGCAAAACGCTGTGCGACATACATTGCACCAAGGGAGTGCTGAAAGCGGCTATGTTCCGCAGAGGGATAGACCCAACGCGCGCTTTGTAATTGGTAGATGTATCGAAGCCGCTGCAACCAGGGTGAATCGATGAGATCTTTCTCCGTCACCTCATGAGGATCGTGGGATGTTGGAACGGTGAAGGTAATATATTCGTGGACAGGGTCCGCAAGCAATGCAGTGCCTTCGTACTGGGCATGGCTGTCCAACGGCGGCGTACTTCTTAAACCTTTTGGTTCACCCTTCATCGCTCCCTTCATCATCATCTTCTTCATCGTCGTCTTCCTCATCGTCTTCGAAATCGTCATCCTCTATATCTTCATCCTCGTCTTCATCCTCGACATCATTCCCATTCATCTTTCCCTCCCTTGTTTGTGACAGCACGTTCGATCTACGAAGTATCGCTGCCTATTTATACCTGAGCGTCTGCTAAACTGTCAAGAATAAGGCAAAATATCAAGCCGGTGCTTGACCTTTTCTAATCCTTGCCCGTATAATCGCCGCATGCAACCATCAAGCAGGCTGGCTTGGTACCTGGAGTTTCTCCTCCTCCCGCCTCTTTTTCTCACCTTGGCGGGCTGCGCCAAAGAAGCGGTCAAGCCCTCTGAGGACTCTCTTAAGATCCGGGCTGTTCTCGCCTTTGTGGATCATCTGATACAAACTTATGAAGCAAGAGATCAGACCGGGCTCCTGGCTTTGATCTCGCCCGATTCTACGATGCTCTCATCTCTGCCGCCAATTCTTATCCGTGATTTTCAATCGTTCGATCAGATCAAGCTAACGCCCACGGTGGACCGGATCGAGATGGACAAGGGAAAAGCGACTGTGGTCTTAAACTGGGACGGCCAATGGCAGAACAAGACCACCCAATTGATCTATAAAGAAAAGGGAACAACAACTCTCAAGCTCAAAGAATCTCCTGCCGTCCAATTGGTGGAGCTTTTGGGAGATCCTCTCTTCGGAGCCGCCGCCCGGAACTCCCAAGCTCCTCCGGCATCCCACAACTCAGGCGGTCTTATAAATCCATGAAACAGTCTGTGACGGATTTTCTGGTTATTGGGAGCGGCGTTGCCGGTTTACAGTCCGCGTTGGAAGCCAGCCGAGGTGGCAAGGTTCTCGTGGTCACCAAGGGGCCTGTGAGAGAGAGCAGTTCTGGTTATGCCCAAGGCGGTGTGGCCGTAGCCCTCCGGGATGAGAAGGCCATCGAAAGTCACTATCAGGATACGCTCCGCTCTGGGAATGGTCTCTGCAGGCCGAAAGCGGTCAGGGTCTTGGTCGAAGAAGGGGCAAAATGTATCCGTCAGCTCATCGACCGGGGCGCCCGGTTTGATAAA
>Ga0335085_10007099_pt1 | contig 17500 bp, 20 predicted proteins | sample Lox_Sample_45_FD_206712 | JGI IMG/M metagenome (GOLD analysis project Ga0335085, IMG submission 206712) | Soil microbial communities from Loxahatchee National Wildlife Refuge, Florida, United States - Lox_Sample_4.5 | ecosystem: Environmental > Terrestrial > Soil > Wetlands | place: USA...
CGTGTCCCTCCGGCGAGTAGCCGGCCGGATCCGCTGGGGCCGTGGATGACCCCGAGCCATGCGGGTCGATCAGGTAGGAGCGCAGCACATCCGACAGCAGTCCCGCATCGCCGTTCATGTAGGCGGCAGTGAACCCGGGCCCACCGGCGAACATCAGCGCCGGCCTGCCGTTTCCGATGACCTCGTAACTGGCGGCTCGCCCACCAGGCAGTTCGGCAACCTGCACCATGTTCCCGCCCCCATTCCGGTCACCGGGTCCGATCAGCGCCCTGCACCGGCAGGTGACCGGCCCGCCGGGGCAACCGAAAGCCAGTGTCCCAGCACCACGCCGGAACCCCAAGGCCCAGCCGGCCACCGCGACACCAGGCAGGCGCGCCGCCCGCAGCCGCAGCATCATGCGGCCTAGATCCAGATCCGCGGGTGAAGAGCGCCGCTGTTCAACCGCCTCGGCTGGCCCCCGAACCGGTCAGGAATCGAGAAGCGCCAGCGTGGCGCCGGGCCTAGCGTTGCCTCAGATGGCCGGCATCGTGCCGGGCCGTGACGCCGGAAAGGAGACCGACAATGTCGGCGAACGATTCCACCACCGAGCCCGGCGGCTTCACCGCCGACGAGCGTGCCGCGATGAAGGCACACGCCGCCGAGCTGCGCGCCGAGGGCAAGAAGGGTGCCAAGAAGGCCGACGGGCTGCAGGCGCTCCTCGACAGCATCGCGCAGATGGCACCAGCCGATCGTGCCCTCGCCGAGCGCGTGCATATGACGGTGACCGCTACCGCCCCGGATCTGTCGCCCAAGACCTGGTACGGGATGCCCGCCTACGCGAACACCGACGGCAAGGTCGTCGTCTTCTTCCAGAACGCGGGCAAGTTCAGCTACCGGTACTGCACCCTGGGCTTCCAGGACACGGCCAACCTCGACGACGGGGACCTGTGGCCGGTCTCATACGCGCTGCAGAACTGGAGCGCCGCGGTCGAGAAGAAGGTCGCCGAACTGGTCAAGGCCGCGGTCTCCTGACCGTTGCCGCGGCCGGCGTGCTGGCTTGGGCACTGCTGACATCGGTGGAAATGTGGTTGCCATGTCCTTTGTGCCGGTGCCCGCGACGGCGGCTTGGCATCATCGGGGCGCCCGGTCCGGCTTTGAGGTTGTGTATTTCGGCGCCCGCGGTGACGGATGCCATATCGAGGGGTGGACGACCGCGGTAGAAGACGGTGCAACCTGGGCTGTTGAGTACGTCATCGAGGTAGACGCGGCTTGGGCGACCCGGAGCGCGCGGATCCGCGGACGGTCCGCCGGGGGACTCTGCTCGACCCTGCTGGAGGCCGACAGCGCAGGCCACTGGCTTGTCGACAGCGAACCCGCGCCCCACCTGGACGGCTGCCTCGACGTAGACCTGGAAGCCTCGGCAATGACCAACGCGCTGCCCGTGCGGCGGTTGGCGCTGCCGGTGGCCACGGCGGCAGCCGCCCCCGCCGCTTACGTCCGCGCGATCGGCCTGGCCGTGGAGCGGCTTGAGCAAACCTACGCGCGAGCCACCGGCGAGACCACCGGCCAGCACTATGACTACACCGCTCCCGCCTTCGACTTCCGCTGCCGCCTGGTCTACGACCAGTCCGGCCTGGTGCTCGACTATCCCGGGATCGCTGTCCGCGCCGGCTGACCGGCCGTGCGTGGCCGCCGTAGTTGACACCTGGCAGCCCGCCACGATATTAACTACAACTTAGTAAGCAGTGCTGACGAATGGGGTGTGCATGCACGGGAAGTTCGACGACCTCGGCCGGTTCACCGACCCGTCGCTGCTGATCATGACCAGCCTGTCCGACGGGCCCAAGCACGGCTATGCGATCATGACCGACGTCGCCGCGTTCAGCGGCGTCCGGATGGAGCCGGGCACCTTGTACGGCGCGCTGTCCCGGCTGGAGCGCCGCGGCTGGGTCCGGCCGCTGGCCACCGCCGAGCGCCGCCGCCCGTACCAGATCACCGCGGCCGGGCAGGAGATCCTGGCCGAGCAGGTCACCACGATGCAGCAGATCGTGCAGGTCGCCCGGCTGCGCACCGCCACGGCCTGGGGGGCGTGATGGCGCCCGGGCTGGCCGGCCGGCTGTCCCGGGTTCTGGTCGGCTGCCACCCGCGTCGCTGGCGGGACCGCTACGGCGAGGAGGTGCTCGACGTCCTGGACAGCATTACCCGACCGCGCGGACCGTGGCCAGCCTGGCGGCCAGCGCGCTGAGCACGCACGCGGACCAGGCCTGGCGCACCGACCGGCTGTCGCTGGCCCGGCTGCGCCGGGCCGCCCTGCTATCAGCCGTGATAGCCGGCCCGATCGTGCTGGTCTTCGGCCTGCTGGTCGGCTTCGCCGCCTGGAAGGAGCGGTGGCACCTGTCGGGCGCCGGGGGCGTGAATGGCGTGGCGTTCGCGCCCGGCCAGCACCTGCTGGTCAGCGCCGTCGAGGGACCAGGCGAGGACAACATGGACACCGTGTGGGACATCACGGACCCGGCCCGGCCGCGGCAGCTGTCGGCGTTCCGGGGCGGCAACCCCACGGCGCTGTCACCGGACGGCCGCATCGTGGCTACCGTCGTCCCCGGCTTTCAGCCGGCCCTGTGGAACGTGGCCACCCCCAGGCGGCCGGCCAGGATGGCGGTGATGCCGACCGGCGACGGCAAAGCGCTGTGGGGAGAGGCGTTCTCACCCGACGGGCAGATCCTGGCCGCTGCCTACACCGACCGGATCTTCCTGTGGGATGTGGCCAGCGCGGCCCGGCCCCGGCTGCTGCGCACCCTGGCCGCCTCGGTGCCCCAGGTCGACAACGGGGCGTCCTTCAGCCCCTATGACATCGCGTTCTCCCCCGGCGGGCGCGTCCTGGCCAGCGTCACCGGCACCGGCCACATCACCGTGTGGAACGTGACCGACCCGGCCCACGCCGCCCGCATCGCCACCCTGGCCGGCCCGCGCGACTTCATCCAGGCGATCGCGTTCTCCCCCCGCGGGGCTGGCCATCCTCGAAGACCTGGGGGCGGACAAAGACGCCGACACGCTCCGCCGGGCGATCGCGCACACTCCGTCCGGGGAAAATCCCAGCCGGGCACGGTGAGTCCCGGCGACCCTGCAGCACAACGCAGCGCATCGTGACCGCTTGCTGAAGCGCTTATATATCCAGTTGCCCTCCCGCGAGATATCCTGATGGTGAGGAGATGGAGATGGCCAAGACTCTTATCGACGTCAACGAGGAGTACCTCGCTGCCGCACAGGAGGTGCTGCATACCGAAACCAAGAAGGACACCATCAACGCTGCCCTGCGTGCGGTAGCCGCGCTGGCGGCCCGGCGGCGAGACCTGGAGCGGCTGGTCTCTGGCGGCTTGCCTGATCTTGAGGACGCTGAGGTGATGCGTGCCGCATGGCAGCGGTAGCCAGCTACCTGGCGGATACCAGCGCGCTGGCCCGCCTGCGTCATCAGCCGGTGGCGACTGTCCTCGGCCCGCTGATCGAGGCGGGCCTGGTCGCCACCTGTGGTGTGATTGGGTTCGAACTCGGCTGGGCCACCAGGACCACGGTCGAGTTCGACCAGCTACGAGCCGACCGTGACGCAGGTTACGAATGGCTGGCCACCCACGATGAAGACTGGCGGCGGGCCCTCGATGTCCAGGGCGCCCTGTGGCGTGGTGGACAGGTCAGAGCAGTCGGCTTTCCCGACCTGCTAGTCGCCGCCGTGGCCGAGCGGGAACGTGTCACCGTGCTGCATTACGACGCCGACTACGACCTTATCGCGCACGTCACCGGGCAGCCCATGCAATGGGTCGTGCCCAGGGGAACTGTCCCATAGTCCACACCGTCACGCCACCCGGCGCACCATCGGCGGCAGCGGACGTCGGCACGGCAGATCAGTGGCAAATTAAGGCAGCGCGAGGCCTCGAGGCTCGTGCCTTGTAGCTTAGGTTAGCCGGGCGAGGCTAATACGCATCTCTGGGGATTGGCCACAATTACCTTCCTTGCCTCGTCGACGATTTGGTGCGCTTCATCAACTGAGAAGTCATCTTTGTCCGGTCGTGACAATAGGGCTTTGCCACAATCCCACAAAAAGAACCGCCAGCCGATTGTAGCCGCGATCGTAACGCCATGCGGTTAGATGCGCGCGTTATCGATGCGGTCAGCACCGCATAGCCATGCAGCGTGTCGGCCTGGGCGATGATCGATGATTGGACTCGCCGGGCTGGCCAGCCAGCGGGCAGAAGAGCCGGCGGGATAACCACGCACCGACCCGCCTGGCGTGATGGCCAGCCCGGACGCTGAAGCTCCGATCCGATGATCTGTGTGCGGCTCCGTGAGCACCATCTTGTTGCCAGCCCATCGGTCATGCCACCAAGATGGCGTGGCGGCCAGCCGAGAGGAGCATGCGGTTGAACCAGGTGGGGGCTTGCGATGTTCATGTCCGCCCAGCGACCAGGGCAGATGCTCCCGGGATCGTGTGGGTGTCAAACTCCTCCATCCTTCCCGGCGAAGACGTCGGATTCGGAGGAGGCATGGGCTCGCCTTTCCATGACACGTCAGTGCTTCTGTCGGCGTGGCGCGATCCCAACCTCGTGCAGGGGGAGGAGGTGCTGGTTGCCGAAATGGACGGGCGGATCGTCGGCTGCGTGACCGTCGAGGACAGGGGACGCGAACTCGAGCTGGTCAACATCGACGTTCCGCTCGAGCTTCAGGGCAGGGGGATCGGCACGATGCTGGTGCGGTCGGTCGAAGAGCGAGCCAGGGCAGCAGGACGGCAGGCAGTCACCGCTGGCACGAGCCGGAGCGCAGAAGGCGTGGCTTGGAAGTCACTTCCCTGGTGGCAACACCTCGGGTACCGCGTCACCCACGAAGAGGAGAACCCATGGACCCGGTCAATCGGGCCCGGTGTCCGCGAGATACGAATGCGGAAGGACCTCCCGCCCGAATGAGATCATCCGCAGGGACCCCGAACAGAAGAGCGGTGATCGCTGATGACGCGCCGGCCAGCCACCGGATTCCTCCCCACCGAAGGAGATGGTCACAATGAGCACGACAGCCACGCATCAGACGCCTAAGGAAACCCACCCGTGGAGTGTCTACGTCGTCGATCATCCAAAGCGTGCGGACTCACCGTGGTTCGCTAAGGCCAAGCGGACTGTCCGCAAGATTCTCGCCAGTCTGGGACCTGACGGCTTGCCCTACGGCCCGGGGCCCTGGGAAATGCACCACGGCGGGAGCCTGTGGGTCTGTAGTGCCGGTCGCTGGCGGATGTACCTGGCGCGCGCCGGAATCGAATGGAGCATGCAGTTCTGCGCCGACCCGGCGAAGGTAGACCGCCTGCGCCAGGACGCCCTCGCACTGGTTCAGGCCTTCCCGGACACGCTCCCCGCGCTGGCCAAGCTCGGCTACAGCGAGGCCGAAGAGATACTAACCACCCCGGTCACAGATGCGCAGACGGTGGAACGCTATACCGATTCGCTGTTCAACAGCTGCGTACCGCTCACCCGCCCGGACCATCAAGGCATCCTGCCCAAAGCCGCGGGCGAGCATCATTACCCGTGGCCCGCCAAGGCGGGCGACTTCATCCGTTACGAAGACTTCCAGCTCTGGGTGACGCTGCCCGATGGCACCCACGGCGCCGTCACCCCGGTGTCCCCGCGCGGCTCAGGCGACGGGCGGGTGCGGCTCATCTACGCCCGGCACGGCACGCCCGAAGGCGATGCCCTCGCCCGGGCCCAGCGGCAGCACAAGGCCGTCATCTTGCCACCCGACAATCCGGTTGCCCACGAGGCCTACGCCCGGCAGGTTTAACGGCCACCCAGGTATTGGCGCGGCGTGCGCCGGCCCGGCGAGCGTTGATCCGGGTTCGCCGGGAGCTGGGTGAGCCGCATTGCGGCGGCTGCGCTCATGGGCGCTTCAGGAACCTCAGACCGAACGCCGCGAACACCAGGACAATTCCGACGTTTACGATCAGCCGCTCCCAGAAGTGGTGCCTGAAGAACAGGACGTCCACGCCGACCACGACGGCGACCAGCGCGAGCACGTAGAGCGCGACGGCTGCCTGTCTTCCCACCGTTTCGTTCTACTCTGTGCGACGGAGTGGAGCAAGAACGGCGTCTCCGCTGATGCGCGCATGCACGGCAACCACACGGCCCGGACCAGTGCACGACTCTGATGGTCCGCGAGAAGAAGCCTGCAGGTCAGCAGGCCACCACCGGCCCGCCTGCTACGGCAGGTAGAGGTGCAGCCCGGCGGGCATGTGGTCAGTGGCGGCGATGGTGCCGCGGAACACCCCGTTGATATAGGCGGCGACGTTTGCCGGATAGGCGCCACCAGGACTGTGCTCTGCGGTGAGGCGCAAGATGGTGGACGGCTGGCTCTTGTGCCCGTCGGCCAGCTCAGCGAGGGACATCTTGCCCGCAGTGGTGTGCTCGATCATCGTGGCTCCTGCCTTGACCGCTCTGGGCTCGCCCGGAGTGAACGGCTGTCCCGCCCGCGCGGATGGCTTGCCGCGCCGTGGCCGGTTCGCGGTCGCCGCCGGTTCACCCAGCACCCACTGTGACACGAGCGGGATCAGCTACGAAACCAGTCCGCCGACGCCCAGCTGCCGGAGCACGCCGAGCAGGTTGAGCTCCTCCCAGTGCTCCACCAGCCGCCCGGGCCGGATGCGATGGATATGGATGCCTGTCACCGCTGACGGCGATGTGGTCACCACTTAGGACGGTGCCGGCGATACCGGCGGCTTCGTCCGCTTGACGCGCACCAACGCGGCCTTGACCTGCGCCAGAGATAGCGCGAGGTGGACATGATTGAGATGCGCGGCGTCAGTGGGGGCACCGAAGCTGGCGATGCGCTGGCCGTTTTTGACATAGAAGCCGTTATCGTCGGCGAACGGTGTGGTGTGGATTAGCTCGACGATGTGAGCCGCGCCCGGTATCACGTCCTCGAACCAGCGCGCGAGGTCGCGCATGCGTACGTCGCCCTTCCCGTTGGCATGGTCGAGGGCGCCGAAGTCGACGGCGGCAGCGGGTGAGTTCCCGAATGTGAGGTGACCGTAGTGATACGAACCATTCGGCCGTGGACCGTGATCACCGTCCATGCCGGACGTTACATAGATCTTATGCGCCTTGGGGTAAAACGAGGCAAGCTCGACAATGTGCCTGCCCGTCGAGTTGAGCTCGACAGTGTTATAGACGTTCAGGACGCCGACCGTGTTGCTGGCACCCGCGCCGGGAATAACACGGGCGGTCTTCGGCGTGGCCGCTGGTGGGGCATTCATGTTCTTATAACCTCCGACTCATGTGACGTTCGTGGTGTCTCCGGTGAGGTTCTCTGCGGCGGGGTGCGGGCCTTCGGCTGCTAATTCACGCGCCGTCCCGCCTGTTCTGCCTCCCGTCGCCCGGTGTACCGCTTCGCGGCTAAAATTCCGAGGATGGCAACGGTGATCGCCACGGCAACACCCAGATAACGTTCGCAACGATCGTGCCCCCCAGGCCCAACGCAACCCCCTGAAACCTCTGCTGGGGCATTGCCGTGCGGCAGCCGCTGGACCGGAACCGCAAACTGGAGCGTGGCCACTCAGTCAGCCCAAGCGCCGGCAAGCGCGCCGGCTGACAGCTAACCCTCCCCCGGCCTGCCCTAGCGACGACCAGGCCCGTCACTGCAAATCCCCGTGTCCCTGTTGTACGCCCGAGTCAAGTGATGGTCAAGGAAATTTAACGCCAGAAGAAAGTCTGCTCTTCACCGCCGCAGCGGGGCATCGCTGGTCGCCTGGCCAGAACCCGGCGGGCTGACGCCGGGTGGCCTCACAGCCCACCGCAAGATCCACGGCCACTACTGGCCTGTGCCGCCGGGCCTGTTACTGCTGGCGGCACCTATCACGAACGCCCTACCGTCTAGATACTGAGTGGCGTGATGCAGGCGGGAGGTGTCTATGGCCGCGCGGATCGGGGTCGGGATCGCGGGGAGTGGCTTCGTTGCCCGGTTCCACGTCCAGTCGTGGCGTGGCGTCCGCGACGCGGACATAACCGCGATATATGGCCGTAACCGCAAAGCTGCCGGGGAACTCGCGTCGCTGTGCCGCGAGCTGAGAGTCGGCGAGCCCGCCGTCTACGACGATCTGGCCGCCATGGTCCGCGATCCGGCCGTCGACGCCGTGTGGGTAGCGACACCCAATGATCTTCGGGTCCAAACCGCCGAAATCATCGCCGAGGAGGTCCGGTCAGGCCGGGCCCAGCTCACCGGCGTCGCGTTCGAGAAGCCGCTGGCGCGGAACCTGCGGGAGGCGAATGCCGTCGTCGCCGCGGTCAAGGAAGCCAAGCTGCTGCATGGCTACCTTGAAAATCAGGTCTTCGCCCCAGCGCTCACCCGCGGTGCGGAGCTGCTGTGGAGCCGGGCGGTGCCGCTGTCGGGGCCGCCCTTCCTCGCCCGGGGGGCAGAGGAGCACGGCGGCCCCCACCGGCCCTGGTTCTGGCTCGCCGCGCGGCAGGGGGGCGGCGTGCTGAGCAACATGATGTGCCACACCATCGAGGCCACCCGGCATCTTCTGAGCAAACCGGGCGAGCCATCCTGGCTGACCCCGCGCACCGTCTCCGCCAGCATCGCCAGCCTCAAATGGGCGCGGCCGCGCTACGCGGCGAGCTTGCGGGAGCGGACAGGCGGCGAAGTGGACTACGAGACGGCGCCGGCCGAAGACTACGCCCGGTCCCAGATCGTCTATGCGGCTCGCGGCGGCGATCTGGTCGTTGCCGAGGCGACCACGTCGTGGAGCTTCGCCGGCCCCGGGCTGAGGCTGAGCTGCGAACTGCTGGGCCCGGAGTACTCGATGAGCTGGAACACCCTCGATACCGAGGTGAAGCTCTTTCTCGGCCGGGAGACCGGCGCCGTAGTTGGTGAGGAACTAGTGGAAAAACAGAACACCGACGTCGGCTTGCTGCCCCTGGTCGCCGATGAAAGCCACCACTACGGCTACCAAGAAGAGAACCGGCACATGACCGCCGCGTTCGCCGAGGGCCACACACCCGCCGAGACGCTCGATGACGGGCTCCTCGTGGCCGAACTGCTCATGACCTGCTACCTGTCAGCCGAGCTGGGCGAGACCCTCCGCTTCCCCGTCAGCGGGATCGAGGACTACCTACCCGACGTCCAGCGCGGGCAATGGTCACCCCAGGCCCTCGTCGACCAAGCCAAGCCGCGCAGCATCTAATCAGCAACGCCCGCAAGGGTGGCCGCTCGGGCCGGTCCCGGGCGGCGGGTCAGCTGCCGCCCTGCTCCTGGCTCGCGGTCGCGGGCTCGAACGCCAGCGAGCACGAGTTGATGCAGTACCGCTTGCCGGTCGGCCTGGGGCCGTCGTTGAAGACGTGGCCAAGGTGACCGCCGCAGCGGCGGCACACGACCTCGGTGCGCCGCAGGAACAGACCGCTGCCTGGCCGCAGCTCGACCGCCCCGGCGGCCGCGGGCCGGCTGAAGCTCGGCCAGCCGGTGCCGGAGTAGAACTTGGCGTCCGAGCTGAACAGCCGGGCGCCACAGCCGGCGCACCGGTACCAGCCGTCCCGGTGGTTGTGCAGGTACCGGCCGGTGAACGCCATCTCGGTGTGCGCCTTACGCAGCACGTTGTACCGCAAGGGCGTCAGTTCCTGGCGCCACTGCTCATCGGGCTTGGTGACCTCGCGGGTGACGGCTGCCGCGGCGCTGGCACCAGACCTGCGCATGGATCGGGCTCCTTTCTGCTCTCGTCCCTTACCTGGTTAGACCCGCCCCGCGCCGAAACGATGCTCCGGTCACCACACCGGCCCGGGCCCGGCAGCGCGCCGCTGGCAGGTGGTGGCGCCGTGGCCTGGCCTGGTGGATTGCGAGGCCTACCGGGAGCTGGGTGAGGCGGCCTGGGCGTGGGTTCTGGGCCAGGTCCGGGGCGATGCGGGCCTGTGGCTGCCGGAGGTGGCGTCCGGCGATGGGCCGCCGGCCGGGCCGGGTGCCGACCGCGATTCGGTGTACGCGGGGATCGGCGGCCTGGCCCCGGTGCTGGCGGAGATCAGCCAGTACCGGGCGCTGACCGGCGCCGAGCAGGCCCTGGCGGCCGCGCGGACTTCACTGCGGCCGCTGCGCAGGGAGCCGCGCACCTGCTGGCCGTGGGCAGGCTGGACGAGGACGGATTCATCGTTCCGCACACCCTGCCGTATTCCACCCGGGACGTGGAACCGGTGACCTACAACTGGTGCCACGGGCCAGCCGGGACCTCGCAGCTGTTCGCCGCGCTGGCCCTCGCCGGGGTGGACAAGATAGACGGCATGCCCGCCGGCACTTTAGTGGTCGGCTACATGGATTGCATCGAGGGTGACCCTTCGGGGATGGATCCGGCAGATCACCCGCGTTTCGCGTCGCCGCTGCGCTTCGGGATAGATGTGGCCGTAGTAGGCGGGGTGGTTCGTGTACCTGCGGGTCAGCGCGTCGAGGTGTTCGTGGGCGCCCTTGGTGACGAGTTCGGCGTCGCCGCGGATCTGGATGAACCGCGAGGTGTTGCCGGGGTCGACGACGAGCAGGCTGACCTTGTGGTTATCGAGCAGGTTGCGGCCTTTCTGCCGCTGCAGGGTCGTGTTCACCAGCGCGCATCCGCGGTCCAGGTCGACCCACACCACGGTCGACTGCGGCTGGCCGTCGTGGCCCAGTGTCGTGAACACACCGCAAATCGGCCGGGTCAGCAGGTCGAGGTGCGAGGGAGGTATCGAAGGCGGCGCCGGTGCGATGGAACCGCCCATGTGCTTCCCTTCCTCTCTGTCGGGTCGAGCCGGCCCCGTCGCGTTGAGCGCGACGACGTGGGCCGGCCGGATCCGGCATAGAACCGGAATCTCAGTCTCGGCGAACGAGGCCGGGATGCAGTCGCCGAAGAAGCGGACCGGCCGCCCGGCATACTTCGAGGCCAGGGAGTCGAGGTGCTCGGCCGCGCCTGCCTCGGTCATCTCGACGACCATGCCGCGGACCTCGAGATACCGAAGTGGCTGGCGTGGGTCATAGCACAGCAGCGTGACCCGCCGGTTGCGGTGCATGTTCCGCTCCTTGGCGAAGCCGCGCATCGTGTTGACCCGCACGCACCGGCCATCGAAGTCGCACCACACGACCGACGTCTGCGGATACCCGTCCCGCGTGACCGTACTGAGCGCGGCTACCGGCGGGCACTGGGCCAGGTCGCGGTGGGACGCCGGGATCTTGTCCGGCGCATGATCGATGAGCAGGCCAATGGGTCTCACCGCTCTCTTACCTCCTGGCGGCCGGGGTCCTGGCCGGGGCCCGGCGGCCGGGGAGCCCGTCGGCTCGGCGTGATGCCGACGCGCGGCGGTGGCCGGCTGGTACAGCGGGCCTGCAGACGCTGCTGAGTTCATGGTTTCAGCCTGCGCAGCGGCCGACCGTCGTTCCAGTGGCAGAAGTCCCGGCGAAGGTCTCGGCCGGGCGCCATCGAACTCCACCGCCGCATCGCCCGCGGCATCCCCAGCCCCGGACCACTGCCGGCTACGCATGCTGCTCATCGGCGGCGGAACCCCAGCCACCACCGCCTGATCTGAGAAGAGCCATGAAACCCGGCTCCCGACCCCGCGAAATTCCGTTGCTGTCGGTGTTTGAGGTTGCGTAGATTGCCTGGTCGTGGACGAGCGAGCGTTGGTCCTCGGTGGTGGCGGAGCGGCAGGCAATGCGTGGGAGATCGGCGTCATCGCCGGCCTGTTTGATGCCGGGCTGGATGTGACCGAGGCCGATCTGATCATCGGGACGTCGGCCGGATCGACGGCCGCGGCCCAGATAACTAGCGCGACCCAGCCGGACGAACTGCTTGCCAGCATCCTTGCCGCTGCGCCCCAGCCAGGGACTGGTCCGGCCGGATCCTACGGTGGACGTGCTCCGAATGTGCCGGTGGCGGACCTTCTGGAGAAGACGAGCAGAATCATCGATGCCGCTGCGGATGCGGCCGACATGCGCCGCAGAATGGGCGCGGCGGCGCTCGAAACGGATGCGGCGCCGGGCAGCTCCGGGCAAACGCAGCGGCGCGCCACCGTCGCCGCTCGGCTGCCCAGTCAGCACTGGCCGCAACGGCCGATGCTCATCGTGGCTGTCGATGCCCATACCGGTGAACCGGTCGTGTTCGACCGCCACAGCGGCGTCGACCTGGTGGACGCCGTCACCGCCAGCTGCGCCGGGCCCGGTCTTCCCGCCCACAGTATCGGCGACAGCCGATACATCGACGGCGGCTACCGATCCAACGAGAATGCCGATCTGGCAGCCGGGTACGGGCGGGTGCTGGTGCTGTCACCACTCGGCGGCAGATCGCGGACGCCGGTGGAGTGGGGCATGCATCTTGCAACGCAGGTCGACGAACTACGCGCACGCGGCAGCAGAGTCGAAACCATCTTCCCGGATAGCAACTCCCGCAACGCATTCGGCGCCAATCTGATGGATCTGTCGACGCGTCCGCCCGCCGCTCGAGCCGGTTACAACCAAGGCAGAGCCCTTGCCGGGCAGCTCACCGAATTCTGGCGCTGACGCCTGCGAAACCAGTCGACTCGGTAGGCGTGACGACACCGCCGCCCAGCTTATGGCTATTGCGGACAGCGCGACTGGCGGGTAGCGGCCGGGAAAATCGGTCGCTACCGGGGCGTCCGGTCGGGCACCATGGCCAGGCTGGCTGCCCGGAACGAGGAACAATGACTACGCCTGAACATGGTCGCGGCTCACCGGCCCGGAAAGGGGCGGTGCTGCTCGCGCTGCGCCACTACGGCCGCCAGATGACCAGGCTCTGGCGCTTCACGGTGCCCGCGATGTTGCTGCCCGCGCTGGGGAACACATGCATCTACTACGTCGCGCCGCTGATCGTCGCTCAGCTGGTCGGCCGCTTTGCCGGCCACGCGCTGACCGGGATCGGCGCGGCGATGCCGTATGTGGCCGGCTTCGTGGGGGTGCTGCTTTTCGCCGAGATCGTATGGCGGATCGGCCTCTACGGCGTGATCCGCCTCGAAGGTCACGGCATCGAGAACCTCTACGTGATCGGCATGGACGAGCTGCTGGCGAAGGACGCGGCGTTCTTCCATGACAACTTCGCTGGTTCGCTGACCAAGCGGGTGCTGAGCTTCGCCTCCCGGTTCGAGGACTTCACCGACAATCTGGTGTTCAACATCGTCGGCAGCCTCGTGCCGCTGGCCTTCGCCTCGGTGGTGTTGTGGCGCTATGACCCGTTGCTCGTCGCCGGGCTCATCGGCCTGATCGCGATCACCGGCGCCGGTGTCGCACCGCTGATCCGCCGTCGCCAGAAGCTCGTCGACCAGCGTGAGGAAGCGATCGCGCGCGTGTCTGGGCACGTGGCCGACAGCCTGATGAACATGGACACGATCCGCGCGTTCGCTGCCGAGGACCGGGAGGCCGCCGAGCACAGGTCGCGCGTCGCCGACCAGCGGCGGAAAACGCTGCGGTCGTGGGACTACGAGAACCTGCGGATCGACACGCTGGTCGCGCCGATGTCCGTGCTGACCAACGCAATCGGTCTGCTGCTCGCGATCTCACTCGGTGCAAGCCAGCACGGAATCGAGGCGATCGTGGTGGCATTCACCTACTACTCCAACGCGACGCGGATCATGTTCGAGTTCAACCAGATCTACCGCCAGATGGAGAGCTCGCTGACCGAAGCCGCGCAGTTCACCGAGTTGCTGCTGACACCGCCGGCCGTGACCGACCCGGTCGCGCCCGAGCCGCTACGGCCGAAGGCGAGCGACGTCCGGTTCGAGCACGTGACGTTCGCACACGCGGGCGGGCTGCCGTTGTTCACCAGCCTGGACCTCACAGTGCCGAGCGGGACCAAGCTCGGCCTGGTCGGCCGGTCAGGCGGAGGCAAGAGCACGCTGACCCGCCTGCTGCTCCGGATGATGGACGTCGACGACGGCCGGATCCTGATCGGCGGCCAGGACATCAGCAAGCTGCGCCAGTCGGATCTGCGCAGCCTGATCGCCTACGTGCCGCAGGATCCGGCGATGTTCCACCGGACGCTGCGCGACAACATCGCGTTCGCGCGCCCGCACACGACCGACGCGGAGATCCACCAGGCGGCGCAGGCAGCGCACGTGACCGAGTTCGCCGACGCCCTGCCGGACGGATTCGACACGATGGTCGGCGAGCGTGGCGTGAAGCTATCCGGCGGGCAGCGGCAGCGAGTCGCGCTGGCCCGGGCGGTCCTGCGTGACGCGCCGATCCTGCTGCTGGACGAGGCGACCAGCGCGCTGGACTCGGAGAGCGAAGTCCTTGTCCAGCAGGCGTTGTGGCGGCTCATGGAGGGCCGGACCGCGCTCGTGGTCGCGCATCGGCTGAGCACGGTCGCGCACATGGACCAGCTAGTCGTGCTCGACCACGGCCAGATCGCCGAGAAGGGCACACACCAGGAGCTGCTTCGTCTCGACGGAATCTACGCCAGGCTGTGGCAACACCAGTCCGGCGGCTTCCTCGACGACGACGGGGCGACAACGATGCTTGCCGAGGCACCGCGGCTGAGCGCGTGAGCCCTGGCGGCAGCACCGTGCCGCTTTGTGCGGCGTGGCGGTGTTCCTCGGCTCGCTGGCGGTGTATCTGTGGCTCACCGGCCTGCAGATGCACCACTTCTACGCGACCGCCTGCCACCCGGCAAGCTCACTCGCCTGCGCCATGAACTTCACCGGCAGATACGGGCCTACTGGGATTATCGTCAGTATCTTTCTGCAGGCGGCGCCGGCGCTGATCGGGGCGTTCGCCGGGGCGCCGGTGCTGGCCCGGGAGCTGGAGACCGGCACCTTCCGGTTCGCCTGGACCCAGGGCATCGGCCGGCTGCGCTGGACGCTCGGCAAGCTGGTGCTGTTGGCGGTCGCGGTGGCAGCCGCGGCCGGGGCGTTCAGCGTGCTGTATTCCTGGTACAACCAGCCGTTCTTCGCCGCGGGCTACGCAATGCCGCTGTCTACCCGCGTGTTCGACCTGGGCGAGGTCGCGTTCGCCGCCTGGACGCTGGCTGCCTTCGCGATCGGCGCCCTGGCCGGGATGCTCATCCGCCGGGTCGTCCCTGCGATCGCCGCCACCCTGGCCGTCTACGCCGGGCTCGCCCTCGTGACCGCGCTGTACCTGCGCGAGCACTACATGACGCCGCTGCTCACCAGCAGACTGAACCTGCCCGGTACCGCGTGGATCGTGAACCAGTGGTACACCAAGGGCGGCAAGTTCGCGTTCCCTGCCCGGGGCTCCCAGCTGGTGGACGTCGTCTCGCGGCTCTGCCCTGCGGCCTCCCGTGGGACCTCCAATGTCTTCTCGCCTGCGCAGTGCCTCTCCCAGCACGGCTACACGTGGTGGGCCAGCTACCAGCCCGGCAGCCGGTTCTGGCCCTTCCAGTGGATCGAAGGCGGCTGGCTGCTCGCTGTCAGCGCTGCTCATCGCCGCCACCGTCTGGCTGGTCCGCGGCGGGCGACCTGAACCGCCCGCCAACCAGGACACCGGATGCCAGCAACCCGGGCGGCCCACCGCTCCCAGACGGCATCAGAACCACATCAACGAGGTCACGCGCCGCGCCTCTGAGCGACGTGAGCACGAACGCCCTACAGCCAGAGGCCATCTGGCGTCCAGGCCTGGCTGTTCTGCACAGCGAATTCCACTCGCGTAAGCGCGGACCCATGGGCAGATACCCGGCGCTTGGCATCGCATCGCTGGGCGGTAGTCCTTCGCGGTTAGCAATCGGCCGGGGGGCTGGGGCTCTGCGGCGGGTCGATCTCGGAACGGGATTGACCGCTGCCGGGTTCGGCCACGTCGAGGTCCGCGACCGCCCCGGCTGGCGGGCCTGTGAACGCGCCATGTGGGAACAAGCCGCCGCGCTCGACCCCCGGTGAGGACCCAGCGCTGCGCTCGTTCCATGACGAGGGCGTGCGCGCCCTCGAAATCTTCGATCTGGCCCGCCGGGTCATGGCTACCGCGACCGCCCCATAGACCGCCCGGACATCAGCTCCTGAAACCGGCCACAGAACCTGACCGACTCATCGCGCTCTGCCGCACCTGATCCGCCGCTCTGCGCGGCGATTCGGGCAGGCCGGATGGCGGCCGATCCCGCGCCTGAACGGGAGTTCGGCGTGCAGCACTGGCACCGAACTTGATCAGCGCGGGTCGTGGGTCCTCGGCCTGGGGAACATTCGGGTCTGCGTTGCTGGGGTCCGGCCACCACCTGGGCCGCTTCAGCAGCCCTGGCCGGGTGGCGGGGGGCATTCGGGGCCGATGTGCTTGACGGCCTTGGCGAGCAGGGCGTGCAGGGTTTGCCGTTCGGTGCCGGTGAGCGGGGCGAGGATCTGGTCGTCCACGCGCAGCAGCGACCGATCCAGGTCGGTGAGAGCATGCTCGCCCGCGGGGGACAGGGCGATGATCGCCCGGCGCCGGTCGGCGCGGTCGCGGCGCCGGTCGATGAGGCCCTGGTCTTCGAGGCTGTTCAGGACCGCGACCAGGTTGGTGGCGTCGATGCCGATCAGCTCGGTGAGAGTCTGCTGGGCCGAGGGGCCCCGCTCCCTAAGGTGCTGGAGGGTGAGCAGTTCGGTGGGGCGCAGGCCGGTGGGCGCGATCGCCTGCTCGATCTGCCGCCGGGTGCTGCGCGCCAGCTGGGCGATCAGCATGCTGGACGCGCCCTGCACCCGGGAGCCGGGACTGGTCACGCCCATGTGATCGAGTGTACCGGACCAACCGCTTGCCTTTTGCAAATCAATTATGTAAGACTAAGGGTTGATAGTTCAACCATATGTACACTGCGGACGACCTGGTCAGGAGGCCAGCCTCATGAGCATCACCCTTACCGACCCGGGCGCCCCCAACCTCGAGTTCGAGCGCCCAGCCGGCCGCACCCGCCTCGAACGAACCGCCGCCGCGCTGGCCAGCCGCGGCTTCCTGGCCCAGATCCCCGACAGCGCCAGCGAAGCCCGGCGGCTCGTCCTTGGGGCGATCCCGGACGGCGCCGAGGTCCACGTCGCCCTGTCCGAGACGATGCGTGAACTCGGCATCACCGCCGAGATCGACCAGTCCGGACGCTACGACTCCGTGCGCTCCCGGCTGACGGCGCTCGACCGGGCGACACAGGCCCGCCAGATAGCCAAGCTCGGCGCCGCGCCCGACTACATCGTCGGCAGCGCGCACGCGGTCACCGACGCCGGCGAGATCATCGTGGGCTCCGGCTCCGGCAGCCAGCTCGGCGCCTACGCCTACGCCGCCGGCCACGTCATCCTCGTCATCGGGCACCAAAAGCTCGTCCCCGACCTTAGCGAAGGCCTGCGCCGCGTCCGCGAATACAGCCTGCCCCGCGAACACGCCCGCATGCAAAGCGCCGGCCGCCCCGGAAGCATGCTCACCAAAACGCTCATCATCCACAGCGACCCCACCAGCCGGATCACCGTCATCCTCGTCCCCCAGACGCTCGGCTTCTGACCCGCCCGCCCCACACCCCGGCAGTGCCGCGTGATCCCCGAACCCGACGTCTCCTCCCGTACAGACACCACCAATCGGC
>Ga0335085_10007100_pt1 | contig 17493 bp, 19 predicted proteins | sample Lox_Sample_45_FD_206712 | JGI IMG/M metagenome (GOLD analysis project Ga0335085, IMG submission 206712) | Soil microbial communities from Loxahatchee National Wildlife Refuge, Florida, United States - Lox_Sample_4.5 | ecosystem: Environmental > Terrestrial > Soil > Wetlands | place: USA...
CCAGCCCCGCGGCGAATGTGACGGCGTGCTGCTCGGCGATCCCGACGTCATAGACGCGGTCGGGAAATTCCTCGGCCACGCCGGACAGGCCGGTGCCGCCAGGCATCGCGGCCGTGACACCGACGATCTTTGAGTCTTCACGAGCCAACCGAATCAGCGTGCGGGTGAAGATGTTGGTGTAGGACGGCACCGATGCGCTGTGGCGCGGCTTGCCGGTTTCCCGCATGAACGGTGGAGCGCTGTGAAAGAACACCGGATCGCGTTCGGCCGGCGCGTACCCTAGGCCCTTCTTGGTGATGACATGCAGGAAGACCGGTCCTTTGAGTTTCTTGATGTTCTCCAGCGTCGGCAGCAGGTGGTCGAAGCGGTGGCCGTCGATCGGCCCGACGTAGAGAAAACCGAGCTCTTCGAAGAGCAGCGCGGGGCTGATCAATCCTTTGGCCGATTCCTCGGCGACCTTGGCGGCCCTGAGCACCGATTCTCCGATGCCGGGGATCGCTTTCAGAATCAGTTTGGCGTCCTCCCGCAGCGTGGTGTAGATCGGGCCGGTCAGCAGCCGGCTCAAATAGGACGAGATCGCCCCGACATTTTTGGAAATCGACATTTCATTGTCATTGAGGATCAGCAGAAAATCTTTTTGCAAGGCCCCGGCCTGATTGAGGCCTTCGTAGGTCATGCCGGAGGTCAGCGCGCCGTCGCCCACCACGCAGATGACGTGGTGATCGTCCCGGCTCAGCTCGCGGGCGGCCACGAAGCCGACGGCCGCGGAGACGCCGGTGCCGGCGTGGCCCGCATTGAACGTGTCGTACGGGCTTTCCTCCCGCTTGGCGAAGCCGCTGATGCCGCCCCACTGTCGCAGGGTGTGAAAATTGGTCTGCCGGCCGGTGATGAGCTTGTGTGTATAAGTCTGATTGCTCGTGTCCCAGATGATCTTGTCGTGCGGCGTGTTGAAGAGGTAATGCAGGGCCAGCGTGAGCTCAACCACGCCGAGATTGGACGAAAGATGGCCGCTGTTGGTGGCCACCACGTCAATGATGCGCTCGCGGATTTCAGCGGCGAGCGCCGGGAATTGATCCGGCGACAGCCGACGAAAATCGGCGGGCGATTGGATCCGGGGCAAGAGTGCCATCCACCACTCCTTGTCAGGTCGCCGTCTTGACGGCAAAGTGTCACTATAGCGGAGCTTTCGGGACTCTGTCAAGCAAAACGCCCGACGCTGCGGCGACTGCCGGTCGGCGGCGGCAGAGACGACGCGCCAGGGGATCGCCAATTTGACTCGGCGATTTGCTTTTTGGTATAGTGGCCGCTACTTTAAATCCGGCATGACATTGTCGTCGACAACGGGGCACGTCAACACCACACGTCAGGGATCATGATGGCGGCCAGGGCCAAAAAAGCCAAGAACGCGGGCACGAAGGACGGCGAATTCCAGGAGATCCTCAAGGATCTCCAGCAGCAGCGCGCGGACTTGCTGGCCGAGGCCGGCGTTATTCTCGGCGGCGGTCTGGCGCAGGAGGCGGAGAACCTCGCCGACATGGGCGACCAGGCCACTGCGGTGGCCGATCAGAATTTCATGCTGCGGCTTCGCGAGCGAGAACAACGCCTGCTGAAGAAAATTGACGAGGCGATCGATCGCATTCGGGCCGGTGTGTTCGGTGTGTGCGAGGAGTGTGGCGGGGAGATCGGGTACAAGCGGTTGAAGGCCCGCCCGGTGACGACCCTGTGCATCAATTGCAAAACCAAGCAGGAAGAGGACGAGAAAAGCCGGGAGTAGCTCGGCGGCAGTTCATACGGGCGTGATGTCCGCGGTTGTTTCAGTTGCAGTGATGCGGTCTTCCAGTGTGTTGCCTTGGTTGAAAATCAGAACGCCTTACGTTGTTCGGCGTGGGAAAGAGCAACATCATGGCGCCTCGCTTCGCTCGGCGTAAAGGCGGCGTAGCTCAGTTGGCAGAGCAGGTGAATCATAATCACCGGGCCGGGGGTTCGAGTCCCTCCGCCGCCATTTCCCCGCCCGGTTCCCGGCGAGACCGCGCGTGAGCCCGGCGCCTGAGCATCCCGGCGGGCCGAGCCGGCTGGAGCGCATCAATCACTGGATTCGTGTCGCCATTGCGATCGTGATTCCCACGGTTTTCATTGTGGGGATGATCGCCTACTATTTCAAATATCGGTGATGCCCCGCCCGCCTTCTTCACGCCCGCCACGGATGCCGCAGGGTCATTCGTCGCGGGCCGATCGGCCGTCCGGGTCGATGGACCCCGATGCGATCAAGGCGCAGACCCGTGTGACGTTTTTCCGGAGCGGAGGGCCTGGCGGGCAGCACCGCAACAAGACGGAAACGGCCGTTCGACTGGTGCATGGCCCCACCGGCCTGACGGCCGTCGCCGCAGAAGAGCGGTCGCAACGCCGCAATCTCACGGTGGCGTTCGACCGCCTTCGGCGGAAACTGGCCGCCCGAAGCGCCGTTCCCCGGCCACGCATCCCCACCCGGACGCCGACCGTCGTTCGGGAATCGCGACTGGACGCCAAGCACCGCCACGCCAAAAAGAAGGTGCTCCGCCGTCCGGTGGAGCAGACGTGAGCGGCGAGGTGCTATTGACAGTTCGTCGGATTGCCCGTATATATACGAGCGCTTGTCGGGTGCGCTGTCTTGTTGCCCCATCATCCCTTCGAATGATTGAGGGAAATGACCCGCATGAGGCGCATGGGGTTGGATGAGGCGCCCGGGAAGGGAGGATCGACATGGCCGAAGAACCGGAATCGAAGCTGGACAGGTTCAATAAGCTCATGTGGCTCATTTCCGGCATTGCGACGGCGATCCTGGTGATCGTGATCATGATCATTATTGTGGTGAGGGGAAGCGGTTACTAAAGGCATGCAACGGCGGCATCCGGGAGGCGAATATGTCGAACAGACGAGTTCAATGGTTGAGCCGGGCGGCGGTGATCGTCCTCATGATGGCGGCGGGCTGCCAGCAGAATGCTTCATCCCCATCGATGTCAGCCGCATCGCGTCCGCCCGTTGAGCAACCGGCGCCCCAGGCGCCCGTCGCGCAGCCGCCCCAGCCGGGCCAGGAGTCGTCGGAGCAGGACTACTCGCTGGCCTTTATCCAGTTGAATCCGGGAAGCTTTTCCATGGAGTCGATCCAGTCCAACAAGAAGAGCATTCCCGCCGATCCCAAAGATGACAAACCCCAGCACGCGGAGGCCTTGACGCAGCTCGGCCATGCCAACTATATGATTCAACGTTACCCGACCGCCAAGGATTATTATGCGAGGGCCGTCCATGCCAACGGGAAATTGGTGGAGGCGCGTCTGGGGTTGGCCAACTGCTACGCGTTGATGGGGCAGGTGGATGACTCGCTCCGGGAGGTCAAGGCGTTGCTGGCGATTGATCAAAAGAACCCCGAAGCGTTGTATAACCAGGGCATGTTGCTGCTCTACGGCAAACAGGACCGGGCCGGGGCCAGGCAGGCATGGGAGCAATTGGTGAGCGCGCATCCTGACAATGAATGGGCGCGCTCCGCCTCCGAACGGCTCCACCGGTTGTAAGTAGTTGGTGAGGGGGGCGGCACGTTCGGCGAAAGTCATGCTCATAGAGGATGGCGACGTCAAGGGGTTGACTTTTCAAAAAATATTGATAGGATGGCGGGGTTCTTGTGGCCAGACGAGGGCGCGTAGGGCATGGAGGGAGGTCCTGGAGAGAAGAATTCACCTGTTTTCGATCTCATTGTGCTGATCGGAATGGTCTTGAACATCCTGCTTGCCGTGATTCTCGTCCTCTATTATTTTGGCCTGCTTTGAACCCCGCCTTGCTGGGAGAGGAAACCCGGAACGGGAGATTTTTCTTGACAAGCGGTGACGTGATGATTTAAATTGTCGTGTTTTCCTAACTTTTTGGGCTGGCTAAGGGTGATCAATAAACTAACCTGTGAATACGCAAGGGAATCTGACGTCTCATCCACCAGAGTACATTTTACTCAAGAGAACACAAGGAGGAACGTGTCATGAGGCAGTTGGGCAATGTCGTTGTTCTTGCAGCGGTGATCGGATTGGGGTTGCTCTGGGTCGGTTCCCTGAAGGCCGATGAAGGGGGAGCGTATAAGGAAGCTCCGGTCGCCAATGGCGGGACGATTTCAGGCAAAATCATGTTTAAGGGAACGCCGCCCCCGCCGAAACTTTTTGAGTTTGCAAAATTCCCTCAGCCCACGTATTGCGGTAAAGTGGACAACGATGGCAAGGGCCACCGGATGCTCCATGAAGTCACCGTGAACAACGGCCTATTGGCCGACGTCGTGGTCTTTATCGAGGAGGTCCCGGCGGGAAAACCGTTCAAGTTCAATGGGACGGATGTGAAAGCCGACACCTGCAGGTTCCTCGTGCAGCAGGGGAGCGATTTCGTCGGTGTGGTCCAGAATAAAAACGACATTCGCGTCACCAATATGGATGCCGATCCGACTGACCCGAAATCGGCCACCGGTGTGCTGCACAATCCCCACGGCTATGAGATGAAGGGCGCCACCAGCAGCACCATCTTCAACAAGCCGCTGCCCAACAAGGGACAAGTCCTGACCGAGAAGATCAAGCTGCACAAGAAAGAAAGCTTCATGAAGATGGAGTGCGATCAGCACAATTTCATGAACGCCTACTTTCTGCCGGTTTCGAATCCCTACTATGCCGTGGTGGGCAAGGACGGGACCTTTACCATCGATCAGGTTCCTCCCGGCACCTACGAGTTGAAGGTGTGGCACCCGATCTTGGGCGAAGAAGAACAGAAGATCACCGTCGCGGCCAACGGCAAGGTGACGGCGAATTTCGAGTATAAGAAGTAAAGAGCGGTCGCGTGGTTGTGAGGGGGTATGCGGGGGTTCCCGCATACCCCCTTTTGTTTCCTCGGCTTGACAGGTAATCCGGGGGATTTATATAATCCGGCCGAATTTCACGTGTGGACCGAATACCGCTGATGCGACACCTATTGTTGTATGGGTTTTCATTGGTGATCTTCACAGTGGCGCTTTTCACGGCGGGCCTGATGGTCGGGCAGGCGATCGAGCGGAGCCGGTCGGCGCGTCGATCAGGGGGCTCGCGCTCATGGTGAACAGTTAGGCAGCCAACGGGATTATTCGCAGATGTCAGCGCGCTTTTATATCGGTTATGTGGCGGTGGTGCTTTGTCTCGTCTGGGGGGTGGAACTGGCGCTGGGCTCCCTCTATGCCCGGTATATCATTATGTATACCGGAGGCATCTTCCTGGCGGGTCTTGTCATCGGGCAGCGGTATGAGCAGGCATGGCTGCAGCGGCAGCAGGAGCAGCGTCGATTCGATCACGAGGATGAGCGGCGGCATCAGGCGCCGGCAAGGACAGCGGGTGCGGATGCGACCGGGGAGGGGACGGTTCCATGAAGCATATTTTCTATGTGATCTATGTTCTCTTCTACACGGGCGCCGTGTTTATCACCGGCCTCTTTGTCGGTCAAATGCTTGAACGTTCGTGGGAAGCGCGCCGGAGCGCGCGTCAGAAGATGAGCGGGGCGGAGCGGGAGGAACTCGCGCGCGGCACGGTGGTCGGCCAGCGAGAAAGTCCCGCTGTCGGCAAGCGAAGCTGACGCGGATCATGCTGTGCCCCTCTTGCCGCTGAAGGGGTGTTGGTTGTAACGTTTTGGGTTGGGTCGGGGGTATGTAACCCTGCTCAGCCGGTATTCCCTCCATGAGCAAATATCTTGTCCTCGTCTATCTTGTAATTGTCGGGGCTTTTCTGGTGATCATCCAGATTGGCATCCGCCACCCATCGGATCCCGTCCAGATGGCGGCCACGCGCGAAGGGAAAGGCGAGGACAAATTCGAATGGATGGCGGTAAAGCAGCGCCGGGAGCAGGAGGCGATGCGGAAGGCGCAGGCGGCGCTCAAAAGCGCTCCTCTGAATCCCGAATATGATGCCATGGTGCTCGTCCCCGAGGGAAGTTTTCTGATGGGGAATGATCACGGCCAAAACAGCGAAAAACCCGTTCGCCAGATCTATTTGAACGCCTACTGGATTGATCAATATGAGGTCCCGATGGCGCAATTTTCCGCGTTTGTCGCTGCGACGGGACACCGCGAGCCGAGATTGGCGGGTTATCTCGCCCTGGCCTCGGTCGATCTGGCCACGTTTGTCGAGCCGGCCAAGCCGGTGGTGGGTGTTTCGTGGGAAGACGCACGAACCTACTGCCAATGGAAGGGGAAGCGTTTGCCCACCGAAGCGGAATGGGAAAAGGCGGCCAAGGGCCAAGGGCAGCGGCTGTGGCCATGGGGCGATCAGCCTGATCCGCAACGGGCCAATCTGGACGGCGTGGAGGATCATTTTCAAGGCACGGCGCCCGTCGACGATTTCCCGTCGGGTCGGAGTCCGTACGGCATCTTCAACATGACGGGGAATGCGATGGAATGGGTCAACGACTGGTATGACGAGCGCTATTATGCGGTGATGCCGCCTCAAAATCCTCCGGGCCCTTCCATCGGCGATGAAAGGGTGATCCGGGGAGGGTCCTGGCATGATTCGTTCCGGTATGCCCATACCTATTCCCGCTTTAAAATGCTCCCCGAATATCGTGATGTGACCATCGGTTTTCGCTGCGCACGCACTGCGTCATAGTCGCGCCTGGGAGGGTTTTTTAGGGGGGAGCATGGACGTTTCAATCAGAAACATTGCTCATCGAAAGATTCTTGGTTTGTCCGGGTGAAATTGGCTTGACAATGCCACCTCATTTTTCTATACTTGCGTGTCCTTAATTGGAAAGGAGTTGGTCGATCATGGAGCCTGATAAGAAGGAAAAGCTCGGTCCGATCATCTATACTGTGGTGTGTGTCATTGCGATTTGGTTTTTTTATTGGTTTGGGGCGACGATCGGCCATTAAAAAGGAGTGCCGCGTGTTTCTAATGTGGTGCGTAAGGATGATGGACGGCAGATCACTGTAGGGAGGATGGTGCGGGATGGGAAAGACCATTGCGATTTTTGCGATTTGTCTGGTGGCGTGGTTCTTCTACTTTCAATCGATTGACTGGTTGTTCATGAAAATCCAAGGGCTCGACTATTTCGCGGGATTGAGATAAGGAACGTAAATGTTGGTGGCGCCGAGCCACCCCACAGAGCTAAGGAGTGCAGCCATGTTGACGATCATCAAGCAGCGCAAACGGTGGGCGACGTTTCTGCTGGGGGTGTTTCTTGCCATCTCGATGATGCTGCCCTTCGTGTCTGTGGCGGCGCTGGCTGACGAGGCGAAACCTGCAGCGGCGGCCGCGGCCGACGCTCCCAAGGTTCAAATGGGGAAGGACGTCTACTACAAGACGGAAGGTCCCGTCTCCGGCCCCGGCTGGACGGAAATGAGCGCCAAGGACTATCCCGCCTACACCAGTCTTCCCTTTCCATTCAGTGAAAACCGGGTCTTAATCTGGGTGATTGCTCAACAGCATCTCTATTTCGGCAGCTTCGTGCTGGCCGTGCCCATTTTCTGCATGGTGATCGAGCTGGTCGGGCTGCTGACCCGTGACAAGGTGATGGCTAAGAAATATGATCATCTGGCCTATACCTTCGTCAAAATCAGTTTGACCGCCTATTCCGTCACGGCCATTTTGGGCGGGTTGTTGTTATTTGGGTTCATCACCTTCTACCCGGGGGTCTTTTCCTACATCGCCGGGCTGTTTAAGCCCGTCATGCATATCTATGCGCTGCTGTTTCTGGCCGAGAGCGGTACTCTCTACATCTATTACTACGGCTGGGACAAGATGAACCAGGGCTTTGCGAAGTGGATGCATGCGACGATGGGGGTGATGCTGAACGTGTTTGGAACGGTGCTTATGATGCTGGCGAATTCCTGGCTCGCATTCATGATGTCGCCGGCCGGCGTGGATGAAAAGGGCCACTTTTTGGGAAACATGGGTCGCCTGATCCACACGGCGCTCTGGAACCCGATCAACGTGCACCGGATCATCGGGAACATGGTCTTCGGCGGGGGGGTCGTCGGGGCCTATGCCGCCTACAAATTTCTCTCATCGAAGACCGATGAAGACAGGGCGTACTACGACTGGATGGGCTATATCTCGATGTTTCTCGCGGTGGCCTCGCTGATTCCCCTTCCCTTTGCCGGGTATTGGCTGATGCGCGAGGTGTATGGCTACCGGCAGCAGATGGGGATCACGCTGATGGGCGGGCTGCTCGCCTGGCTCTTTATCATTCAGGCGGTGCTGATCGGCGCGCTGTTTTTTGCCGCTGATTATTACCTCTTCGCCGGAATGGATCGGATGAAGGGCGCCGAGCGCTATGCCAAATCGATCAAGTATGTGCTGTTTCTGACCACGGCGGCCTTTTTGGTCTGGTTGACGCCGCACACGCTGATCATCACGCCTCAGGAGCTGAAGGCGATGGGCGGGCAGCAGCATCCCGTGGTCGGAAATTTCGGCGTCATGTCGGCGAAGAATGGCGCGGTCAACACGATGATCATGACGACGATCATCGCGTTTATCATCTATCAGCGGGCGAACAAGCAGATCACGGTGAAGTGGGCCGCATGGGGCAATGCCGCGATCACCGCCATGTTTACGATCGCCCTGCTGAACAACTGGTGGGTGGCAATCTACGGCTACTACATTCCGGCCAATGTCCGCGTCGGGTTGTCGGTGCCCCAGGTGATGGGAACATTAACGTGTCTGTTTATAGGAACCGGGATCAATATTGCCATGCTGAAGGGTTCGAAGGATCTGGGGCCGGTGCTGTGGGGGAAGATTTCGGTCCGCTCGCAGTACGCCCTCTTTGTGCTGGCCGTTTCCTTTACCTGGCTCATGGGGCTGATGGGGTATATCAGGTCGTCGGTCCGGCTCTTCTGGCACGTGATGGAGATCGGTCGTGACAACTCGCCATGGGCGTTTACCCATACGATCGGCTTTGCGGCCAATGTGATGACGTTCAACGTGGTGCTCTTTTGGACGCTGGCGTTGTTTGTCTTCTGGCTGGGTGAGCTGGGTGTGAAGGCGGTCAAGCCGGCTCATGCGCCCGTGCACCAGCCGGCGATTGCTGGAGGATCGAAGTAGCGCTGGGAAGCGCGTACTGGCGATCAATCAATTTACGTTTCCTTGCGTGGAGGGCGGCTCAACGACGTGGATAGAGGTCAGTCTGACTTCAGACTGACCTCTTTGTTCTTGAGGAGGGTGTAGCGTGACTCAGGGTTTGCTCGCATTTTGGTTCTTTATCGCTTCTGCATTTGTCATGTGGCTCGGATATATGGTGCCTCGGGCGAGAACGTTGCTGCTGAGCATCGGTTTCTTCGTCTTGGCCAGCGCGTCATTTAATGGATTTTCCAACTGGCTGCCGCAGGTCGAGGGCATTCCGCCGCCGCCGCCGTTGAATTGCAGCGATCCGAAAGTGAAAGCGGCTCATCCTGATGAATGCACCGATGACGTCACAAAGTTGCCCGTTGATAAACTCGCCGAGTTAGGTGAGACTATTATTTTCGGCGAGGTGGGCGGCTTTGCCAAGCGGGGGATCGGCAAGGGTCAATGCCCGCTCTGCCACACCTTCAAAAAAGGCGATATCGGCGATCGCGCTCCCAACCTGATCGGGCTCGGCCCGCGGGCGGCCGAGCGGATCAAAGATCCCAGGTATCTGAAACCCGATACCGTCCAGCTCGAATCTTTCAAAGGCAGCGGGCGTGCCACGACGGCCGAGGAATATATCGCCGAATCACACGTCTGCCCATCCTGTTACGTTGTTGCCGGCTTCGGCGAGAAGGGCACCAACGATCGGAAGAGCCCGATGCCGGAAATCCACAAACCGCCGATTTCGCTTTCAATCGATGAGCTCATCGAGGTGGATACCTGGCTCTGGTACCGGGAAGGGATCGATCCTCCCCCGGCCAGCGAGATCAAGGCGGCCTATGAGAAATTCATCCCGGTTGAAGACAGGCCGAAACCCGTGGCGCCGGTGGCCGCAGGAGACCCCTGCGCGAAGATCGCCTGCGCGGGAGACACCCCGGATCAGATTGTGACCAAGATGGGCTGCGCCGCCTGTCACAAGATTCCTGACATCAGCTTTGCCCACATCGGAGCAATCGGTCCGCTGTTGATCGAGGGGACGAATGCGCCGAATCGAATCAAGTCACCGGAGTATAAGGAGGCGATGAAGGCGGGTTTTGCCCATGCCACGACGCCGAAGGAGTATGTCATGGAGTCGATCATGGAGCCGAGCGCGTTTATCGTGCCGGGCTTTCCAAAGCTTCCGGATCCCCACTACAAGCTGGGTAAGAGTTTGATGCCGCCGGACTTTGCGACAAAGTTCACCTACGCGGCCGTCAGCAACATGGCTGATTTTCTGCTCACGCAGACCGCCGACAAGGCGATCAAGGCGGGGCTTGACCGGAACCCGTTGGAGAAGGAAGGGAGCCTGATGAAGATGAAGAAGGCTCAGATTGACCAGCCGGTTCGCGCCGCACAGGCAACGGTGAAGGACGCGCCAATGCCTTCTTCTGCAGCTGTCGTGGCTCAACGGTAAACAGTCCGCGGTAGATTGAATTCGGCTCATAAGAAAGGTTTGAAAGGAGGCAAGATTCGATGGCGACGTTTTGGCAACCAGGGATGATGCCAATCCAGCTTCTGCTGACGCTTGGCGTGCTCTTTTTGGTCTTTGTGATTGGTCACTACTTCATCAAAAAGAGCTTCGGCAAAGGCCTCCCGATGCTGGCCCAGGGCACCCTGGTCTGGGTGACAGCCTACCTGTTTTACAAATATGTCGTTCAGCCGCCGATTCCGCACAGCCTGCTCTATATCTATATGGGGTTGATCACGCTTGTGCTCGGCCTCTTTGTCTCAGCCAATGAAGCATCGTGGACAGAAACCAAGAAGCCAATCATCGATACGCTTGTCGGCGCCACCCCGACCTATCGCGGCGTTCGGACCGCCGCCTTTGTGGCGCTGCCGCTCCTCATGGGATGGCAGACCTACGCGTCCATTGCGCCGCCCAAAGAATTCCCCGAGCCGCCGGAATTGCGGACGGTCCATCCGGCGCCGCCCCAGGCGATCAAGGTCCAGGATAGGAATTTCACCCTGCAAACAGCCAAAAACCCTTTTCGCGTGGATGTGAAGGGCGACTACCTTGACGTCGGCAAGGAGAAGGCCTTTTTTGACAGCAATCCGTTTGACCCCAAGGCCGAAGGGTACCTGAAGTATGTCCGCGAGGGCGGGGCGGTCTTCTTCAGGAATTGCCATTTCTGTCATGGGGATAATCTTGACGGTCGTGGGATGTTTGCCTTTGCGTTCCGTCCCATCCCGGCGAATCTGTCCGATCCAGGAACCATTGCCCAGCTGCAGGAGACGTTTGTCTTCTGGCGTATTTCGAAGGGTGGAATGAACGCTCCCCGTGAGATCAATCCGTGGGATTCCGCCATGCCGCCGTGGGAAGAGCATCTGAAAATTGATGATATTTGGAAGGTGGCATTGTTCGAGTATTGGCACACCGGGTTCTTCCCGAGAACGTGGGACTGAGCGATTATCCGATCAGGCGATCATGAGTGACAGGAGAAGGACGATGAGCGATTCGCACACAACACCAACTTCAACCTACCGCCGGATCCGCTGGGCCGTCTGGGCTTTCATCGGGGGAGCGGTGATCATCTCGGGCTGGGCGCTGGTGCTCAACCGGGCTCATGCGGAGGAGAAAAAAGCCGCTTCCGCCGGCGCCACCTATCGGCCCGAGAAGCCGTCGGATGAGCAACTGGCCCGAGGGTCGAAGGTTTTCTTCAAAGAGTGCGTCTGGTGTCACGGCCCCGAGGGCGCCGGCGACGGTCCGGGGGCGTTGAGACTGTGGCCGAGGCCGAGAAATTTCAATGCGGGCACCTTCAAGATCAGAACCACGGCGAGCGGCGAGTTGCCGACGGATGATGATCTGTTCCTGACGGTGACCAATGGCCTTCCAGGCTCCGCGATGCCGTCGTGGGAGGGTGTCCTGACCGAACAGGAACGGAAGGATGTGGTCGCGTTTGTCAAGACGAAGATGGTCAAGGACAGGGACTTTCAGGACAAGGATGAAGATTTTCACGTCATCAGCTTTGACGGGCAGGTGCCCAGCTCGCCTGACAGTATCAAGCGCGGGCAGGATGTCTTTTTGAACAAGGGCAAATGCGTGCAATGCCACGGCCCGGATGCCCGGGGCAACGGCAATCTGACCCAGAAGGATGACTGGGGCTTTCCGATCTTCCCGGCCGATCTTCATCAGTGCTGGAATTTCAGGGGGAATCGCCGCGACCCTTACAATCCCCGGAACGTCTTCCGCGAGGTTTCAACCGGGTTGAACGGCACGCCCATGCCGTCGTTTGCTGATGTGCTGACGGTTCAGGATCGATGGGATGTGGCGAACTTCGTCATTGCGCAATGTCCCAAGGTGAAAATCGACCCGATTACGGTCAAGCCGGCCATCAATTTTGTGCTGACGTCCGAACATGTCGATGGGCCCTTGCCCACAACGATTGACGATCCCAAGTGGAACGGGCAGGACCCGCACTTCATCGGACTGGGCGGGCAGATTACCCGGAAACCGCAGAACTTTAACCGGCGGATTGAGAACCTCTGGGTGAAGTCGCTCTACAACAAAGATGAGATCGCCTTCCTGCTGGAGTGGGATGACCGGAACGAAAGCCATGCGGAAGGGACAAATCTTCCTGCGCCCATCAATGTCGCGGATTTGACGATCCCGGTCGCCTATTATGCCAACAAGATGGTCTTTGACGAGATGAAGCCGACGTTTGGCTCGCTCTATCCAGGGGAAACCTACCCCGAGCCGGTGATCTACAACGATGCCGTGGCCATTCAATTTCCGGCCATGTGGCAGAAGCTGACGCCGCCGGAACGGCCCTTCTTCATTCACGGCGATCCCATCAAACCGGTCGATCTGTGGAAATGGCAGAGCGACGGGACGGCCGTCGCCTATACCGGGCATGGCATCGAGGGAAAAACGGGGGAAGACAAGATTGAGCCCCGAAAAACCGTGTTGAAGGCTGAGGGTGCGCAATTTAAAGATGGTGTCTGGCACCTCATCCTCAAGCGATCGCTCAAAACAGAGGATGTGGACAATGACGTGCAGTTCGAGGTGAACAAGTATATCCCCATCGCGTTTCAAGCCTGGGATGGGGATAACGGCGAGGCCGGAGCCCGGATGGCCCTATCGGCCTGGTACTATGTGGTGCTGAAACCCTTGACGCCCACAACGGCCTATGTCTATCCGCCCTTCGTCATCGGCGGCGTGTTCATCGGTATGTGGTGGGTGGTCCGCAAAGCCAAGAGCATGCAGAACGGCAACGGCCACAGCGGGGCGAAGAAGAAGTAAGGCCGGCGAGTCAACCATCCATTCGATGGGGAAAGGGCCGCTTGTCCATGAAAAGCGGCCCTTTTCATTTTCAGATATTGTGATCGACTGGTTCCGCTGCGGCGTGTGAAGATCTATGAAAAAGATGAGAGGCTGACCGGCTGATGAAACGGACGATTCTTGCCCTTGGCGCGGTGCTGCTCGCCATTTATGTGGTGACGTTGTTCCTGACCTCTACCTCGGTCAGGAGCACCAACAGTCCAAGCCGGTCGGCGGGGGGGCAGGCCGTCGCTCTGTCGGTGCCGAGGGTCCCCGCCGAGCTGCTGGCGGCGGCCAAGGCGTTAAAAAACCCGGTGCAGCCGACGCCTGAAAATCTCGCCCGCGGCAGGACCATCTTCACCAGCACCGGCGCCTGCTATACCTGCCACGGCATGGAGGGAAAGGGGGATGGTCCGGCCGGCGTCGGCCTGGCGCCCCCTCCAAGAAACTTTGCCGATCCTCAATTCCACGGCCTGCGCACAGACGGCGAGCTGTACTGGGTGGTGACCCATGGGAGTCCTGGAACCTCCATGTTTGCCTATGCGCCTCAAATCATCTCCGAAGAAGACGCCTGGTACACGGTCACCTACGTGCAAACCCTTTCGAATCCCCAGTCGCAGCAGTCGCCGCCCCAGAAGGCCGAGCAAACGGCTCCGCATACTTCGTCGCACTGAGGGTCAGCTCTTCGCCGCCGACGAACGCCGGGCATACAGCTCGGCGAGCTGATCGACAACCCAGGCGACAAGCTCCGACGACTCCGGAACGTTCAACACGATGGACAGGTAATCTTCATATTGATTGCCGGCGGTCAGGCGGATCAACCGAAGCAACCCCGATGGTTCGGTGCTCACGGCGTCGGGTGACAGCCCCAGCTTGGCGCAGAGACGGTCGCGAAGTTCAGAAAACGACGCGGCGGGTGACGGGGCGTCCCGATTTTTCTCTTCCATGGCTTCGAGAAGCGACATCAGGCACTTGCGCATGTTCCATTTTGGCCGTCCGCCGACTTTGAAGTTTTGCGTGGCGAAAAACTGGTCGCCGTCGTAAAAACTCAGCTTGAATTTTCCCCCCCCATGGGTGCGGGCAAGGCAGCCGATTGGATCGGCCATCAAACGGGAGAAGTCGTCCGACCCATAGGGATACGTGGCCAGGTCCTGAAATTCCAGTCCCAGGCCGACCAGTTCCATGACCATGACCTTGACGGTGCACCGGGGATAGACCTCAAAAAATTTCCCCTTGATCTCCTCACTGGTCGGCGGTCTCCCATGTTGCTGCTGTAATGTGCGGCGGATGTAGGGGTAGGCGTCGCCGGTGAACAATTTCCAGATCCACTTCTCAACGACTGGTTCCGAGCGTGGGGGGGAAAGCGGCTGAGGAGACGACGGTTCCTGCATGTTGTTATTCCGGGCGCCGGCGGTTACGCCGGCGGGCTGTTCCGCTCTGCCGAATGAAGATCGTTCCGTTTCCAGAACCACGCGACGCCGAGCAAGACCGCGCCGAGGACCATAAAGAGCACCGACAGATGGAGATGAGCCCTGGGATTGGGATCCGTCATCGGCTGGGTAAGGACGGCGATGAGCCGATGGATGCCGACGCCGGCGATCCAGAGACCGCTGACCGCAATCCACAGGGGATCGCTGCGGGAAGGGTGGTGACGACGCGCGCGGATGCCGATGCGCAGCAACAACCCGGCGGCCCCCAATGACACGAGCGTGACCACGCTGTGGGTGATGAGCCAGGGATCGCCCTCACCGAGCAACAACAGGATCCAGACGCGGAACCCCCATGCGGTGCACTGCAAAAGACCGATGACGATCAGGAGGGTTCCAAGCCGCTTGCCATAGCCTCTAAGGATGGGCGCTTGGCGGCCGGTCTGCGGTGTGGGATGCTCGGCCGTCATGGAGGAAGGATGTGGTGCGCGGTGGGGCGGCTGGTCCAGTCTCCGATCCATGGGAGATGGGGATAGAAGGTATAGAACGGGCTGACAATGCCCAGCACGGCGAACAGGACGCCGACCAGCGCCAGCCGTCGAAATTGAAAGCTCTCCTCCCTGGTGGTCGATCGCCAGAGCGTCATGACCCCCATGACGATGCTCGACAGACTGCCGAGCGCCCCGGCCGCCGCCATGCCCAGCACCAGGGGGCCGACATAGGTATGCTCATCAACAAATGTGGAGAGGATCAGGGTGACATAGAGGGGAATGAGGCCGAGAAAATAGGGGGCGGAGGCCTGCCATTGCCCCGGCGCACCCTTTCTGTGAATGATGATGCCGTAGATCAGGAGCCCGATCAAACCCAGCGTCGCAAAAGCCGCCAGGGACAGCTTCAACTGCTCAGCGCTCTTGATTTTCCTCAGGGCGCCCAGCACATAGGTGGAAACCTCATTGTCATTCAGTTCTTTCACGGTCGCCTGCCCCTCTTTGGCCTCCAGTGCAAAGACGCGGGCCGTGTGCGACTCTCGGGGCATGGCGATGGCTCGAAAATGGCTCCGATCGGCGGTTTCAACCTGCACATAGATCTCCTTGGTGGCCTCGAAGGGCGTCGGGCCCAAATCGGCAAATGCGACGGTGTAGGTATGATGATCGGTCCAGTAGCGGTTTTCCGCTTCGGCCAACCGTCGAAGGTCGGCCTGGGCCGCCCGGTCTGCGCGTGTTTCGAACAACGGCGAGGCCTGTGCCGGCGCCGTGCCGTGGGCCAGCCAGAGTCCCAGGCTGATGGCGAGCAGCGGCTTCCAAAGGGAAGGGCCGAGATGCGGGAGGAAACGTGCTGATCGATGGCGCATGGTCATCACCCGAATGTGAGCGTATAAATGGAAAAGCCCTTTTCGTTCATTTTGAGCAGAAGGCGATGCCGGCCGTAGCCGGCGGGATCATTGATCAACCGGTACATCCGCCCCTCGTTGATATCAACGTAGCTCCTGCCCTGCGAATCGAACCGAATATCGGCCCCTGCAATGGCCGGATCGAGGAACCGGCCGTCCCTGAGCACGTAGACCGGCGCGGCTCGACCGGGGCGTTCCGCGACCATATGGACGGCCTTGGCCTCATAGGGCAGGACAATCTGCCCTTCCGCATTGCCGGTCAGCTCCGCTTTTTCCTCCTGCAGATTCCAGGGGCCGGCCAGATAGAAGCGATTCTCCTCCATCGCCGTCTCGTTCGGCAGCGTATAGGCGGCCGATTGGGTTGAGAGGAGGCCGGCCGTCTGATTGCCGAGCGCGTACATGCCGCCGTCCGGCACGAACCCATAGCCGAAATAGATCTCCGGCGTATGGATCTCTTTCGGCTCGACCGGCTCGGCCGACACCGTGACCTTCTCCCGCGCCATGGGGGTGCTGCGTCCCTCGGCCAGCAGGCGTTGGATCGCCCGCTCGATGTCGTCGTACCCCCCCTCGCCGATCCATTCATTACGGATCTTTCTGGTGCCGTCGAGCAGGTACTTGTGGGGCCACCAGTGGTTGGCAAACCCGTTCCAGATGGCCCGGTTGTTATCAAGCGCGATGGGGTAGCGCAGGCCGAATCCCTCAACCGCGGTTTTCACCCGATCGGCATCCTGCTCAAAAAGGAACTCAGGGGTGTGCACGCCGACGATCACGAGCCCCTGGTCGTGGTATTTTTCATCCCATGCTTTCAGGTACGGAAACGTGCGGATGCAGTTGATGCAGCTGAGCGTCCAGAAGTCGACGAGCACGATTTTGCCGCGCAGGTCGGCGGGTTGCAGCGGCGCCGAATTGATCCAGCCGGTGGCGCCGTCGAAATCCGGCGCCACGCGGCCAAGATCCCTGGAGACGAGGTAGCCGGACAGGATCAGCAACCCGAGGCTGATGAGCAGCAGCCGGGTCAGCAGGGTCTGTCGCCCCCACCAGCCCGATTGCGCGGCGGGCGCACCGGCCGCCGACGGAGGAGCCGTGCGGGGCGACACGGGGGTGGAAGGGGATGGCTCGGTCATCGTCGACAGATTATAACGAATCGGCCCCCCGTGTCGCAATTGCCTCTCCCCCCATACCCTGGCAAGCATGCGGACGTTTTGTGTACAATATCCCCCGCATTGAGGAGGAGCGCGCATGGCTAGCCGACCGTTTGCGCCGGAGACGGAGATCGCCCAATATCTGGTCCATCAGGAGCCCTACTATGTGCCGGTT
>Ga0335085_10007101_pt1 | contig 17493 bp, 12 predicted proteins | sample Lox_Sample_45_FD_206712 | JGI IMG/M metagenome (GOLD analysis project Ga0335085, IMG submission 206712) | Soil microbial communities from Loxahatchee National Wildlife Refuge, Florida, United States - Lox_Sample_4.5 | ecosystem: Environmental > Terrestrial > Soil > Wetlands | place: USA...
CGGCTCGCCTATTAGCCGGTGTTCGCTCCGCGCGGCTTCAAAGGCGGCAAGATATCCCGAAATCAACTCGCGATTGTATCCGGCCTTGGCCCGCGGTGAACGATCGACAGAGAGTGTCAGGTCCACATGGCCGCGTATGAGGTTCTCCTTCAGCACCTTGCGCAATTCCATTTCCATCCCGTCAAGACCGGGCGGAAGCCGAAACTGCAGATCGAGAAAACGATGATTGACACTCTTCACCGTCAGCGTATAGCCAAGTTCATCTTCATTGCCTAGCGGCACGCGAATGTGTGCGCGCGCAAACCCGGTCATCGAAGAAATAGCCATTCTTACTCCTGCACGCTTGTAGCGACTGTGGATGTGCTGTCGAAAAGATGATATTGACTTGCGGAATCCGGGTCCAGTGCCTCCGGCATGTCGATAAACTGCAACTGGTACAGCTTCTGATAAGTTGGCGAAGAGGTAAGCAACTCCTCGTGGGATCCGATGGCCGTGATGCGGCCGCCCTCCAGCACGGCAATGCGGTTGGCGCGCCGGATCGTCGAGAGGCGATGGGCAATCACCATCACGGTGCGGCCCTGCATCAGATTGGCCAGCGCGGTCTGCACCAGGGATTCACTCTCGGAGTCGAGCGCCGAAGTGGCCTCATCGAGAATCAGGACGGGCGCGTTCTTGAGGATAGCGCGGGCGATGGCGATGCGCTGCTTTTCGCCGCCGGAGAGCCGGAAGCCCTTTTCGCCAATCACCGTTGCGTAGCCTTGGGGCAGGTTCAGGATGAAATCGTGAGCCAGCGCGTTGCGCGCTGCTTGCTCCACCACGGCGGTTTTCGCGTCCGGCTGCCCATAGGCGATGTTGTGATGCACCGTATCGTTGAAGAGAATGTTCTCCTGCGTCACTTGCGCCACCTGCCGGCGCAGCGAAGCCAGCGTCAACTCGCGCACATCGTGGCCGTCAATAAGGATTCGGCCTGAGGTCACATCGAAGAAGCGCGGGATTAAATTGACCAGCGTTGATTTGCCGGCGCCGCTCGGGCCTACAATGGCAAGCAACTCGCCGGCGCGAACCTCAAGATCGACATTGTGAAGAATTTGTTGCTCGCCCTCACCGGTCGAGTAAGAGAATCCTACATCTTCAAACCGGATCGACTGGCGAAAACGCGTGAGCGTACGGGCTCGCGGCCGTTCGACGACATCGTCCTTCACCTCGAAATAAGCGAAGATGGATGCCGAGGCGCCCATTGCCTGCTGGAAGCTGTTATAGAAAAAGGCGAACTTGCGCACCGGGTCGTAGAGCTTGAAAAGCAGAATGATGAAAGCCCCAAAAAGGCCCATCGTCATGTGGCCGTGCTGGATTTCGTTGCGCCCGATAAAAAGAAACAAGGCGATACCGATCGCGCCGATGGTATCCATTAATGGCGAGCTGATGGATTGAACGCGCACGCTGCGCAGGTTGGCCCGAAACAGCCGCTTGGCTGCATTCTTGAATCGTACAATCTCCCACAACTCTGTGTTGAAGGCTTTCACAATGCGGTTCCCGGTGACAGTCTCATGCAGAATGTTCTGGATCTCGGCCAGCTTATCCTGCCCGGTGCGCGTGCGGGTGCGCACCTCCCTGCCGATCCTGCGTGCTGAGGTGACAACCACGGGAATAAATAAAACAAGCGCCCAGCTCAGGTAGCCGCCTAGCCGAATCACAAGCACAATACCAACCACGAAAGTGAAGAACTGCTGCAGAAAGTCTCCAATCACCGAGCTCAGTGCGGTTTGCACGCGGTCTACATCGTTGATGAGCGTGGAGAGGATCGTCCCGGTGGGATTTTGATGGAAGAACCGCGTCGAGCGCCGGATGATGGTTTCGTAGAGATGATTGCGAAGGTCAGTGATGGTGCCTAACCCGGCATAGTTGATGAGGTACGTTCCGCAGTAATCGCAGAGGCCTTTGATGACGGTGGAGGCGACGAGCGCGTAAGCGACGACAGTCCAGGCGTTGTGCATGAAATGCGGAGCAAACATTCTCAAGTCGAAATGCCAGCGGCTATTCCTGAGGCCGAGAACGATAGGGCCCTCCGGCGCATCGGGCCGCAGCACCTGGTCGAAGATGGGTTGCAAGAGAAGAATGCGAAAAGTGTCGAGTAGACCCACGAAAGACGACAGAATGACCCCCGGCAGCCACTCCAACGTAAACGGTAGCCCGTATCGCAGCAGGCGCAGTAAGTTCTTCATGCCGGTTGGCCCGTCTTGCCTGTTTGAGCCTTGCAGTAACGTCGCAAGACGTGAAAGTCCATCCCAGTATTGTAGCCGGGGCAGCCTCAAAATAGATCTGCGGGAGTAGCGCCCGTTTCCTGACCGGCTGTTGCGCGGGTCTCCAGACCCGCGCTTGCCATCTCATCCCGCAGGCCGATTGCTATCATAGCCAAGTGATCCCTCCAGCAGATCAGGCAGTACCAAACCGCCTGCGCACGGTCTTTCTCGACCGCGACGGAATCCTCAATGAGAAGATGCCGGAGGGCCAGTATGTTACTCGCCGGGAGGATTTTCGTATTCTACCTGGCGTGCCACAGGCGCTGCGACGCCTGAACGATGCAGGGTTGCTCGTGATCGTGGTCTCAAACCAGCGCGGCATTGCGCGTGGACTTTATACCGCCGCGGACGTAGAGGCAATCCACGCGGAATTTCAGCGGTCGCTCAGGAGCGCAGGCGCGCGCGTCGATGCATTTCTTATCTGCCCGCATGACGAAGGCCAATGCAACTGCCGCAAGCCGCTGCCGGGGCTCTTCGAACAAGCTCAAGCAAAGTTCCCTGCCATCACGGCAGCGACGAGCGTAATGATCGGCGACTCGCTTTCCGACATCGAGTTTGGCCGCCGCCTGGGCATGACCACGATTTTTATTGATGGCGATCCTGACCGGCAAAAATCAGGCTCTGAAGAAGCCGGGAAGCTGGCCGACATGCGTTTCGCCTCCTTGCCTCAAGCCGTTGAGTCTTTGCTGGCGGCGGTCTGACCGCAGGCGGAAATCAGCACCTCTTCAACTCCACAATCGCTTTCAGAATTGTCTCTGGCTGCGGAAGGATTGCATCTTCAAGCTTCGGCTGGTAAGCGACGAACGTGTCCATGGAGCCAATGCGCCGCACAGGCGCGTCCAGCTCGTCGAATAGCTCATCGCCGATTCGCGCCGCAATTTCGGCTCCATACCCCCAACTGATCATGTCCTCGTGTGCAACAATCACGCGGTTAGTCTTGCGTACTGAAGTTGCAATCGCATCCCAATCGTAGGGACTGAGCGTGCGCAGATCGATGATCTCGACCTCAATCGAGTGCTCCCGCTGCGCCTGCTGCGCGGCCTGCAGGGCGCGAGGCACCAGCGCGCCGTAGGTAACGAGCGTAACGTCCGTGCCGGGACGAACGATCTTGGCTTTGCCAAACGGAATCGCGAAATCCGGCCCCGGATACTCGGCCCGGCCGTAGGTCTCGCGGTACAGGCGCTTGTGTTCAAGAAACAGGACCGGATCGTCGCAGCGGATGGCGGTGCGCAGCAGTCCGTTGGCGTCGAGCGCGTTCGACGGAAAGACGACCCGCAGGCCCGGAATGTGGGTGAAGATGCTCTCGCCCGACTGCGAGTGGTAGATGGCGCCGCCCGTCAGATAGCCGCCGATGGGGACGCGGATGACCGCCGGCGAGGCCCACACTCCATTCGAGCGCCAGCGCAAAAGAGACAACTCATTATGAATCTGATGCATAGCCGGCCAAATGTAATCAAAAAATTGAATTTCTACAACCGGCTTCATGCCGCGCAAGGCATACCCCACAGCGCGGCCAACAATATTCGCTTCGGCCAGCGGCGAGTTGAAGACGCGCTCTGATCCGAACTCCGTCTGCAGGCCGGAAGTCAGCTTAAAGACGCCGCCCTTCCCCTTCGCTTCGGCCAGCGCATGCTCGCGGCTTGCGTCGGCCACGTCCTCACCAAAAACCACAATGCGCGGATCGCGGCGCATTTCGTCGCGCAGGCAGGCATTAATCAGGTCGGCCATAGTGCGCGTGGCGCCTGCCTTTTGCCCATTCACGCTTGCCGTAGTCTGCTGCTGCTCGGTGGCAAAAGCAGCGTGGACCGGATCGAGATCCTCGGAGTAGACGTGAGCCGTGATGCTTTCCACTAAGGGTAGTGGCGCTTCGAGCGCACGCTCCGCGGCTTCGCCGGCTTCTCGCTCCAGTCCACGCTCCAGCTCATCCATCTCCTGGCTCGCCAGGATGCCGTCGGCAATCAGCCGCGTTCGCATTCTGGCAATGGGGTCCTGCAGGGCATCGGCTTCCCGCTCGGCCGCTGAGCGGTAATTCCTATCGTCGTCGGAGAGCGAGTGCGAATACAGCCGCACGCAATGGCCGTGAACCAGTGCCGGTCCCAGTCCCGCGCGGCAGTGCGCCGCTGCCTCTTGAACGGCGCCGAGACAAGCCACAGGATCGTTTCCATCTACCTCTGCAAAGTGGAAGTTGGGAAAGTTGGCGACCAGCCGCGAGATGTTTCCGCCCGGCGTGTTTACCTCCACGGGAACGCTGATGGCGTAGCCGTTGTCTTCAACGAAGAAGATGACCGGCAACTTCTGGTTTGATGCGGTGTTGATCGCCTCCCAAAACTCTCCCTGCGAGGTTGAGCCCTCGCCCAGGCATGCCAGAACCACTTCGTCGCCGTGAAAATCCACGTCGCGAAAGGCGCGGTAGTCGCCTTCCGATTTTGCGGCCGACTCCGGGTTGCGGCTGAAAAACCGGCCGGCTTCGGCGCAGCCCACAGCATGGAGCACCTGCGTAGCGGTTGATGACGAAGGGCTGACGATATGCAGCGCACGGCTGCTCCAATGGGCCGGCATCTGCCGCCCACCGCTCGCCGGATCGGTGGCCGCGCCTACCGCCTGCAGCATCATCTCGTAAGGCGTCACGCCCAGTCCCAGGCATAAAGCGCGATCGCGGTAGTAAGGAAAGAACCAGTCGTAACCGGGTCGGAGGGCAAGCGCGGCGCCCACCTGCAAAGCCTCGTGCCCTGCACCCGAGATCTGGAAGAAGATCCTTTGTTGGCGTTTGAGAAGAATCTCACGGTCATCTACCGCGCGCGACAGAAACATCAGGCGGTAGATTTCTACGATATGTTGTGCCGTCAGCTCATCCGCGGCCGCTTGCGCAACCGGCGCATGAGCCCTGGAAATTGCCAATTCCATCCCGGTCGACCCCCGAAATAGCTTTACCGGTACTCCCTTGCCCGATTGTAACAATCCTTCTGATGCAGCTTCTCTGCCAACCGATTCGCCTTTGAATCGGTGCCTGTCCTGCCGCATGGCCGCTGTCACAAACCAGGAATTGACACAAAGTCATCAATCGCGTTGGGCGGGAAAAGGAAAGCCGGGAGGGGGCAGTACCGGCTGCGGTTGCGCTACGCCATTCACCATCCTTTTCTTCACGCTGCGCGCCAACTTCTCAATCTCGGCAACTTTGTGGAGCTGCTCCGAATTCAATGTGCCTGCGTCTGAAGCTGCGACCTCATCATTCAGTTCTTTGGCCAGCTTAAGCAACTTGTCGGCGTCAGAAACCATCTGCTTCTGGCGCTCGATGTTGAGCGAGTGCAGGCGCTTCTCCATGGCGGGGTCATTGCCGGTTGGGGAATCTATGTCCTGGCGTCCTGGTAACTGCATCTGTTGCATGGGAGACTGCCCCATGCCAGCTCCTGGTCCCGCCCAAGAACGGCCTGCCGGCCCACAGGCAAGCGCAAGAAGCATTGCCAGCCTAACTCCCGTCCAAAGGGATTGGCCTGTTCGCCGCGGCCAGCCACACCGGAATGTGTTTTGATTCCCACGCATGGTTTGCCTTAATTCTTGCTTGCCCCGGTCCTGACCTTATGAGCCAGCTTCTCGATCTCATCAGCCTTGCGAACCACGGTTACTGAAAGCATGTCTTTTGTGGACTTGTCCACCTCTGTCTTCAGATCATTTGCCATCTTCAGCAGGTCCGCGCATTCGCTGGCAATCTCCTGCCTGCGCGAATCACGATGCGCGCTCGCGGTTTGCCGATTGTCCTGCTGCCGGGATGCTGGCGCCTGTGCGCTTGTACTCTTCTCCTGAGCCTCTGCAGCCTGCCCCGTTGGCGATTGCGCACGGACGCAGAGCATTCCTATCGCTACAGCCAGGGCAAACACGGCAAAGCATGTCAATGCAAGAAACCGGATTGCATGACTTCGCAACCAGATCTCTAGGCCGGCTGCGCCAGGGCGCCGCACGGGTTTGGTTGACCTTACCATCTGGGAAAATCTGCTCAAAGGCCGGATCGCGTTTCCGGCCATTCCAGCGCACAGTCTAGTCTAGTAGGAGGAGTTTTTGAATGTCTCCTTCACTCGCGGTGTCACATTTTTCTCTGGCCATACGATGGGGCTGGTTCCAGGAAGGCCACTTCCTGGGCAAGGTCCTGGACGAGTGGGTCGCGGACAGCCAGGAATTTATCCACACCAAGCTCCCGCATCTGGTCGTCATTGTCTTCATTGCCCTTCTGCTCAGCCGTTTGCTGCGTTCCATCACCTCCCAAATGATTCGCATGGCCGAGCAGAGCGGCACCGGACCCAGCCAGCTTGGCAACGTCAAGACTCTGTCCGGAGTGATCCGGGCCACTGGGCTAGCCATCATCGGCCTGATCGCGGGCTTCATGGCTCTCAGCGTCATCGGATTCAACCTCGCGCCGCTCCTGGCCTCGGCAGGGATCGCGGGCGTCGCCATCGGCCTGGCAGCGCAAAACATCGTCAAGGACGTGTTCAACGGCATCCTCATCCTTGTGGAAGGCCAGTTCAGCGTAGGCGATACGGTGCGGGCGGCAGGCGTAACCGGGACCGTCGAAAACATGACCTTGCGCAGAACCTCAGTGCGCGACGCCGACGGCACTCTCTATCAGATTCCCAACTCGCAGATCACAACCGTGGCCAACCTGAGCGTGGGCTTCTCGGTTGCCACCGTCAACGTCAGCGTCGATTTCTCGGCCGATCCCGGCGAGGTTACGAAGCTCCTCAAGCAGATCGCCATGGACGTGCGCAATAGCGACGAGTTCAAGCCCGTCGTTATCGAGGATCCACAGGTTCTGGGCCTGGACACAGTCAAAGGCTCGCAGGCGTTCTTTCCCGTCGTTTTCAAAACCAGGGCCATGCAGCAATATGGCCTTGTCCGCGAGTTCCAGCGAAGGGTGCGCTTAGCCCTCGAAGAGCACAACATACTGCCGGGTGATCCCAACCGCGTATTCAACACCTTCATCCGCGATGGTGGACCCTCTCATACCGGTGGCGCGCCTCAGACGCCGCGCGGTCCCCAAAAGGCTGAGCCCCTTGCCCACGATCCAACCACCCTCAAGCCGCAAGAGACGAATTTCAGCGGGGAATGAATAGGGTACGCAAGGACGCGCTAACTCCGGCTCTGCTCCAGACCCCGCAACGCCATTGCCTCTTCGAGCGCCTTCGCGTCGCGCACTGGCGGCATACACGTCCGGCCACGGCAAACCAGCGCCGCAGCCTCCGTTCCAGCCGGCACAGCCATCTGTCCAACCGTTTCGGCCAGCGCATCCGGCAGCTCGGCGAGCTTTTCCGGCACGATACGTATCACCGTCTTGTTCACGGCGAACCCGGCAAGGGCAACCGCCTCAAGCCGCTCCGCCTCCGCTCCCGAGCCCAAAATAACCACCTGCACGGGATCGGCCAGCAGCCGCTCCAATGCTAGTCCGTAGCTGCCGGCGAAGAGTCCGAAGTGCTCCACGACTCCGGCAAAGCCTTCGAGTGTCTTTTCGGCGATCTCCCGGTGCTCCTTGCGCCCGCTCAACGCTTCCAGGCGCAGTAGCGCCGTCGCTGCCGTGGGATTGCCCGCAGGCCCGGGCGCATCCTGCAGCGGCTTGCGGCGCGCCGCCAACGCGCCCAGCGGAGCTGCCCCCGCCTGCCCATCCTGCGCTAAAACAGTGTCGAAAAATCCGCCGCCCGCCGCGTCGTGAAAACGCGCGATCAGGGCATCGGCCAGCTTTAGCGCCGCACGGTAATAGCTCATGTTGCTGCTTGCAAGCCACGCATCGATACAGGCGTTTACAGTCAATGCATAATCGTCGAGCGTTCCCGGCGCATTCTCCTGCGCCGTAGCGCCGTCCGGGTACGCAACGACGTGGTTGAGCGTTGCACCGCCGTCCCACGCCTCGCTCAAAAGCCGGTCGAGCGTGCGCAGCGCGAACTCCCGCGCCTGATCCATGCCGAGCACGCGCGCCGTCTCCAGATACGCCGTCACCGCCATCGCGTTCCATCCGGTGTAAAGCGTGCGATCCACGAAAGGTGTTGGGCGCTGCATTCGCGCTGCGAGCAGCTTGGCGCGCGCCGCGTCCCGCAACAGGCACAAAGATTCCGGCGCCACACCGCATTCAGCAGCCATCTCAGCAAGCGATTGCTTGACGTGCAGTACATTCTTGGCCGGGTTGTGGTGCATGTCGCCCAGTTCACCAATGTCCCAATACTTCGCCGCAAACTCGAGCCCTGCGGCGTCGAGCACTGCGCGCGCTTCTTCGAGTGTCCACGTAAAGTAATCGCCGTCGTCGTCCATGCCCACGTCGGCATCCTGCGAAGCATAAAATCCGCCGCGCTCACGATCGGTCATCGTTTTGTCGAGCCAGCCCACGATCTCCCGCGCAGTGGTTAGAAAATCCTCGCGCGCGCCGAAGCTCTGGACTGCATGAACATAATTGCGCAGCAGCTCGGTATTGTCGTAAAGCATCTTTTCGAAGTGCGGCACCACCCACTGCTCATCCACGGAGTAGCGATGAAACCCTCCGGCAAGCTGGTCGTATACGCCGCCGCGCGCCATCTTTTCGAGCGTGACAATAAACGCACGCAGCGCATCCTCGTTGCGACGGGTCAACGCGACTTGCAGCAGCAGGTCCAGCGCGGCCGGATGCGGAAACTTGGGCTGCGAGCCGAACCCGCCGTTGCGCGGGTCAAACTGCGTGACAATCGATTGGGTAATCTTCTCTACCAGGGCCAGGCTCAAAGCGCCCCCGCGTCCGGCAAAGTTCTCGTTCTGCTCGATGGCAGCCATCACGCTGCCGGCCGTTTCCAGCGCATCGCCGCGGCGCTCGCGCCACACCTGCGCCATCGCCATCAAAACGCTCTTTATGCCGGGCCGGCCGTAACGGGTATCGCGCGGCATGTACGTGCCACCAAAGTAGGGCCTTCCATCAGGCGTGAGAAACGCGGTCAGTGGCCAGCCACCCTGCCCGCTGATGGCTGACACCGCAACCTGGTATCGTGCGTCCACATCGGGCCGCTCGTCGCGATCCACCTTCACCGCCACAAAATGCCGGTTTATGATCTCGGCGATTTCGGGGTCTTCGTACGACTCGCCGTCCATGACGTGGCACCAGTGGCACCACACCGCGCCGATGTCCAGCAGGATGGGCTTGTCTTCAGCCTGCGCGCGCGCAAACGCCGCCTCGCCCCACGGCTGCCAATCGACCGGTTGATGCCGCGCCGAGCGCAGATACGACGAAGCTGCATGTCCAAGCTGATTGCCGTCAGTCGGGGAATCGGCCTTCCGCATGGTGTGAGGATACACGTGTTCGCCCCGACCGGCCAGCGCGTTCGTAGCCGTTCATCGTTCTGGCGCGCATTTGTATCGCATACTATGATCCCCGCGCAACCGGACGCCGGTATCATAAGAACAAGGGAAACGATGCCAACCCCACCAGACGCTCCGGTGTCGCAGGGCGCCGGAAAAACTGATCCCATCATGATCGGCGTGCTCGCCCTCCAGGGCGATTACGAGGCGCACATGCGTGTCTTCAACAGCCTGGGTGCGCAAACGGTGCTGGTGCGAAAAGCAGATGAATTGGCCAGCCTGGATGGCTTGGTCATGCCCGGCGGTGAATCAACCACCATGCTCAAGTTTCTCGATCAGAGTGGCTTCTTTGACGCGCTTGGCAAGTTTGCATCCGCCACACCCTGTTTCGCTACTTGCGCCGGCTGCATTCTGCTGGCTCGCGAGGTGCTGCGTCCCCGGCAGCGTAGTCTCGGCTTGCTCGACGCCACGGTAGAGCGCAACGCCTACGGCCGTCAGATCGACTCCACCATTCTCACCCTCCCCACCGAATTGCCCGGCGGCCCGCTCGAGATGGTCTTCATCCGCTCGCCGCGCATCACCCGCGTCGGTGCAGGCGTTGAAGTGCTCGCCCGGCGTGACGGCTTCCCTACCCTTGTGCGCCAGGGGCACCTGCTCGCAGCCACCTTCCATCCCGAAATGACCACCGATCCTCGCGTGCAGAGACTCTTCCTCGACATCGTGGCCAAGCACAAGAGCAAATAGGCTCTGCCGGCGCGACAAACTCGCTCGGCGCCCACAGATGTTGCTGATTCACATCGCGGCTCCGATCTATCCATTGATGCCGGCCAACCCTAAGCAATACCTCATTGCACAGGAATTCCAGGTCGCCAAACTGCGTGGCCGGCGCACTCTTTCGCACAGAGGATTTGTTCCCACCATGACCTGTGACAGCAGCGTATAATTGTGCCAATTTTCGGGCTCAACTAGGAAAATCCGGAACAATAGATCGGGCGGCTGTCTTGCGACCTGGGTCTGCAACGGACCGATGTCCGTCATTACAACTAGGCTCTGCCGATCTGCCGCGAGGCCGGTGGCCACAGCGACGGAACTCCCGGTCGGAGTCGGTAGAGCAAATGCTGAAACGGGCCACGCGCAAAAAATGGCGCTTCCGTATTCCACGGCAAACTATTTCCAGTTGGTGAAAGGCCGGCCATGAATCGCAAGAACAGATTCGCCGTCACGATTTTCATCGGAATGTGCCTTCTCTCTGCAGCCAGTGCACAAACCACAAATCTGAAGAATTCCATCGCAGAATACGAAAAAAAGGTGGCCAGCGCGCGCTCCGGCAGCGACACGCGCGAGCTACTCATCGATCTCAATCTGCTCGCCTCCTTTTACCTGCAGGCGGGCCAGTTGCAAAAATCGCTTGACTGCCTCAATGAAGCCCTTCCCATCGAGCAGAAAGCGAATAGCCTCCTGGGTCAGGCCATGTCCTTGAACACGCGGGGAAGGGTCTATACCGAAATGGGGCAGGAAGAGAAAGCCTTGGCAGATCTCAAACAGGCGGTGCCCTTATGGCAGACGCTCGCACAGCGTACGGGCGAAGCCAACGCGCTCACCTCCATTGGCCGGGCTTACATCAGCCTTGGCCAGCGCGACGCCGCGCTCAAGAACTTGAATGACGCCATGGAAATTTGGCACGACATTGACAATCCCGACACCATTGCCGCGCAAGCCCCGGTGCCGGATCAACCCTCCGGGCGGTTTGCGAAGAGAATCGAAGCCGCGAAGGAGAAATTTGCCTCCCAGGCACAAATAGCAAACTCGAGTGCCGTCGGCGAGGCGGGAACGCTCGACTGCCTTGGCAGATTTTATTCCGACGCCGGCCAGGGGTTCGAAGCTCTCAAGTACTTCGACCAGTCGTTGCCCCTCTTCCGCAAGGGTGGCGCACGCACCGGTGAAGCTCTTGTACTCAACGACATGGGTCCGGCCTACGCCGAGGTCGGCCAGAAGCAGAAAGCCCTCGAGTCCCTGAACCAGGCCCTCGCCATCTGGCGCGAACTCGGCAGCCGAGAGGGCGAAGCAGTTACGCTCAACAACATCGGCCGCCTCTACCGCGACCTCGGCCAGCAGCAAAGCGCGATGGACTACTACAATCAGGCGCTGCCCATTTGGCGCGAGGTGGGAAACCGTAACGGCGAGGCGCTGGTCCTCAGCGACATCGGCCGCGCTTATGCCGACCTTGGCCAGCCGCGCAAGGCACTGGATTATGCCGCTCAGGCCTTGCCAATCTTCCGCCAAACCGGCAGCCGTCGCGGCGAGGCCATGACCCTGAACAACATGGGCAGGGACCACTCCGATCTGAAAGAACCCGACGAAGCAATGAAGCTCGAATTGCAGGCTCTGGCAATCTGGCGTGATGTAAAGGATCAACGCAACGAAGCTCAGGACCTTATGACCATTGCATGGTCCTATTCGGAGCTTCAACAGCCCAAGAGTGCGCTGGCCAGCTCTCTCGCTGCATTGGGCCTGGCAAAGGCTGTTGGCGATCCTGAGGTCGAGGGGGCCATCGAAACCTCATTGATGATGGGCTTTCGCAAGCAGCATCACCTCGAAGAAGCCATCTTTTTCGGTCTTGAAGCCGTCAATTCCTATCAGTCGATTCGCAAGAACATCACCGGAATGGACAAGAATCTGCAAGCTGGCTTCGCGCAATCCAAATCCGGCGCCTATCGCACCCTGGCCGAATTGCTAGTGGAAGCAGGCCGCCTCGGCGACGCCGAACAGATTCTTGACCTGCTCAAGGAGCAGGAGCTCAAAGACCTTGCCCCCGGCTCCGGCTCCGGCGCCTCCATTGCGCCGATCAAACTCTCGCCGGCCCAGCAAAAGGTTGAGTCGTTGCTGCCCGATCTCGAGAAAAAAGCGCGCGATATCGAGGAAATGAACCTCCAGTCCGCTCAATTGCAGGCCAGCTCCGCCCGCACTCCTGCCGACGATCAGCAGTTGAAAACTCTGTCCGCAAACCTCCAGCAAACACAATCGGCAATCCAGGATAGCTTCGACAACACAATCATCCCTGAGCTCGACAAGCAATCCGCTCCCGGCGCGGTCGGCGCCAGTGAAACGCAAAGCTATCTGCAAGGTTCGCTCGCCAAACTCGGGCAAAACGTGATCGGCATTCGCCTCCTGCTTGGCGAAGATCACGCCTGGGCCATCCTGGTTACGGCCTCATCGCGAAAGAAATTCGAGCTGCCGGTCTCTTCAGCCGATCTGCGCGCCAAGGTCTTCGAGACGCTCCGCGTGCTCGGCTCGCCTTCCACCGATCCCCGCCCGCAGTTGAACCAGCTCTACTCCATGGTCGTGGCGCCGCTTGAAAGCGAATTGAAACCTCTGCAGTCTTCATCTATGCCAGGCAGCGTCCCGACTCTGCTCTGGTCGCTCGACGATGCATTGCGCTACGTCCCCATGGGTGCGCTCTACGACGGCAGCCATTACATGGTCGAGCGCTTCCACAATGTGCTCTTCACCCCCGAGAGCTACGGCCACATGAGCGGCTCCCCGCTTTCTACCGCCGACGTCCCTCACGCGCTGGCCATGGGCCTCTCAAAAAGCTACGGCGGCATGCCCGCGCTTCCGGGTGTTCTGCCCGAACTCAATTCCGTGGTCCGCGATCCCTCGGTGCCCGATTCGCACGGCCCCATGCAAGGCAAACTGCTTCCCGACGAAAAATTCACGCTGTCAGCCCTAAAGACAGAGCTAGGAGCCGGCCAGCAATTCTCCGTGGTTCACATTGCCAGCCACTTTGTGCTCATCGCTGGCAGCGGTGACGAGCCCTTCCTGCTGATGGGAGGCAACACTACCGGCAATCCCAGCGGGTTCGACTGGAACCTCTCCGACATGGAAAACTCCACAGTCGCCTTCCATGGCACGCGCTTGCTCACGCTCTCGGCCTGCAGCACGGCCAAGGATTACAAATCCCGGAACGGTTTCGAGATGGATGGCCTTGGTATGGTCGCCCAGCAAAAAGACGCTGAAGCCGTACTGGCAACGCTTTGGGACGTAAACGACCTCAGCACCAGCAGCATCATGAGCGACTTTTATTCTCGTTGGGTCCAAAAACCCGCCGACGGCAAGGCCGAAGCGCTGCGCCAGGCACAACTCGCTTTCCTGCACGGTGGTGCTGTCGTTCCCGGCGCCAGGACGGGCCGCGGCTTTGAGACCTCCGAGCCGTCACCCGCTACGCAATCCAGTCTCGGCTATGCCCATCCGTACTATTGGGCGCCCTTCGTCCTCATCGGCAACTACCAGTAGCAATCGAATCAATGAAAGGCCGATCATGAAAAAATCGTTGCTCTGCTTCCTTCTCGTCGCCGTTGTGCTGCTCGCAGCGGTTCTTCTTGCTCCATGCGCTCTCGCTCAAGAGGAGATCGCTCCGCCGCAGGGCAAGGGCCACGTCGTTGTCTTCGTCTCCGGAGTAGGAGGTCCCAAGCACGACAGAGCCCTTTCTGAAGCCATCGCCGCCCTCGGCTACGACGTCTACGTTTGTGATGGCAGGGACATCGCAAAAATGCCGGGCGGCAATCTACGCCTTGCCGTTCAGGCCGCTCAACAATTGCCGCATGCTCTGCCCGGCAAGGTTGCGCTGGTTGGCGTTTCTCTGGGTGGCGGAATGGCGCTGGCCTTTGGCTCGGAATGGCCCGACGTTGTCTCGGTTGACATCGTCTGGTACCCAGCCACTGGTATGGCCGCCAGGCTTCCGGGCTTCGCCCGGCGCATGTCAGTTCCGGTGCTGATGTTCGCCGGTGAATCCGATCATTTTGAGAATTGCTGCCTGATCGAGACTGCGCGCGCCATCGAAACCAGCGCCAAGGCGAACAATGCGCCCTTCGAACTCGTCACCTACCCCGGAGCCGACCACGACTTCATTAAAGGAGGTAAGAACTATAACCCGGCGGATTACGAGGACGCGCTCAACCGGACCGCGGCCAGATTGAAAGCGGCCTTCGCCGATCAAGGCCCGGCACCATCCGCCGTAGGACAGAATTCCAACCCGTAGATCGTCGGCCCGCGGCTGTGGGACGATATTTCGAAATCTGGGGGGAGAGTCTGTCGAGCATTGCTAATCTTATATTTAGGGAGGATAAATCGAGTGAGTTCGCTAGCGGGAAAGGTCGTAATAGTAACAGGAGCAACCGGGGCTATCGGCTCGGTGACCTCGGAGATGTTTGCCGAGGAGGGATCTAAAGTTGTATTAGCCGCCCGAAACACCGCCGCTGCCGAAGGCATAGCGGCGCGAATCCGCAGCAAGGGTGGAGCGGCCAAGGCAATAGAGTTCAATCTGGCCGAAGAGACTTCCATCGTGGCGATGATTGAAAAGACAGTGAAGGAGTTCGGCGGACTGGACGTGCTGGTCAATAACGCAGCCTATCTGGATTCTGTAAATGACGGCCGGGACGGTGACATCGAATCCACCGACGTTGAGGTGTGGGATCGCACTTACCACGCCAATGCGCGTGGAACGATGCTCAGCTGCAAGTATGCTCTGCGGATGATGCCGCGCCATGCCGGAGCATCGATCATCAACGTGGTATCGGACCAGGCATTAAGCGGCAGCCTCGTCAAGTTAGCCTATGGCTCCTCGAAGGCCGCCGTGATTCAGATGACGCGCGCGATCGACACCTCGCATGCGCGCCAGGGAATCCGATGCAACTCGGTGGCGCCGGGCCTTACCTTGACACCGATTACGCGCGCCGTGGTTCCGGCTCCGATCCGTGAGTATATAGAGGGCGAGACGCTCACGCCGGATCTCGGCGAGCCCGCTGATGTCGCCCACATGATCGTTTTTCTGGCATCAAGCGCGGCCAAACACATCACCGGGCAAAATATTGTGATTGATGGCGGAATGTCGGCGCATAACTCCGGCTTTGCCAAAATGTACGAGTTGATGGCGCCGCGAAAGTGATCGGGTGCAGAGGGATTACGGCGGATTTGGGTTTCACCCAAATTCGCCGTACGGCAGTCGGCTTTAAATACCAAAGGCCCACCTATTTCATGATTCTGCTGCGATCTCGCGAGACCGCACAAAGCTATATTCGTAAGCCATGATAAGAAATCCGCCGCGCAGGATTGGCTCTATGGGCAAGTCCAGCAGATAGTTTGTGCCGAACCAAAATACAAAACCCGAACCATGGATAGAGCCCAATCCCAAGTGCTTGTCCATGTTTGAAGGAGTGCCATACAATTCCATAACCCAGGACAAAAACAAAAGAGTACCAACGCAGGTCAGCAAATATTTGGCCAAAGGCTCCCGGCCAAATCAGATCTCCTTCCAGGTTCGTTTGCGAAATCGCATCGAATTCCGAACTCCATACTGAAAGAGAATCCGGTGGCGTTAATTTATAGCTAATCGGTAAGAGTCGCGTAGACAGACGGCTGCCACCGATTCCTCATGACTCATCGCTGTAAACTGATAGAGCAGCTTGCATCACCACAAGTGGCCCCGTAGCTCAGGTGGATAGAGCAGCAGTTTCCTAAACTGCGTGTCGGAAGTTCGAGTCTTCCCGGGGTCACCATTTCCTTTGCCCGGCGCTCGCCGCCTGGCGCCATTCCTTTCGCCACGTCGTCCTTCGGATAATCTGGCGTCTTAAAACTCTTGGCAGGCCACGTCCGTCCTGCAGCATCGCCTCGGAGCCGTTGGCCCTCCCAGCGTCCACTTTGACTTCTTGCTCCATTCCAGCTATAACGTTGATGTCATCGAAATCGCTTCCATGACATCAATGCTGCGGCGCTGCGTCGTAGCACAACTCATAACTGCTTCGCCAGGATGCTCGGGAAGGCGGTGAAATTCCGCCACTGCCCCGCAACTGTGAGCGCACCTGCTTCGGCTTCCGTCCTATAGAGTTGATGGAACGAAGCTGGATTTCAGCCAGGGCTTGTCCGTTCAACTCGGAACGCCCGCTCAGCCACTGAAGTTGGCCCGCTTGGGTGCGGCTTTGGGAAGGCGGCTGGAAAACGCGCAAGTCAGGAGACCGGTCCGCGGCGCGCCCAAACCGGATTGGGAATTTGCGTAGGGCGTGTTGATGCTACCAAGTGCCGTTTTCCTTAAGAAAACGGCGCCCTGCACAAATTCAAAGTCACTAGGTGAATTCCTGATCCGGTCTATCGCTTTACCGTTCCGAGGGGAACGAAGGAGCTTTCATGCCGGCTTTCAATCTCTTGCGCATAGTTTCCAGCCGCTCACTTGTGGGCGTGCTCGCCCTGCTCATCCTCGCTCAATGTGCCGTCATCTGCTCGGCGGCCTCCATTCGTGGCATGGTCACTGATGCTACCGGCGCCAAGGTCACAGGCGCCAGTATATCTCTGGTCAGCAACGGAAAAGTCGTTGCCTCGGCAGTCTCCACCGCCGACGGTAGTTTTGAAATCGATACTGGGAACAGCGGCCGCTTCTTCCTCGTTGTGACCGCAAGAAGCTTCCGTCAGTTGCAGACGCCCGACTTTTACGCCCGCCAGCTTGACTCTATTGAGCGCAATCTTGTTCTCGAGCCCGAGTGGGTGCGCGAATCGATCGTCGTCACCGCAACCGGCTCGCCCACGCCGCAACCGCAAACCAGCGCCGCAACTACCGTGCTCGGTCCGCTCGATCTCGCTCTACGCGACGATCTCGCTAGCGCCATGCGTCTTATGCCCGGCACATTCGTCGTGCAGGACGGCCAGCTTGGCGCGCAAACCTCGCTCTTTGTCCGCGGCGGCAATTCGGATGCGAACAAGATTCTGCTCGACGGCATCGATGTAGGCGATCTGGGCGGGCAATTTGATTTTGGCCCGCTTTCCACCACGGCCATCGAGCGCGCCGAAGTCTATCGCGGCCCCGACTCCAACCTCTACGGCGCGGGTGCAGGCTCCAGCGTCATCA
>Ga0335085_10007102_pt1 | contig 17492 bp, 10 predicted proteins | sample Lox_Sample_45_FD_206712 | JGI IMG/M metagenome (GOLD analysis project Ga0335085, IMG submission 206712) | Soil microbial communities from Loxahatchee National Wildlife Refuge, Florida, United States - Lox_Sample_4.5 | ecosystem: Environmental > Terrestrial > Soil > Wetlands | place: USA...
AGTCCCCGCCTCCACCTCCCCCGCCCCCGCCCGCCCCGCCGCCCGTCCGTCCCGAGCGTTCGCCGGCGGTCAACCGCGTCGCTGCACGCCCCCCGCCGCCGGCCCAGGCAGCGCAGGTGATCTCGCGCACCCCATCCGCGTCGGAACCTCGAGACCTGACGTCCGACGTGTTCGTGACGGGCACCGCGTCCACCTACGCGGGCGGCGTGACCACCTCGTCCGGGACGAGCACGCGCGCGGTGGAGACCCGCGAGGTCGCGCTCCCCGACCGGTCGCGCCCGCTGCGGATCGGGGACACCGACTACTTCCGCCAATGCCCATGGCCCGCCGAAGCCGAGTCGGCCAGCATCGACCACGCGACGGTCTCGCTCCGCGTCGTGGTCGGGGCGGACGGCACGACCGAGCGGGCCGACGTCACCGGCGGCCCGGGCCTGGGGTTCGCCCGGGCTGCCATCGCCTGCCTCGAGCGTGCCCCGCGGTCGGCCTGGGACGTCGCCCTGGACGCGACGGGCCGCGCGGTGGCGTCCGCCGCATCGTTCAACCTGGAGTTCCGGAGATGAGGAAACCTCCCTTCCTCGCCGCGGCGCCCTACGTCGTCGCCGCGATCGCCCTCTCCTGCACGCCGGCACCTCCGGCGACGGATGCCGACTGCAGGACGCTCGTCGACCGGCTCGTGGACGCCGAGCTGCGAGACCGGGGCCTCGACGATCCCGCCCTCGCAGCCCGCTGGCGTGCGAGTGCGCAGTCGAGGTTCGAGGCGGAGATCGCCGCGTGCCGGGGCCGGCCCCTGCCGCCCGGTGCGCTGGAGTGCGCGCGGCGCGCGGCCTCTCCCGAGGAGATCGCCCACGCGTGTCTCAGGTGAGTGATGATGAGCACCATCGCCGCGCACCGCTGCATTCACACGACCCGATCGAGCCACCCATGTCCTTCCCGTCATCCCCTCGCTCCCTCGCCGCTCTCTGCGCCCTCCCCGCCCTCCTGGCCGTGGCCGCTTGCGGGGGGCACGGGAACGGCGGCGGCTCGCCCCCGGCCACGCTCACCTCGGTCGAGGTGACGCCCGCGCCGGCCACGCTCCTCTCCAACCGGACGGTGCAGCTCGTGGCCGTCGGCCGGTACTCCGACGGGACGACCTCCGACCTGACCCGCTCCGTGACCTGGACGAGTTCGGACACCGCCGCGGTCACCGTCGACGCAGCGGGCCTCGCCCGCCCCGCCACCGGGGCCTCGCCTGGCGCGACCTCCACGCTGAAGGCGGAGACCGGCGCGCTCTCGACGACGTCGCTCGTCACCGTGCAGGCGGCCGCCGCGACCTTCTCGCTCCTCACGACCGACGACCCGCTCGCGAGCGAGCAGTGGCACCTGCGCAACACCGGCCAGACCGGCTTCGCCGACGTCGGCGGCACGCCCGGTGCGGACGCGGACGTCGAGCCCGTCTTCTCGTCGCTGGGGATCTCGGGCAAGGGAGTCCGCCTCGCGGTCGTCGACAGCGGCCTCGAGATCGCGCACGAGGACCTCGCCCCCAACGTGGTCGTGGGCGGCTCGTGGAACTTCAAGACGCACAACACCAACCCGACGAACCCGGACGTCCACGGCGACCACGGCACATCCGTGGCCGGCCTGGTGGGCATGGTGCAGGGCAACGGCAAGGGCGGCGTGGGCGCGGCGCCGGAGGTGGAGCTCGTCGGCTACAACGCCCTCTCCGGCACCGGGTCGAACGCGGACTTCGTGGCCGCTCTGGGCGGCTCGCACGCCTCGCCGGACAGCGCCTCCGCGGCGGTCTTCAACCAGAGCTGGGGCGTCCCGGTGCCGAGCGCGCCGTCCTCGAGCCTGGACGGCCAGTACCAGGCCGGGACGCGCACGCTCCGGGGAGGGCTCGGAGCGATCTACCTCAAGGCGGCCGGCAACTACTTCGAGAACGCCTACGGCGATCCCGACTCGTACTGCGCGGCGGCGTACCGGAACGGCCTCACCTGCCTCGGCACCTACGGCGACCCGGGCGACACCAGCCCCTACAACGTCACGGTCGGCGCCCTCGACGCGAACGGCGTCCACGCCCTCTACTCGAGCGCAGGCCCCGGCCTCTGGATCACCTCGCCCGGCGGGCTGTTCGGCGCCAACGCCGACGTCGTCGCCGGGCTCGGGCTCGGCACGACGCCGCCCGCCTACATCTACGAGCCCGCGCTCGTCACGACCGACCAGTCCGGCTGCGACAAGGGGTTCGCCCGCACGGCGAACGGCGCCCCGGTCGATCTCGCCTGGAACCACTTCGGGCTCGGCGCGCCGCCGAACGAGAGCTGCAACTACGCGAGCGACATGAACGGCACCTCCGGCGCCACGCCCGTGGCCGCGGCTGTCGTGGCGCTCGTGCTCGAGGCGAACCCCTCGCTCGGCTGGCGGGACGTGAAGCACATCCTCGCCACCACCGCCCGCAAGGTGGACCCCAACCGCGCGCCCGTCGTGCTGACGCTCGGCCACGGGACCTACGTGGCGGAGCCGGGCTGGACGACCAACGCGGCGGGCCACGCATTCCACGGCTGGTACGGGTTCGGCGCGGTGGACGCCGCGGCCGCCGTCGAGGCCGCCCTCTCCTATCCGCACGGCCAGCTCGGGAAGCTGGTGGACACGGGCTGGCTCTCGAGCGCCAACCTCTCGGTCCACATCCCCGATGACGATGCCGCCGGCGCCACCACCACGATGACGGTGGGCGGCGGCCTGGTGGTCGAGGCCGTGCTCCTCACCGTGAACGTCGCCCACACGAAGATGTCCGAGCTGGCGGTCGAGCTCGTCTCCCCGTCCGGCACCCGCAGCGTGCTGAAGTCGCCGCTGGACGGCCTCTCGGCCTCCCTGAACGCGATGCGCCTCGGCTCGAACGCGTTCTACGGTGAGCCCGCCGACGGAGCCTGGATCATCCGCGTGGTGGACGCGAACGACCCCGTGCCGCCCGCGCCGCCCGACCCGGGCACCTGCGACGGCACGGTCGACCAGCCCCAGGCCTGCCGTTTCCAGCCCACGAACACCGCGGGCGGCACGCTCCTCCACGTGCTCATGAAGGTCTACGGGCACGCGGCGGTCGGGTCTCCGCTCGTCGCCTCCCCCGAGGGCGCCGGCCCGGAGATCCCCCCGGACGCCGCCGCGCCGGTCTTCCGGAACCCGGCCCGGGCGGCCCGGCTCGCGGCGCTTCCCAGGGGAGCGGCGCTCGAGTCCACCGCGGGCCCGCGAACCCACCTCCCCACGCTGCGCGCCCTCGTGCTCGGGCCCGGCGAGCGCGTGGACGACGCCCTCGCCGCGGTGGGGAGATCAAGGAGCGCGGTGGTGGAGCAGCGGGGGCCGTGGCTCGTCTACCGGGAGGCCGACGCGGAGAAGCCGCGGGTGGTGCGGCGCGGGGGCAGGCGCACGCTGCCGGTGCTCGCCGCGCCCGACGGCCGCCTCGGCGTCGCGCCCGGCACGCTTCGCGTGGAGCTCGGATCGGGCGTCCCGGCCGGCGCCGTGGCCGCGCGCGCGGGGCTGTCGGTCCATCGCGAGTTCCCGGATCGCGGTGTGGCGTTCCTGGACGTTCCCGACGGGGCGGAGCTCGGCGACGCCGCCGCCCGGGTCCGCGCCGTGCCGGGCGTGGGCTCGGCGGAGGTCGAGGTCCTGGACGCGCCGATCGTGCCGCTGTGAGCCGGACGCCCGCCGGCCTCAGTGCCCCTCGTACCGCTTCTCGCCGGCCTCGACGCGGAGGGCGAGCTGGTTCTCGGGGCGCGGCAGCGGGCAGGTCGCGTACTTCGTGAAGGCGCAGGGCGGGTTGTAGGCCTTGTTGAAGTCGAGCACGACCTTCCCGTCCTTCGGCAGGTCGGTGTAGAGGAACCGGCCCGCGCCGTAGGTCTCCTTCCGCGCGGTCTGGTCGCGGAACACGAAGAAGAGCGGGCCGCCCGGCTCCTCCTGGGTGGGCTCCAGCGCGTAGGACCTGCCGTCCACCTGGAACGTGGCGCGGCCGGGTACCTGCTCCTCTTCCGGGATGCCCACCACGCTCGGCGTCACCACCTTCTTCGGCGCGGCGAACGCATCCCAGCGCGCCTCGATGCGCCACCGCCGGTCGTACGCCCAGGTGTCGATGCCCCTGAACCCGGTACGCATCGGGCTCGCCGCGTCCCAGACCCGGAGCGCGAACTTCGGGCCTCGCTGGATGACCACCAGCTGCCGCGTGCCGATCCTCAGCCGGTCGGGCTCGTCGGCCCGGTCGGTGAGGAGGACCCGGGAAACGACCGGCGCGCCGTTCACGGTCCACCCGTCGGCGGCGGCCGCCGCGAGCCGGACCTTACCGCCCTGGAGCGTCCACGTTCCGGGAAGGCCGTCGATCCGGTTCTCGCCCTCCGCGAGCCAGTGCAGCCCGACGAGCGCCAGCCATCCGTCCTCGCGCTGAAGGTTCTTGAGCCGCTTCTCGCGCCAGGCCTGCCACTGGGCCTCGGGCGAGGCCGGAGCGGGATCGGCGGCGAGGACGGGCGAGGACATGGAGGTCACCAGGACGGCGAGGAGGGCGCGGAGGCGCATCGGCGGCAGCTCTAGAACCGGAGCGTCATCGCCGCGTAGGCGCCGCCCTTCGTGGGCAGGACGTCGAGCGCGGCCACCTCGCGGTAGGCTGAGTACCGGCCCGGGTCCTCGCCGGAGATCCAGAAGAACGTGGCTGCCACGGCACCCGCCGCGCCCACGCCTGCGGCGACGTACGAGAGCGTCTGGTCGGTCTCGACGTCGCTCTTCAGCTGGTTGGCCTTGGCGCGCTGGCTCTCGTCGCCGTCGAGCAGCGCCCGCCGGACGTAGAGGAAGGTGCCCGGTGAGGTCTCGTTCCCGTACGTGGACGAGGCCTGGGACTGGAAGTAGACGGCGCCCGCCACGCCCGCGAGGGCCACGCCGGTCGAGATCCAGGCGCCCATGCGCAGCTTCTTCTGCTTCGACTCGTACTGCTTTATGAAGTCGGGGCTGGGCACGAGGCTGACGTTCTCGTCGAGCACCTTGTTCGGCTCGATGTGGATGTCGCGCTGGTACGTGACGAAGCCCTGCTTCTCGACCGAGAGCGTGTGCGGTCCACCGGAGAGCGCGATGGCCCCCTGCAGCGGCGTGCTGCCCTTGATCTGGTCGTCCACCTTGACCACCGCTCCGGTCTCGCGCGTGGACACCACGAGCCGGCCTCCCCGGCCGGCCAGCACCTTCTGCACGAGCTTCCCGACCGCCTTGCCGACCCGGGTCATGAGCTCGGCCTCGCTGCGCGCCGTCTCGATGGCCGCGCCCTCGCGGGTGCCCTTGCGCACGCCGGTGAGGGTGAGGTCGAGCTGTACGGTCTCGGGAATCCCGGCGGAGGCGGCCAGCTTCGTCACCTTGCCGGAGACCATGTAGTCGGCGCCCAGCGCGCCGCCGATCTCGGTGAGGCAGCCCGCGTCCGAGCAGCCGAGCATCTGCTTCTGCTTCTCGAAGGCGAGGAGCGAGCGGATGGCCTCGTTGGTGATGATCTGGAACGCGGCGAGCTTGTCGAGCTCGTTCGCCACCGAGCTCGCGGCGGCGCTCGCCAGCTCCTTCGATGCCCCGTTGTTGGCGAAATCCATCACGGCGACCTTCGGGCGTCCCTGCGCGGCGGCGGCGAGGGGGAACCCGGCCACGAACGCGGCGGCGAGAGCGAGCTTGCGCATGCGCACCATCATAGCGTCCTCCGGCGGTAATGCGTCCAGGCGGCCTTCACGGCACGGCCGAGGCGGCCTTCCAGACGAGGCGGAGCGAGTGGTTGTTGTAGTCGGCCACGACCGCGTGGCCGGAGGGGGTGAACGCGATGCCCGCGGGCTGGTTGAGCTGGATGTTGAACCGATCGGGGACGAGGGTCGTGCTCGCGTAGCTCCCGGCGAACCCCGCGACTCCCGACCCGAACCAGAGGCGGTTCGTGGGCGTGGAGCCCGAGAGGTCGATGTACCGGACCCTGTGCCCGCCGATGTCGGCGAGGAAGAGCCGGCTTCCGGGGCCGTACGCCAGGGCCGGCGGGATCCCGAAGTACGAACGGGAGGCCACCATGCCGTCCGCGTCCGAGCTGCCCGAAAGCGCCTGGCCCGCCACGTAGGTGAGGCTCACCCCGTCCCACTTGAGCACGGTGAAGACGGTGGAGCTGCCGGTGGCCGTGCCGCAGCCGTAGCTCGAGACGTAGAGCGCGCCCGCGGGATCGATCGCGAGCCCGCAGCTCCAGTTGCCGGCGGCGCAGCCGCGGAAGTTGATGGTCCCGCTGCACGCGGTCGGAGGGTTGACCGTGTTGGCGTCCACGAGCACGGTGTCGATGGTAGGCGGCGAGGCGGTGAGGTCGATGACCCGGATCCGGGGCCCGTTCTCGCCGACGTAGAGCTTCCCGCCGCGCTGGGCCAGTGCGGAGGGGTAGTAGATCGTCGAGGCGGAGGCCGGCCCACCGTCGCCGCCGCCGCTCGTGGACGTGCCGTTGCCCGCGATGGTGGAGATGAGCCCGGTTTGGAGGTCCACCGCGCGCACGCGGTTGTTGTACTGGTCGGCGATGAACAGCGTCGTTCCGGCGTCGTCGAGGGCGAGACCCTGGGGGTAGTAGAGCGTCGCGAGGGCGGCGAGCCCCCCGTCCCCGTTGAAGCCGGCGGAGGCGTTGCCCGCGACGATCCTCGCCGAGCCGTCCGGGGCGATGGCGAGGACGCGGTGGTAGTAGGTCGACACGTAGACGGTTCCGTCCGGGCCGGATGCCACGGCCCAAGGATAGGACATGTGCGACACCGGGCCGAACGAGGGCGAGGTCGAGAGCCCCGTGAAGTCGTTCGAGCGGTCCTCGTTCAGGACCGTGAAGATCGTCCCGGCCGGCGGCTCGGTGGCCGTGACGCTGTAGGAGACCGGGCTTCCGGCGACGTCCTTGCCGAACAGGTCCTGGTAGGAGATCTGGAAGGTGTACGTCCCGGGCAGGAGGCCCGCCCGGACCCCGAACGAGCCGTTTCCGTTCACGTCGGTCGAGGCGGAGCTCTGGCCGAGGTAGCCGGCGGGGCTCGACGTCGCGGCGGCCGAGACCGTGAAGCCGACGAGCGCTGTCGCCCCCACCGCGTCGGTGAGCTGGGCCTGCAGGAGCGCGGCTGGCGCCATCCCGATGACCGTGCTCTGGGGCGTGCCCCCCGAGGCGGCGAGCGCCCCTTGCTGGACGAGCGACGAGCCCAGGCCGACCACGCTCCGGACCACGTTGTCGCGGGCCTCGGTCACGATGGCGTCGATGCCCTTGCCGGTTCCACCGCGGGCGAAGTCGATGGAGACGGGGCCGTCGAAGCTCGCGTCGGTGGCGGCGCCGCCGTCGCCGAGCGAGGACGCCGCGCCGGTTCCCCCCACCGTCCGGACCACGCCGAGCGGCGAGATCCGCCGGATCACGTTGCCCGCGAACTGGGCGGTGTAGAGGTTGCTCGCCGCGTCCACGGCGAGGCCCGGGGTGTCCGGGAACGACGTGGCGCGCGAGTACCCGCCCTCGGTCGTGACGCCGGGGGTCCGGCCGGCCACGTGCACGAGCGGGGCACCGCCCGACGGAACCCGCACGATCCCGTAGGTCGTGCCGCCCACCCGCGTCCCGCAGATCCTCCCGGACACGAACATACCCCCGGACCCCGCCGAGACGAGGCCGCAGGCGTTGCCCGAGCAATCGGAGAAGGCGACGGGATCGTTGCAGTTCGAGCCCAGGTTCCAGGCGTCGATGGACCCGGCCGCGAGGTCCACCCTGCGGAAGCGGGCGTGCGACTCGTCGCGGACGTAGAGGTACTTCTTCCCCCCGTCCGTGCCGAGGCCGATGCCGTCCGGATAGGACAGGGTCGTGCAGCCGTTGGGGTTCAGCGGGTCGCAGGCTGCCGGCCCTCCGTCGCCGTACCCGGGGCCCGTGGAGGTGCCGCCGCCCGCGATGTTGAGGATCCACCGGTTCGTGCCGGTGAGCTGGATCGCCCTCACCCGGTTGTTGTAGGTGTCGCTGACGTAGAGAAGCCCGGCTGACTCGTCGAGCGCGATGTCGGTCGGGTAGTAGAGCTTCGCCGACGTGGCCGGCTGGTTGTCCGCGGACTCGCCCGGCTGGCCGGACTGGCCGGCGATCACCACCGGGGCGCCGCCGCCCGCGGCGATCCGCTTCACCGTGTGGTCGTACGTGTCCACGAAATAGACGTCGCCGTTCGACGCGACCTGGGGGCTGCGCAGGCTCTGGCTCCCCACCGGCGTCTTCGAGTAGAGCGTCTGGACCTGGCCCCCCGCCGGCACGCAGACGCCGGTGCGGCACGTGTCGCCCGAGCCGCAGGGCGTGCCATCCGCCTTGTTCGACCCGGCCACGCACACGGCGTACCCGGTGTTGCACGAGACCACGCCATCCTTGCAGGGTTCGCTCGTCGTCCCGCAGGCGGCCCCCGCGCTGCACGGGACGCACGCGCCCGCCAGGCACACCTTGTTCGTGTCGCAGCCCGTGCCGTCCACCACGTCGAGCGCGGTCTCCGTGCATGGGCTGCCGGTGGCGCACGACCGTGTGCCCACCTTGCACGGGTTGCCCGGCGTGCACTGGACCGAGCAGGCCCCGCAGCCCGAGCCGGTGCAGGTCACGCACGCGCCGGACGAGCAGCTCTGGCCGGCCGCACAGGCGTAGCCGTCCGGCAGGCTGGCGCCGATGTCCGTGCAGAGCGGCGTGCCATCCGAGGCGCAGACCACGACGCCCACGTGGCACGGGTTCGCGGGCGGACAGATGCGGCCGTTGTCGCAGTATGGCACGCACGAGCCCGCGCGGCAGACGTTCCCCGAGCCGCACGCGGTCCCGTCGATCGCGTTCCCCACCGGCACGCAGGACTGGGTGGGTGAGCACGAGAGCGTTCCGACCAGGCACGGCGAGCCGGTCGGCTGGCAGAGGGTGTTCGGCACGCAGGCGGACCCACCGTCGCTCGAGAGGTGCAGGTCGGGGAGGGTGGCGGTCTGCCCGGGGGCGACCGCGACGTTCGACACCCGGCCAACGCCGAACCCGGCGCGCACGGCCGAGACCTGGTACACGCCGGGCTGCACGTCGGCGATGGTGAAGCTCCCGTCCGAGGCGGCGTCGGCGCCATGGCTCGTCCCGGCGCCGTCCACCGCCACGAGCGCCGTGGTGCCCGATCCGCCTGGCGAGTCGAGCACGATCCTGCCGGCGATGTTGCCGGGGTCGCCCGTGCCGCCGCCGGTGAGCGGCGATAGGGTCAGGTCGCGGAGCGTGAAGTCCTCGCCGGGCCTGAGGTCCACTCCGTCCACCACCGCGCTCAGGTAGCCGGTGCGGAACGCGGCCACGCTGAGGGCGCCCTCGGGCAGGTTGTCGAGCACGAACGAGCCGTCGTCGTTGGTGAAGCTGGTGAACGGGCCCTGGGGGACGTAGACGATGGTGCCCGCGTTCCCGCCCGGTCCGGTCGCATCGGCGCGGAGGATCTTGCCGGTGAGGCGCGCGTTCTCGCTGACCGTCACCTCGCCGATCGAGATCTGCAGCCCGGGCCTCACGCCGAAGGCGCCGAGGTCGAGCACCTTCTGGCGGCTCGGCACGCCGGTGCCCATGGGGTCGAACTGGATGAGGAGCTGGGTCGCCGTCGCGTCCAGGTTGGCGAGGACGAAACGGCCCTCGTCGTCGGCGAACGTGGTGCGCCCGGTGCCCATGAGCTCGACGCGCGCGCCGGCCGCGGGCTGCTTCGTCGAGAGCCCCGGCTGTGCGAAGACGACGGTCCCCGAGAGCGAGCCCTGGGTCGCCGCCGGCGGCGCGGGCAGCGAGAGGTCGCGGCTGCAGGCCGTAGCTGCGAGGAGGAGGACGAGGATCGAGCCTGCCCGGACGCGAGGAAGCATTCCCGAAGCCTACCCGGGAGAGCGTCTCCCGATCGGTGAGCCGCCTCACTCCCAGGCGGGGCGCCCCCGGGCACGGGACGGGATGCGGGCTTTCGTGTTGAGCTTCTCAGCGCGCCGCCGAGGTGGGGCCGCCGTTCCCGGCGGGAGAGGGCATGGGTCAGGCCGGGGACGACGCGCGCCGGCCGGAGCCGGGCTCGTCGCCCGTGGGCCGCGCCGCCCAGAAGCGCGGCCGCACGTACGCGGCCACGATGACGGCGACCTGCGTGAGGGAGAAGAGGAGCAGCGCCCAGACCGCCTCGTCCATGAAGCCGTACGAGTGGAGGCCGATGCCCAGCATGTTCACGCCGAACCAGGACAGGCTGGTGATGACGTTGCCGAAGACCGCCATCGCCATGATGCCCCGGTCGCGCGCGAAGCCACCCCAGCGCGCGTGGAGGATGACCGCGTTCCAGAGCACGATGAGGAGCGCGCCGTTCTCCTTGGGATCCCAGCCCCAGAAGCGACCCCAGGACTGGTCCGCCCAGATGCCGCCCAGCACGGTGCCGAGGAAGCTGAAGAGCACCGAGAAGCAGACGACCCCGTACGCCATCCGCGAGAGCGTCTTCATGGAGTCGGCGTCGGCGGTTCCGAAGAGGCGCATCGCGATCCAGACGATGGCGATGAGGCCCGCCACGTAGGTTCCGCCGTAGCCGACGGTGATGGCCACCACGTGCGTGGCGAGCCAGAAGTTCGAGTCGAGCACCGCCCGCATCATCTCCATCGTGTCGCCGTCGAGCGAGAGGTGGTGGGCGATGAGCAGGGTGGCGAAGCCCGCCGCGCCGGCCACCAGCGTGCCGAATCCCTTGCGGTACAGGCGCTCGAGGATCACCGCCACGAGGACCCCCACCCAGCCGACGAAGACGGCGGAGCTGTAGAGGTTCGTCACCGGCGGGCGCCCCTGCAGGAAGATGCGCGACGTCAGGCCCGCGGTGTGCACCACGAAGCCCGCGAGGAGGAAGCCGAACGCCACCGGCCGGAGGATCTCCGGGCGCCACAGCCAGGAGGCGAACAGCACGAGGAGCGCCAGCACGTAGACGACCATGCCCAGGTAGAACGGCTGGGCGAGGTTGAAGAGCCACTCGTCCTCGGCGTGGCGGGCCAGGTCCGGCCGGAGCGAGGAGGCGTCGACCTGGAGCGCCGAGAGCGCCCCGTTGAAGTTCTTGGGATCCTGGAGGGTCCAGCCGAGGCTGAGGCGAGCCCAGTGCGCGAGCACAGGGTCCACCGGGCCGGTGCCGCGGAGGGCCTCGGCGATGGTGCGCCAGCCGGCGTCGCCCTGGGCGGGCAGGAGCGGCCGGAAGTACGCGTACTGCGCCATCTCGGCGCGGCGCGCCTCGCCTGCGGGCGTACCGCGTAGACCGACCTCCATGACGAGGCCCTGGCCGTCGAAGTACTGAACCGTGTTGCGGAGCCGGTGGTACAGCAGCACCCGCTGGAAGAGGTTCAGCACCGCCGACTCGAACCGGGTGCGCTGCTTCGCGTCCTTGGCCTCCGCGGCCATGGCCTGCTTCTGGATCTCCTCGATGTACGGCCCTATCTGCTGGAAGCTGAAGTATCGGTTCGAGCTCTGCTGCATGCCCATGAGCCCGAGCACGTCGGGGTCGTTGATGACGAACGCCGGCTGGCGGTCGGCCACCGGGGGACGGAAGAGGACGTCGAGCAGCCACTCGTCGGCGCCGATCGTGCGGGGCCTCTCGGGCCCGTCGCCGTCCGGGTCGTAGGCGAACGTCTGCTGGCCACGGATCATGAGCAGCGCGTTCCGCGCGATGCTGTCGGCCGGCTTCACCCGCCCGCCCTCCAGCACCGGCAGCTTGCCGAAGCCCACCACGTCGAAGCCGCGGACCGGCCCGGGGGTCCTGAGCGCCGTCGCGGCCACGAGGAGCGCGAAGGCGCACACCACCCACGCGAGGTGCGCCCTCGTCCATGCGAGGGCCTTGCCGATCGTCGTCATCGCCAGACCTTCCTCGGCGCGGCCGCCTTCGCGGCCTCCTCGGCCGCCGAATCCCGCGCCACCTGAGCCAGCATCGCCCGCCGGAAGCTGATGCCGAACTGCACGAGCAGCCCCAGCACCACCAGCACGCAGGCGATGTACGGCATGAGCCAGCCGGGGTTCTGCACCACCTGGAGGACCGAGAGGGTGTCGTTCTTGCCGAAGCTGGCCTGGTAGAACGTCTTCCCCTCGTAGCGCAGCGGCTGGTTCATGTAGATGAGCACGTCGCGCGACTCGCCTCGCGACGGGTTGTCGATCCGGACGAGCGACGAGAAGTTCAGCGGGATGTCGGTGCCCTGGTAGACGTCGTGCCGGAAGCGCTTCAGCGTCACGGCGTACGGCAGGTACTCGCGCAGGTTGCGCATCAGGATGGAGTACGTCCGTCCGCCCGCCGAGAAGGCCTGGTCCTTGCCGAGGCCGTTCGAGACGAGCCAGGTGCCCATCGACTGGCCCGCCACGAGCGGCTCCACGAACGCGGCCGAGCGGTTGATCTCCTCGTCCCTCGAGACCGGCGGCTGGGGCACGACCGTCGTCGTGACGCCGACGCCCTGCGTGGCGAGCGACGGCCCCTCGCCCTCCTGGCGCGGGGAGAGGTCGCAGTTCCGGAAGTAGCCCCTCACCCGGAGCACCACCGGCGTGCCGGGGATGGCCACGGCGTCGCGACCCGCCAGCGAGAGCGCCGGGATCGAGTACACGTCGTCGTAGGCGGGGTCGGTCCGGTCGATGAGCGCGAGCTCCATCTCCCTGGGGCTCTCGACGAAGTTGACCGTCTGGCCCTCCTCGATGGCGAGCTGGGTCTCGCGCTGGGCCCGGCTGGTGACGAACCCGCCCGTGATGAGCAGCACGAGGCCGAGGTGCGCGATCCAGATCCCCGACTTCTTCCAGGACCACTCCAGCCGGCGCACCTGCGCCGCGATCAGGTTCGCGAGCAGCACCGCGAAGACGAGCGCGCCGCCCGGCAGGACCGGGATGGACCAGTCCGTGCCGGGGAGGTGCAACCACACCAGCCACCGGTACATGAAGATCTCGACCGCGCCCCACGTGCCGAGATAGACCTGCGCGATCGTGCACGCCACCACCAGCACCATGAGCGTGAGCAGGCACGCGATGGTCAGCTTCAGGGACGTGATCACGTCCCACACGAGGTCACTGAACCGCTTCACGGCGGAGGCTCTCCACGAGTCTGAGGAAGTCGGCCCGGGCCTGGCCGACGGCGCCGGCCTCGCCGGTCATCTTCACGAACCACGAGTTCCCGTCGACGAGCGCGAGCCCCGCGACCAGGCGGCGCTTCTCCGCCCCATCGCTCGTGAAGTCGTACAGCGAGAGGGTGCCGGCCTGAGTCCTCATCGGCTTGCGAGCCGACTGGAGGCCGGCCGCGTCCACCGGCGGCAGGCCGATCTGGTTGCGCCAGCGATTCACGTTGGCGAGCTCTCCCCCGGCGTCGCCGGGGAGGACCGTGACCGAGACGTCGATCTTTCCCGGGACCGGCGCACGGAGCGTGGCGTAGCGCATGGCGCTCCCGCCCGCCTCCTGGGTCCAGCCGGTGGGCAGGGTCCAGGTGAGCGCGGACGAGCCGGCCGGGACGGGCGGCGGAGGCAAGGCGCCGGACGGCCGGGCGTTGGCCGCGAAGGCGGCCGGACGGGCGGCGGGCTCGGACGAAGGGGCCTCCTTCGGCACGCGATAGTGGGCGACCTCGTCGCGGCCGCAGGCCGTGGCGCCGGCGAGCAGCGCGCCGGCGGCGGCGAGGAACGTCAGGCGTCGCATCGGTTCGCGAAGACCTCCGCCCCGGTTCGGCGCCGGGCGCCGGGGGCACGAAATTCCGCCCGCAGTTCCGGGCAGGTGAACACCGGTGTCGCGGGCTCGGGGGAGCCTAACCCCGGTCCTGACGCGGATCAATCGCAGCATGCCCCCCGGAAGACGCCCGGGGACCCGTTCATGTTCCCGGACCGGCCGTCGTCCCGCTCTCCTTCCCTCCCCATGCGGTAGAAAGGAAGGATGCTCGCACACCTCCTCACCCTCGCCCTCTCCGCCGGCCCGAAGCTGGCCGTGTTGCCTCTCTCGCACGGCGAGGGCGTGGCGGACACGACGACGACGGCCCTCACCGAGTCGCTCGCCGCCGAGGTCCGGCGCGTGAGCGGCTCGGAGGTGATCACCAAGCGCGAGATCGAGACGGTGCTCTCGCTCGAGATGCAGAAGCAGATGCTGGGCTGCCAGACGGACAGCTGCATGGCCGAGCTGGGCGGCGCGCTCGGCGTGGACGCCATGGTCACCGGCGACGTGGCCCGGCTGGGCGAGAGCTGGCTCGTGCACTTCAAGGTCGTGAGGGCGGCCAAGGCCCAGGTGGTGGCCCAGTCCGACCGGCGCATCAAGGGCGGAACCATCGACGACGTGCTCGACGTCCTCCCCGCGATGGTGCGCGAGCTGTTCCCCGGCAAGGGTCCCGCGCTGGCCGCGGGCGCGGCCAGTCCCGCCGCGCCCCCTCCGGCGCCGCCCTCCCCCGCCGCCGGGACGGCCGCCCCTGCCGCGGCAGCGTTGACAGCGCCTGCGCTTCGCGCGGATCAGCCTCTGGACGCGGCAGGCCTCCGCGAGAAGCTGGCCATCTTCGGCGACGGCGAGCACCACGTGGTGGCGCTCGTGCCCTTCGCCGGAACCGATGCGCCGCTCCTCTCCGGGCATCCGGCCCGCCTGTACAAGGCGCGGGTGGTGGGCGGCGGGCGCGACGGCGACCGCGCGTTCGACCTCGTGTTCTGGGATCCCCGCTTTCCCGCCGGCGCCCAGCGGAGCTTCTCGTTTCGCGAGGGGAAGGCCACGCTCAGCTGCGGCGGCCGGGAGATCACCCTCGCGCACGTGAAGGGGCCGAAGGCCCGGCGCATCATCGAGAGCGCAGCGCTGCTCAAGCCGCCCTGGCGGAGGATCCCGCACGCGCTCGCCCGCGACGACGACGGCGTCTATTACCTCCTCGACGGGGCGCGAGGGCCCGACGGGGAGGCCATCGAGGGCAAGGGCTGGGCGCTCTGGGTGGGAGCCAAGGCGAAGATGGCGCCCGTCGCGCTCACCGACGTCCTGCGCGACGGTGGAGGCCTGCTCGCCATCACGTCCGGCGGCAAGCTCAAGGTGAGCCGCGGCGAGGACGGGAAGACGAAGGCGGAATGGGTGACGTCCTCGGGCGCTCGCCCGCTCGTCTGGATCGAGCCCTCCGACAACGGCCCGCTCCTCTACCGCGAGCTCTCGCCCTACGCCGGGCAGGCGCTCGGGACGCCCTGCGACCCGTACGTCACGCCCTGAAAGGCGATGCCCCAGGGCGGATGCCACACGGAAGGACCATGCCTCGCACCGAGAACCTGAACGTCGTCGCGTTCGACCTCATGCCGTCGCCGGACGAGGTCAAGGCTTCCCTCCCGCTCGACGAGCCGGCCGCCGAGCGTGTGATCGCCCATCGCCGCGCTCTGGAGGCGATCCTCGACGGGCGTGACCACCGCCTCCTCGCCGTCGTGGGCCCCTGCTCCATCCACGACCCGATCGCCGGGCTCGACTACGCCCGCCGGCTGCGCGCGCTCGCCGACGAGGTGTCCGACTCGCTCCTCGTGGTCATGCGCGTCTACTTCGAGAAGCCGCGGACGGCCCTCGGCTGGAAGGGGTTCATCAACGATCCGCACATGGACGACTCGTTCCGGATCGACGAGGGCATGGTCCTGGCGCGGCGGTTCCTGCTCGACGTGAACGCGCTGGGCCTGCCGGCCGGAACCGAGGCCCTCGACCCCATCGCGCCCCAGTACTACGGCGACCTCGTGTCCTGGACCGCGATCGGCGCCCGGACCTCGGAGTCGCAGACGCACCGCGAGATGGCCTCCGGCCTCTCCACCCCGGTGGGCTTCAAGAACAGCACCGACGGCGACGTCGAGACCGCGGTCAACGCCATCCTCTCGGCGTCGAGCCCCCACGCGTTCCTGGGCGTGAACGGGCAGGGACGCTCCGCCGTCATCCGCACCCGCGGAAACCGCTACGGCCACCTCGTGCTGCGGGGCGGCGGCGGGCGGCCGAACTACGACACCGTGTCGGTCGCCCTCGCCGAGGAGGCACTCGCCCGGGCGAAGCTCGCGCGCAACGTGGTCGTGGATTGCTCGCACGCCAACTCGTGGAAGAAGGCCGAGTTCCAGCCGCTCGTCCTGCGGGACGTCGTCCACCAGATCCGGGAGGGCAACCGCTCGGTGGTGGGGATCATGATCGAGAGCTTCATCGAGGCGGGGAACCAGCCCATCCCCGCCGATCGATCGAAGCTCCGCTACGGCTGCTCGGTGACCGACCCCTGCGTCGGGTGGGACACCACCGTCGAGATGCTCCACGAGGCGCGCTCGGTGCTGAAGGACGTGCTGCCCTCCCGCGGCCGTGGCGGCTGACGTCCCCTGTCCGCGGGGCGGTGGCGTCCGCCGGTGGGAGCCGTTACCCTGGGTGTCCGCCCGAGCACGGGAAACGCCCGGCCCACGGCGGCCCCGCCGGGCCCGCAACTTGCGATGCCTGGGCGGGATGGGACTGCTTCAACGCCTCTGGCCGACCGAGACCGGGCACGATCGCGACGAGCGCGTGCGGGCCATGAGCATCGCCTGGCCGCTCATCGGTGGGGTAGGAGCGCTCGACGTGCTCCACCGCCCCACCTGGCCCACGGCGTCGGTGTGGGCGGTCTGGTTCGTGCTCCAGGCAACGCTCGCCGCGAGCGCCCGGCGCGGCGGGATCGATCGGGTCCGGATCGTCGGCACGATCTCGAGCGTGCTGCCCTCGCTGGCGCTCGGCGCGCTGGCGGCGCTCACCCAGGGCGTCTTCGCCATCGTGCTGTTCGTGGCGCTCGCGGCCGTGCCGTTCATCGACTTCGCCTTCACCATGCCGGATCCGGGCGGCGTCCTGCTCGCCGGCGGGGTGGCGCTTGCGGCGGGGTGGCCGCTCCTCCCGCGCTTCTTCGGGGGCTTCGCGGGCGGCGGCTGGGCTTGGGCGCTGGGCGTCGTGACCGTGACCGCGTTCGCCGCCCTCCAGGTGCGGGCGCGGCACGACCGGAGGGCCGCCGAGGCGCGTGCGGAGCGGGAGCGCGCGGAGGCGATCGAGGCGTTCGCCGAGTCCCGCCTGGCGCGCGTAGACGTGGAGGCGCTCGAGAGCCTGGGCGTGGTCGCCGACGAGGTGTCGCACGAGGTGAACGGGCCGCTCTCCGCGGTGAAGGCCGGCATCGAATACGCGCGCGGTGTCCTCCCTCGGGGCAACGAAGAGGCGGACGAGGCGCTCCGCGACGGGCTCGTCGGCGTCGAGCGCATCCGCCTCATCGTGGCGCGGCTCCAGGCGCTGCGACGCGGTGTGGCGGGACGGCGCTACCGGCGTCCCCTGCGCGAGGCGGCGCTGGACGCCATCCGCATCGCCGAGCCCTGGCTGGTGGGCCGGGCCGAGGTGGCGAACGACGTGATGGAGTGCGATCGCGTCGAGGCCCCCTGGGCGCTCGTGGTGGAGATGATCGCCTGCCTGCTCCTGCAGGGGGCGACGCGCCAGACCGACGGGTCGCCCGCGCAGGTCCGCGTGCGGGGCTCGGCCGCCGACGGGAGGCTCGTCGTGTACGTGGAGGCGCCCCCCGGGCCTGGCCCGCGCCCGGCCGGCCTCGGGCACGGCC
>Ga0335085_10007103_pt1 | contig 17490 bp, 14 predicted proteins | sample Lox_Sample_45_FD_206712 | JGI IMG/M metagenome (GOLD analysis project Ga0335085, IMG submission 206712) | Soil microbial communities from Loxahatchee National Wildlife Refuge, Florida, United States - Lox_Sample_4.5 | ecosystem: Environmental > Terrestrial > Soil > Wetlands | place: USA...
ACCTCGGGCTTGCGGCCGATGGGAGGCACGTTGGGGTTGTCCTGCTGCCGGCCGGTGGCGCAGCCAAGGACCAGGAAACACACCGCCCCCGGCACGACCAGGCGCCAGGGGGAGGGGGGACGACGCATGGGGGGGTGCATAGCAGAAGGGCCGGGATGCGAAAGGCAAACCACCCCCTCCGACCGGTGCATCAGCCGAACAGCTCGCGCACCTTGTCCAGGAAGCTCCGGACTTGGGGTTGGGTGCGCTCACCGGCCAGCTCGGCGAACTTCTCGAGCAACGCGCGCTGCTCCGAGGTGAGGTCGGTGGGGGTCTCCACCACCACACGGACGTGCTGGTCGCCCCGCCCGCCGCCGTGCAGGTGCGAGATGCCCTTGTGCTTGAGCCGGAAGACCTTGCCGGACTGGGTCCCGGCCGGGATGCGCATCTTGACCATCCCCTCCAGCGTCGGGACATCGACGTGGGCGCCGAGCGTCGCCTGCACGAAGGAGATGGGCACCTCGCAGAGGACCTCGGCGTCCTCCCGGACGAAGATGGGGTGCTCCTTGACGTGGGCGACCACGTAGAGGTCTCCCGGGGGGCCGCCGTGCTCCCCGGGCTCTCCCTCGCCCACCAGCCGGATGCGGGTTCCGTTGTCGACCCCAGGGGGGATCTTGACCGAGAGCTTCGACTCGGACTCGTACCGGCCCGCGCCCCGGCAGCGGGTGCAGGGGCTGCTGGCCACCGAGCCCGAGCCGCCGCACGTCCCGCACGGGCGGCTGACCGAGAAGAACCCTTGCGTGTAGCGCATCTCCCCGGCGCCGCCGCACGTCTGACAGGTGTGGAGCTGCTTGTCCTTGCTCCCCGTGCCCTCGCAGACGTCGCAGCGTTTGGGCCGGGGAATCTTGACCGTCACCTCGGTGCCGAAGGCGGCCTCCTCGAAGCCGAGCTCGAGGTTGTAGCGGAGGTCCGCGCCCCGGGAGCGGCCCCCGCGGCGGGCTCGGCCGCCGCCGAAGATGTCCCCGAAAATCTCGGAGAGGACGTCGTTGATTCCCGCGCCGCCGAAGCCGCCGAAATCGAAGGGCACGCCGGCGTGCCCGAACTGGTCGTAGCGCGCGCGCTTGTCCGGGTCGGAGAGCACCTCGTACGCCTCGGAGGCCTCCTTGAACGCCTCCTCGGCCGCCGCGTCGCCTGGGTTCCGGTCCGGGTGGTGCTGGAGCGCCAGCCTCCGGAAGGCGGACTTGAGGTCCTGCGCCGAGGCTTGCCGTGATACGCCCAGGACTTCGTAATAGTCGCGCTTTTTACGAGCTGCGGCCGCGGGCAATCTCGAGGCTCCTGGACGGTGGAACCGAATATAACGCGCGCTTCCCGACTGGCCAGCCCGCTCCGGCGGCTGCTCGGACTGCTCCGCCCCTACCGGTTCCGCGTGGCGCTGGCGGTGGTGGCTGCGACAATTTCCGCAGCGGCGGCGGCCACCTACGCCGGGCTTGTCGGTCCTCTGCTCAAGGGGGTCCTGGTCGGCGGGCCGGTGTCGCTCGGGCCCCTCGTCTTCGAGACGGGCCGCTGGCAGACGGTGCTGCCTCTGGCCATCGTCGCTGCCGCTGCAGTGAAGGCGGTGTCCCAGCTCCTTCAAACGGGGTGGATGCAGACCGTGGGACAGCGGGTGCTGGCCGCCTTCCGCGCCGAGGTGTTCGACCACCTGGTCTGGACGGACGCCCGGACGCTGGAGGACCGCGCCTCGGGCGACATCGTCTCGCGGCTCACGGCGGACGTGGGTCAGGTGGAGTTCGCCGTCACCCAGGCGCTGACCTCCTACGTGCGGGACGGGCTCCAGCTGGTGGCGCTGCTCGTCCTCTGCGCGCTGCTCGACTTCCGGCTCTTCCTCCTGTCCTTCGTCGTGCTGCCGGTGACGCTGCTCCCGGTGATGCGCTTTGCCCGGGCGGTGAAGCGTGCGGCGCGGGCGACGCAGGGGAGCCTCGGACGGCTGACGGCGCTGGTCGGCGAGCAGCTGCACGGCCTTCCTGTGCTCCAGGCCTTCGGGGCCGAGGCCCAGGCGCGAGCGAGGTTCGACGCCGAGCAGCGGCACTACCTGTCGGTGATGGACCGGTCGCTCCTCCTGCGGGGTGCGGCCAGTCCCACCGTGGAGCTCCTCGGCGTCACCGGCCTGGCGCTGGCCCTGGCGGTGGGAGCGCGGGCGGTGGCGCGGGAGCCGGCGCTGGCCACCAGCCTCCTCTCTTATGTCGGCGCGGTGATGCTCATGTACGGTCCGCTCAAAGGGCTCTCCGGCACCTTCTCGCAGGTGGTCCAGGGGCTGGGCGCGGCCGAGCGGCTGCTCGAGCTCGAGGCTCTCCCGAGCACGCCGGACATCGGGCGAGCTGCGGCGCCCCTTCGCCAGGCGGTTCGCTTCGAGGACGTCCGGGTCCGGTACGTGGAGGGACAGGACGAGGCGCTGGCCGGGCTGACGCTCGAGGTCCGGGCGGGGAAATCGGTGGCCCTGGTGGGGGCTTCCGGGGCCGGGAAGTCCACGGCGTTCGCCGCGCTCCTCGGGTTCGTGGAGCCGGCGTCCGGTCGCATCCTCTGGGACGGTGAGGACGTGCGCGGACTGCGACGGTCGTCACTCCGGGCGCAGATGGCCTGGGTCGCCCAGGAGTCGGTGCTCTTCTCCGGCTCGGTGCGGAATGCGGTGCTGCTCGGGCGTCCGGGGGCGAGCGATGCCGAGGTGTGGGAGGCGCTCCGGCTGGCGCACGCCGACGGCTTTGTGAAGGCGTTTCCACGAGGGCTCGGCGAGGAGGTCGGCGAGCGCGGGTCGCGGCTCTCGGGTGGCCAGCGTCAGCGCCTAGCCATCGCCCGGGCGTTCCTGCGCCAGCCGTCGCTGCTGCTGCTGGACGAGCCGACCAGCGCGCTCGACGCGGCCTCCGAGGAAGAGGTGCGGGCCGGGCTGCGAGATCTCATGGCCGGCCGGACGACGCTGGTCATCGCCCACCGGCTCTCGACCGTGCGGCACGCCGATGTCCTGTACGTGCTCGATGCGGGGCGGGTGGTGGAGCAGGGAACGCACGACGCGCTGGTCGCCCGCGGCGGCGTTTACGCGAGGCTTCTGGCACGACGTGAGGCGTGGGTCGAGGGAGGGCTGGGGTGAGCGGGCCTACTCGTCCTCGGGCCCAAAGGACCCATAGGGGAGACGGTACTCCGTCTCGAACGGTTGGTCGTCGAGCAGGGCCGGTTGGAACACGGCCGATTCCATCTCGCTGATCCATCGGTCCTCGAATGTCGAGGCCTTTACCGATGAGGGTCCCGCACGGCGGACGCCCAAGACGTCTCTCCGGTGCGGCAAAGACCTTTGGCACCTCAACCGGGGCGGCACCTCAACCGGCACCTCAACCGGGCCGAGCCCGGGACCTCGCCCGGGGGCCCTCACGAAACTGTATCGCCGGGCGATAGCGTTTCGTCGAGCCCTGGTGGGCCACGCCCCGGCGCGCCGTGGCTTTCGGGTTTCCCGGGAGGGGCGCCGACGATGGCCCGACCTGCCGCCGCGTCGCGGTCGAGTGACTCGCGTTCCGCGTCGCTCGAGATCGCCGGAGCCAGGCCACCTCCGGCAGAGTGCCCGCCCCGAATTTCCCCCGCCCCCCGGGCAGCTCCTGTGCATAGTCTCGAGCACCTCGCTCGGCACGCCTCCCCGGGGTCCTCTCGAGGTCTTCACCGAAACGTACGCGCACGCGCCGGCGCTCGGCCCCGCGTGCGACCCAGCCGCCCGGAGATGGCATGGCCCGCCGAGACCGCAGCCCATTCGACCGCCGCTTCGAGGGCGCCGACGTCCTGGGCGGCCTGCTCGAGCTCGCCGGGTCGCCCTACGGCCCGGAGGAGGTCCTCCACGCCTTCCGCGACGCACGCAAGGCCGGGCTCGCCGCGAGCGCCGTCATCCCCACCCTCTTCCCGGAGGAACCTCATTTCCGAGACCGGGACACCGCCCAGCGCCTCTTCCAGAACCTCCTCGGCCTGTGGGACCTCGCGCCGGGCAAGGTGACCCTGGCCGCTCCCGGGCCGCGGCCCAAGAAGCCCAAGCCCGTTCCGGTGCCTCCCCTGGGTGGCCGCGACCCCGATCCAGAGTGGGTGGAAATGGCCTGGCGGTACCTCGAGGACGACCCCCGTGCACGGCAGCGGTTGTTGCATTCCTTCGAGAATCGGCAGGACGCCCTGGTTAGCTTCCTTGACGAACAGGGCCTCTCCGATGAAGGGTATGGGGTCCTGCGGCAGCTGGCCTCCGAGCTTCATGCGATGCTCGAGCTGGGGTCCGGGGCAGCGCCGGCCCGGGTCGACCCCGCGGCGCTGAAGCTGAAGAAGAGCCCCGGAGAAAGTCGGGCTCCGGCCGCGTTGCTTGCCTACGTGGACGAAGCCCTCTTCGAGGCCGAGCAGGACGAGGAAGCACCCGTACCGGCCCGGGAACGCGCCGCTGTGCGGGAAGGGGGCAAGGTTCTCGCAGCGGCCCTCTGGGCTGCGCGGAGGAAATGAGAAGGCGGTGGCAGCGATGCCCAAGGATGACCAGCAGGGCGGTGGATTCACCGGGAAACGCAACAAGAGCTGGCGTGAGATCGACGCCCAGCGCGGCAAGAGCAAGTACCACTCGCGCCAGGACGACCCGGCACAGCAGCGCATCGAGCGCAGCGCCAGCTATAGCCGCTACAAGCTCGCCGCCGATGCGCTGTTCAAGGGCGGCGACCTTCCCGAGGGCCTGGCCAAGACCTTCGACCCGGAGGGAAAGCGCAAGGCCCAGCGCGAGGCGATGCTCCAGCTGCGCGAGATGGACCGGAAGACTTGGGTCCAGGGCGTGCTCGAATATCTGGAGAAGTACCCGGAGCTGCCCGAGGATCCCTACTTCCTCGATTCGCTCCTCGACCATCCTCGAGAGGGGGTGGTGGTCCAGGCGCTTGGCAAGCTGGAGGTCCTCAACGACGAGGGAAAGCTCAAGGCCAAGCTCCCCAAGAGTCTCGACCAGCGCCTCAAGTCCATCGAGCTCACCAGCATGGACCCCGAGCTCCAGGCGCGCGCCCGCACCCTGAGGGGACAGCTCCGGGCCTGAGCGCCTAACCTCCGCCCCGTGGCACAGGTCGACATCCCGGCCCCGCACGGGCACCTGGAGGGCCTGCTCTGGATGCAGGAGTCTCCCCGTGGCGCGGCGCTGGTCTGTCATCCCCACCCCCTGGCCGGTGGAAACCTCCACAACACGGTCACCTACCGCGTCGCGGCCGCCTTCCGGACCGAGGGGTACAGCGTTCTCCGCTTCAACTTCCGCGGGGTGGGGACCTCCACCGGCGCCTACGACAGCGGGCCGGGCGAGCTGGAGGATGCGCGCACGGCGCTGGACTGGCTCGAGCACCAGGTCCCGGACGTCCCGCTGGCGGTGGCCGGCTTCAGCTTCGGCGCCCGGACCGCGCTCGAGCTGGCCGCCGTCGAGCCGCGCGTGGCCCGCGTCCTGGCGGTGGGGATGGCCACCCGGCTCTTCGACCTCTCGGCGGCCGAATCCCTCCACCAGCCGGTGGCGGTGATCCAGTCGCTCAAGGACGAGTTCGCCTCCATCGAGGACGTGCGCGCCCTGGTGTCCCGCATTCCCCACGCGCGTCTCTTCGAGCTGGCCGACGCCGACCACCTCATCACCGGCAAGCAGCGCGAGTTCGATGCCATCTGCGCCCGCGCCGTCCACTGGCTGCTCGAGACGTCATGACGCCGGTGGTCCGCGTCGCCGTGCCCGGGGATGCGCCTGCCCTCCGCTTGCTGCGGCTCGAGGCCGGGTGGGACGCCGAGTCCGTCCCCGCCTGGTTCGACGCGATGGAGCGCGGCCACCGGGCGATGTGGGTCGCCGAGGAGGAGGGCCGGGTGGTGGCCATGGCGGCGCTCGACCTGGTCGATCCCGACCCGGAGGTGGCCGACGGGCGGGAGACGGCCGCCGTGACCAGCCTGGCGGTGACCGCGTCGGCCGGGCGCCGAGGGCTGGGGCGCCTGCTCACCGTCTTCGTCGAGGAGCAGGCCAGGGCCCGCGGCGTCCGGATGCTCACCCTCAACACCCGGCCCACCAACGCGCCGGCCCTGGCCCTCTACGAGGGGCTCGGCTACCGGCGCTTCAAGCAGGAGCTGCGTTCCTGGGGCGAGGCGGTGTTTCTCCGCAAGCGCCTTTGAAGTCCCGCGCGCGGAGCGGGACAATGGTCTTCCGCACCCCGGGGGGCACCCGATGCGCGCGATGGTCCTCGAACAGCCTCGTTCGGCGCTCGTGCTCCGGGAGATGGACGACCCGGCGCCCGGACCCCACCAGCTCCTCCTCCGTGTCCTGGCCTGCGGGGTGTGCCGGACCGACCTCCACGTCCTCGACGGCGAGCTCACCCGGCCCAAGCTCCCCCTCGTCCTCGGGCACCAGATCGTCGGCGAGGTGCTGGCCCTCGGGGCCGAGGTGCAGGGCCACCCACTGCGCCAGCGGGTGGGCGTGCCCTGGCTGGGATTCACGTGTGGGGAGTGCCGGTACTGCACCTCGGGCCTGGAGAACCTCTGCCTCAAGGCTCGATTCACCGGCTACGACCTCGACGGCGGCTTCGCCGAGCTCGCCGTCGCCGACGCGCGGTACTGCTTCCCGGTCCCGGAGGGGCTGGACGCCCTCCTGGCCGCACCGCTGCTGTGCGCTGGGCTGATCGGATTCCGCGCGCTCCGGCTGGCCGGAAGCGGCGAGAAGCTCGGGCTCTACGGCTTCGGCGCCTCGGCCCACCTCGTCGCCCAGGTGGCGCGCCACCAGGGGCGCCGCGTCTTCGCCTTCACCCGGGATGGGGACACGGCCGGTCAGGACTTCGCGCTGGCCCGGGGCGCGGAATGGGTGGGCGGCTCGAGCGAGCGGCCTCCCGAGAGCCTCGACGCGGCCATCGTCTTCGCCCCTGCCGGAGAGCTGGTGGTGAAGGCCCTGGAGGCCGTCGGGCCCGGGGGACGGGTGGTGTGCGCCGGGATCCACATGAGCGACATACCCTCCTTCCCCTACCGGCTCCTCTGGGAGGAGCGGCTGGTGCGGAGCGTGGCCAACCTCACCCGCGAGGACGGCGTGCAATTCCTCCAGCTCGCGCCGCGCGTGCCGGTGACACCGGAGGTGACCGCCTTTCCGCTGGCGCGCGCCAACGAGGCTCTGGAGGCTCTCCGCCGCGGCGCATTCCGCGGAGCGGCGGTCCTGGCCATTCCCGGCTGAGCCCCGTACTCCGTCACCGTCCCATGCACAGCGCCGGACAGGGGCAGCGAATGCACTGGACTTGCTGACAGACCTCGCCCGGCGGGCAGTCCGCCTTCGTGCGGCAGCCGTGCACGCAGGTGGCCACCGAGCCGCAGCTCACGCAGACCGTTCCCTTCTCGCAGTCGGAATCGGTCCGGCACGGCGGGCCGTCGCCGGGGGGTGGGCGGGGCGGCGGGCCGGCGAGCGGGGTGACCGGCGGGGCGAGCGAAGGCAGCGGGACGCGCAACCCGTCCTGGGCGAGGGTCACCTGCCCGTGGAACGAGGACCGGATGGAGGCCAGCGCCTGCGACGCCTCGGCCTCCACCGCCGGCGGGATGTGGGTGAGGAGCAGCGCCTTCACGCCGGCCGCGGCCGCCATCTCGCCGATCCGCTTCGGGGGGCTGTGCCGCTGGTAGAGGGCCTCCGGCGAGCCGGGCGGGTCGAGCACCGCACAGCTCACCACCAGCAGATCCGCATCGCGGGCCAGCTTCCCCAGCGAGGCCAGGCCGGAGGGGTCGACGTCTCCGGCGAAGACGATGCTCCGGCCGGCCGTCTCGACGCGAAAGGCCACCGCGGGCGTGTCGCCGTGGTGGATGGCCTGCCCGGTCACGGTGAGCCCGCCGTCGAGCTTCACCGTCCGCGGCGGCGAACCGAGCGCGGCGGGGATGTTCTCACCGCTCACCCGCATCGGGGCGCCGAAGTCGTGCAGGTAGCGGTACAGGCCGCGCGCGCCGAAGAGCCCTTCGACGAACGCCGCCGTGGAAGGGAAGAGCGAATTGCCGCTCGGTCCGAGCACCCGCATCCGCACCGGCCCGTCGGCATCGAGCGCTCGCGTCTTGACGAACGCCGGAAGCTCCCCGGAGTGGTCCACGTGGAGGTGGGTGAGGAGCACCGTGTCCAGCGCCGAGAGGTCGGCGTGGGCCTCGCCGGCCCGCACGAAGGTGCCCGGCCCGGCGTCGATCAGCACCCGCGCTCGCCCGTCGACGAGCAGCAGATTGCCCACCGAGGCGCGGGGCGACGCACGCGGCCCGCCCGAGCCGAGGACGAGCACGGCCAGCCCGGGGGGCGCATCCTGCGCGGGAGCCGTCCGGGGGAGGAGAACGAGAAGCGGTACCAGGAGCCGCAGCGATGTGCGCATGGACGAGAGGGTGGCGCGCTTCGGGCTCGGTGGAAAGACCTTGCAGCGCCCCCACCAACCAGTGTCAGGTGTCGTTCGGATGACGCACAGGCCCGGCCCCGGAAGACGCTCGGTGAGACCGACTGCGGTTTCGCCCATCGCCCTCGCGCTGGTGGCCGCGCTTCTCTCCACCCCTGCCGGCGCGTGGATCTACCCCGAGCACCGGGACATCATGGCCGAGGCGCTGAAGGATCTGCCGCCCGACCAGAAGCAGTTCTTCGCCCGGCTCTGGACCGAGGCCCGCTCCGGCAACGAATCCCGCTACTGCCAGGACATGGTTACCGGCGACGGCACCACCGCCCCGGTGTGCCTCGACCTCGCCGCCTGGCCGGCCATCGCCGGCGACCACTCCTGCTCCCCGGACAAGCTCACCTCCCTGACGCTGCCCAGCAAATGGATCCTGAACGTGGGGAAGGTCAGCGCACAGACCAAGGTGGGGCTAGAAAACGCGAAGACCCGCGACGCCACCCTCAACGTGTGGGCCCTCTCCAACCTCGGCCTGCAGTTCGCCGACCCGGAGTACGTCACCCGCGCCGATGCCAACCACGGCCATTTCCTGCTCCCCCGCACGAACAACCAGCTCGACGACTACGTGGCGAGCACCCTCGCCCGGGGTGCCGAGCCCAACGCGCTGGGGCTGTACGTCTACTACCACCTCGGCGCGCTCGCCCTGGCCCAGCAGTGGGCGGCGGCCAAGGAGCCGGCCGCGCGCGCCGCCCTGGCGCGCCAGGTGCTGGCCACCGAGGCATTCGCCATCCACTTCCTGGAGGACATCTTTTCCTCGGGTCACGTCACCGGAACCTGGGGAAGCGCCGCCGAGCGGAAGGGGACGCACGACTACTACTGCGAGTGGGGTATCGACACCGCCTCCTGGTACGGCACCCCGATGGTCCTCTTCGGCGACGCGCACATGCGGCCAGAGGATCTGAAGCGCACCGCCGGCGTCGTCGCCCTGAGCCTCGGCCAGGTCTTCGACGCCACCCGCCCCGGCTCGGCCGCCGCCGGAGCCGCCGGATCCATCGACGCGGAGGCCGCGCGAGGCGCTGCCGCCTACGACTCCTGCACGGCCACGATCCAGGCGACGGCAACGGTGAACCCCAAGACCCTGGCCGTGGTCCAGCCGGTGGTCGAGAAGACCACCATCCCGAGCCGGGGCCAGGACGACGTCCACGTCCCCCATTTCCGCCAGGAGATCGGCCCCTTCGTCGGGTTCGCGGGCGACCTGACCGGCGGGGTCGAGTTCGGCGGCTACCAGTCCGGCAACGCCGACGCGCGATGGTTTGGCAGCGCGGAGGTCGAGTTCCGCATCGGCGTCGGGCTCGAGGCCCTGACCGGGTCCACCGGCGCGGGGCAGGCCTTCCTCGGCATCGGCTACTCCTACGCCACGCCGCAGGAGGGCCCATCCGGCTCGAACTTCGCGGCGGCCGGCGTCCCCATCGTCCCCTCCAAGCGCGGCATCACCACCCGTCTCCGAGTGCCCTTCTACATCATCCCCTTCGATCTCCTCATCGTCGCCCCGATCCTCTCCTGGGCCTCGCCGGACACGATGTTGAACATGGGCATCTGGGCGGCGAGCGGCGGATTGCTGCGCTACGAGCGTGCGTTCAACACGCCGATCGGCGCGTTCCAGCTCCTCATCGGACGCGAGGTGGCGGCGACGTGGTACGGCTATTTCGGCGACCGGGTGGACAACATCGGGCTCATCGCGCCGGGGGCCACCGTGCCCTACAACAGCGACCTGGGCTTTCTCTCCTACCGCGTCCTGAGCTTCGACTTCCCCAGCTTCGAATACCGGCCGCTCCGGGAGTATTCCACCAACCAGGCCCTCACCTTCGCCATCCAGTTCGGGTGGGGCGTCGAGTTCCCGAACCAGGTGCGGTACACCTCCAAGCTCACCATCCCCGCCGCCACCGGGCCGACGCCGGACCTGGCGCCCGGTTGGTTCATTTACATGCGCATCCACTTCGACGCGCGCTACTACTTCTAGGCGGCCCTCAGCGGTCGACGACGAAGCCGCACACCGAATCCAGCGCCAGGGTGACCTTCTCCAGCGCTCGCTCCAGCGTGGCGGCGTGCTGGCGCTCCAGGGCCAGCTGGGCGGCCACCGCCTCGGCGCTCAGTCCCTGGTGCTGGAGCGCGCGTCCGAGCCGGTCCAGGGTCAGGTCGCGTTCGGCCACCAGCGCCTCGCGGGCCCGGGCGCGAAACGTCGCCAGCTGGTCCTCCGCGGCGCGGCGGGCCTCGGCCACGCCGGCGTCGACGAAGGAGGCCAGGTCCGGGAAGGCGGCGTGCACCTGGTCATGGGCCAGCGCCCGCCCCTCCTCCTCGAGAACGTCGAGGAGCGCCGGGTCGACCGCCGGCTTCCCCCCCGGGCCGGCCGACACCGCCACCCGGACGAGCCCCCGGTCGAGAAAGCGCGAGAGCTGGCGGGAGGGGACGCGGGAGCCGGGCGTGGTGTCCTCCGGCTCGGGGGGCACGAGGTGGAAGAGCACCTCCAGCCCCCGCGTCCGCTTCGCCCCCCGGCGCTGGATGCCCCGGAATCCCGTCCGGCCGTAGGGCCCGTCGCGGAGGAAGCCGAAGAGGGCCTCCACCAGCGGGTGGCCGGTGGCGAAGAAGTCGATCTCCTCCTGCTCCACCGCGGTGTCGCGCCAGAAGGTGCCGAGGACGGTCTTCTCCTGGGCGATGTCGATCCCGGGGAGCGCATCCACGGTCAGGGCGTGCCCGAAGTGGAAGGCGCACTGGAAGGCGTTGACCTCCCGGTCGGTGTCCACGCCGATGCCCACCCGCTCGGCGAGCTCGGTCACCGTCTCCTCCAGCCGCTCGTCGAGATCCCGGGCGATGCCCCAGAGGACGTCGGCCAGCGTCGCCTCCGGGTCGGGCTCGATGCCGAGCCGGGCCTGCGCCCGGACGGCCAGGGCCTGGACGGCCTCCTCGTCGAAGCTGCGGATGTCGAGGAGCGGGTCGTACCCCCGCCTCGCCGCCTCGCGCGCCCGGGCCACCGCCTCCGCCAGCTCCTGGCGGTAGCTCGCCCTCGCCCCGGGCGGCTCGAGGGCCAATTCCAGAATCCGGCCCTCCACCCCCTCGAGCACCGCATCCAGCCCGCCCACCGTCTCCCCGAAGATCCCCACCGCGTCGGCGAGCAGGGCGAGGACGTCGGCGGCCAGCGTGCCGGCCACGTCGAAGACGTGGATCTCCACCGGATGCGTCTGCCCGATGCGGTCCAGCCGCCCGACGCGCTGCTCCACCGTGGCCGGGCTCCAGGGGAGATCGTAGTGCACCAGGTGGTGGGCGAACTGGAAGTTCCGGCCCTCTCCGCCCACCTCGGTGGACAGCAGGACCAGCGGGCCCTCCGGATCCCGGAAGCGCGCCACCTGGCGGTCCCGCTCCACCAGGGCCAGGTCGCCGTGGTACCCGAGCGCCTCGATGCCATCGGCGCGGAGCAGGTCTCTCAGCGACTCGAGCGTCTCGCGTGCCTCGGTGAAGAGGAGCACCTTCGCCGCCGGCTCCCGTTCCCAGATCTCGGCCAGCAGCGCGAGCAGGCTCCGGTACTTGGCATCCCGCTCGGGGAGCGAGCCGGCCACCTCCGCCATCGACGAGACGCTGCGCGCCGCCTGGGCGAAGGCGGCCGGAGACGAATCCAGGCGGCGGAGGATTCCCGCCAGTGCGGCGCCCCGGAGATTGCTGCCGCGCAGCGCCTCGAGGACCCGTGCCCGCGCCTCGCGCTCGGGGGCGCCGAGCTGGACGGATCTCCGGTGGAGGCGCCGCTCGCTGAAGCCGCCCACCCGGGCCCGGCGGTTGCGGATCAGCCGATCGGAGAGGCTGTAGGTCTCGGCCAGGTGGCCGAGCAGAGCCTCGGGGCTCCGCAGGCGGGCGAGCCGCGCATCGTCCGGGTAGCGCGCACGGAGCGCGGCCAGCGGCGCCGGGGGTGCCTGCCCGGGGGCGGCGAGCAGCGCCCGGACGGCCTCGGAGAGCTCCTCCTGCCGCAGGAGGCGCTGGGCGAGCTGCTCCGCGGTGGGAGCAGTGGCCGGATCGAGCAGCCCGAGGAGCCGCCGGTATTCCTCCGGGTCGAGCTGCATCGGCGTGGCGGTGAGCAGGAGCAGTCCCCAGGTCGCGCCCGCCAGGCGGGACACGGCCCGGAACGCGCCCTCTCCCCGCAGATGGTGGGCCTCGTCGACGATGACCAGGTCCCAGCCGGCGGCCGCGGCCTCGTTCGCCAGCTCCTCGCCGCGAGCCAGCAGCTCGAGGCTGGTGATCGCCGCCGGGAAGCGCGCCCAGGGCGAGGTGCCGGGGAGCTCCTCCCGGCTCGCGGCCAGCCGGTCGGCGTCGAGCAGGGTGAAGAGGTGGTTGAACTTGTGGAACAGCTCGACCAGCCACTGCACGGTGAGATGGCTGGGGGCCACCACCAGCACCCGCGCCGCCAGCCCGGAGAGCCGGAGCGCGGAGTACACCATGCCCGCCTCGATGGTCTTTCCCAGCCCCACCTCGTCGGCGAGGATGAAGCGGGGCGCCCGGGCGGAGAGCACACGCTGCACCACGCCGATCTGGTGCGGCTTGACCATCACCCGAGAGGCGAGCAGTGCTCCGAGCGCGTCGTTGCGGCGCTCCTCGTCGAGGAGGAGGGCCTGGCGTCGTAAGAGAAAGGCGCGCGCGTCCGCCACCCGCCCCTCCCGGAGCGCGGCGAGCATGTCCGGCGGCGGAGGCTCGGCATGGACCTCGGACTCGGGGAGCTCGTCCTCGCCCCCGTCGTCGAAGCGGACCTCGTAGCGCCGGAGTCCGCGGCCGCCCGGCACCTCGCCGCTGATCACCCCCGGGCGGCCCTTGGCGCTGTGGATCCGGTCCCCGGTCTCGAGCGGGTCAGGGACCAGCGCCCCGCCCTTGGTGGAGACGATGGTCGGCTCGGCGCGGGCGGGGAAGAGAATCTCCGCCTTGCCTCCATCCGCCGACAGCCGGACCAGGTGCCCCACGCCCCAGTCGGGCTGGGGCAGGTACCGGACCTTCATTCCGGGGACGAGAGCCATCGGCGGGGCCACCGTACGCGCGAGCGGCCGCGCGCGTCGACCCCGATGCGGGCCCCGGGCTCAGCAGTCCTAGGGCGAGCGCCCAGGCGACGGGCTCAGGCGTCCGGGACGCGGACCACGTCCGCCCGGCACACGTCTCCCACCGCCTTGAGCAGGGCATCGGTGGTGACCGGCGGCAGCGAGCCCGGCGCCTCGAGCCGGATGCAGGGGGCGGTGTCCGGCGCGTCCCCCCCGCGAGGGAGCGCGGCCTGGAGCGCCTTGAGCGTCGACTCGTCCGGCACCACGTCCGTCACCCAGGCCCCCAGCTGTTCCCCCTGTGCGCTCCACAGGGTAAGCGCCACCACGCCGGGGACCTCCGGCCGGGCGACGACCTGGAGCACGGTACGCGTGCCCGCCCGCGGCTGGAATCCGGCCCAGGCTTCGAGGCTCTTGACCAGGCGGTCGTTGAGCGAGGCCGGGACACCTTCCTTGCGCAGCACCTCGCCCTGGAAGGACCTCCAGGCGACGAAGAACTCGCCGGTCGTGGCGGGCGGCGTCTGCCCGGTGCACAGCTGCTGGCGGCCCATCCCGGGGAAGCGGCAGTAGGCGCGCACGCAGCCGTCGGCCATCTTTGCCACCGCCGGCGCTCGGCCGTAGCCTGCCGGAGAGCGCGGTCCGTCGAGCAGGTCGGACCAGGCCCGGGCGCAGCCGGGCTCCCGGAAGATGGGCGTGCAGGCTCGGAGCGCTTCCTCGCTGCTCGACCCCGACCGCTGGAGCTGGGACTGGCACGCCGCGGCCGGGCTGGCCTTGCCCGCCGCGGCAGCCGGAGCGGCCGGACCGAGGATGGCGGCGAGGACGATGAGCCCGCGGATCGGGGTGGATTTCACGACTGGACGATGCCTCAGGACCCCTCTATGCCACAGACGTCGGGGGGGATGTCCGGATTCACCGGCGGCCCCGGCCGCTGGCTAGAGTGCTCCCCCTTGCGATGACCCCCCGCCGCCTCTTCGTTGCCGGCTCCAGCGGAGCGACCGGACGCCTGGTGGTGAACCTGGCCGGCAGCCTGGCGATCCCCTGCATCGCGCACGTCCGTCCGAAGCCCGGCCGGATCCCCGGCCCGGGCCAGGTGGTCTTCGAGCTGTCCGACCGCCCGGCGCTGGTCACCGCGCTCCGGGGCTGCACCACGGTGCTCCAGCTCATCGGCACGATGCGCAGCCGGTTCGCCTCCGGCGACACCTACGAGACCAGCGACGTCGGCACCACCCGCGCCCTGGTCGAGGCGGCTCGCGCGGCGGGCGTGGACCACCTGGTGCTCCTCTCCTCGGTCGGTGCCGGGCGCCCGGTGGGCGCCTACCTTCGCGCCAAGGCAGCGGCCGAAGCCCTGGTGCGCGACGGCGGAATCCCCTGGACCATCTTCCGGCCCTCCGCCTTCATCGGCGTGGGCCGACGTCCGCCGCCGGGCTTCGCCTCCCTCACGCGCTTCCTCGGGCTCAGGCGCTACCAGCCCATCCCGCTGGAGGTGCTGGCCGAGGGGCTCGTCCGCAGCGCGGCCGAGCGCGCGCCGCTCGAGACGGTGCTCGAGGGCGACGCGCTCTGGGCGTGGGTCACTCCTTCTTCTCGCTGAGCCCGTGCAGCTCCAGGGCGTTGTCGCGGAGGACCGCCTCGGCGATGTCCAGGGCCCGGGCGCGGGTGATGACCCCCTCGCTCACCATCCGGGAGAGGGCGAGGGCCAGCGCCTGGCGGCTGGTCTCCGCCCCGAGCAGGGTGAGCTCCGGCCAGCGGAGCTGCGCCGCCGATGGGTCCGACCAAGCGTCGGTGGCGAAGAGCACCTTCTCCGGCGCGAGCTCGAACCACCAGCGCAGCGTCTCGGCCAGCTCGGTAGGAGCGCGCACCTGGTCTTGCACGCTGGTGTCCGCCCAGACGTTGGGCCGGAGCAGAATGGGCGCCGCTTCCTTGTCGAAGGGGAAGCCGCCGTGGACGAGGACGAACTTGGTGCGCTGGGTGTTCGGGTCGTTGAGCATCGGCTCGAGGAGGAGCGGGTTTCCGTTGCCCACGTCCCGGCCCGCCTCGCGCGACATCCCGGTGTGGATGTGCACCACCAGGTTGAGCCGCCCGGCCTCCCGGGCGATGTAGCGGAAGGTGTAGTCCTGGAACGTCTTGAGGTCGCCCGGGGAGGCCCCCATCTCCCCGGCCACCACCAGTCGGCTGTATGCGCCACGGGCCGCCTCGGCGTTGGTGTCATCGAAGTTGATCGGCCGGTACTGGGCGATGGCCACGTCCACGCCCACCGCCCCGGCGCCGAGCCAGCGCTCCATTCCCGGGGTGACGATGCGCTTGAGGAACTCGTCGAGCGACTTGGGCAGGGTGTAGGTGCGGGCGGCGATGAAGAACGGCTTGAGCGCCTCGGCGGAGTCCTGGCTGAACGGGCGGAGGAAGATGTCGGCCCTGGGGAGGAAGCGGAAGCGGCCGGGCGCCTGGCCGGCCGGCGTCGGCGGCGGATCGCCTTCCACCAGCGCCATCTCCACGCCGGCCACGTCGAGCATCGCCCCGGCGAAGCCGGCGCCCTTCTCGCGGCGAAGCTTCTCCCGGGCCTCCTGGAGCACGGCGATGTTCTCGTCGGTGTCCGCATCGGCCAGGTTGATGCGGTAGAGCGCCTTCCAGGCTCGGGTCCATTCCGGTCCCTCTCCGCGGAGCCGCAGCGGGAGCGTCGCCGGCTCGCGGCGGGAGGGAGCTGCGCTCGGGGGCTCCACCGCGTTGAGCAGCAGCCGCGAGTGCGCGTCGACGGCCTTGATGCGGCCGATCTCGGTGAGGAGCTTGGGCTCGGGCGCCTGCGCGAGCGCGGCGCTGGCGGCAAGGAGGCCGGGGACGACCAGCCGGAGGGCGCGAAGGGCCATGGTGCCCTGGGGAGGTAGCACACCGAGCCCACGGACCGGACGATGAAGCGCGAGCAGCAAGTGCGTGTGGTAAGCGAGGAGCGCACATGGCTCTCGCGGACGCCGCCGGGCCCACGTCGTGGGGCCGCTACCCACCGACCGCTCAGCGCGCCATCGCCCTGGCCTGGGGAAGCGACCCGCTGCCGCCCGGGTCCGAGCCGGTCCTCGCCCACGGGATGGGCCGCAGCTACGGGGACGTGTGCCTGAATCCGGACGGGCCGGTGCTCCTCACGCGTGGGCTGCGCCGTTTCCTCTCCTTCGATGCAGCCACGGGCGTGCTGCGCTGTGAGCCGGGGTGCACCCTGGGCGAGGTGGCCGCGCTCGCCCTTCCCCGGGGCTGGTTTCCGCCGGTGGTGCCGGGCACGCAGTTCGTCACCGTCGCCGGCGCGGTGGCCAACGACGTCCACGGGAAGAACCACCACCGGGCGGGCACGTTCGGGCGCCACGTGCGCGCGCTGGAGCTGGTCCGCAGCGACGGTGGACGCCAGGTCCTCGGACCCGGAGCGAACGCGGAGCGGTTCGCGGCCACGGTGGGGGGGCTCGGGCTCACCGGGCTCATCACCTGGGTGGAGCTCCAGCTGGCGCGCGTCCCCGGCCCTTGGATGGACGTCGAGGCGGTGCCCTTTACGAGCCTGGACGGCTTCGCCGCGCTGGCCGACGAGTCGGACCGGACGCACGCCTACACCGTGGCCTGGGTGGACGGGCTGGCCTCCGGCGCCGCGCTCGGCCGGGGCATCTTCTTTCGCGGCAACCATGCCGAGGCGGCGGGGACGCTCTCGCCCCCTCGGCCGCGCTGGAACGTCCCGCTCGACGCCCCGGACGCCCTGCTCTCCGCTCCGCTCCTGAGGCTGTTCAATGCCGTCTACCGGCGCTGGCCACGCCCGGGCGTCCATCGGCAGACGCTCTGGAAGTTCCTCCACCCCCTCGACGCGGTGGGAGGCTGGAACCGCCTCTACGGGAAGCGCGGCCTGCTCCAGCACCAGAGCGTGGTCCCGGGAAAGGACGCCGTGCACGCGCTCCTCGCCGCCGCGGCCGAGAGCGGGCAGGGCTCGTTCCTCACCGTCCTCAAGACGTTCGCCGACGTGCCCAGTCCAGGCCTGCTCTCCTTCCCGCGGCCGGGGTGGACGCTGGCCCTCGACTTCCCCGGGCGGGGCGAGGCGACGCTCCGGCTCC
>Ga0335085_10007104_pt1 | contig 17489 bp, 17 predicted proteins | sample Lox_Sample_45_FD_206712 | JGI IMG/M metagenome (GOLD analysis project Ga0335085, IMG submission 206712) | Soil microbial communities from Loxahatchee National Wildlife Refuge, Florida, United States - Lox_Sample_4.5 | ecosystem: Environmental > Terrestrial > Soil > Wetlands | place: USA...
GGCCGGCCCGCTCGACCGGCTGCGCCTCACCGACAGCCGGCTCGAGGGCATGGCGAACGGCTTGCGCACCGTCGCGGCGCTGCCCGATCCCGTCGGCGAGATTCTCGACGGTTGGCGCCGGCCCAACGGGCTCGAGATCGTACGCACGCGCGTACCCCTCGGCGTCGTCGCGATCATCTACGAGAACCGTCCCAATGTGACGAGCGACGCGGCCGGCTTGTGCCTGAAGTCGGGGAACGCGGCCCTGCTGCGCGGCTCGTCGTCCGCGCTGCGCTCGAACCTCGCGGTTGCACAGGTGTTGCGCGATGCGCTCACCAAGAACGGCTTGCCCGAGGACGCGGTCATTCTCGTCGAGGACACCGGACACGAAACGGCCACGGAGTTGATGCAGCTCACCGACTACGTCGACTGTCTGATCCCGCGCGGCGGCCCATCGCTGATCCAGAATGTGCGCGACAACGCCAAGGTTCCGGTGATCATCGACGGCGACGGCAACTGTCACGTTTACGTCGACGCGTCCGCCGACCTTGACGAAGCGCTGGCGATCGTCGTCAACGCGAAGACACAACGGTCGAGCGTCTGCAACGCGGCCGAGTCGCTGGTCGTTCACGCGTCCGTTGCGGACGCGTTCGTTCCTCGCGTCGCCGAGGTGCTGCAGGCGCGCGGCGTCGAACTCGTCGGCGATCCCGACGCTCGCTGCCGCTCGTCGCTGATCGCCCCCGCGACGGAGGACGACTTCGGCCGCGAGTACTCCGACTTGAAGATCTCCGTCGCAGTGACTCCTGATCTCGACGCCGCGATCGCGCACGTGAACCGATTCGGAACCGGGCACACCGAGGCGATCCTGACCCGCGACCTCGGCGCGGCGCGCCGCTTCGCCCAAGAGGTCGACGCCGCCGCCGTCGTCGTGAACGCGAGCACCCGATTCACCGACGGTGAGGAGTTCGGGTTCGGCGCCGAGATCGGGATCTCCACGCAGAAGCTGCACGCGCGCGGGCCGATGGGCCTGCGCGAGCTGACCACGTACAAGTACATCGTCTGGGGTGAAGGGCAGGTACGGGAGTAATGGGCGAACGGTTCGCATCAGTCGACGCAGCAGCCACTCGGCTCCGTGAAGTCGACTACCTCTCCGACTCGGCGATCGCCGGCGTCGTATATCTCGCCGACCGACTCGGAAAGCCCGTGCTCGTCGAAGGACCTGCCGGCGTGGGCAAGACCGAGCTCGCAAAGGCGGTCGCCGCGACGCTGGGCGCGCGCCTCATCCGCCTCCAGTGTTACGAGGGCCTCGACGAGTCCAAGGCCATCTACGAATGGAACTACAAGAAGCAGCTGCTTCGGATCCAGGCCGATCGCGAACACGAGCGCGATTGGGAGACCGTCGAATCCGACATCTTCTCCGAATCATTCCTGCTGACGCGGCCGCTCCTCGAAGCGATCCGGGCCGACGATCCGGTCGTACTGCTCATCGACGAGGTCGACCGCGTCGAGATCGAGACCGAAGCGCTCCTGCTCGAAGTGCTCTCCGACTTCCAAGTGTCGATCCCGGAGCTGGGGACCATTACCGGCAAGCAGGTTCCGATGGTGTTCTTGACGTCGAACAACACGCGCGAGCTCTCGGAAGCCCTCAAGCGCCGCTGCCTTTTCCTGCACATCGACTACCCGGATATCGAGCGCGAGAAGGAGATCGTTCGGGTCCGTGTGCCCGAGGTCGATGTCGCGCTGGCGGGGCAGATCGCCAAAGTGGTCAACTCGATCCGCAACATCGAGCTGAAGAAGTCGCCATCGATATCGGAGACCATCGATTGGGCGCGCACTTTGGTGTTCCTGGGCCGCAACGAGATCACGCCGGAGGTACTCGGCGACACGCTCCACGTGTTGCTCAAGTACCAGAGCGACATCGCCAAGGCGCGCAAGGAGCTCGGTGTCGACGCGCCCGCCGTGATCAAGAAATAACGAGTGCAGTGGAGCAAGCTCGACCACGCTCTGTCCGCGGCGACTCCGGCGACGGGCAAACCGTGGACGGCCAAATCCCCGACGACAAGATCCTCGACGGGAATTGCTGACATGACGATCCTCCCGGCCGAGCCGCACATGCTGGACGTTCTGCAGGGCTTCGTGCACGAGCTGCGCACCGCGGGCCTCCCGGTGTCGATGACGGAGAACCTCGACGCGATGCGTGCAGTCGAGTTCGTGCCGCTCGACGACCGGGACGCCTTCAAGGCCGCGCTCGGAGCGACGCTCGTGAAGAACGCCGGCCACTACCGCGTGTTCGACACCGTGTTCGAGGTGTTCTTCTCGATGTTCTCGCCGGGTGTCAACGCCGACGCGGAGTCCGACATCGACGCCGATGCCCAGGCGAGCTTCGACGAGCTGCGTGCCGCGATGGATCAGGGCGGCGCGATGAGCCGGGTATCCAACGAAGAGCTCGCGCAGATGCTCCTCGATGCGTTGATGCGCATGGACCAGAACGAGATGCGGATGCTGGCGGGTGCTGCCGTCGCGCGATTCGCGGGAATGGAGCCGGGCCGGCCCGTCGGGGGTGCCTACTACCTCTACCGCACGCTCCGGCAGCTCGACGCCGACGGGCTCGTGAGCAAGATGATGGCGCGAGGGCAGGAGTCGCAGGCGATCGGCGATGGCGCCTTCGACGAGCGGTTGGCGCGCGAAGACTACGAGGGCCGGCTCAAGGTCTTGAAGGAGATGATCGAGGCCGAGATCCGTCGCCGGCTCGTCGCCGATCGGGGCGTCGAGGCGATGGCGCGCACCCTGCGCAAGCCGTTGCCGGAGGACGTCGATTTCATGCATGCGTCGCGCGACGAGATGCAACTCCTCCAGCGGGCCATCTATCCCTTGACCCGCGCGCTCGCGGCGCGGCTGGCGCAACGAAGGCGTCATCGCCGTCGCGGCCACCTCGATTTCCGCCAGACGGTTCGGCACTCGATGTCGTACGGCGGGGTGCCTGTGGAACCCAAGTTCAAGCGCCCGCGCCCGTCGAAGCCCGAGATCATGGTCGTTGCCGACATCTCCGGCTCGGTCGCGTCGTTCGCGCGCTTCACCCTGCAGTTCGTGTACGCGATGCAGAGCGAGTTCTCGAAGGTCCGGTCGTGGGTGTTCATCGACGGCATCGACGAGGTCACGCGATTCTTCGACGAATCACAGGAGCTCGGCGAGGCGATACACCGCGTCAACACCGAGGCCGATGTCGTCTGGGTCGACGGTCACAGCGACTACGGCCACGCTTTCGAGGTTTGGCACGAACGCCATATCCGAGAGGTGACGAACAAATCGTCGGTCATCCTGCTCGGCGACGCGCGCAACAACTACCACGCGTCGCAAGCGTGGACGGTCGCGGAGATGCAGAAGCGAGCGCGCAAAGTGTTCTGGCTCGATCCCGAGCCGCGCGGCTACTGGGATACCGGTGACTCCATCGTCTCCGAGTACGCGCCCTACTGCGACGGCGTTTACGAGGTGCGGAACCTCCGCCAGCTGCAGAAGTTCGTCGCCGACGTCGTCGAGGCGTAACGCTCGGCGGGCCGGCGTGATCAGCCGGCCGGCGGGCGCGGCTTGCGGGACAGCGTCCACACATTGGGCACGCCGTCGAGATCGACCTTCTCGATCACCTCGAACGCGTGTCGGGCGTAGTAGGCGATGTTCTCCTCTTTCTGCGTCTCGAGGTACGCGGTGATGCCGTCGGCGTCGCACCGCTCCAGCACGGGCCGCAATGTGGCCGATCCCGCGCCCGACCGCTGGAAGAGAGGATCGGTTCCGAGAATCGCGAGGTAGTAGTGCGGCTCCGCGAGCTCGTGATGGGCCTTGTCGAGCGCGCTGAGGAGGCGGACGGCACCCGACAGTCGGCGGCCCGAGCGCACGAAGCTCGGGATGCCGCGGAGATTGGTCATGATGTCGCGTCGCATGCCGCGCGGATACGTGCCGGGCGGGAGCCACACGGCTGCACACGCGAGCTTGCCGCCGGTGCGTGCGACCCAGATGGAGTCGAACGGCGCGGCATCGGCGACGCCGGCCGCCATGAACGAGAGGAGTCCCTTGCTCTGCGAGATCGGATCCGGCAGGAAATAGCTGAAGAGCGGATCGTCGTAGAACGCGCGCGCGAGCGCGCCGATGACTGCGGGCCGTTCGCCGGTCTGCATCCGGCTCACGTCATAAGTACGGGTGGGCACGAGGGTCGAGCGTACGCTGATTTTCGTGGCGTCGACCGATGGGGTCTCGTTGGCCCGCTTGGGCTGGGACGACACGCTTGCCGCCGCGGCCGACGCGTCATCCGGTGCCTCGGGCCGCGCGTCGAGGGGTGCACTCGTTCCCGGGCGCGTGGCGCGGGTCGACCGGGGATGGGCGACGGTGCTCGGCGAGACGGGTGTGCACCGGGTGCAGCTCGCCGGTCGCGTCGTCGTGACCGGCGACTGGATACTGGTCGAGCGCGGCAAGGTCGTGGTGAGATTGCCGCGTCGTTCCGCATTCGTGCGCGGCGACGCCGCCGAGGGCCGCGCGCGGCGCCCGCAGGTCGTCGCCGCGAACGTCGATCTCGTGTTCGTCGTGCAAGCGCTCAACAACGGCCCGAACCTGCGACGGCTCGAACGCGAGTTGGTCCTCGCGTTCGAGAGCGGCGCCACCCCGGTCGTGGTGATGTCGAAAGCCGATCTCGTCGATCCGCGCGAAGCGCAGCACGCGCTCTCCGTCGCCCGGGCGGCCGCGGCCGAGCTCGATGTCGTGGCGACCAGTGCAGTGAGCGGCGAGGGTCTCGATCGCCTCCGCGACCTCGCGCGCCCCGATCGCACAGTCGCGCTCATCGGCGCATCGGGCGTCGGAAAGTCGCGGCTCGTGAACGCACTCGTCGGTGAGTCGGTGCAGACGGTGGGCGAGGTGCGCGCCGGCGATCAGCGCGGTCGTCATACGACGACCGCGCGCGAGCTCGTCGCGCTGCCGGGCGGCGGGTGGCTGGTCGATACGCCGGGGTTGCGTTCTGTCGCCCTGTGGGAAGCCGACACCGGGCTGAGCCGCGTGTTCTCCGATATCGAGACGCTCGCCGAAAGCTGCCGTTTCGGCAATTGCTCGCATGGTGCGGAGCCGGGCTGTGCGGTACGCGGGGCAATCGAGCGCGGCGAGCTGGATGTCGCTCGGTACGACCACTATCGGAGACTCGACCGCGAGCTCGACGGCAACGATTCGCGGCGTTAGTCAGACCGGCAGGATCGTTTCGACGCGATCCGCGATGCGGGCGAGCGCGAGAAGCTGCCGGCGCTCGCGCCGGCGGAACGGGTGGCCGTCCCGCCCGACGAGGAGCACCCCGTTGCCATTGGGAAAGGGTGCGACGGCAAGGTCGTCCGGTCCCGAGTCTCCGGCCGCGACGGCGGGTGAAGCGGCGGTTCCCGCCGCGAGCACGTCGAGCACGGACGCGTTGGGTGTCTCGCCGGCCGCCGCCGTGAGCGAGCTGTTCGCGCCGAGCAGCGCCGCCCAATCGGCGGCGAACTCGTCGCGGACGCTGTCGACGAGCCTTTGCGCGAGCTCTGAACGCGTCGACGCGGCGGAGAGATACTCGACTGATTCGAGCGCGTCGAGACGCGGATCGGGAAACGTCGCGACCTCGCGCCACTCCTCGACCGAAGCGCCGTCGACCTCTTCGATCTCGCGCACGAGCAGGGCGACGAGTTCGCGATCCGGGAGCAGCACTGCGAACTCGTCGACCGCGATGTGCTCGCTGCGTTCGAGTACGTCGATCCCGACGATGTCGCCGCCGATCGCGCCGATGCGCGAGGCGACCAGACCGAGCGCGCCCGGCCGGTCGGGTAGCCAGACGCGCACGACGAGACTGGGCACGAGCGGCAGGTTAGGACCCGCTCGCATCGGAAGGGCCCGCCGCAACACTGTGTTCACAGGCCCTTCTCGTACACTCTCCGGGTGGCGCGCCTCGGTCTTCTCGGCGGCACCTTCGATCCGGTGCACGTGGCACACCTGGCGGCGGCGGTGGCGGCCCTGGATCAACTCGCGCTCGACCGCGTCCTCATGATCGTCGCGGGAGATCCCTGGCAGAAGCACGGTCAGGTCTGCGCGCCGGCCGAGGACCGGTTCGCGATGGTCGAGGCCGCGATCGACGGGGCGAAGGGCATCGAGGCATCACGCCTCGAGATCGACCGCCCGGGACCGACGTACACGATCGACACCGTCGAATCGCTGCGGGTTGACTCGCCCGGGACCGAGATGTTCCTCATCGTCGGCAGCGATGTCGCGGCGTCCCTCGACTCCTGGCACCGCGCCGACGCGCTTCGCGCCGAGGTGACCCTGGCGATCGTCGACCGCGAGGATGCCGTGCCCGCGGTCGCGTCCGCCGGCTGGCAATTCGTCGGCGTCCGGATGCCGCGTCTCGACGTTTCGTCCACCGACCTGCGCCGCCGGATCAGAGCGGGCGAGTCCGTCGACTTCCTGGTCCCCACGGCTGCGGCGCGCGTTCTGCGCGCGCGGGGTCTCTACACTGGCGGGCGATGAGTTCACGGCGCGCGACGATCCCCAAGCGTCGGCGCCGTCGCGAGGTGTGGGCCACGTTGGCAGTCTTCGTGATGGCCGCGCTCGCCGGTCTCGCGGCCGCGCACTTCGGGACGCGTCGCGCGTGGGAGAACCCGTCCGCGACGACGACGTCGACCTCCGTGCCATTCGTCGATCCACAGACCGCTCCGTGACCGAACCCGAACCGATCACGAGCACCGAGCGCGCCCGCATCGCGGCGCGGGCGGCCGACGACAAGAAGGGCGAGGACATCCTCGTTCTCGACGTCGCCGAGATCATGGGCATCGTCGACGCGTTCGTGATCACACACGCGTCCAATACGCGTCTCGTGCGGGCGATCGTCGACGAGATCAAGCTGCAGCTCTTCGAGCGGACGGGGGCCAAGCCCCGCGCCGTCGAAGGCCTCGATGATCTGTCGTGGGTGCTGCTCGACTATGGCGACCTCGTGGTACACGTCTTCCTCGCCGAGACGCGCGAGTTCTACGCGCTCGAACGCCTCTGGTCGGATGCCGGGCGCATCGTGTGGAAGGGTGCCGCGGCCGTCTAGATCTAGACAGCCGGCGTTCCGCGCGGAGAGACTCCGCCGGTGACCACCCGCAACGCATGCAAACGTTCGATCGTCGCCGCCATTTCGGTCCTGGCGATCGCGGCAGGCTGCAGCTCGTCGAAACCGAGCTCGAGCGGCACGAACACCACGACTTCGATCGCGTCCGCCGACTCGGCTCCGTACGCGAAGCCGGGACCGTATGCGGTCGGTTTCACCACGTTGCATCTCGCCGGTGGCCGCCGGATGGTCGTGTGGTATCCCGCGGATCGCGCAACGACCGCAGGGCACGCGCAGGAGAGCATCGACCTCTCGAGCATGTTGAGTCCGTCATTGCAGGCGAAGATCCCTGCCGGAGACCGCGTGAAGTACCCGGCGAATGCATTCGAGAATGCGCCGCCGGCCAACCAGCCCGGCAAGTACCCGATCGTCATGTTCAGTCATGGATTCGCGGGGTTCCCCGAACAATCGGTGACGCTCACCACCCACCTCGCATCGTGGGGCTTCGTCGTCGCCGCGCCCGATCATGTGGAACGCTCGCTCGACGGGCTGCTCGGGACCGCGACGCAAGGCGTCGCGAAGTCGACCGACGTGGCGGTGTTGCAGGCCGCGCTCGCGGCGGTCGAAAAGGCATCGAGAGAACCCGGTGTGTTGCAGGGCATGGCCGATCCGGACCGGGTCGTGGCTGCAGGCCATTCCGCCGGCGCGGGCGCGGCGTATCAGTTCGCCTCGGCCGATCCACGCGTCAAGGCGTGGATCTCGTACTCGGTCGGTTTCGGCGGCGAAGGCGGGCCGGCGCCGGCCGCACCGCAGAAGCCGGGCATGGTGATGCTCGGCACTGCCGACGGGATCATCCCGGCCGCGCAGAGTGTGAAGGTCTACAACGGCATGAACACGCCCAAGTACCTGGTGAAGGTCGGCGGGGCCGGGCATCTCGTGTTCTCCGACATCTGCCTCATCGGTCGCAGCAAGGGCGGTGTGATCGGCATCGTGAAGGCGATCAACCTCCCCATACCCGCGGAGCTGCTGAAGCTCGGTTCCGACGGGTGCAACAAGCCGCATCCGTTGGTGGAGACCGCCTTCCCCGCGATCAACCACTTGAGCGTCGGCTTCTTCCGGTGGGCCTTGCACATCGACCCCCAGCCGGTAGGCCTCGACACGGACGCGGTCGCCGGGCTCGGTGGCGATGTCACGGTGATACACGAAGGATGAGTCGCCGGGCGGCCGCGGTGCCGGAGTGCTCGAATCATCCCGCGCGGGCGAGGCGCGGAGGTGCGCTTGCGGCTTGGATGAACGGGCCGAACCGGGCGTCTCGAGGAGGAGCAGTCATGGGGCACGTAGGACGACCCGCGCTGTCGGTGCTCGCCGTTGCGCTCCTGATGGTCGCCGGGTGCGGCTCGTCGTCCAAGTCGTCGTCGACGACAACGGTGACGACGGCGACGACCTCGCCGGGTACCACCTCGGGCGGTTCCACGACGACCATCGTCGGGACCGCCGAGCTCTGTGCGGATCGAACGGCGCTGAGGCAGTCCATCCAGGACCTCGAGCACGTCCAGGTCATCACCAACGGCACCTCCGCGCTCGAGGACGCGCTCAACAAGGTGAAGGACAACGTCGACGCGCTCAAGCAGAGCGCGCACGGCGTGTTGCAGCAGCCGACGCAGGAGTTCGAGGACTCGCTGTCGACGCTCGAGTCGAGCATCAAGAACGTCGGCTCTGACGGCATCTCACCCGTCGTGAGCGCGGCGCAGGACGCGGCCGAGAAGGGCGACGCGCTCCTTTCCGCGCTCGATGCGGTGAAGTGCACCAACAGCTGAGTCGCCCGGGCCGTGGTTCAAGGCGCGCTCGGAGGCGGCCGAACACTTCGGTGTGACCGCATGGGGAGCGCCGGCGACGCCGCCGCCAGGCTGGTACCCGGATCCGGAGCAGCCCGCGTACCTCCGCTGGTGGGACGGGGGGCGATGGACCGACCACCGTGCTCCGGGCTGGCAGCCTCCGCTCGGCTCGTGGGCCGGTCCGGGACCGGGTGGGGCCAATCACGACCTCGACTGGGTGCTCCCCGTCAATCGCGACGGCTTTGCCATCGCGTCGGGCTACCTCGCGCTGTTCTCGCTCATCCCGAACCCGGTGACATCGATCCCCGCGATCGCATGCGGCTGGGTGGCGCTGCGGCGAATCCCGCGCTCGGGAAAGCTCGGTCGCGGCCGGGCCTGGTTCGGGGTGATCGTCGGCGCGTTCTCGCTCGGGCTGTTCTTGCTCGCGTGGCTCGCAGTGCTCGCCACGCACTGAAGGCGGGACGCCCCGGAATATCGCGTCAAGACGGCGTCAGTACGCGCATGATTCGCGTCAAGAGGACGAGGCAGGCGTCACCGATCGTTACAGTGAGTGGTGGCGAGCCGGGAAGTCTGGTCGGCACCTTGACGAGCGTCGGGAGCTGGCGTGCGAGGCAAGCTACGGATCTATCTGGGCCCTGCCCCGGGCGTGGGCAAGACCTACGCGATGCTCGACGAAGGTTGGCGACGCCGACAGCGCGGCGCCGACGTCGTGATCGGCATCGCGGTCTGCCACGACCGTCCGAACACGATCGCGCAGATCCGTGACCTCGAGATCGTTCCGCCCCGGCGCGTCGAGTACCGCGGGCGAACGTGGGAGGAGGTCGACGTCGACGCGATTCTGGCTCGCCGGCCGCAGGTGGTCCTCGTCGACGAGCTGGCGCACTCGAACGTGAGCGGCTCGGCGAACGAGAAGCGCTGGCAGGACATCGAGCGGTTGCTCGCGGCCGGGATCGAAGTTCTGTCGACGGTGAACATCCAGCACCTCGAGAGCCTCAACGACGTCGTCAATCGCATTACCGGTATCGTCCAGCGAGAAACCGTTCCCGACGCCGTCGTGCGCCGTGCCGACCAGATCGAGCTCGTCGATATGAGCCCGGAGGCGTTGCAGCGCCGCATGGCCCACGGGAACATCTACCCGGCGGATCGTGTCGACGCCGCGCTGGCGAACTACTTCCGCGCCGGCAACCTGGGCGCGCTGCGCGAGCTCGCGTTGCTGTGGGTCGCCGACCGGGTGGAGGACTCCGTCCAGGCGTACATGGCTCAACACGGCATCACCGCGCCGTGGGAGACGCGAGAACGCGTCCTCGTCGCGCTGACCGGTGCGCCCGGTGGCGACCACCTGATACGGCGCGCCGCTCGCATGGCGCGCCGCTCGCAGGGCGACCTGGTCGGTGTGCACATCGTGAGCGACGACGGGCTCACCCGACCCGAACCCGAGCACCTTGCTCGCCACCGCGCGCTGTTGGAGGAGCTGGGCGGTGTGTACCACGAGGTGGCCGGCAGCGATGTTCCTGCGACGCTCGTGGGCTTCGCGGAGGCGCAGCATGCAACGCAGTTGGTTCTGGGCACCAGTCGGCGCACCCGTTGGATGGAGGTCACCCGCGGGTCGATCATCAATCGCGTCGTGCGCGATGCCAAGACGATCGACGTGCATGTCATCTCGACGGAGGGTGCGACCCTCGGCGCGCAGCCACCCCTGCGCCGCGTCCCGATCCACTCCGCGCAGCCTCGCTCCCGCGTCGTCACCGCATACGCGGTGGCGGCGGTCGGTCTCATCGCGATCGGCGCGTTCGCGGCCGCGCGGTCGTCGCTACAGCCTCACCACCCCGGCAATGTCACCGCCAGCGCCGGCTTGTTGATCTTTCTCGGCGTGATCCTCGTCGTGGCCACGATCGGCGGGCGCGGGCCCGCGCTGCTGACCTCGCTCGCCGCGATCGCAGTCGTCGACTGGTACCTGATCCCTCCATACGGCTCGTTCGCGGTGGCCCGCGGCAATGACGCGGCGTACCTCGTCGCCTTCGTCGTGTGCGCGGTCGCCATCTCGATCGTCATCGAACAGGCAACGCGCCGGCGAGTCGAGGCAGTGCTTGCGCGCGACGAAGCCGACGCGGTGATGGCGCTCGCGGAGCGACTGTCACGCCCGAATCCGCCGCAGGTGGTCGTCGATGAGATCCACGAAACGCTCCGGCGGGACGCGGTTGCGCTGCTCAAACCGCGCGACGAGGGCTGGGCGGTGGAAGCGGCTACGGGGGAGCCCGCGCTCACCTCGCCGGACGCGGGCGAGCGCTACGACCTGCGAGACGGTCACGTTCTCGTGATGTCGGGAAGGCCGCTCTCGCCCGATGGGCACCGGATGGTCGCCGCGCTCACCTCGTACCTCGAAGCCGTGATGGAGATCAACCGGTTGGAGCGCGAAGCCAGCGCGATGAGCGCACTGTCCAAGGCGAATGATCTCCGTAGCGCGTTGCTGGCCGCCGTGAGCCACGACCTGCGCACGCCGCTCGCATCGATCAAGGCGCTGGCGAGCGGCTGGCTCGAACCGGATGTTCAGTGGTCGTACGGCGAGACCCATGAGTTCATGACGGGGATCGATGCCGACACCGACCGTCTCAACACCCTCGTGGAGAACCTCCTCGACATGAGCCGTCTGCAATCCGGGGCGTTGAACCTCGAGCTCCGACCGGTCGGTCTCGACGAAGTCGTTCCCGCCGCGCTCGCGAGCTTGAGCGAACGCGCCAGTGCGGTAGTCGTCTCGGTACCGGAGTCGCTTCCGCGCGTCGTCGTCGACGCGAAGTTGCTGGAGCGAGCGATCGCGAACGTCGTCGACAACGCGGTGCGACATTCCCCCGCCGACCGTCCTGTTCGCGTCGCGGCGGCCGTCGTCGCCGGGCGCATGGACCTCCGGGTGAGCGATCGCGGGCGGGGAGTTCCCGTCGCGCAGCGCGAGCAGCTGTTCGTGCCCTTCCAACGTCTCGGCGACACCAACACCGGGACGGGCGTTGGCCTCGGGCTCGCCGTGTCGAAAGGCTTCGTCGAAGCAATCGGCGGCGAGCTGTACCTCGAGGACACGCCGGGCGGCGGGGTGACGATGGTATTCAACCTTCCCATCGAACCCACTGAGCGGGCGAGCGATGAACCCGTGCTCGTCACATCGGAGCGTGAATCGTGAGTTGTGTCCTCATCGTCGACGACGAGCGTCCCATGTTGCGGGCGCTCGGTGCGCATCTGCGCGCCCGGGGCTACGAGGTCGACCTCGTCGAGACGGGTGAGGCCGCGCTCGCCCGGGCCGCGACCCAGCCGCACGATGCCGCGATCGTCGACCTCGGGCTCCCTGGCATCGACGGCATCGAGGTGGTCCACGGTCTGCGCGGATGGACCTCGATGCCGATCATCGTTCTCTCGGCGCGCCATCAGGAATCGATGAAGATCCTTGCGTTCGACGCCGGCGCGGACGACTACGTGACGAAGCCGTTCAGCATGCGCGAGCTCCTGGCGCGCCTACGTGCCGCGCTCCGCCGTGCCCGGCCGGTCGAGGAGATACCGCCCACCGTCGAGACCCCCGACTTCCGCATCGACCTCGCGCTCAAGCGCGCGTCGAACGCGTCCGGCGACGAGATCCGGTTGACCCCTACGCAATGGCACCTCGTCGAAATCTTGGTGCGAAACCCTGATCGCATCGTGAGCCAGCGTCAGTTGCTCGAAGACGTCTGGGGACCGAGCTACGTGACCCAGACGAACTACTTGCGCCAGTTCATGGCCCAGTTGCGCCGGAAGTTCGAGCCCGACCCGGCCCGTCCGCGCTACTTCGTGACCGAGCCCGGCCTCGGTGTGCGCTTCGTCCCCCGACCCGAACCCGACGACGGCTGAAGTCGCGCGGCGACGGCACGAACAGAGCGGATGTGACCCGTTGGCCTACAGTCGGTGCCGGCCGGGCCGGGAGTCTCGTCGGCACCGTCTACATCGACGAAGGTCGGGGTTCTCACCGTGCAAGGCAAGCTGTCACGACCGCGCCCAGCCGTTGTCGCGGTGGCGGAACGGGAGCGTTCGGGTGAGCCGGATTCTGGTCGTGGAGGACGAGCGTCCGATGCTCCGCGCCCTCGGCGCGCACCTGCAAGCCCGCGGCTACGAGGTCGATCTCGTCGAAAGCGGTGAGGCCGCGCTCTCCCGAGCCGCCGCCGGCTCGCACGACGCCGCGATCGTCGACCTCGGGCTGCCGGGGATGGACGGAATCGAGGTTGTGCACGGATTGCGAGGTTGGACTTCCATCCCGATCATCGTCGTGTCGGCACGCGACCAGGAGGCGATGAAGATTCTCGCGTTCGACGCCGGCGCCGATGACTACGTGACGAAGCCGTTCGGTATGCGTGAGCTGCTCGCACGTCTCAGCGTCGTGCTCCGGCGCGCGACGGCGGGCGGTGAGCTGCTGCCGATCGTCGACACCCCGGACTTCCGTATCGACCTCGGCATGAAACGAGCGACAGACAGTGCCGGCGACGAGATTCGACTGACGCCGACGCAGTGGCATCTGCTCGAGATCTTGGTTCGGAACCCCGACCGGCTTGTGACCCAGCGCAACGTGCTGGAGGAGGTGTGGGGTCCGAGCTACGTGAACCAGACGAACTACGTGCGTCAGTTCATGGCGCAGCTGCGCCGCAAGTTCGAGCCCCGGCCCGCGCGTCCGCGCTATTTCCTGACCGAGCCCGGGATGGGAGTGCGCTTCGTTCCGGATCCCGAGTTCGACGACGACCTCGTCACCGAGCAGATTGGCCGTCGAGCGCAAGGTTGAGCTCCAGGACGTTCACGCCCGGTTCGCCCATGAACCCGAGCCTCCGACCGTCGGTGTGCTTCGAGACGAGTGCCAGCACCTGATCGACTGTCAGGTGGCGAGCGCGTGCCACCCGGGGAGCTTGCAGCCGTGCGTTCGCAACGCTGATGTCGGGATCGAGCCCCGAGAAAGATGCGGTGACCGCGTCGACGGGGACCTTGACGGTCGGCGCGAGGTTGTTCTCCGCGCGGTACTCGAGCACCCGCTCCGGCACCGTGCTCGGATCACAAACATAGGTGCCGTCCTTGTTCTTCTCGTAGACCGCGTTGCCGTTGCTGTCGGTGATGTCGTTGCCGTCCTTGTCGGTCGCCTGCACGGGTACGCACCGCGGATCTGTAGGCGTTGCATAGGGGTTCTTCGTTCCGTCGATGCTCACCCCCGGGACGTTGCCGATGAGGTTCGGGTTGGAAGGGCCCTGGTTGGAAGCCCCGCTCGCGCTCGCGTCGTAGCCGTTGCCGTCGTAACCCACGCCTGCCTTCGAGGGGCGAGGGTGGAAGTACTTCGCACTCGTGAAGTCCTCGGCGATCAGCTTCGAGCCCACGATCTGACCGTTCACCTTGATCAGCGAGCCGTCGGCTTGCTTCTTGAACGCGACCTGACCGATCCCGTACACGGCAAGCGGATAGATCAACCCCAGCAGAACCGTAAGCGCGAGGAACATGACGATTGAGGTGAGAACTTGACGGCGCATCAGTGGACTCCCAGACCTGATACCACGAGGTCGATCAATTTGATGGCGACGAACGGTGCGATGATCCCCCCGACGCCGTAGATCATGATGTTGCGACGAAGGATCGACGCTGCGCCCATCGCCCGGAACTTGACGCCGCGCAATGCGAGAGGAATCAACGCGACGATGACGATTGCGTTGAATATGACCGCACTCAGGATCGCCGAGTGTGGATTGGCCAAATGCATGATGTTGAGCGTCTTCAGTTCGGGGAAGACGCCGACGAACATCGCCGGGATGATCGCGAAGTACTTCGCCACGTCGTTCGCGATCGAGAACGTCGTCAGGGAGCCGCGGGTGATGAGCATCTGTTTGCCGATCTCGACGATGTCCATGAGCTTCGTCGGATCGGAGTCGAGGTCGACCATGTTGCCGGCCTCCTTGGCAGCTTGAGTGCCGGTGTTCATCGCGACGCCGACGTCGGCCTGCGCGAGTGCGGGCGCGTCGTTCGTGCCGTCTCCGGTCATCGCGACGAGACATCCGCCGGCCTGCTCGGCGCGGATACGTGCGAGCTTGTCCTCGGGCGTGGCTTCCGCCATGAAGTCGTCGACACCGGCTTCATGCGCGATCGCGGCCGCGGTCAGCGGGTTGTCGCCGGTGATCATCACCGTGCGAATCCCGATCGCACGCATCTCGGCGAATCGCTCCGCGATGCCAGTCTTGACGGTGTCCTTGAGATGGATGACGCCGAGGACATGTGTGCCCTCGGCGACGACAAGAGGGGTGCCACCGCCCTGGGCGATGCCCTCGACGATGCCGGCGAGGTCGGATGGCACGTGCCCGTCGCGCTCCTCGACCCAATGCACGACCGAGTCGGCCGCGCCCTTGCGGATCGAGCGGTTGTGCCACTCGATGCCACTCATGCGCGTCTGCGCGGTGAACGGAACGAGCTCGGCGTCGTCGATGTTCTCGGGCGGGAGCGAGTAGCGGTCCTCCGCGAGGGTCACGATCGAACGACCTTCCGGCGTTTCGTCGGCCAGGCTCGACAGCAGCGCGACCGCCGCGACCTCGCGTTCGTCGACGCCACCGACCGGTAGGAAGGCGGCTGCCATCCGGTTGCCATAGGTGATCGTCCCGGTCTTGTCGAGGAGCAGCGTCGCAACGTCACCCGCGGCCTCGACCGCTCGTCCCGACATGGCGAGCACATTGCGTTGTACCAACCGGTCCATGCCCGCGATCCCGATGGCCGAGAGCAGTGCGCCGATCGTCGTCGGTATGAGGCACACCAGCAGCGCGACGAGGACCGTGATCTCCTGCTGCGCGCTGCTGTATTTCGCGAACGGCTGGATCGTCGCGGTCGCGAGCAGCAAGACGATGCTGAGGCCGGCCAGCAGGATGTTGAGCGCGATCTCGTTCGGCGTCTTCTGCCGGTTCGCGCCTTCGACCAACGCGATCATGCGGTCGATGAAGCTCTCGCCCGGTTCGGCCAGGATCTTCACGACGATGCGGTCGGAGAGGACGCGCGTCCCGCCCGTGACGGCCGATCGGTCGCCTCCGGATTCGCGGATCACCGGGGCCGACTCTCCGGTAATCGCCGACTCGTCGACCGACGCGATGCCCTCGATCACGTCACCGTCGCCCGGGATCAGGTCGCCGGCGACGACGACGACGAGATCGCCGACGTGGAGCTCCGACGACTGGCGCTCGACCGTCGACCCGTCGTCGAGCAGCAGATGCGCCACAGTCTCCGACCGGGTCTTGCGGAGCGTGTCGGCCTGCGCCTTGCCCCGGCCCTCGGCCACGGCTTCGGCGAAGTTGGCGAACAGCACCGTGAACCACAACCAGATCGCGACGAGACCAGTGAACGTGCTGTCGGCCGCCGACGCGGTCGGGAGGTCACGCACGAACAGATACGTCGTGAGCAGGCTCCCGATGAACACGACGAACATCACCGGATTCCGCACCTCGGTGCGGGGGTGGAGCTTCTTGACCGCGTCGACCATTGCGCGCCGCACGATCTGCGGGTTCAAGAGCGCACCGCGACGCGGCGAACCTTGACCGGGCTCGTGCACCGACGACATGTCGATCGGTTCGGGGGTGAGATCGGTGACAGTCACGGCACTCCTACAGCTTCAGGTGCTCGACGATGGGCCCGAGCGAGAGCACGGGGAAGTACGTGAGCCCGACGAGGATCAGGATCACGGAGAACAACAATCCGGCGAACAGCGGGCCGTGCGTCGGGAAGGTGCCGGCCGAGGGCGGTGACGGCTGTTTGCGGGCGGAGCCGCCCGCGATCGCGAGCACCGGCACGATCAACACGTACCGACCGACGAGGATCGAGAACGCCAGGGACAGCTGGTACCAATGCGACGTCACGGTGATCCCTGGGAACGCCGAGCCGTTGCCGTTGGCCGCGGATGCGTAGGAGTAGAGGATCTCCGACAGACCGTGCGGACCGGTGTTGCCGAGCTGGCTGACGGCCGTGGAGAGCACCGCGGCGATGCCCGCCAACACCAGGGTCACCGTCGGAACTGCGAGCACGTAGAGCGTGGCCAGCTTGACGTCGGGCGCACGTATTTTCTTGCCCATGTACTCGGGCGTTCGCCCGACCATGAGCCCGGCGATGAAGACTGCGACGAGCGCCAGGATCAGCACGCCGTAGAGACCCGATCCGATGCCACCGGGGCCGTATTCGCCGAGCAGGATGTTCGTGAGCACGATCGCACCGCCGAGTGGGGTCCACGAATCGTGGGAGGAGTTCACGGATCCGGTCGTCGTGCTCGTCGAGTTGGAGCCGTGCATCGCGCTGGCCGCCGCGCCGAAGCGCACCTCCTTGCCTTCTAGGTTCCCGCCGGGATTCGTCGCCGTGGCCGTCTGCGACACTCCGGCGGCGGTGAGCTGCGGGTTGCCGTTGGTTTCCAGGAGTTGCGCGCCGAGCATGGGCAAAGCCCAGAACGCGAGCATCACGGCGAAGACGGCCCACCCTTGACGTTTGTCACCGACCATCTTTCCGAACGTGTAGGTGAGCCCGAAGCCGATGAGGGCGGCGAAGTACATCTGCAGGAAGTTCGTGAGCCCGTTCGGGTTCTCGAACGGATG